>LWDU01041707.1_pt1 | contig 25757 bp, 23 predicted proteins | sample 727161 | NCBI WGS metagenome assembly LWDU01 (sample SAMN04566230, study PRJNA314399) | hydrothermal vent metagenome | isolation source: deep sea hydrothermal plume seawater | place: Mexico: Gulf of California, Guaymas Basin | collected 2004-07-11
AAGGTCATCAGCTTTTAGATTCCAAGCTTGCTCTATCGATAAGGCTAATTGATCCTCTAGGTCAAAAGTAGGGAGTATGTAAGGAATCCCACGGGATCGCATAGCTCGGTCAAAACGCGTCAAAAAATCTGTGTCGCCAGAATCTATAGCGCTATTTACCGCTACCTCTTCTCCGATAAACCCACGACCCACAGTTGGGTCATCACGGATAATCCAAACTAGGAACTTGGGCCTATTTGAGGGTAAGATCGGCAATTGTGCCTGTCGGATCAATAGATCTATTGCCGAACGCGAAAATTTAACTCTCAAGCCAAAACTAGGACTATCAGACTGAGAATCCTTTGCGCTTACGCTAAGGGGCAAGTCCTCAAAACTCAAGGCGTCGACGTAACCATTAGCATCACTCAAATATGGAGCGAGACGAGTTGATTGGAATGTTTTACTATTGCCCGTTAATTTTATGAGCACATTTTGTAAGGCTTCTACCACCCCCCGTTCGCGTGCAGAAGAGCCTTGATCTGCTATAGGCACCATGGCGCTATATAAATCATTAACCTCTTCAGCCGCACAATAAGGGCTAACAAAGAACAATACTAGAATCAAAAGACGCCGTAACATATTTACTCCAACCTAATGTCTGACATTGTACCAGTGGTTAATCAAGATTAGACTCCTCTACTGAGAAATACACAGAGTAAAATAAGATTAATTAAAAAATAGCGCCCGCCTAACAGCCGCGCTAAAATACCGATTTTCCAAAGGAACCCTCTCATGTCCGAAAAAAATCAATCTTTGAGCTACAAAGATGCTGGTGTCGATATTGATGCAGGTAACGCCCTGATCGAAAAAATAAAAGGCGCCGCAAAGCGTACTCGCCGCCCTGAAGTAATGGCCGGTCTGGGTGGTTTTGGCGCACTTTTTGAGCTACCCACAGGATACAAAGAACCCGTGTTGGTGTCTGGCACTGACGGTGTAGGCACCAAACTTCGGCTCGCACTGGATCATAACAAGCATGACACTGTTGGTATTGACCTGGTGGCCATGTGCGTTAACGACCTCATTGTGTGTGGCGCAGAGCCTCTCTTCTTCTTAGACTATTACGCAACAGGGAAGCTCGACATAGACACTGCGGCAGCTGTCGTTAATGGTATAGCTGACGGATGTGAACTTTCCGGTTGTTCTTTAATTGGCGGTGAAACTGCTGAAATGCCTGGGATGTATGAAGATAAAGACTATGACCTTGCTGGCTTTTGTGTCGGTATTGCCGAAAAGTCCAAACTCATCGACGGCAGCCAAGTTGCAATAGGTGATACATTAATTGGCTTGGCCTCTAGCGGCCCCCATTCCAATGGCTATTCTCTGATACGCAAAGTACTTGAGGTTACCAACACAGATCCCGCGAACACAAAGCTTGATGGGGTCCCGATCATTGATTTACTAATGGCCCCTACAAAAATCTACGTAAAGCCACTACTTGGTCTGATTGCACAATCTCCTGTAAACGCTCTCGCCCATATTACAGGTGGTGGTTTACTCGAAAATATTCCGCGTGTACTGCCGGAAAATGCTAAAGCAATTATTGATACCAACTCATGGGTACGGCCATCTGTTTTCGATTGGTTGCAGCAAGGTGGCAATATTGACGAACATGAAATGCATCGCACCCTTAATTGTGGTGTCGGCATGGTGATCTGTGTGCCCTCATCAAGTGCACAGACTGCATTGACTATTTTGGCTGATAGCGGTGAAACTGCCTTTATCCTCGGGTCTATTGATGAGATGAAAGCTGGCGACGATCAAGTCCAACTATTAGGGCTAGCCCAATGAGTACTGGCCAAAAGCCAACTTTTCGCATAGTCGTCCTTATTTCCGGTAGCGGATCTAATCTGCAGTCACTCATTGATGCATGCCATAATAATCAAATAAAAGCTCAGATCACTGCGGTGATTAGCAATAAGCCTAGCGTTAAAGGATTAGATCGGGCTACTGCAGCCAATATTCCAACCCTTGTTATTGATCATCGTGACTTTAGTTCTAGGCAGAAATTTGATCAACATCTTTTAGAGGCCATCCAAAACTTCTCGCCCGACCTAGTCATCTTGGCTGGCTTTATGAGGATCCTAACCTCTGACTTTGTTAGTCAGTTTGAAGGCAAACTACTCAACATACATCCCTCACTGTTACCCGCCTACCAAGGCCTAGACACGCATCAGCGCGCAATAGATGCGGGTGATTCAAAAGCGGGCACTACCGTGCACTTTGTGACTCCAGAACTAGATGGCGGGCCTCCAGTGCTTCAGGCTGAAGTCGCCATTAGCCCCACAGATGGCCCTCAGGATTTAGCCGCGCGGGTCTTAACAATGGAACATAAAATATACCCAGCGGCGGCTCAATGGTTTTGTGACGGTCGCTTAACATCGCAAAATGGCAAAGCCTTCTTGGATGGTGTGGTGATCGGAAAAAACGGAATATTATTTGATATTAATAATGAACACTAATCGTTTTTGTCACTCTAAGGCCTAATCGATTTGCTTAAAAACTTGTGTAGGTATAAATGAATAGATCAGCAACGCTGAAGAGATTTACCCTAGTCATCGGTTTCATAACGATTTCGGCCGCAGTCTCACTGCTAAGTCCCTCATTGACCGCAGCATCGATTACCAATAACGAAATAGCCACTTATAGCGCGAAATACAGCGCTAATTACAATGGATTAGCCATCAAGGCCCACCACCAACTTCGTCAGTTAGAGGACGGTTCTTACATAGAAACCTTGAACGCTAAAAGCATTCTTGGCAAAATTAAAGAAAGCGCTAAATTTACAATCGATGATCACCAGAAAATTCTTCCTTACCAATACAACTACAAACGTTCACTGGTCGGTATATCCCGAGTGGAAAATCAAGTCTTTGATTGGCCCAACAAACAACTTAGATATGTTAAGAACGATAAAGTGCAGGTTGTTACTCTCGAGTCTGGTGCGCTTGATATTGTTACTCACAAGTTACAATTACGGCATGACCTGCAAGAAGGAAAAACGGTACTTTCCTATCCTGTCATGGTGCGTGATAAGCGAAAGCAGTATGATTATGAGGTTGTAGCGTCAGAGGTCCTAACCACTGCGATCGGCCTCCTGAATACAACCAAGATTCGTAGAATCAGTAACAGTAATACTCGTGAAACTGTTATTTGGCTAGCGACCGACTGGAACTTCTTAGTGGTACAATTAAGTCATACTGAGAAGGGCGACAGTCACCAACTAAAAATTATCCAAGGAAGGGTGAACGAGCGCGATATTTTACCCTTAGAGCCCATTGGAGAGAAAAAGACATGACTGAACGAGAAGCAACCAATAAGAATAAATCCACCCTTACTCTCGGCACTCTCGCCTCGCTCATTATCGTGGGGGGTGTACTCTACCAAGCTCAAAAAGATCTACCTAATGACCCTGAACTTCTCTCAATACCTGAACAAGTCGTCGAAGCTGTCATTGTCCCTGCACTAGTTCCAGAAGCCACCATACCAGAAGCGTTGAATCAGTCAGATAGAGCCGATGTAGTATCCAAGACGCCGTCAGAGCCTGTAAAAACGCCGTTACCACCGTTGGATACGAGTGATGAGTTTGTGCGAGAACGCATTGTATTAATGAGCAACAAGGCTGAAATAAATAACTGGCTGGCGACCGATGACCTTGTTCGACGAACTGCTAGTTATCTTGACGGACTCTCAAGAGGCATAATACTGGGTAAGATTTTCCCGCTAAGTTCTCCCCAAAGTAGCTTCGCAACTCATAACGACGGTGATGTGATTTGGCTGAATGCCGGTAACTATGAGCGATATAACACTACAGTTGCGGTGCTCGCATCGCTAGACATGAAATCCATGGCGCAAATGTTCCACTTTGCCCGCCCATTGCTAGAAAGCGCATTTCTTGAGATGGGGTATAAGCCCCGTCAGATGGATGGAATATTGTTAACCGCAATAGATCAGGTTCTCAATACGCCCATTATAGTCGAGCCTATTAGCCTCACTCGGGATTCTGTGGCCTACAAATATGCCGACATGTCGCTAGAATCTTTAACACCACTGCAAAAGCAGCTCATACGCACGGGTCCTGAAAATACTCAAAGACTGCAACAGCAGGCGCTCTTATTGAAGAACGCTTTGCTCAATCCAAACAGCAATCAATAACCATATCAACGTGTAAAGATGGCCTTAAATTACGCCTTAGGCAAAGTCACACCAGTTTGCCCCTGATATTTACCGCCTCTATCCGCATAGGATGTGGCACAAACTTCATCGGATTCAAAAAATAACATTTGGGCAACACCTTCATTGGCATAAATCTTTGCCGGAAGGTTAGTGGTGTTAGAAAACTCGAGTGTCACATGTCCTTCCCATTCTGGCTCAAGCGGCGTCACATTGACAATAATGCCACATCGAGCATAGGTCGATTTACCCAAGCAGATAGTCAAGACCGAACGTGGAATTCTGAAATATTCAACCGTTCTTGCTAGAGCAAAAGAGTTAGGTGGAATAATGCAATAATCTCCCCTGACATTAACAAAGGAGTCATCGTCAAAATTCTTTGGGTCCACGGTTTTTGAATGGACATTGGTGAATATTTTAAACTCATTAGCGCAACGAACATCGTATCCATAACTAGAAACACCGTAAGAGATAACTCTCTCCTCTCCATCATAGCGAACCTGCTCTGCTTCATAGGGCTCGATCATTTTATGCTGCTCGGCCATACGACGTATCCAATTGTCTGATTTAATGCTCATGAATTAACTTCTCTTAGTTAGATTATTACGCGCAAAATACTCGATAAAAGTCGACTTAAAAACGCCAACGGTATGATACGCATTTATAGCTTTTCAGCAAGGCCCACCACCGTCGGATTAGTCTCTGTTATTCGAACTCTATGTCGGGACCACTATCGACATGTGCTGATTCTAGGGCTGTCATCACAGATCGAGCAATTTCTCGATACTGTTGTGCAATAGGTTGATCTGGAAAAGCCGCCGCCAAAGGCAGCCCTTTATCGCCCTGTTGTCTAATCGAAAGGTCTAAAGGAAGACTACCCAGCAGCGCAGTACCGTAATCAGCTGCCACTCTCTGACCCCCACCGTCGCCAAAAATATGCTCCGCATGCCCGCACTCAGTACAAACATGGACTGCCATATTCTCTACAATGCCTAACACGGGTATTTTCACTTTAAGAAACATCTCAATACCTTTTTGGGCATCAAGCAAGGCAATATCCTGAGGAGTCGTGACAATAACGGCCCCCGCTACCTGAGCCTTTTGCGACAACGTAAGCTGAATGTCACCCGTACCAGGAGGCATATCCACCACCAGTATATCGAGCTCACCCCACTGAGTTTGCTGTAATAATTGTTGTAGCGCGCCAGCTGCCATAGGACCACGCCATGCCATCGGCGTCTTATCTGTTACCAAATAGGCCATAGACATAGTAGCAACACCATGAGCCTCAATAGGCTTAAGGTATTTTTCATCTACGGCTTCAGCAACACTTGGACCATAGATATCTGCATCTAGAAGCCCTACTCGATAGCCTCCCTGATGCAATGCCAGCGCCAAGTTTACCGCCGTTGTTGACTTACCTACTCCGCCTTTGCCTGATGCAACTGCAATAATAAATTTCACCTGAGTTAACACTAAATCACCCCAACCTATACTCTATTTAATTACTACGACAACTTAGCTCCGCTATTTCGCTCAATAGCCCATGAAAAGTTACTATAAAATCGCTATACTCGCATCTCTTTCAAGCTGCCGAAAAAGATTTCTAACATGCCGTCAAAACGTCAAATTCTGGTTACCAACGCCTTGCCTTATGCTAATGCCGCTTTGCATCTGGGCCATATCTTAGAGTACACCCAAACCGATGTCTGGGTGCGCTTTCAAAAGAACGTTTCCGCAGATGATGCTCACGGCACTGCAATTATGTTAAAAGCGGACGAGAAAGGTATTAGCGCCGAAGAACATATTGCAGACATGCGTGCTATTCATGAAGCAGATTTTAAAGATTTTTTGATTGGTGTTGATAACTATCACTCCACACACTCTGATGAAAACCGCGAATTTTCTGAGCTAATTTACAATCTACTGAAGGCAAATGGGCATATCGCGCAGCGGTCCATTACTCAAGCATTTGATCCAGAGAAGAATCTTTTTCTCGCAGATCGCTACGTCAAAGGCGCCTGCCCCAAATGTAAAGCTGATGATCAATATGGCGATAACTGTGAAGCCTGCGGTGCCACCTACTCACCGGTCGATCTTATTAATCCCATATCCGTCATTTCAGGTGCCACGCCTGTTGAAAAAGAGTCAGAGCATTATTTTTTCAAATTACCTGAATTTACAACATTCTTAAAAGACTGGGTCGGCAGCGGTACCGTGCAAAAAGAAGTCGCTAACAAGCTAAGTGAATGGCTAGACAGCGGTTTACAAGAATGGGACATCAGCCGCGACGCACCCTATTTTGGCTTTGAAATTCCTGACGCTCCCGGCAAGTACTTTTATGTCTGGCTAGATGCGCCCATCGGTTACATGGCGAGTTTCAAAAACCTCTGTGATCGAGATGGGTTAGATTTTGATCATTTTTGGAAAAAAGACAGTCCAACCGAGCTATATCATTTTATCGGCAAAGACATCGTTAATTTCCATGCCCTATTTTGGCCCGCGATGCTGAAAAGCGCTGAATATCGTACACCGACCAAAATTTGCGTGCATGGTTTTGTTACGGTCAATGGTAAAAAGATGTCTAAGTCTCGTGGCACCTTTATCAATGCACGTTGCTATCTAGATCATCTACATCCTGAGTATCTTAGGTACTACTATGCCTCTAAATTATCTGGCACGATCGAAGATATTGATCTCAATTTGGAAGACTTTATACAAAAAGTAAACAGTGATTTAGTCGGCAAGGTTGTCAATATCGCCAGTCGCTGTGCCAAGTTTATTGCCAACGGCAACGATGGGGTACTTTCATCGGCTATTGATAATCCTGAACTATGGGCACAGGTCAGTGGCGCTGCCGATACAATTGCTAACCACTATGAAAATCGAGATTACGGTAAGGCTATTCGAGAAATTATGGCGCAAGCGGATGCGGCGAATGAATATATCGCCCTCAAAGAGCCATGGAAACTCAATAAAGATGAATCACAGCAACAAAGTGTTCAGGACATTTGCTCGCTGGGTATTAACCTATTCCGCGTATTGCTCACCTATCTAAAACCAGTCCTTCCTGCAATGGCTGAAGCGGGCGAGTCATTCCTAAATGACACCTTAACGTGGGACAGCGTGAAGCATCCCTTAGTCGAACATAAGATTAATCAGTTTAAGCCACTTATGCAGCGAATCGAAAAAGAGAGGGTCGATGCCATGGTTGAAGCCAGCAAACAGGATCTTGCTAAGGAAATCCCGAAACTCATCAGTGGTGCCTTAGCAGATGAGCCCCTAGCCGATGAAATTAGCTTTGATGACTTCATTAAGGTCGACCTGCGTGTCGCTCGAATTGTGAGTGCGAGTCATGTCGAAGGAGCAGACAAGCTACTGCAACTTAATCTAGATATTGGTGGTGAAATGCGTCAGGTATTTTCAGGAATTAAATCATCCTACGACCCAGCAGACCTAGAAGGCAGACTTACCGTAATGGTGGCTAACTTAGCGCCACGAAAAATGCGTTTTGGCATGTCCGAAGGGATGGTTTTGGCAGCAGCAGACAAACAGGGTATTTATCTATTAGAACCTGATAGCGGGGCTCAACCAGGTCAAAGAGTCACCTAATAATGACGCCGATGGTGGATTACTCATATTTATTTGGCCACCAAATTATGGGGATGTCATGATAGTAAAAAAACTGCCTATAGGTGCATTTTAGTTATTGAATAGCACCGCCAGATTGCACCATACTAGTTATCCGCTACATCTATTATACTGAGCACATGCAAGAATTCGCCATCATCCTGGTCAGCTCTATTCTGATCAACAATTATGTACTCGTTCAGTTCCTTGGGCTCTGTCCTTTCATGGGCGTGTCAAAAAAGCTTGAGTCAGCCATTGGTATGTCAGCGGCTACAACCTTTGTATTGACCCTCACCGCCATGGCTAGTTATATCGTCAATGAGCTCGTGTTAATGCCCCTAGGGCTTATTTACCTTCGCACTATTGCGTTTATTTTAGTCATCGCCGCAGTGGTTCAATTTACCAAGATGTTTATCGAAAAAACCAGCCCACTTCTGTATCGAGTATTGGGCGTCTTCTTGCCCCTGATAACCACCAATTGTGCGGTACTCGGCGTGGCACTACAAAATGCCAGCAAAGACCTCAACTTTATGCAATCGTCGCTATATGGCTTTGGTGCAGGTGCCGGTTTTTCACTGGTATTAATCTTATTCTCGGCAATGCGCGAACGTTTGGCCGCTGCTGACATCCCCCAACCGTTTGAAGGGGTCGCCATCGCCATGATTACCGCCGGTCTAATGTCATTGGCATTTATGGGATTTAGTGGGTTAGTGTGAATGATTGATAGCATAGCGCAACAACCAATGCTTGCCGCCCTCATAGCCCTAGTGAGCCTAGGGATTGTTTTTGGAGCCCTGCTTGGGTTCGCTGCTGAAAAGTTCAGAGTACAGGGCGACCCGATTGTTGAGCAAATTGATAATCTGCTACCACAAACCCAATGTGGTCAATGTGGATTTCCCGGCTGCCGCCCCTACGCTCAATCTATTGCCGATGGCGATGCGATTAACAAGTGTCCTCCGGGAGGCCAAAACACCATTAACGCTATAGCTAACCTGCTTGATGTGCCAGCCCCAGCATTAGACGAAGAACACGGTGAAGAGGAAGAAATTAAAACTATCGCCTACATCCGAGAAGACGAATGTATCGGTTGCACCAAATGCATACAAGCCTGCCCAGTAGATGCAATATTGGGCGCAGCCAAACTCATGCATACTGTTATCGTGTCGGAATGCACAGGGTGCGACCTCTGCATTGAGCCCTGCCCAGTGGACTGTATCGACATGCTGCCAGTTGTCCAAGGTATCGTGCAATGGCACTGGCCGACTCCTCCCACTACTATTGACCTTATAGCTACCAGCAAAATGTCATCTCAAGAGGATGCCGCATGAGTCGCACCTGGGAGACTCCCGGCGGCGTTCACCCGCCAGAAAATAAATCACAGTCAATGACTCAGAGTATTGGGCACTTACCCATCCCGGGTACTCTAGTGATTCCACTGCATCAACATATAGGCTCTCCATCAAAAATCGATGTCACCATTGGGCAGACTGTACTCAAAGGTCAGACATTAACAACGGCAACCCATTCAAATAATTTACCAGTACATGCATCGACCTCAGGGACTGTGATTGCTATCGACGATCAGCCAGTCGCACACCCTTCAGGCTTAAACGCCCCCTGTGTCACCATCGCTAGCGATGGTAGAGACCAATGGATCGAGCATGTCGGTGTTACAGATTTCCGAGGATGTGGCCCCCTAGATTTATTACAGATAATTACCGATGCCGGCATCGCAGGGATGGGCGGAGCAGGTTTTCCATCCGCCATCAAACTAAGTCCTAGTAAAGACAAAGCCATCGACACCCTCATTATTAATGCGACAGAATGTGAGCCCTATATCACCGCCGATGATGCCGCTATACGCGAAAAAGCCCAAGATCTGATTCAAGGGATAGAGGTCGTCTGCCACATTTTGAACGACCCAAAGAGAGTTGTGATTGGCATCGAAGATAACAAACCCCAGGCTATTAAAGCGCTGCGATCATATATCCAAGAGAGTCCTATTGAAATAGTGCCCTTTCCGACTAAGTACCCCTCTGGGGGCGAAAAACAATTAATTTATATACTTACCGGCCGTGAGGTTCCTAGTGGTGGTTTGCCTATCGATCTAGGTATGGTTTGTTTAAATATCGGAACGCTTATAGCCATCAAACGAGCTGTCATTGATGGCGAACCACTCATTTCACGAATCACCACCGTCACTGGCGAAGCCTGCGGAGTTAACCGTAATTATGAGGTTCTTATTGGCACGCCAATCAGCCATCTTCTGACGCACAATGAGTTTGATGAAAACAACTGCAGTCGCCTAATTATGGGCGGCCCCATGATGGGCTTTAGCTTAACCTCTACCGATGTTCCCGTGGTTAAAACAACCAACTGTATACTGGCGCCCGGTCATTCTGAAATTCCAGCTGATACACCTGCTCAAGCCTGTATACGTTGTGGACTGTGTGCTGAAGCCTGTCCGGTTTCGCTCTTACCCCAGCAACTGTTCTGGTATGCACAGTCTAAAGACCAAGAGCGTTTAGAAGCACATAATCTGTTCGACTGTATAGAATGTGGTGCCTGCTCTTACGTGTGTCCAAGCAATATTCCTCTGGTTCAGCACTACAGAAGTAGTAAAGGCGAGATTCGCAAAGCCAATATCGATAAAATTGACGCCGACAACGCCAGACAGCGTTTTGAATTTCGTAAACTGCGTCTAGAGCAAGCTGATGAGCAACGGCAAGCTAAACGTGAAGCGCGACGACTGGTGACCGAACAAGCAAGAGCGACTAGCAATACATCACAACCCGGATCCTCTGCAGCCGATATTATCGCCGCCGCGCAGCAACGAGCCATGATCAAACAAGCATCTCCTGAGCAACAAAAAGCCAAGTTCGAACGCGCTCTATTGGCAGCGCAGTCTAGACTGCAAGAGGCCGAAAAACGATTAATAGAAGCCACCGCAAATGGCAGCAAACAACAGCAAATTATATGCAGTGCAAGTGTCGAAAGCGCGAGACAAAAAGTTGATCAGACACAATATCGACTGAGGGAGCTAACTGACTAATGGCATTTAAACAAATAAGCTCACCTCACGGGCACAACCCTCAAAGCACGAGTTGGATTATGCAACTCGTACTGCTTTCTACCTTGCCTGGATTTCTGGCGCTGAGTTATCAATTCGGCTGGGGCACCTTCATTAATTTAATCATCGCAGTAGTGACCTCGCTAATAGCCGAAGCAGCGATCCTTGCACTTAGAAACAGACCCATTGCTTTTTATCTAAAAGACTACAGTGCAGCCGTAACTGCTGTTCTCCTTGCCCTAGCTCTACCGCCTCTGGCGCCATGGTGGGTGGTGGTTGTGGGGTCTCTATTCGCCATTGTGGTCGCCAAGCAGCTCTATGGTGGGATTGGCTATAACCCCTTTAATCCGGCCATGGTTGGCTATGTAGTACTACTTATTAGTTTCCCCATTGAAATGACCACCTGGGTTACGCCGATATCTCTTTTGTCTGAAGGAGTAAACCATCCGGGCCTATGGAAATCACTTAGCATCGTGTTTGCTGGCAACACCCCTATCGATGGCGTCACCGGCGCAACACCGCTTGATGTCTTCAAACACAGTAGCGGGCTAGTGGTAGACCAAATTTATCAGAGGGAAACTCTATTTAACCAAGCAAGCTTTGCGGGTGTTGGGTGGGAATGGGTCAATGTTGGATTTTTAATCGGAGGCATAATCTTACTTAAGACCCGTATTTTTACATGGCATGCTCCCCTTGCAATGCTCGGTACTCTAGCATTAATGTCGATCTTATTTTGGGATGGTGGTAGCTCAGCCAGTCGCGGCTCGCCGGTTATGCACCTATTTAACGGAGCATCGATGATGGGTGCATTCTTTATCCTAACCGACCCCGTTTCTTCGGCGGTAAGTAATCGCGGCCGGCTTATTTACGGTAGCCTTATAGGGCTCTTAGTTTATGTTATCCGCGCTTGGGGTAATTATCCAGACGCCGTAGCCTTTGCGGTGCTGCTGGGCAACTTTGCCGCGCCCTTTATCGACAACTACACATTGCCACGTACCTATGGTCACACTGACCGGCGCAAGGCCACTGACAAAGGTGAGGATGAATGATCATTAAGTCGATTAGCTCTAACAGTATCGCCTTGGCACTCTTTGCTCTGGTCACTGCTCTGGTACTGTCTTCTGTAGACAACCTTACCCGCGATAAGATCGACTATGCCGAACGTTTAGCTGCCCAGCGAGCACTACTAGAAATAGTCCCACCAGAACGTCACAACAATGATCTACTATTAGATACCCAACCTGTGCCAGAAGCCTTTTGGTCAATCTTGGGCCTTATTAAAGGCGGCAATATCCATATCGCACGCTATAACGGTGAGCCTATAGCTGCAATTATTCCCTCAGTAACTGCCGATGGTTACAGTGGTGATATTGCCATGATTATTGGGGTTAACAGCGAAGGCACCATTGCCGGTGTGCGCGTAGTACAGCATAAGGAAACACCTGGCCTAGGTGATAAAATTGACCTTAAAAAGAACGATTGGATTCTCGCCTTTAATGGTAAGTCTCTATCCAATACGGCACGCTCGCAATGGGCTGTTAAAAAAGAAGAAGGTCAATTCGACCAGTTTACCGGGGCTACTATTACACCCAGGGCAGTAATTAATCAGATTGTGGCAACTTTAGATTATTTTAATCAAGACAGTGACAGACTATTTAACCAACCGCAGAAAAAAGACACGAACAGCACCGGACAGGTGGAACAATGAGCGATGCAACCGTAAGGGAAGTCGCCGGAAATGGTCTTTGGCATAACAACCCAGCACTCGTTCAGTTGTTAGGCCTATGCCCTCTTTTGGCGGTCAGTTCGACAGTGGCTAACGCTTTAGGCTTAGGCTTGGCCACGATGATGGTGCTTATTGGCTCCAACACTATCGTGTCTTTAATCCGTAATCACGTTAATGACGCCGTTCGATTACCTGTGTTCGTGATCATTATTGCCGCCTTTGTCACCTGCGCTGAATTACTGATGAAAGCTTACACTTATGATCTGTATCAAATACTCGGTATATTTGTACCGCTCATTGTAACCAACTGTGCTATTTTGGGCCGCGCAGAAGCCTTTGCCAGTAAAAACAATGTGGGTCTTGCTGCCCTCGATGGCGTCATGATGGGAATGGGATTTTTATTAGTGTTAGTGGCACTAGGTGCCATTAGAGAATTGCTCGGCCAAGGTACTTTGTTTGTGGATATGCATCTATTGTTCGGACCCATTGCCGTCAACTGGCTGATCCAGCCCTTTGGCCCAAATTACAGCTTTTTAATTATCGTCCTACCGCCCGGTGCATTCTTAGTTACAGGGCTGTTAATCGCACTCAAAAACATTATCGACAATGTACTTAAAGCCCGCGCTGACAAGTCCCGAAATAAGCCCATTAAGGGAGCAAAGCGGGTACGCACTACGGGTCATATTAGTTAATAATTATCGATGTCTTTGTCAAACAGCATATCAAGGTCGCGAAAGGCTTTGAATTCTAAATAGTTGTTGCTGGGATCACGAACAAAGAGGGTCACTTGCTCGCCTTTGCGCCCTTCAAAGCGCAGATAGGGTTTAATCACAAATTCAGCATCTGCAGCTTTTAGCCGAGCAACAAAAGTCTGGTGCTGGGACCATTCTAGAATCACACCAAAATGAGACGCGGGCACCGCGTGACCGTCTACTGCATTAGTAACTGCAGAGGGATGATCTGCTGGGTCAACTAAATGGGCCACAAGTTGGTGGCCAAAGAAGTCAAAGTCAATCCAACGGTCTGACTCGCGGCCTGTGGAACAGCCTACAACGTCACAGTAGAATTTCCTCGCCGCCTCAAGGTCAGTAACAGGAAAGGCGAGATGAAAGCGTGGCTGACTATCTTTACTCATAGTAATTTTAAGTGCTCTTTGAAAACTATTAGGTGATCAAACTTGGTCTGACCCACGATTGGAGCAGACCAAGATGACTATTGCTACTGTCTTAATATAGTCGTTATTTAATCTCTAAGCCATATGACAGAGAGCACAAATTTTGTTTCCTGCAGGATCGCGTAAATAAGCCAAATACATCTTATCTCCTTCGCGGACGCCCGGAGGTTCTTCGCAATTAATTCCGCCGTTGGCAATGCCCGCTGCATGCCAAGCATCACCAGCTTCTGGGCTTTTAACTGCAAAGCCTATCGTACTGCCATTACCATTACAGGCTGGCTCGCCATCGATAGGTATACTTAAACAAAACACGTTAGAGTCTGCGGTGTAAAAACAACGTCCTTTAGGATCCATAAAACCTGGTTTATGGCCAATAGCGCCCAAGATAGCGTCGTAAAATGCTTTTGATTCGTCGATGTCATTGGCACCAATCATAATATGGCTAAACATAATCTCTCTCCTTGTAAATCTTCTTCGTTAATAACCCATGTTGGGGTTGGTTTTTACCACTCTGTACTTACTGTAAACTATGGTCTCTTTTGTTGTCGCATTGGCCGCGCTGACAGTGGATTTCCGCTAACCCGTTGGTTAGTAAATACACCGCAGGTAAAGTACCGGTAGGACATTGGTAAAATCTTCGTCTAAGTAGTGAATGAAAGATCACCAGGGCAAGGCATCCAGGTCAAGATTGCCACCACTCAAAATGATCGCAATGCGCTTACCTTTAAACAGCTCGGGCTGATCCATAATGGCCGCTAGAGGAACCGCCGCTGAGGGTTCTACGACGACTTTCAACCTTGTCCAGATAAGTTTCATCGCCTCTACGATGCGCGCTTCTGAGGTCAAAAAAATATCATCAACATGCTCGGTTATGATCTCAAAATTGCGCACCCCAAGGGTCCCACGCAAACCATCCGCAATGGTATTTGGCACAAATTTCGCGACTCTGACACCAGACTTATAGCCCTGCCAAGCATCATTAGCCATCTCGGGCTCTGCACCTATGACCTGAGTCGAATTACCCCCTGAAGATTGTTTAACCACCAACGCGGAGCCACCAAGTAAACCCCCGCCACCCACCGGCACCATGAGAATATCGATAGGTTGCTCAATCTGTGACAGGGTTTCCAGTGCTGCTGTGCCCTGACCCGCAATAATTCGATCATCGTCATAGGGATGTACCAAGCTGGCGCCCGACTGCTGCATCAGGCTAGCGACTGTCCCTTCGCGGGCAGTCATAGTCGGTTCGCAGTAAACCACCGTCGCACCATAACTAATCACCGCATCTTTTTTGGCTTGGGGGGCATTGTTCGGCATGACCACAGTACAGGGCGTGTTGCGCATAGCCGCGGCCCAAGCTAGGGCGGCACCATGATTACCTGAAGAGTGAGTCACCACGCCTCTGTGGAGACTGTCCTGCTCCATCGAGAAAACTGCATTGCAGGCACCGCGAGCCTTGAAGGCACCCACCTTTTGCATATTGTCCGCTTTGAAAAGCAGCTCGCAGTCTAAGAGTGTATTCAGTTGTGAGCTATGTAGTATCGGAGTGCAATGGATATAAGGCTTGATACGTCCATGTGCGTCTTTAACATCAGCAATACTGAGTGCCATTGATCCCTCCTTTACTACATTAAGCCAAAGTTTGCTGCCATATCAGAGTCGACTTTATTCACTACACAGCTGGCTACCTCACCGTACAGCTTAAAATTTTCGTCCAGCATTGGAGGCAATACGCAGACGCAAGGCATTAAGTTTAATAAAGCCTTCGGCATCCGCTTGATTGTACGCTCCACCATCATCGTCAAAGGTCGCTATATTGGCGTCAAACAAACTGTCATTAGACTGTCTGCCCACCACACGCACATTACCCTTATAAAGCTTAATTCGCACATCACCGTTAACCACATCCTGACTTTGATCGATCGCGGTCTGCAGCATCAGTCGCTCCGGAGCCCACCAATAACCGTTATAAATAAGCTTGGCGTAACGTGGCATTAACTCATCTTTAAGATGTGCCACTTCACGATCCAGTGTCAGCGACTCAATGGCACGGTGGGCCTTCATCATCACCGTGCCGGCAGGCGTTTCGTAACACCCACGAGACTTCATGCCCACATAGCGATTCTCAACAATATCCAAACGACCGATACCATTAGCACCAGCAACAGCATTCAAGTGCTCAATGACAGTGGCTGGCGACATCAAGGTGCCGTCAATGGCAGCAATGTCGCCTTTTTCATAGGTAATCGTCATGTAAGTTGGCTTATCGGGTGCTTGCTCAGGAGACACTGTCCAACGCCACATATCATCTTCGGCCTCAGACCAAGGGTCCTCGAGGTTACCGCCTTCATAAGAAATGTGCAGTAAATTGGCATCCATAGAAAAAGGTGACTTTTTACCACGCTTCATTTCCACTGGAATGTTGTGGGTTTCACAGTATTCCATAAGCTTGTCGCGGGAATTAAGATCCCATTCACGCCAAGGTGCAATCACGGTGATGCCGGGCTTCAATGCATAAGCGCCCAATTCGAAGCGAACCTGATCATTACCTTTACCTGTGGCCCCGTGTGAAATAGCTTCGGCGCCGGTTTCATTGGCAATTTCGATCAATCTCTTGGCAATTAATGGGCGAGCAATAGAGGTGCCAAGCAGGTACTCGCCTTCATAGATAGCATTGGCTCTAAACATAGGGAATACGAAATCGCGCGCGTACTCTTCACGAAGATCATCGATATAAATTTCTTTAACCCCAAGAGCTTCAGCTTTTGCCCGAGCAGGTTCTACTTCTTCACCCTGACCAATGTCGGCGGTAAAGGTGACTACTTCGCATTGGTACTCTTCTTGAAGCCACTTAACGATAACCGAGGTATCTAAACCTCCTGAATAAGCGAGAACAACTTTATTAACTGATGACACTGTATAAACCCTTAACTTTTGAATTAGCCGCGAATTTTACCTTAACCGAGTGAGGGATTCACTGTTTGTCTAATTTAAAGCATACAGGCGAGTAATCGCTGTTCGTTCTTGAGGGTCAAAAAACTTATAACCCTGGGCGGAAAAATGGTTTAACTCGGCCGTCGTAGGAAACGTAAAGTAACTGGGAGTTCCCTGCTGAGTAAAAGCCTCTAGCGCCTGCAAATCTGACAGAAACCTGACTGCATTTATGATCTGCTTAACACCACCACTATAAAGCGATAGAACATTAAATAAATAGGATGATTGTCTCTGTAAGGGGATAGTTTTCACCGAAATAATATCTCCTGTATCAATACCTGAGTCCTGAATAAAATGCAGAGTCGAACCTATATCGGCATCACCATTGAGCATAGCCCTTAAAGTTGCCATCACCCCACGATAGCTAGGTAGAACCCCAGAATGTAAATTAATCACACCATACCGAGGGATCTCAATAATATCCTGCCCTATAATCAGACCAAATCGCACCGAGATGATTAAATCTGGCCGGGTGGCTTTAATACGCTCGAGACCCACACTACCATTAACCTTATTGTCGATATCAACAAAGCCCTGCAATGAACCGCCCGCCTTTACGGCTAACTGCTCAAAGCTAGGTCTTCCGTCTTGTAATAGCTCTAGTTCAAAGCTCTGCAAAGCCATCAATGGAGATGGTAAAAGATAATCCGAGCCCACCTTTTCAGAGATAAAAATTGATATTTCATGGTCGGCAAGTTGCCGAACTAGCTGGCTGAGCGCCAGATGACTGGGTAAATCTCTGTTTGTTAGCAAGGTAATACGCATAGCAACTCTCGACAATGGGACCTAAAATTCACCTCAAACTCATGTTATTTTGATTCAGTATGCCGTTCTTTGCCACAAAAACTATTATGCAGCCACGGTTTGCGGTAGCATTCACCCCATAACAGCGGAACCATCTTTCATGGATAAAATTTCTATCATCCTACCTGACGACTGGCATCTGCATCTGCGTGATAATCAGGCTCTTGAAACTACCGTACCTGCAGCTGCCCGAGGTTTTGGCCGCGGTATTATTATGCCCAACCTGACCCCACCAGTAACACATGTTGCTGATGCTGTTGCCTACCGCGAACGGATTATGGCACAGCGGCCCGAGGGCTCGACATGGCAACCGCTGATGGTGCTTTATCTCACTGACAATACCACTGTCGATGAAATTCGTGCCGCTAAAGACAGCGGATTCATCCATGGTTGTAAATATTATCCGGCAGGCGCCACCACTAACTCGGCCTCAGGAGTGACCGACCTAGATAAAATGTCGCCTGTTTTTGAAGCCATGCAGGACGTGGGCATGCTGTTGCAATTACACGGTGAAGTGACATCTGCAGATGTTGACATCTTCGATCGAGAAGCGGTGTTTATCGATCGTCATCTTCGCGGTATGGTCCAACAATTTCCCGACCTTAAAATAGTATTGGAGCACATCACCACCCAACAAGGGGCTGACTTCGTGCTCGAGGCTAACGATAATGTCGCTGCCTCAATCACACCTCAACACTTGTTATACAACCGCAATCACATGCTGGTTGGCGGTATTCGACCTCACCTATTTTGCTTGCCAATCTTAAAACGAGATATTCATCAGCAAGCACTTGTTAGCGCGGCTACGAGTGGTAGTATCAAGTTTTTCTTGGGCACTGACTCTGCGCCCCATGCGCAAGGCGCAAAAGAAAATGCCTGTGGTTGTGCCGGCTGTTTCAGTCACCATAGCGCTATCGAGCTATATGCTGAAGTATTTGACCAAGCCGGCGCCATGGATAAGTTAGAAGCTTTTGCTAGCACCAATGGACCAGATTTTTATGGCCTGCCCCACAATTCATCTTCGATTGTGCTGAAGAAACAGCAATGGCAGTTACCTGATAGTCTGCCGTTTGAAGACACCCAGATAATTCCCCTAGGTGCAGGCACCACATTAAACTGGAAGATGGTGGAATAATGGATATTCTCGATGAAAGTACCGATACATTGATGGCCAAACGCTTTCGGGGCTTTTTACCCGTGGTGGTTGATGTTGAAACTGGTGGCTTTGATTCACACAGTAATGCTCTGCTTGAGGTTGCTGCGGTGTTGTTGGAGATGGATAGCCAAGGAAATCTGCAAATTAAAGAAAGCTACAGCAAAAATATCGAACCCTTCCCTGGTGCAATCGTTGAAGAGTCTGCATTAGAATTTACCGGCATTGACCTTTATGATCCTGATCGAAATCCAGAGGAAGAAGGCGAAGCCCTGCGTGAAATTTTTCAACCGATTCGCCGTGAAGTCTCTATTACTGGCTGCACCCGTGCCGTGATGGTTGCCCACAACGCTCACTTTGATCTTGATTTTATTAATGCTGCAGTGGACCGTTGTCGCATCAAACGGAACCCCTTTCATCCGTTTTCTTGCTTTGACACCTCTGGTCTAGCGGGGCTTGCCTATGGCCAAACTGTGTTGGCTAAAGCCTGCCAGGCCGCGGGAATCGAGTTCAATAATCGTGACGCTCACAGTGCGCTGTATGACACCATCAAAACCGCAGAGTTGTTCTGCGGCATCGTTAACCGCTGGAAAGAATTGGGTGGATGGCCATCGAATAACTGACTGCGATTGAGACTTTACCTATTAACCTCGCAACTAAAAAAAGGCCGCCAATGGCGGCCTTTTAGCTAAACAGAAACCATTATTTAACTTTGTTTTTAACCCAAAAGTCAGCATTTTCAATGCCCACGGCCTCGGCATCAAACACAGGATCAATACCCTCTTTAAGTTGCGCCTCGTAGTCTTTTAACACCAATAATGCAGGGCGCTGAAGAATTAAAATAGCCACAATATTCAACCACGCCATGGCTCCCACGCCAACATCGCCCAAAGCCCATGCGAGGTCAGCAGATTTAATACCACCGTACATGACTGAAGTGAGAACTAGCCATTTTAGAAAAATCATCAACCAAGGACGATGAACCGCACGGTTAATATAGGTGACGTTAGTCTCGGCAATGTAGTAGTAGGCCAAAATCGTAGTGAAGGCAAAGAAGAATAACGAAATTGCCAACAGACTGGCACCCAGACCTGGCAATATGGTTTCAAAGGCACTTTGCACGTAAATCGGCCCCGCTTCTACGCCGGCTAAACCTGTGTATAGCATGGTGCCATCAGGCCCTTGCACATTGTAAAGGCCGGTGAGCAAAATCATAAAGGCTGTAGCGGTACAGACGAATAGGGTATCGATATACACGGAGAAGGCTTGCACTAAGCCCTGCTTAGCCGGGTGCGAAACTTCTGCAGCCGCTGCAGCATGGGGTGCTGTACCCTGCCCTGCTTCATTGGAGTATATGCCGCGCTTAACGCCCCACTGAATGGCCATACCAATAATCGCACCGTAACCGGCATCAAAGCCAAAGGCGCTGTCGATGATCAAGCTAAACATCGCTGGGATTTTTTCATAGTTGGCTGCCATCACCATCAATGCAATCAGGATATAGCCCAGTGCCATGACAGGCACCACGACTTGGGTAAAGCGGGCGATACGCCGAACACCACCAAAGACAATTGCAGCAACACCAGCGGCAATAACTGAGGAAGCTACCACTGGCGAAACGCCCCAGGCATTTTCAACGGCAGCGACAATACTATTGGCTTGAATACCCGGAAGGCAGAATCCAACGGCAATAATGGTGCACACAGCAAACACCCAGGCGTACCATTTTTGTCCCATGGCCTTTTCGATAAAGTAGGCTGGGCCGCCCCGATACATACCTTGCTCATCTTTTTCTTTGTAGATTTGGGCTAGAGTGGCTTCGACATAGGCGGTTGCAGCACCCAAAAAGGCTACCAACCACATCCAGAACACCGCTCCGGGCCCACCCATGGCAATCGCGGTAGCAACACCAGCAATGTTACCTGTACCAACGCGCCCAGACAGCGAAATCGCTAGGGCTTGGAACGAGGACACCCCAGAGTCAGAGCTTTTACCCTGAAACATCAGCTTTATCATATGACGGAAGTGTCGAACCTGAAGAAATCGCGTGCGAACTGAAAAATACAAACCGGTGCCCAGACACAGATAGATCAGTGCCGAACTCCAAATAATACCGTTTAAATAATTTACAAATGTTTCCAAGATCTTTCTCCGTTTTGATTATTAGTTGCCCTGTCAATGGTACAGTCCAGGTGACAATGAGCAAACGTTAAATTTGCGTGAGCGCTCAATTTATAGAGACTTAATCTCGAGTCGAAGAGGAATATCAATTTCTGTCTGGGTATGCTGTTGCATTATCCGTTGCAGATTATTGATAAATGAACCTGTCATCTCAGCAGTTTTCCTTGTACTCATATCTATATGCCCTAGCACTGTCTCATAGATGGCACATAACTGATTACGCTCATTGAGCATAATAGCTGTCAGATGAATAAGTTTTTTGTTCACACGATGCAGCCTATAGCGAGTAACAATAATGTCATCCAGCAAACACTCGTTAACATATTTAATGTTATCTTCAAGGGTGAACGAAGAAAATCCAGAATCAAAGTATTCTTGTGAGAATCCGAGTTTGTTGGCATAAAAATCTTCAATAGACTCACCAAATATTTGTGAATAATACAAAACATTCATGTGCCCATTTTGATCACACATATCCTGAGTTATTGAGATAGGCTTTGAACTGTAGGGAAAAGTAAGTTGCGTAGTCATAAATAGTCAAAATCCATTGATTTACAAAATAAAATAAAAATACTGTTCGAAGAAAAGTTACCCTCGACCAAGTTTGATACAAGCCTAGTAGCTCGGCCATGCGTATTCTTTTCCTAAATAGTCGCAATTACAAGCCTGTCTGCCATCGAGTTGGCTATTTTAAGGCTCCCAGCGTTAAAATGCCGAGCTGAAATTTCAGTTCGCAACGATAACCCGCGTGCTCCTCCGCCACAATAGGATAAATTCATGACCGACTCCTTTAAAGAAAGTGCGCTTAGATATCACACGCACCCATTGCCTGGAAAATTGGAAATCCGACCCACAAAACCTTTGGCCAATAAACGAGACTTGTCACTAGCCTACTCTCCGGGAGTAGCTTATGCCTGTGAGTTAATCCAAGAGAATCCCACTTCGGTGGCCTCAGTTACCGCAAGAGGAAATTTGGTGGGTGTTATTACCAATGGCACGGCCGTATTAGGACTGGGTAATATTGGTCCGCTGGCATCCAAGCCGGTCATGGAGGGCAAGGCGGTATTGTTTAAAAAATTCGCTAATATTGATGTTTTTGATATCGAGATAAACGAAACAGATGTCGATAAGTTAGTGGATATCATTGCCTCTTTAGAGCCCACCTTTGGCGGTATTAATCTGGAAGATATTAAAGCGCCCGAATGCTTTATGGTTGAAGAGAAACTTCGCCAGAGAATGAAGATTCCCGTTTTCCATGATGACCAACATGGCACCGCTATTGTTGCCGCCGCTGCCATTTATAATGGATTAAAAATTGTCGACAAGAAAATCGAAAACGTAAAACTAGTGGTCTCAGGCGCTGGAGCTGCCAGTATTGCCTGCGTTGATCTTCTAGTAAGTATGGGATTACAAAAGAAAAATGTTCGAATGATTGACCGTACTGGCGTTATTTATAAAGGTCGTAAAGAGGGCATGAATCCATGGAAAGAAGGTTATGCCATTGAGACCACTGATCGCACCATAGAAGACGCCATTGATGGTGCTGACCTGTTTATGGGCCTCTCTGGGCCGGGCGTATTAAACGGTGATCTTCTGAAAAAAATGGGTGAAAAGCCCATTATTTTAGCCATGTCTAATCCCATTCCCGAAATCATGCCTGAAGATGCCTTAGCCGCCCGCCCCGATGCTATTTTGGCAACTGGTCGGTCGGACTATCCTAACCAGGTGAATAACGTACTCTGCTTTCCGTTTATCTTCCGTGGAGCATTAGACTGCGGCGCCTCCACTATTAACGAAGAAATGAAGATGGCTGCGGTAAGAGCCATAGCTGATCTTGCCACCAAAGAAACATCCGATGTGGTGGCTGCGGCCTACGCTGATGAAAAGCTTAAGTTTGGGCCTGAATATTTGATCCCAAAAGCCTTCGACCCGCGCTTGATCGAAGAGGTGCCTTTGGCTGTAGTTAAGGCTGCAATGGCTAGTGGCGTAGCGACAAGGCCAATAGAGGACCTTGAGGCCTACCGCCAAAAGTTGCATGAGTTTATCAATCAAGCCGGTTTATTCATGCAGCCCATTATTGAAGTGGCGAAAAAATCACCGGCTAAAATTGTCTATGCAGAGGGCGAAAATGACGATGTGCTGCTAGCGGTGCAAGCCGTTATTGACGAAAAGATCGCCCGACCAGTTTTGATCGGCGCGCGCCATAAAATCGAGATTAAAATTGACCGTCTAGGCTTGCGTATCGACCTTGATAACGAGGTTGATATAGTCAACCCAGATGATCATGAAAAATATGAAGAATACACCTCTCTCTATCACCAGATGGTGGGCCGCCAAGGTGTTTCTGTGGCAGCTGCACGCAAAATCATGCGCGATGACAATACTGCTATTGCCGCAGTCATAGTCGCCAATAACGATGCCGATGGTCTAATTTGTGGCAAAGTGGGTAGATTTGACTTTCACCTTAGAGAAATCATGCATTTGCTGGGCCCGGAGGATAAGGGCCAGCTAGTCTCGTCTGCGGCCGTCTTATTAATGCCTGATGGTCCTTTATTTTTAGCTGACACGACTATGAACATCGATCCTACCGCAGAGGAATTGGTTAAAATAACGGAAGCAAGTATCGATCTTGTGGCTCGTTTCGGGATTGAACCTAAGGTCGCACTGCTGTCACATTCAAACTTTGGCACCTCAAACACTGCCTCGGCGAAAAAAGTTCGTGAGGCATCAGAATTACTACGCAACAAACACCCAGATTTGCAACTGGATGGCGAGATGCATGTATTAAGTGCTCTGAATCCGATGCTTCGGGATACTGTTTACGCCCAAGCCAACCTGCAAGGCCGCGCCAATGTGCTAGTAATGCCTAACTTAGACTCGGCTAATATTGCGATGGGTCTCATCCGCTCATTAACAGACGCATTATTGATCGGGCCTTTCATCACTGGATTTAGTAAACCCGCGCATATTGTCATTCCGTCGGTGTCTTCTCGGGGAATTTTCAATATGACGGCGTTAACTGTCGCCGACATACACGCGGGACGCTAAGGCGACCTTAGCTTGTTAGTTTTTTTGCAGGGATAGCGCCAACTGATAAAGCTGTTTCTTGTCGCCGCCAGTGATTTTGGCAGCGATGGATGCCGCTTTAGTCAATGGCAATTCTTTGATCAAAAGTCCTAATAACTTCTCTGAATCTGCAGGCATGGTCTCACCCATTTTCTCTTGACCAGCAACAACCAAAACAATCTCCCCTCGTTGCTGATTACTGTCCTCTGTCACCTGCTCTAATAGATCACTAAGATTACCATGCAAGTACGTTTCGAATTTTTTAGTAATTTCACGCGCTATAAAGGCTAAACGCTGAGGGCCAAAAATATCGCTAAAATCTGCGATAGTATTGGCTATACGATGGGGCGCTTCGTAACAAACGATAGTGTCTGTCACTGCTTTTAATGCTTCAATAGCCGTCTTGCGCTGACTTGACTTTGAGGGTAAAAAACCAATAAATCGAAATTTATCCGTCGGTAGCCCCGATACGCTCAAAGCGGCTATGACCGCGCTAGCACCGGGAATGGGCACAACGGAGAACCCATTTAAACGTGCCTCATGCACTAATCTGTACCCCGGATCAGAGATCAACGGTGTACCCGCATCGGAAATTAGGGCAATATCGTCGCCAGCGCTAAGTCTTTTCAATATTTTATCGGTGCTGCGTTTATCACTATGATCATGGTAAGCAACACAGATCGTCGTGATCCTAAAATGATCGAGCAACCTTTTGCTGTGACGTGTATCTTCACAAGCAATTAGACTAACAGACTGGAGAGTGGTGACCGCGCGAGGTACCATATCCCCTAGATTGCCAATAGGCGTGGCAACAACATACAACGTACCGGATTGATTTGAATTCATGGACAAAAAGTTTCTTCTGCAGATTGTTGGTTTAGGTTGTATCTTAGCCTTTATTAGCGGTTGTACGCCAACTACAACGACACAGAGTGGGAGTGTGCCCGTTGCTTTTATCGCTACCACCGAAGATGCTTCTCTTTATGAGCAAGCTGAAACCTTATTTGTCAGAGCTCAATCAGTCGAGGTGCCAAGCGAAATCTTGTTGCAAGCAGCAATTTTGTTCGCCAAAAGTGGCGACAAGAACAGGACTGTTGAATCGCTGGCGCTAATCGATCCAGATGAGCTGAAAAATGTCGACTTTATCAGCTACACCCTACTCGGCATCGAACTAAATTTGCAGTCCGCCTCTCCGGCTGAAGCACTGCTAAAGTTACAAGCTACACGTTTTATCGCACTGAAATCATCATTTAAACGCCAAGATGTCCTGCACATACTAAGCCTTGAGTCAGATATTAGTGCCAAACTTGGCAACATAGAATCAAGCATTAACGCGTCTATACAATTGGCTCAATTACTGAACAAAAAAAGTGACGTGCTCAATGTTCACAATAAGATTTGGCGACAGCTATCTGCACAGCCCTACAATGTTTTGCAACAATGTTTTAACGAAGCCGAACCTATTCTCGGACTGTGGTGCAACTTAGCAGCCGACATGCGGTTGTTTCAAAGTAACCACCCTGGCCAACTAACACAATTTAATACCTGGAAGACTGCCAATTTTTCTCATCCCGCGGCTCGAACACCACCATCTGGCCTCAAACAAAATTGGAAAAATACCTCCTCATCACAGGTGGCCCTGTTACTGCCACTTCAAGATGATTATAGAATGCCTAGTCAGACATTTTTAGATGGTTTTATGGCTGCCTATTACCAGCTCTTTGAGCAAAGCAATACGGAACCACCAAAC
>LWDU01037127.1_pt1 | contig 25748 bp, 26 predicted proteins | sample 727161 | NCBI WGS metagenome assembly LWDU01 (sample SAMN04566230, study PRJNA314399) | hydrothermal vent metagenome | isolation source: deep sea hydrothermal plume seawater | place: Mexico: Gulf of California, Guaymas Basin | collected 2004-07-11
TGGGGAAACCTCTATTTTAAATCTGTGAGGGAGGGAAATACTCCCGATGAGTGGACCTATACAAAAGAACTCACGGCGATGATTAACGAATCAGAACAAGCCTCTTCGTAACGATCCGGCACACCCGTCTAAGCCTCCATGGCTGCGTTGCTGTGGTGCTCGAATCCTCATGCGTCTTCCTCCGATTAACACCCCTTACAACCGTTTAACCCGACCGAACCTCCTATTTGTTTGTAAAACCCCGCCTGGTCAGGGCGGGGTTCTTTTGTTTTATAACAACTGGTGGTTCTTGAATTCCAGGAATCGGACGACCACCTCTCCTTCATCGCATGAAATGATCCGTCGGGTTCCGGGAAGATAGGCCCCGCCCAGCTCAAAGGGCCGGTCGGTGAAGCATTCCGTATCGGTGAGCTTTCCGTCACCTGAGAAATAATAGACGGCATACTGGGTCGTGAGAGATTTTCCGTCTTTTGTCTCCATGGCTTCCTGGATATTAATCGTAAATTGAACATGCTTCATTTTTCGCTGGATCTGCTGAATCCGGTCATTCTTGATCCGGTAGCGTGAGTTCATCCCATCGCCGTGAATAATAATCTGACGTCCAAGGGGGTGCGTGTCTTCTTCCGCAAAGGTCAGGGTATATCTTCCATCGGACTCTTCAAAAGAGCGCGAGGCGCGATGCACCGCCATCATCCCGATCTGGTTTTTGGCCCACTTTTCAAGGTCCTCTTTATCGGAAGGGACCTCAAGGCTGACCTCGACCTCTTTCGGTGATTTTATTTTGACCTTGCCCTTATATTCGGTCCCATTATCATTGACGATCAGGTCTGCGCTAAATCCGGGGAAATCATCTCCCCAACGGGAGGTCTTCTCAAAGGCCTGCCGCAGAAGGGCCTTTGCCGCCGGGTCATCCTGAACATCTGTTTCTGTTTTTGTACGTTCGTAAAGCTCCATGATGTTCCTCCTGTTTAATGTTATATTTTCGTCGGATTATAGGGGCAATCCTTTCTCAAGGCAAGGCCTGAGAAGGGGACATAATATCAAACTGTAACTTCTGATGCGCTTCGCGCAAGGCGGCTTCGACCTGGTTCGGCGTTTCCCCCAAAGCAAAGATGAAGCCCAAATAGCTTCTTCCTTCGGGCAGGGGGATGACGTTTTGTCCCAGGAGAAGGGTGATCGTGATTTCTTCGATACCCTGAACCTTCTTTGCCGCCTCAAGTCCGTAAACCTCTTTTAGAACCCCGGCTTTCGGAACGGGGATCATCATCACGCCTGTGGCCACTTCCCGGCGTTTGAGGGACTGAATCGGCATAAGCAAGGCCTGTCGGAGGATGATCTCTTCCAAGGAAAGCCCTGTGCCGAAGCGCAGTGTCCGGGAACAGAGTCCTCCGATGGATCGGGCGGCGATTTCGATAATTGCGGGGCCTTTGTCGTTCACACGGATCTCTGCATGAATCGGCCCCTCACTCAGGCCAAGCGCTTTGCATCCTTTTTGAGTACAGGCGATAATCTCTTCCTGAATCTCAGGCGGGAGGCGGGAGGGGGTAATGTAGATCGTCTCCTCAAAAAAAGGACCGGTCAGGGGATCGGGTTTGTCGAAGAGGGCCAGGCAGGAGAGTTGCTTATTCCGGAGCAAACCCTCCAGGGCGACTTCTACACCGGGAATATATTCTTCGATCAGGATCTTTTCTGCGGCCGCGCCCCCTTGTTTTTTGACTTGCGGGTCTTTTAAAAACTTTTTGAGAAAGAGGAAGGCCTGGATCAGTTCTTTTCGATTATCTGCCCGGATCACTCCCCGGCTGGCAGAGAGAAAAGTGGGTTTCAAGACCAGCGGAAAATCGATCTCAGGCGCGAGTTCTTCCGGATCTGTTTCAATAGAATAGATCTGAAAAGAGGGTGTGGGGACGTTGTGGGACAGGAGGCATTTTCGGAGCGCTTCCTTGTCTTTTGCCATCGCGGTTGCAGCAATAGGATTGTGCGGGAGAGAAAGCGCGCCTGAAATCATGGAGGCCAGAACAGTCGCATCCTCATCGGCGGAGACGACCGCCTGAAAGGGGTATTTTTTAGAAAAAAGGACTGCCTTTTCGAGGGATCGTTCCAGGTCAGGAAAGTCGAGGGTGAGCATTCTTCCGGGGACGATCCCTTCCAGGGTTTGTCGTTTGTCACAAGCCGTAATGATTTCGACACCGATCTCTGCGGCGGCCTTCAGGAAGTCCGCCGCCCGATAGGAACGGCTCGGAATGAGGAGGAGGAGACGGTCCATTACCTTCCTGAAGGGCATTTTCCGGTCGCGGGCTATTTCCCCGGTGTGAAGTAGGGGTTTTCCCCCCCTGCGTGATCAGTAACGTCCAGAACTTCCTGGATTTCCGGGATGGCCTTCTTGATGGCAACGACCACGCCTTGTTTTAAAGTGACATCGGCCATGCCGCATCCCTGGCAGCCGCCGCCGAGCTGGATATAGGCAATGTTCTCTTTGACGTCGACCAGGCTGATCATTCCGCCATGGGAGGCGATGGCAGGATTGATCTCCTCGTCGAGTACCTTCTGGACTGCTTTGGCTTCGGGAGAAGTAAGATTCGCCGGGGTATCCGGAAGGGTTGTTTCAGGCATAACAACCTTGGGGTTGTCTACCTTGAACCCGGTCTTATCCAGATTATTGATGAAATCTACCTTTACATCCTCGAGGAAGGAGGCATTCTTCGATTCCATATAGATCTGGATGCCTGCGGCATCGACCGAGACGTCTCCGGCCTCTTCCTTCCCTTCTTCGACAAAAGAGAGGGCATATTCCACGTTCGGAAGAATCCCTTTTGTCGTCAGCCGTACCCCTTTGATCTTTTTCTGGAATTGGGTCGCCTGATCTTTTACCAGGGTGTCGATTCTCTTTCTTGCGATGTCAGTGACCTGAATCATGTCTGAAGATCTCCTTCCCCTTTGGACAGATACGTGCCGTAATTGGCGTGTACGGGTGATGATTGCCCCGTGTCCCACTTACTTTATGATCCGAGAACATATAGTAACATGGGTTCGCGGATGGGGTCAATTTCGATGGAGTGACACTTTAGGAGATTGACATCCCTGCCCCCCGTTTATATAGTGATATATATGTTACAGAGGCAGGATCTTGTCTATATCAAACAGGCTCTAGGCCTCGCGCGGCGGGGCTATGGAAAGGCCTCTCCGAATCCGATGGTTGGCGCGGTTCTTGTGCTGAAAGGTGTCGTTGTCGGAAAAGGGGTCCATGCGGGTCCGGGGAAGCCGCATGCCGAGGTTCTGGCGCTGGCCCAGGCGGGGAGGCATTCCTTAGGCGCGACGCTCTATACCAATCTGGAGCCCTGCTGTCATACCCAAAAAAGGACTCCGCCTTGTACCAAGGCAATTATTCAGAGCGGTGTTCGGAGGGTGGTGGCCTCAATGTCCGATCCCAATCCCCTTGTCCTTGGAAAGGGCTTTTTGACCCTTCGTGAATCCGGTATTGAAGTCAGCGAAGGCCTGATGCGCCTAGAGGCCGAGCGGCTCAATGCGGCTTTTATCAAGTACATGACCACGCAAAAACCGCTGGTCATCCTAAAAGCGGCGATGACGCTTGATGGGCGGATTGCGACGGGAAAAGGAGAGTCGCGTTGGATTACGGGTGAGGCGGCACGGAAGGAAGTGCATCGCCTCAGAGCAGGTGTGGATGCGGTGATGATTGGGGTCGGAACGCTTCTGGCAGATGACCCGATGTTGACCGTGCATGCTCAGCGTGCCAGGAATCCCTTGCGCGTTGTGATTGACCCTTCTTTAAAAACGCCCTTGAAATCCAGGGTGCTGACTTCTCTCAAGGAGGCCGAAACACTTTTGTTGACCACATCCGCTGCCCCGGTGAAAAAGGTGGATAAACTCAGAGCGATGGGAGTTGGTATTCTCTCCCTTCCTTTAAAAAAGGGAGAGATTCCCTTCAAGTTGATCTTGAAGGCCCTGGGGAAAAGGGGGATCACGAGTGTTCTTGTCGAGGGAGGAGGCCGAGTCAACGGGATTGCCCTTCGTTCTGGAGAGGTTGATCGGCTTGTCTTCTATGTTGCACCCAAACTATTGTGCGGAGGGGATGCCGGAGCCGTGGTTTCCGGACGGTCCATCCCGCGCCTCTCTGACGCGATCGAACTGGATCATTTTAAGATAGGCCGGGTAGGAGAGGATCTAAGGATAGAAGCTGATATTAAAAAAGGGCTGCGACCGCAGGAACAGGGCCCGGGAGGGAAAAGTTGAGGCATTCGTTGAGTCATTCAGTGGCAAAAATCAGAAGGATGTTTTTGGCCGTTTTTGGGGTGGTTATGATCTGGGGTCTGTTGTCTGGATCATTGCTTTATGCCGGAGAGGCCGGGCGGTCGGACGCGGTCCATCAGGACGAGCATATGAATCTGCTGGTGCAGCAGTTTATGCTCTCTCAGGATGCGCAACAGTCTGACCGTCTGTTGAAAGAGATCAAGGAGACGGAAGGGGTCACGGTTGAAAAACTGGAGAACTTGATTGAAAATGGGGTGCTGTATCCACCTGATCCCGCAGTGGGCTCACTTCACCGTTCGGTCCGCATTGGCGGGAGGAAAATGGGCTATGCCCTCTATGTTCCGGAGAATTATGACCCGGCGCAGGCCTACCCCCTGATCGTCTGCCTGCATGGTGCCGGTTTTATGGGAGATTCCTACCTGGACCGCTGGAAGACGCGGCTGGGGGAGAAATCCATTCTTGTTTGTCCGACCCTTCAGATGGGTCCCTGGTGGTCGCCGCTGGGAGAGAAACTTGTTCTGGCTGTGATGAATGCCGTCCAGGCAAAATATCATGTGGATCCAAACCGGATTTCTCTGACCGGTATGTCCAACGGAGCGATCGGGACCTATCTGATCGGTATCTTTAATGCCTCCCGGTTTTCAGCCATTTCTCCGATGGCGGGTGGCATTCCGGAGGAAATCTTTCCTTTTCTAAAGAACCTGATTTCAACCGGTATCTATATCATTCATGGTTCGAAGGATCAGGTCATGCCGGTCGCTCTTTCAAGAGATGTCAGCAACTACCTGAAAAAAGAGAAGATTTCTTATATCTATCGGGAGCATGACCGGGAGCATCCGGTTGCCGGAGGGCACTTCTTCCCGCGCGAAGAACTTCCTGCCCTCGTGACCTGGTTCCAGAAACAGCTTCGAAATCCCTATCCCAAACACGTTGTTTCTGTTCGGGATCGTGTTCATCTGGAACCCTTCTACTGGACAGAGATCGATGAGACGATTGGAAAGGTTGCCGATGTTCAAGAGTCGATCTTAACGAACGCAGAGGTGGAACTGGTCCGGAAAGGGTTATTCTCGACCCTGACCGCCCATGTGGAAAACAATCGTGTTGAGGTACAAAGCAATCGCGTGCACCGCTATACCCTTTTTTTTAACAGACACCTCATTGATTTCTCAAAACCGGTCGTTGTGATCAGCAATGGGAAGAAGCGTTTTGAGGGGATGCTCTCAGAGGATATCCATTTTTTGCTGAATGAGGCAAAACGCCGTAAAGACCGCGGGGCCTACTATACCGCCGGGCTCACGATTGACTTGTCTGAAACGGAGTCGTCCCCTTAGGGTCTGTCCCAAAATAACATGCGTGATTGGCCGGAGACAATTTTTGAGCGAGACAAGGAGCGAAGAGAGACCGTGTTTTCAGGAATCATAGAAGAAATGGGGTCAGTCCATCAGCTTACCCGAAGCGGTCAGGCGATCCGAATGATCATTAGCGCGGCGAAAGTGACGGAAGGACTCTCGGAAGGAGAGAGCATTGCCGTGAACGGGGCTTGCCTGACGGCACTTGATATTCAGCCGGACCATTTTGCAGTCGATATTTCTCCGGAAACCGCTCGTGTCACCAATCTGGGAGCCTTGAAGGCCGGAGAGGCCGTCAACCTGGAACGGGCAATGAGATTAAGCGATCGCTTGAACGGTCATCTGGTTTCCGGCCATATCGATGGGATCGGTCTTATTTGTGCGAAAAGAGATGAGGAAAATGCAGTGATCCTGTCGGTTGAAGCCCCCGCTGAAATTCTAAGGCATACAATCCAGAAAGGGTCGATTACCATTGATGGCGTCAGCATGACGGTCAATGGTTTGACCGAGCGCACATTGACGGTTTCAATGATTCCTCATACGGCAAGAGTCACGACCCTGGGAAAAAAGGGCGTGGGCACCTCTGTGAACCTGGAGAGCGATCTCATCGGAAAGTATGTCGAAAAACTGTTAGGGACTCCTTAGTCCCGGTTGGCCCATTTTCTCATCAGGCGTAACGGAGGAGGATGGCGGTAATGTTGTCTTCCCCTCCATTTTTTTTTGCGCGTTCAACGAGTGCCATCCCTCCCTTTTTCAGGTCATCTGCAGCTTCCGTTAAGATTGTATGGATATCCTGCGGCGTCAATTTATTGCTCAGCCCATCCGAGCAAAGGATAAAGAGGTCTCCGGGCTCAGGAACCCGCCGGAGGGTTTCGACCTTAACCTCCGCATTGGTTCCGAGGGCGCGGCTCAGGACATGTTTGAGCGGATGGGTTTCTGCTGCTTCAGGCGAGAGGAGGCCTTGTTGAACATAGTGATTTACAAGTGAATGGTCCTGTGTGAGCTGCTCAATCCGACCTTTGTTCTGGAGATAGACGCGACTGTCTCCGACAAAACCAATAATCAATTCAGTCGGGTCGGCCAGAAGTGCGACTATGGTTGTTCCCATTCCTTTACAAGAGCTATCCTGTGAGGCAGCCTTGTAAATGGACTGGTTCGCACTGGAGATGGCCTGGGACATGAGGGCTTCTCTTGAGGGCTTGGTCGACGCGTCATTCATGTTGTGGGCACTTCCCTGCTGATTTGTGAAAAACGCTTTCATCTCAGCAGTGGCCATGTTACTTGCGATTTCACCGGCGGCGTGCCCTCCCATCCCGTCCGCGACGACATAGAGGTTGAATTCAGGGAATAAGCCAAGGCTGTCTTCGTTGGAGAGACGGACACATCCCACATCCGTAATCCCGGCTGAGGTTGTTTTCATGATGTTCAGAGATCCCCCTTAACGAAAGGTTGCCTTGACCAGATGGGCCTTAATTCCTAAAGGAGAAGGGCTGGCAGACTCCTAAGCAAAAGCATACATTTAATTCTATAAGATATCCGCTGTTTTGTCCATAATCTTGATTTATTTCACGAAACAGCGTATTTACCAAGCCCATAAAATGCAAAATAACGGTAACGATTTAGCATGTTTTGATTTGGCTTCGCGAGACCCATTCTTTCAGGGCAAGGCGTGAGGAGCATGGAGCCATAGCGTCTGTGGCACTGAGAGGATATTTTGCCAACGAAACGCTACCGAACGCAGCAATCAGAGGGAAAGGATGGGAGTGCATAATCGTTACATGAAAGTGAGGGGTATGTCTCGAAAAGTTTCCATGAAGTGGGGGGTCTTTCTGGTCCTCTTTTTCCTGTTTTCGGCTTGCACCCCGAAGGATGATCCGCCTTTGCCGGCGGAGGAAGTGGAGGAGCACTTTTCTCCGGAATCTCTGGTGCGCTTCGGCAAAAATATCATTTTCGGAACAGATCAGCCGGTCTTGAATTCATCTGGGAGGCTTCCGGTCGGGAAGGGACAGTGCGCCTTCTGTCATCTGTTTGTCGCAAACCAGAAAACGGACCGATGCCCCGATTTAAGAAATGTAGAAGCGAGATCTCATCAACGACCGAAAGAGGATCGGTATCGGTCCTTCGTCCGGGAATATGCCGATTCTGGAGAGCCAAAGACCGGGATAAGGCCTCATGCCGTGTCTGGAGGAGAGTATCTTATCGAATCACTCTACTGTCCAAGCTGCTATATGCCGGAGGGTCTGGGTGAAAAAGGGGCCGTCGGTATGAAAAGTCCCATGCCGATTATTACCAACCCGCCTATGGCATTAAGCGATTATGAGATTGTTTCTGTTGTGGCCTACCTTCAGGAAAAGGACACCCCGGGAGATTATACTCAAGTGACGGCAAAGCAGGATTGGGAGCACTACTTCGGAAAGGCGCTCCCTCCACCGGAGGAAGAACCCGCCGGTTTTCCCGGGAATGAGGAGGCGCTTAAAAGGACCGCACTGGTGATGGACACGCCAGATGTGATGATCGAAAAAATGGGTTGTTTTGTCTGTCATAAGATTCCGAGCGTCTCGATTGCCAGAATAGGTGTGATTGGGCCCTTGCTGATATTAAAAACCACTGCCCAAAAACGGATCGCGTCTCCAGAATATCAGGAGGCGGTACGCGCCGGGAAGGCGAAGGCGACCACTCCGAAAGAGTATGTACTGGAGTCGATTATGCATCCCGGCGCTTTTGTGGTAGAGGGTTTTTCGGATGGGATGCCGACGGACTATCCCAAGAAATTTACGGTTGGTGCCTTGGAAAAGCTCGTTGACTTTCTCTTAACCCTTGACGAAGAACTTGCGATGAAAGAGGAACGTGAGCGATTTGGAGAGGAGGAATTGGAAGAGGAAGAGGAGAGGGATGAAAGAACCGGGTCACCCCGTGGTGCGAAAGAGGAAAGAGATGAAAGGGCGGGATCACTCCCGGGTCGTCAATGATCTTATTTGGAAGGAGTCATGTGGAATATTGGTCACTTTTATTCAAAAAAAGAAAAGCCGGGTTTGTTCTTTTTTTTACCTTTTGCACCCTCTTCTGTCTTGCATACGTTCCGGGAGCGATTGCGGATGATCCCGGGTTGAGGTTTTCACTTCGAGGCCTTGAGATCGAGATCGGCGGGGAGTTCGAACTGGAGATCGTTGATTCGGAGGCCGACGGCAGAATCCTTGTCGATAAGCAAGAACCCAATCCCTTTCCGAGAATGTCGATTGATAAGTTCGTTATCACCCCGCGCATTCATCTGGAGGCGGGGATTCTCTTGAAGGCCGACCTCGAAGTCGGCACAAATGGAAAAATAAAGCTGGATGAGGCCTGGGTAAAGATCCCCGGGCTTCCGTTTAATTCCTGGGTAACAATTGGCCTGGACGATCTTTTCATGAAGCCGGGTCGGAAAACAGAGTCCTATCCAATTGTCGGCCATGCCTTCTGGCAGGATGAAGACCTCGGCCTTTTTTTTGGAGGAGAGGGCAAAGAATTCTATTGGCGATTTTCTATCACCAACGGGAGGCGGCTGAAGGACCGCCGGATCTCAGAAGATGAGGTCTTCCCGATCGTGACGGATGACGACGACAATGAGGAAAAGAACAGCAACAAACAGGTCGGATTCGGGGTGGGAATCGACCATGCCTTCAAAGAAGGACACACGATTAATCTTCTTCCTTTCTACTATCGGTCCAGGCTGAGTGACGGCGATATCACCTACTTGCAGGGGATTACGAGTTATCCGACGGGAGATCTTCAGAATCGTCAAGAGAGGGTCGGACTCAATCTGGACTATCGCTTAAGGGATTTTGCCTTCTTCGGTCAATACATCAAGGGAAAAGACGGGGCGATGGATCGAGACGGCTGGTATGTCCAGCCTTCCTACAAATATTCCCTTGGATACAATCGGCTCACTGCTGTAGTATTTCTCCTCCGTTATGAAGACTACAATGTCGATCTGACAAAGAATCCGACCGATTCACGCACCTGGGATCGTCAGGCGACTACAGTGGCGCTCATTGCCAGTATCGTCAAAGGAGTCAAGGTTAAAACGGAATACTATTTCAATGATGAGAAGACGGGCGGCCCGGATGTCGACAATAATGAGTTGTTGGTCCAGCTTGAGATCAAATTCTGAGCTTTACCTGGATAAATTTACATCTTGATTGGAGGAAACGGATTCGTTATAATCGGGCGAATCTGAGGGGGAGCGGCTCGGCATGGTCTATGAGATTCACCATTTGGAAGGTTTTGATCCATTATTAAGGATGTATAGCCGGAATGTGACCGTTGAAGTTGATGAGAACGGCTATACGGGGCGTTTCGGCTATGAAGGTCTGAAAGTCCAGTCAAGCGAGTATCCCACTGTCGAAGAGGTCCTGGAGGATATTATCAGGAAACTTCAAAAGAAAGGATTCACCGAGCTTCGCTCCCGGGTCAATTTTCGTGATGACCGCTACTTGGCCGAGCGAGAACCCTGGATTGATTACAAGGCCTCGTAAGAACGGTCTGCAATGTTTACCTTGTCGCCGCCTGCTTGCCCCCCCCCTTTCCTCAAAATGAAGAGATCAGGAACTAAGTTTAATTTTTTTATCGGCCTCCTTGCAGGTTTTTTTCTTGTTGTCGGCGTGTTTTGGGTGCAACCTTCCTCTGCTGCAACCTTTGCGGCGGAACGGTTTGAAGAATCAAGTCCTGATCCTCAGACGGAACTTGTCCGTCTGAGGATCGCTGCCCTCAAGCTTAAACTTCGTCTTGCCAGTGAGAAAAAAAGGGATGTTTCTCCCCTCTCCTCTCTTTTCAAGTTATACGATAGAAACAGGTTTAAAGGGGTTGTTGAGGAGATCCGGGCTTTCCCCGAAGAGGAAAGAAGCGCTGCTATTTTCCTTGTCTACGGGAACAGTCTTTTTTTTCTTGGAAAAAAAGAAGGGGCCGTGGCGGCCTATCAACAGGCCTACCGCCGCGCAAAGAACTCCGGTGAAAAAGCGGCGGCCATGGCAAACTTTGGTCTCGTTCTATCAACAAAAGGCGCGTGGGAACAAGCCATCGACTGGTTGACGCGTGCTCTGGAAATTGACCGTACAACCGACAATTGGCTGGGACAAGGCACGGCCCTTTCCCTTCTGGGTGACTTGTACTATCAGACAGGCGATAGAATAAAGGGCGCTGCCGCCCATATTGAGGCCCTGGAAATCGCGGAGACCATTCCGATCCCCTGGCTGGAGGCGCGTCAGTTGACTCTGCTGGCCAATCTCTACATTCTCGACCACACCCTCGATATCGCACAGAAATATCACAGCAAGGCGCTCGTTCTCTACCGGAAGCTCGATGACCCGCTTGGGGAAGCCCTCTCCCTGGACGGCCTCAGCGTGATAGGTAAGGATCAAAAACGCTTTGATCCCGCCTTGAGGTCCCAGTCAAGAGCCCTGGACATCTATAAACGCCTGGGTGATCGTCTCTCTCAGGCCAAAGCCCTCATCAACCTAGCCTTAATTTACCGGGAACAAGGCGCGTTTCAAAAGGCGTTGGGAAGGGCCGGGGAGGCGCTTGAGATCCGGGAGGTTCTGGGGGATACAAACGGAATGGCCCATACGGAAGGGACCATCGGGACCATCTATGAGAAGAAGGGGGATTTGGCTGAGGCTGTTCGCCACATGGAAAGCGCGATGGCGCTTTTTAGAAAAACCGGTGCGTCCCAACAGATCCATGCGGTGGAGCTTCAGATTCAGAGGCTTCGTGACCAGATGTGAAAAGGGTAGTGTAACGATCCAGCACCCCCTCTTTTCTCCTATTTGTGTATTGGGTTTTAAATCACCTGTTAGACGCGAAGGATTTCTTCCTGGAAGGCCTCATACAAAATCTTGGTGATCCGTCCTGGTTGGCCTGACTCGACGATTTTTCCGTCGAGCCGGGTGACCGGCAGGACTTCGATTGTGGTTCCTGACAGGAATATTTCATCGGCGGTCGCGAGACGGCGAAGCGTTAAGGTTTTCTCCTGCATGCGGAGTCCTTGCTTCTTCACGAGTTGAATCACCATGCTCTTTGTAATTCCGGAGAGGATGTGGAGGCCATCGGGAGGAGTGATCACGCTTCGTCCAAAGACTGCAAAGAGATTGCTCCCCGCGCCCTCCATGACCTTCCCCTCACGAACAAAAATGGCTTCCATGGCATCCGACTTCAATGCGCGTTCCCGTGCCAGGACGTTGGGGAGCAGGTTCAGGGACTTCACATAGCAGCGGGCCCATCGGGTGTCCGTCACGGTGACAATAGAGACTCCATCGCGCCGCATCTTGTGGGATGGAGTCTTGCATTTCCGAAAGGTCATGACGACGGTGGGTCTTACTCGCTTCGGAAAGCGATGGTTTCGCGGGGCCATACCCCGGGTGATCTGAATATAGACCTGCGTCTCGCTGAACTGGGTTTTTTGACATCCGGACCGGATGATTTTTTCCATCTCACTGAATGAATATGGGATGGCGATCCCGATTGCATCTGCACTGATCTTGAGGCGAGCGAGATGGGCCTCAACGCGGAAGGGTTGCTTGTGATAGGTCCGAATGACCTCATAGACCCCATCTCCAAACTGGAAACCGCGGTCTTCAATAGAGATTGTCGCAGCGGAAAGGGGAGACCACTTTCCATTCACAAAAGCAATGTTGGCCATTTATTGTACCTTTGCTCTTTCGAGTACGGAGGCGTTCATTTTTTCTGCATCCAGACGTGGAAAAAAGCATAAAGCGCCTGTTGTTCTTCTTCGATGTGGAGCTGTCTGAACGACTTTCCAAAGATCGATCGAAAGCTGCCTTTTTTGAAGAAGCGGTCATAGTGCCCTTTGTGAACCAGCCAGTCCCTTTTCCTTTTTTCATTCGGGTGATGTTTAAATCGGATGGAAAAACAGGAGAGGAGAAAGTACCCGCCGGGTTTCAGGAGGGAGAGGACGGTTTTGAGATAGAATGCCGTATCCCCTTTACGAACGTGATGAAAACAGCCGTAGTCGATCAAGAGGTCAAAGCTGTTTGGAGTAAGGGGGAGACGGAAGAGATCTCCTTGGATCCAATGAAGACGAGAGCGGCTCTTTTGGCATAAACGGCTTGCGCGCGCGAGGGCCTGGGCCTGGTAATCCAGGCCGATAGTCTGATAGCCGGCACTCGCAAAAAGGGCGGCGTGTCTCCCTTCCCCGCATCCCAGATCCAGGACGCGGCCTGTTTTTTTCTCTTTTTTAAATTGTTTTAAAAACCGGACGACAGGTTCTGAGGGTCCTTCAACCGGCCAGCCATGGTCCCCGGTCCGGTAGGCTTCTTCAAAGTATTTCTTCTGTGACGGATAGATTCCCATAATAATTGAGACAAGTTATCATATTCCGAATGGGGCTTCAAGGAGTAGGGGCGTCCGAATTGTGACACTCTTCCATAGGGTCGCAGGTAAGGCCCTAATTCCGCGATTGCGGAATTAGAAACCGCCGATGGCTGGCGCGAGACCCATTCGCCTGATGTTATCGGCCAACGGACGCCTCACCGTACGGGTGAGTACGCTTCGGTTGTCCTTATGGCCTCTGGCCTTGTCTTTCAGGCGACTTGACGGTTTGCCCCAAGATCAATCGCTGATCTTGGGGCAGGGCCATCGCTTGCGTGGATGGAAATCGGTGTGCTAAGTTTAGCCCTATGAAAAAGACTAATCTTCTTGCGTTGGGTTTCCAGGAGGTCGAGGCCTTCGTTGCCCGGCTTGGGTGGAAGCGCTACCGAGCGAAACAGATCCTGGCATGGATTTATGAGCGGCACGCGGCCGGTTTTGAAGAGATGACGGATCTTTCGAAGGAAGATCGCCTTCTTCTCGATTCGCGGGCAGAACTCAGCCATCTGGAGATTGTAACCCGGCTCAGGTCCGTCGATGGAACAGAAAAATTTCTTTTTCGGCTGAAAGATGGTCGGGAGATCGAATCAGTCCTGATTCCGGATGAGGAGCGCCTGACCATCTGTATCTCTTCGCAGGCCGGATGTACATTGGACTGCACCTTCTGCCTCACGGCACAAGAGGGTCTGAAAAGAAACCTCAAGGCCGATGAGATTGTGAATCAGGTGCTGACCATTCAGAGCCTTCTCCCTGAAGGAAAACGGGTGACCAATATTGTCTTGATGGGGATGGGAGAACCGCTTGCGAATCTTCCGCAGGTGACAGAGGCCGTCATCAAGATGATCTCGCCCATCGGGCTGGGCCTTTCCCCCCGTCGGGTGACGATATCGACGGCGGGGCTCGTGCCCCAGATTCTCGCGCTGTGGAAGGGGCCGGTACCGGTCAACCTATCTATCTCATTAAACGCAACCACCAACGTGCTCAGGGATCAGATCATGCCGAAGATCAACCGGCTTTATCCTCTTGAAAAACTGATGTCCGTCTGCAGATCTTTCCCGCTTCCATCACGACGGCGCATCACCTTTGAATATGTCCTTTTCTCCGGAATCAATGATTCGCTCGAAGATGCAGGGCGGCTGATTCAACTGACAAAAGGCATCAGATGCAAGATCAATCTGATCCCCTATAACCCTTATCCCGGTTCACCCTACCGCCGGACGCCCGATGATCAGATGCTGAAGTTCCAGAATCTTCTCCTCAAGGCCCGCCTGACAACGACCATCCGAAAAAGCCGGGGGGGAGATATTCTGGCCGCTTGCGGCCAACTGAGCGGCCTCTCCCAAGATCGATTACGGATGACACCGGATTAATCATATTCATCCGATTCGCCAAATCCGTGTCTTTTTCCTTTTCGGCTGTGAGGGCCTTTTCCGGAACGCCCATGACGACCGGACATGCCCTGACGTCTCCCTCTCATCTGGTGAGCGATCCCAATCATGAATTTTTTGAATTGATCTTTAGACAAGAATCCTTTTGCTTTTGCTAGGGAGCGGACCCGAATCATGACGAGGGCCGTTGCCACGGCCTCCTTTGCCTTCACCCTTTTCTCAATATCGGACAAAACAAACTTGTCATCAGAGAGCGCCTCTTCCAACTCAATTCGGGCGATCTTAAGATGCGCATTTTTCAGGATCACGTCCTTGCGGTAGTCGCGAAACAGATCGCGCATCTTCCGGGTCTGTGTGTCGTCAAGGTGGAGTGATTCTTTCATTCCTTGAATGGAGAAAGGAGAGTGTCTTTTTCCCCGCTCGCTCGTTCCCCCTCTAAAGCGCCGGTGGGCGTCTTCCACCCTTTCTCCTGATCCCTCTCTCCCTGGATGCGGACTCCTTTCTTGGGACAAAACTACCGTATTTGTTGAAAAAAAGAACGCAATCAAGAACAGAACTGGCATGTAAAACTTCCATTTTTTCATCGCTTCCCTCCCCCTTGTTTATTGTTACTTCCTACACCCTATCACAACTATAGACAAAAAGGGCGAGGCGCTCAACTTGACCTGGAGTTACCCTTGAATTTAATCCCTAATTCCGAGATTTCGGAATTAGAAACCGCCGATTCGCCTAAAATTACTGCGTTATCGGCCAGCGGACTTCTCACCGTACAGGTGAGTACGCCTCGCTCGCCCTTATGGTCTCTGGCCTTGTCTTTCAGGCGACTTATGCGCTTTCCCCCAAGATTCAATCTCCGATCTTGGGTTAATAGAGTTTGACATGACCTATTTTTAATCATATGATACGGCCCCATGTCTGACCACCTTGAAAAACGGATAGACCGACTTGAATCGGAAGTCCTTCAGTTAAAGGATCAGTTCCAGGGCCTCCAGTCGGAGGTTAATCTTTTCCTTAAGCGGTATCTTACTGCCTGTCCTGTCTGTAAAAAGGAGTTCGACCTCCTGGTCAACCACTACAGCATCGGCCTCTTTGATAATCTTGTCTATGTGAAATGCCCCCATTGCAATAAATCAATGCCCGTGATTGATACAGAAGGGGGAGGCGTAGGGGTTGTTTCGGAGTAGATCCTCGGGAACCCGAATGTGCGATTGCAGTTTGAACGCCCATAGCGAGCGCCTTAAAAACAAAGTCGTTTCTCCCATCCACCTGATTAGACAATGTTATTTTCTTATTTTTGGGTTGTGCCGTTTAGTATTCAGAAAGGGTCTCTGACCTCGTCTTCATCGGAAAACGGGTAAGTTTTCCAGGTTCCGATGCGGGTCCCGGAAATGAAAAAAATGTTGTCTTTAGAGAGGAGGGATGGTATAATTCGAAGAATTTTTATTAGTTTTCAGGCAGTTTGCTCCTTACATTGAGCGAGAGATCGGTCTTAATTAAGTTTAAGGGGGGATTCAATAATGTATAAATCAATTTATATCCCGGTGGACAATTCAGATTATGCGAATACGGCGATTGATATTGGGATTATGCTGGCGAAACAGTTCGGATCAAAAGTCGTCGGAAGTCACGCGTACGCAGCAAAGCTGCATGATAAGCGGTTTAAGCAGATGGAAGCGGGGCTTCCCGAGGAATACCATGATGAAAATGAACTTGAACGTCAGCGGAAGATTCATGATTCTCTGATCACGCGCGGCCTGGAGATCATCACAGATTCCTATCTTGACATCATCGATAAAAAAGCGAGTGAGAGCAATGTCCCAATGGAGCGCAGGTCTCTGGAAGGGAAAAACTACAAGGTCCTTGTTGAAGATATTGTGAAAAATGGTTACGACCTGGTTATCCTCGGCGCACTCGGTGTCGGTGCCGTAAAAGAAAGTATGATCGGCAGTGTCACGGAGCGAACAATCCGCCGCGTCCGAAAGTCCGACATCTTCGTTGTTAAGGAGACCGAGCCGCCCGTTCTGGGAAAAATGGGGAAGATTGTTGTTGCCGTGGATGGAAGTCATCACTCCTTTGGTGGTTTCAAGACCGCGTTGGGGCTGGCCAAGGCCTACGACCTTGAGATGGTTGTCGTTTCCGCGTTTGACCCCTATTATCATTATGCTGTTTTTAATTCGATCGCCGGGGTATTGAACGAAGAAGCCGGAAAGGTCTTCCGCTTTAAAGAGCAGGAGAAGCTTCATGAGGATGTCATCGACTCCGGGCTTGCGAAGATTTACCAATCTCACCTGGAGGTCTGTCTGACTGTGGCGGAGACCGAGGGAGTAAAGATCAAGACGGCATTGTTGGATGGTAAGCCCTTTGAAAAGGTCATTCAATACGTCAGGAAGGAGCGTCCATGGCTCTTGGTCGTCGGTCGTGTGGGTGTGCACTCTGATGAAGAGATGGATGTGGGGAGCAACGCTGAAAACCTTATCCGGATGGCGCCTTGTAATGTCCTGGTTTCAAATAAAACATTTATTCCTCCGATTGATGCCATTGCCGAATATACCGTGGCCTGGACCGAAGAGGCGGCCAAGCGAATGGAAAAGGTTCCGATCTTCGCGCGCGGGGTTGCCAAAACAGCCGTTTATCGCTATGCCATTGAAAAGGGCTTTACCATTATCAGCAATTCGGTCGTGGACGCCGCAATGGGAGATATTCTTCCGAAGTCGTCGATTGACGCGATGAAACGGCTGGGGAAAGAGCTTGATGAGAAGGGGATTGACCGGAATAAGATGACCGCATCCGACAGTGTGGCCCAGACGCTTGGCACCGGGAGTGGGATGGCTGGAATGATGGTGGATATCGTCCAAGATCGCGATGCGGAACGGGCGGCCAGTTATGATAAAAAGGCGAAGCTCGATTTTCATATTTGCGGCGGCTGCGGGTATACGGCAAAGGGTGAAAAGCCGGTAAAATGTCCGATCTGCAACGCCGATGGTGAGATTTTTCAGTTTCTCGACAAGTCGCTCTTTACCGCCGCGGCCAAGGCTGAAGGTGAGTTGAGTAAGGAAGTCGGCTACGATGGCGTTCCCTTGAGCTGGACCGAAGATGCGAAAAATATTCTGCGGAAGGTCCCGGCCGGGTTTGAGCGTCGGCGCGCCAAGGCCAAGGTTGAAAAGACGGCACGCAAGATGGGCCTGCAGACCCTGACGAAAGAGTTTGTTGTTCGAATAATTGAAGCCGGCGAGGGAGACGAAGACGTCGAAATGAGTTCAAAAACGATTGTGGCTTCACAGGCGAAGGCGGTCGCAGAGGAAAAGGAAGAAAGCGTGAAGGCGGCTCCCGTTCCCAAATTTTCCTATAGCCCTGAAGCCCAGGAGCGTGTTGATCGGGTCCCCGTCGGATTCATGCGGGACGCGACGCGACAGCATATCGAGAATCATGCTTTTTCCAATTCGATTGATCATATCACCCTGGAGGTTGCTGAGGCCGGGATTAAGAAGGCGACCGAAGAGATGGAAGCGGTGATGTCAGGCGCAGCGAGCCTTGATGACATCAGGGAGCGTCTTGCCTCTATGGCGACAGGGGCGACGACCCCTCCGGAAGAAACCTTCCACTTTTGCGGGCTTTGCGGCCATGTGGTCGCACAGGTTCCGGAGCAATGTCCTGTCTGTGAGGCGAAGAAATTGCGGTTTGTCCTCATGGAAGAGGCCATTGACTATTTCATCTGTCTGATCTGCAGCCAGGTGGTGAATCAGAAAATCCCGGATCACTGTGCCCTCTGTGGAGGCGGTGGAGAATATTACAAGAAAATGGAACGGAAAGAATCGGGTATCGAAAAGGCCTTTGCGTCGATTACATGGACAGATGAAGCGAAGGCCCGGATGAACGAAATTCCAGAAGGGTTTATGCGGGAGATGACCTCCTGGAGAATAGAGGCCGATGCGCGCAAAAAAGGGATTCGGAAAATTGATCCCGCCGTCATCAATGCGAAGTATGAACATTGGAGCCGTGCTTCGAGAAAAGTTGAGCGGCATCTTCCCTGGGATGATGATGCCGAACGCCGGATGGCTCTTATTCCCTCCTTTGTTCGGGGGACAGTCGTCAGCGAAATTGAATCTTATGCGGATGAAAAAGGATTCAAGCGTGTGAGCGCTGAAATTCTAAATCAGGTTACCGAACGCTGGGCCGAGGCGATGCGTTCCCAGGGGTTTTAACCTCTGGTCTTGAATGGTCGTGTGTGGCATTTTTGGAAAACCCTTTTAAGGGCTGAATAGTTCAATGGCATATCAAGCATATTCTGTTTCATGGAATCTCACCCAACGCTGCAACCTGTTTTGTACGCACTGCTATATGAGTGCGTTTCCGAATGCCGATATTTCACAGGACCTTACGACGAAAGAATGTTTTAAGGTGATGGATGGCATCGAGAAGGTGAATCCGAATGTCTTTTTGATTCTCACCGGTGGCGAGCCGCTTGTTCGAAAAGATATCTTCGATATTGCCGCCTATGGCTCAGACAAGGGCTTTACCTGTGTTCTCGGGACAAACGGGGTTTTAATTGGTCGTACTGAGGCGAGGAAGATGCGTGAAAGCGGTCTTCAAGGTGCCTCGATCAGTCTTGACTCTGTTGATCCGAAGAAACATGATGAATTCCGCGGTCTGGCCCATTCCTGGAAGAATGCCATTCGCGGCATGGAGTTTCTCCAGGGCGAAGGGCTCGACTTTTCGATACATATGAGCGTGATGTCCTGGAATGTCTCTGAGATTCCCAAGATGATCGAGTTGTCCAAAAAAGTCGGGGCCAAGGTTCTCAATTTCTTTTTTCTGATTCAGACCGGTCGAGGCGAAAACCTGATCGATATCCAGCCCAGTCAGTATCGTGAGATCCTAACCTATCTGGCGCGCGCACAGGGTGTCGGGCCGAAAGAGGTGACCAACGGAGGCGGATTGCTCGGGCAATTTGATGATCCCTGGACCTCTCCTGCGGGGGAGAGTTATGGTTTAATCCTTCGCGCAAAATGTGCACCCCACTTCAGGAAAATCATTTACGAACTCGATCCGGATTCGCCTTTGTTAAAGAATTACTCCCAGGGAAGCTGCCCTGCCGGTAAATATTATTGCCGGATTACTCCTGAAGGGGACATCACCCCCTGCCCTTATATGCCCGTGAGCGCAGGAAACCTCCGGGAAAAATCATTTGATGAAATCTGGAACACTTCGCCGGTTTTGAATGATCTGAGGGACCCCCAACTCGGGGGACGTTGCGGTGATTGTGAGTTTTCTGAGATGTGTGGCGGCTGTCGTTGCCGGGCTTATGCGGCCACTGGAGATTATCTGGCAGAAGATCCCGCCTGTGACTATCAGCCGGGCCAGTACGGGGGGAAGAAAATTCAATTGACCGCCGATCAGACCTTCGGTCTGGAGGTCAAATTTACGATGGATTGGAGTGTGGCTTCCAAGGAACGTTTGAAAGGACTTCCATCCTTTGCCCGGGGAATGGTGGCCCGGGGCGTGGAACGTTATGCCGCAGAGAACAATATTACCCTGATTACACCGGAAGTTATGCAGATCGTGCGGGAGAAAGCGGAGGCCAAGCGCGGTCGAAGCTTTAGTTTTACCGAATTCAGCCGAAGCGTCCCCGTAAAAACCCCTGGAGACAATTGACGTCTTTTCTTGCGTCGGAGAATTCTCGCCGTTCTACGGTGAGGATCTTCAAAATAATTGAGGTTATGTATGGGAAAGAAAGATCAAGAAGGTAATACAGTCACCTGGACGCCTGAGGCGGAGGCGCGTCTGAAGAAAGCCCCTTTTTTTCTGAGAGGGATGGTCCGAAAACTTTCCGAGAAGAAGGCGGCAGAGAAGGGGATCACGCTGATTACCGAAGAGGTTCTGGCAAAGTTCAAAGATAAAATGATGAATCCCATGGCAGGTGCAGGTGTGGGTGCTTCCCATGCGGAAGCAGGGGTTGAAACGAAAGCCCTGGCCTGGACCCGTGAGGCAACGGAGCGGCTTGAAACCGTTCCGGAATTTATGAGAGGAATGATCCGGAAAATCGCGGAAGAGGTTGCTCTCGAGCGGGGTCATCTTGAGGTGGATCTTGAGCTTCTTGAAAAAGCGGAGGCCTTGGGAGATGAGAAAAAAGAAGAATCTTTCCCTGAGATTCCATGGACCGACGCGGCAAAGGTACGACTGGGACAAAAAATTGCAGATTCGCCGGAGATGGCCCGTGAGTTTGTCCAGGGCATGTTGAAGAACGATGCAGAAGATCTGGCAAGGGAATTGGGCCTGGAACGCATTGACATGGCTGCACTGACACAGATATGGGATGCCCCGAAGAGTGATGTGGTCTGGTCGGAGGAAGCGCATAAACGCCTGATGACCTCACCTGATTTTGTCCGCAGCGGTATTAAGAAGGCTGCGGAACGCCGCGCGCGAAAAATGGGAATCACCGAGATTACTTCAGAACTTCTGACGACATATCGCAATGAGGCCATGATGAAGGCTATGAAACGTATTCGCGCCTTTGGCTACAGAGAAATGACCTTTGATGCCTTTGAAGACGCAAAAGGAAAGATTCGCCGGCTTAAAGAGAATCCCGAAGCGGAAAAGCGATTGGACGATATCAAGTCCTACATGGGAAAGCGGGGAACGGTCGGTCTGATTGATGAAGAAATGCTCGACAAAATGAAAGATTACCTGAAGGACCCCTCCAAAAAGAAAATGTAAAGGGATAAGGCGTTTATGAAACTTTTCGCTGTTTTCAATCATTGGCTGCACCTCTTCTGCGTGGTCCTCTGGCTTGGGGGTGCTGGCTTTCAGGTCTTTATCATGGCGCCTCTTCTTGCTGCAAAAGATGTCTCGAATGAGGTCTACGTCAAGATCTCAAAGCGCTACCAGCGGATGGTGATTCTGCTTCTTTTCATCTTAATGATTACGGGCGGAATAAATTTTGGGGTCAGGCGGGCCGGAATCGATGAAATTCCTCCAGGCTATATCTCGGCATTGGGGGTTAAGGTATTTCTTGTTTGTGCGATGGCGGCAATCCCCCTCTTCCAACTTGTTCGCTCACGGGATGACGAAGAAATCAAAAGGGATGAAACAAGCAACGGGAATCTTCCCGGTTATACTTTTACAAAAGTTACCTTGATCGTTGGGGTTGTGGTCATCTTTATTGCGGCAATGCTGCGGCAGTGGAAATTCTAGGAATAGTTGAGAAAAGGGCGTTCTGGCCCCTTTTTTTTCCATTTTTCTCGACGGGTTTTTATTATATCTTCCTCTTCCCTTCGTCTCGTCTTCACCATGTCTTTCTTCCCTTAATGGTTTCTATCGTTACCCTGGGTCTTTGGTTTAGCCGGAATTCGGAGAGGTCTGAGGACCTGTGTCTCCGTAAAAAGGGGGCGATTCGTGCGGTATTCCTTGGCATTGCCGGTGGCCTCGGACTGGGGCTTTTTAATCTCTTTGTGATCGTAAAACTCACACCGTGGCTCGGGTATTCCAATGAATTTCTTAGAGAAACCCCTCATGCCGATCTGTCTTTATGGATAATGTTTCCCTTTGGTATCCTCCTCATCAGTTTTCTCATTGAGATCCTCTTCCGGGGGTGGATTCTGGGGCGGTTTCTGAGCGTGTTCCGGTCGACGCGAGGAGGGTCCTGTTGGGCTGTTTTGTTGTCGGCGCTTTATTTTTCTTTTGATCCCTTCATGGTCGTATATTTCAAGGGCTACCATTGGCTGGCGCTGACCGATGGGATTATATGGGGAGCACTCCTCCTCAAAACAGGAAACCTGTTCTCCTCAATCTCAGCACACACTGTTGAAGTCTGGATCGTCTATCTTGTTTTAAAGGTCTTCTATGCGTAATCTAAAAGATCCTGTTTACAAAATGGTTTTATTGTTTTCCCTTTTTTTTCTCTTGCTGAACTCGGCCCCTCTTTTTGCGATCCATGCCATTTTTGAAGAGGGCGAAGCCATTCAGCGCAAACATGGACCGGTCTCCCTGGGTATGGCCCTTGACCTTTTTCTAAAGACCGTTCACGGGAAGGAAGAACCGGTTGTAAAGGGACAGTTCAAACATGAGCGGCGCTACCGCATGGAGAGTGCTGCCTTCCGTTCAGAGGTCGACAGTGTTATTGCCGATTTTTATCGGGGTAAGTTGTATCGTGTTGAAATCAACTTCAGGCCCGTTGATAAGTCCTTATCTCCCATTCCAGAAATGACTCGGAAATCGACGCATCGTCACGGTCCTCCCCGGACCACTGCCTTGCCGGGAATTGACCTTTTTTTCTGGGATGATGGGAAGACGCGACTGATTCTTGAGGCAGATCATGATGAGACAACTCTGGAATATTCTCTGACCTATATTGATAATGACCTTTTTCATCATGCCAGCCGGGATCGGGTTCAAATTGAGACCGATGGTAATTCAACATATAAAAATTAAGTGGTTTACTGTCAAGCGTCTCAATCCCCCCTCCTGAGAGGTTGTGATTGTTAATCTTAACCGGATATGCTATAAGCACAGGCTATGGATAAGAGACAACATTATCGTGTTCCGTTTACTGGAAAGGCAAAGGTATCGACTGAAACCCGTTCTGTCGAGGTGACGATCAGCAACATGAGCCTTGGCGGTCTTCTTCTCCATGCAAAAAAGCGCTTCGACCTCGGGAAAGAATTAACGGTCAAGATTAGTGGGACGCATCGCGGGAAGTCATTTCGTGAAATTGTACTTGGAAAAATTGTCGTTACCCATCTCAGCCCCGACGGGAATGCTTACGGGTTACAGTTTTTAGACTATATCGACCAAGAGCAACAGCCCTCCCTTTATTCTTGGGTGAGCAGTCGTCAGAAAAAGGCCATCTCATCTTTTTTAAGAGAACCTTTGCCTTGAAGACGCAAAGCCCACCCAGTTGGTTTTTTATGAGGCGGGCTTCCTTCTCCCGTTCCTTCCTATTTCTCTTTGCGCTCACCCTTCTGTCTGCTTGTGTCCGGACAGGGACCCTCAAGACCTCTCTGGCCGGTTCACCCATTTCATATGACCAATCGTGGAAGGCCTCCCTGCGTACGGGGCTGATCCACTATGAACAGATCGCAATCGCAGATAAAGAAGGCGGATTCTTTCAGACCACCTGGAAAATTCATAAGGTGGGAATAATCATCGGAACGCCGGTGAGGAGAAGTCGGCTCATCGGTCATCTCACCAGGAAAAAACCTTTCCAGCTGAACCTGACCATGGAGCAGGAGGCCTTTACACTCGAGCTTGGCCAATGGGTCGCTGATCCGCCGGACGAAAAGCGTTTTTCAAAAATCATCCAGAGTGCGCACTCTCAGATGAGAACTCGATAGGGTTCACTCCACCTACACAGCCAAAAGGGTTTTGGAAGATGCTTTCAAAGGTTTTTAGCGCGGTGCTGCATGGGGTTGAGGCCCATCCCATTGATGTCGAGATTGACCTCAGCCAGGGTCTTCCCATTCTTTCAATCGTCGGTCTCCCTGATCTTGCGGTCAAGGAGAGCAGGGACCGGCTCCGTTCCGCCATCAAGAACACCGGATTTCACTTCCCTGTTAAGAAAATCACCATCAATCTGGCACCGGCCGATCTTAAAAAAGAGGGTTCATCCTTTGATCTTCCGATGGCCTTAGGCGTCTTGGCTGCAGAAGGGGTTGTCAAGGATCATTCCCTTCAGGACTATTTGATTGTCGGGGAACTTTCCCTGGATGGCCGTATCAAAGAGGTTAAAGGGGCGCTCCCTATCGCGATTCTCGCAAAGCGGCTTGGTAAGCAGGGTGTTATTCTTCCGACGAAGAATGGACCCGAGGCGGCCGTTGTCTCCGGAATAGATGTGATTGGTGTGGAGACGCTTCCCCAGGTGGTTGAGTATCTGAACCGGAAATTAGATCTGCAGCCGATCAAGACCGATATTGACCTTCTTTTTGCCCGGAAATCGGTCTATCAGGACGATTTTTCAGAGGTGCGGGGGCAGGCCCATGCGAAACGGGCGCTGGAGATTGCGGCGGCTGGAGGCCATAATATTCTCATGGTCGGGCCGCCCGGCTCTGGCAAGACGATGCTCGCAAAGCGCTTTCCCTCCATCCTCCCTGCAATCACTTTTGACGAATCACTTGAGGCGACACAGGTCCACAGTATCTTTGGCCTGCTCAGTAATGATCAACCTCTCCTGGTGACTCGTCCTTTCCGTTCCCCGCATCACACCATCTCCGACGCGGGTCTGATTGGCGGGGGGCAGATCCCGCGTCCCGGAGAGGTGAGTCTCGCCCACAATGGGGTCCTGTTCTTGGATGAACTTCCTGAATTCAAACGGAATGTGCTGGAGGTTTTGCGTCAACCCCTCGAAGAGGGGAAAGTGACAATTTCGCGGGCAGCAGCCTCCCTGACCTATCCGGCCCGGTTCATGCTGGTTGCCGCGATGAACCCCTGTCCCTGCGGCTATTTTTCAGACCCGACCCGGAACTGCGTCTGCACACCGATGGCGATCCAGCGCTATCGGTCCAAGGTCTCCGGGCCGCTCCTCGATCGTATCGATCTCCATATTGAGGTTCCCGCCGTTCCGTTTAGAGACCTGACAATGGAGGCCCGGGATGAGAGTTCGGAGGCCATTCGTAAGAGAGTCCAGGTGGCAAGAGAATTCCAGATCGCCCGATACAAAAAAGAAGGGATACGCTGTAACGCGCAACTTCGGCAGAGGGAATTGAAAAAGTACTGCCAGATCGACGAAGCTTCAAAAAAACTGGTTGAGATGGCCATGGAACGATTGGGTCTGTCTGCACGGGCCTATAACCGGATCTTAAAGGTCAGTCGGTCGATCGCCGATCTGGAGCAGCGCGAACAGATCACAAAAGCAGATATCGCTGAAGCGGTACAGTACCGAAGCCTGGACCGCAAGCCCGCGTTGTGACCCTCCTTCCGCAATCGCGAAAGGACAAACCGCCGATTCGTCTGAAATACTGCGTTATCGGACATAAGGGTTCCTCAACGTACGAGTGAGTACGCCTCGTCGCCCTTATGACCTCGAGTTATTGTCAAATCTGGTGTATGAGATCTTCATTAAGCGGCGACCTGATCTGATTTGTTGATCTCAATTCCATTTTTAAATGGAACTCCTTCAATGACTTTGGCGAGGTAGTTAAATCCACGTAACTTGCGCCAGTTAAGCTCAGCACATTGGCTGAGTTTAAACATCATATGTAACATTTGTCCGTCTGAATGGATCGCTCCGGAAGGGAGCCATTTAGAACAACCGCAGCATAACCTTCCTCGGTTTGTTGTCCGGAATATTGATATAATAGCTCTTGCAATTCCACCTCTATGGCCTGCTCAATCAATTTTCGAGCGCCAGCTCTCAGTAAATCTCTGAACGGATCTGAAATATCTTCTCGATCTTTTA
>LWDU01036285.1_pt1 | contig 25723 bp, 11 predicted proteins | sample 727161 | NCBI WGS metagenome assembly LWDU01 (sample SAMN04566230, study PRJNA314399) | hydrothermal vent metagenome | isolation source: deep sea hydrothermal plume seawater | place: Mexico: Gulf of California, Guaymas Basin | collected 2004-07-11
CAGTCAACGTCATTCGCCGAGCCTATGAAACCGGTCGCAACGCGACCGAAGCAATGAAACAAGATCTGGAAATCCTCTTCGATGACCTGCTTCCGAACTGGAACTACACAGCTGTACCAGAGATGCGACAGTAATTGTTTCGCCAGTGCTTACTTCCCTCGCATGGCCTCAACAAGCTGTTTGGCCAGTTGTGCTTCGTCTGACGTGAAGGCCGATTTCATTCGCCGGAGTTCACGACTTCTAGGGCTGTCCGAAATCGGTTCCGTGGCTAAGTGAATGGCAATCCTCACCAGAGCCGATCCTCTTGATCCCAAGTCTTTGATCTTATTAGCCACATCCAGAACGTGTCTGAGATCGGACGCCCCGTCCGCGGCCATGGTGATCCACAACAGAGACATGCTGCTGGCACTTTTATCTTCGATCTTCTGAACCACCGCCGCCGCCTGTTCGATTTTTGCGACATCTGCCAGAGCCGAGCAGATTTTACGTAGAGCAAATCCACTAGCGAATGCGTTGTCAATTCCCTGAGCGACTTCCAAAGCGCGTTCGAGTTCTCCCGCAGCGGCCAGAGCAGGTGCTTTACTCCCCGCGCCACTTCCAGAGCTAGTTTGGCATTGCCCGCTGCGGCCAGACCGGAGGCGACGCCGCTCAACGCCCGTTCCCTGGTAGAGAGTTCCTCAATCCTCGAAGTAACTTTCAGGGCTTGTTTACCGTCTCCCGCTTTGGCCAGCACGGTTGCGATACTCTCCAGAGCAGACGCCTTGGAGTATTCGCCCTCGATCGTTTGAGCCACCTTCAAAGCTTGTTCGGTGTCCCCCGATTCGGCCAGTGCGGTGGCTATGCTCTCCAGTGCACGCCCATGGGTGGATTCGTCCTCAATCTTCAACGCCACGTCGACGGCTTGTTCCAGTTTGCCTGCCGCTGCCAGAGCAAAGACAATGCTGACCAGGACCTGCGTCGATTGGGTTTCTTCCGTTCCCTGTTTCTGGGCCATAAAGAGTGCCAGGCGGGCCGGTGTCTGCCACGGGGCGCCGACTGTCGCTGGCTGCTTGTTTCCCTGCACGATCTCCACCAGCTGTCTGGCCAGTTGCGTTTCCGCTGATGTGAAAGCAGTTTTTATAGGACGGTGGTCACGAAGGCCCGGCTTTGCAGTTTCGTTGTTCGGGACAGGTTTCGTTGCCAGCCGAACGGCAATGTGGGCCAGAGCAACAGTCCTGTCCCGTCCGTTCTTAATTGTTCGGGCGACCTCCACGGCTTGTGCGACTTTTCCTGCATCCGCCATGACTGACGCAATACTCAGCACCGCCGAAGTCTTCCTCGCTCGATTGTCAATCTGCTGGGCCAGCTCCAAAGCCTGCGCGAATTCTCCTGCTCTGGCCGTCTCCGAGGCCCCGGAACTTAGAGCATGATCTACGTGCATCTGATTGCCACCTTCAATCGTCCGGGCCACCTCAACAGCTTGTGAGATTTCTTTCGCCGCTGCCAGAGCTGAGGCTATTCTCCTGAGCAATCGCATCCGTGGTCCCCCGAATCCAGCTCTAGGTTTCTGTGAAACAGCCAAAGCTTGTTCGAATTCTCCGGCCGCAACCAGCAGAGAAGCCTTAATCTCCGGCTGCTCAGTCTTCTGAGCCAACTCCAAAGCGATATCGATATTCCCGGCGTTGGCCAGGGCAAAATTCTTCACCCGTAAATCACCGATCCTCTGAGCGACGGATACAGCTTGCCTGGTGTCTCCTGCACTGACTAAAGACGCAGAAATGCCACTTAGCGCCGACGCCTTCGACCGCGGATTATTGATTTTCTCAGCTAATGCGACGGCCTGTTTGATTTCTCCCGTTTTTCGATCCGGAGCACAGAGATGAGTCTGGCTTAATCTGTGCCGGGACTTCGCCGTCCGGCGGTGCGTCCATCCTCACCGGCCACGACCTTGCTCAACTGGACAAGCTGCCAGCGCTCTGTTTCTTCAACGCCTGCGAAAGTGCACGCATCAGAAGCCGACACTCCACCACAAGTGACGAGAACGAACACAACTCGGGCATCTCCGAGGCACTTCTGCGAGGCGGAATTGCGCAGCTTGTAGGCACCTATTGGCCTGTGGGAGACGCGGAAGCAGGGATCTTCGCAGAGCGATTCTATGAAATGTTGACCAAAGGCTCGACTGTTCGCGAAAGTGTGCTGGAAGGAAGACGAGAAATCGAAAAGCGTCAGAAGAGCAGGATCTGGCCAATTACATGCACTATGGCGATCCCGCCTTTGTCATTAAGGACGGTCGGGACAACTAATCTGTGGCCAGGTCATCCAGACCCGAAATTATTCCGAACAGTGAGTCTTCTCGTCAATGGATTCTTCTTTTTTATCGAGAGCCGCCAGGTCTTCGGCGGTAGAGAATCGCGATGCGAGCAGAAAGAATCACAGGTGCCACCCAACTGTAGTGAATGGATATCTGAAAAAGGCATTGGCGTGCCTGCGGAGATGGGTTGTCTGATTGTTGACTTCGGTTCGTTCCCGGTGGAGCATGCTGCCTGACGGGCGTAACCTACGCATGTTGGCTGATTCTCAGGGCAGACGGATCTTTGACGAGCCATTGAATTGGTTCAGTAACGGTAGCCGTTTGTACTCGCTGCGAACGTACTGATCGCTGGCACCTGGCGATCCAATTTCCGTCAATTCGACAGGCGGAGTGGCGGTACAACGGCGAAAGTGCCGTAAACTCCCGCCTATTGATTCCCAACCGCTTTCCGGAGGCCGTGTTCCGCATATTCTGCGAACCGTTCTGCAATGTTCGCCTGCTCAGCAGATCCACGATGAATCACCAGCCGGTAACGCAGGATGGCAGGAGTCGTTGGCAATATCTCGATCGGCTCCACCCCCGGGTATTTGGCATTTTGCATGCTGCGTTTGGCCCGCAGGATCCACAACTCGGGATAACCAGGATTAGACGGATGACACAGAATGGCAACGCCCTGTGTGCCGTTTGAAATGTCGATCCATGGTCCGGCGTCAATTGCTGCCTTCTGTGGTTCGACATTGCCGTCTCTGGAAACGAACTGCTGATCTTTTGAAAGTTTCAACCGTGGTGAAAAGCCGCCGTAGCCTTTTGCGTCTTCCGAACCGCCGATGCGGACATTCGGCAGCAACGCCTTCAGCGAGATTTCAAAGTCCAGTAGTCGATATTCCGTATGGGCCGGATGAACGGTAACAACTGTTCGCTCGGCCATGATGGGGATCATCTGTCCATCCGGCGCCGCAAGTTGGAACGATTTCCACTCCACGTTGGCAGTTAATTTCAGGCGGCCGTCCGCACAGTATTCCACACCTTTGGACTGAACGTCCCACACGAAGTCCTTGCACGCCCAGGCATCACCGACTTTGCTTTCACCGACCCACACCTGATGCCACGCCCAGAAGATACCACGATGATGTCCGTGGTCCTTGGGGAAATCCTCTGTGATGACGTCACCGTCCAGGCCGTGCAGCGGATGAATGTAGTTCGCTCGCGGCCATTTACCGTCCTTGTCCTTTGTCTTTAGCTGGTACTGAAGAACGGGCTGACCGGATTCGGTGACAGCGGTGCCGTCGGATGTTACTTCCGCCGTCAGCTTTATGCCCTCTGCGGCCTGACCAAAACGTGACCCGCACGCCGTGAGCAAAAGGATCCAGCATAGTTGTTTCAAACAGTCCTGCATGTTTCAGCCGCCAGCTCGTGGGGAGACGAAAGATTCCGGGGAGTGTTGTGTACACACCGTCTGCGGCCGGACCGGCATTCGTCAGGCCACAAAAAAAACCCGACGTCTCGACAGACGTTGAGGCAATGTTCGTTCAGCAGTCGGTCCAGCAGGTTATGCAGAAAAGCTGCTGCCGCAGCCGCAGCTCTTCACGGCGTTCGGGTTGTTGAACGTAAACCCACGTTTGTCCAGGCCAGAGTCGCTTTTCTTATCCACAACGACTCCGACACCGTGCTGTTCACCAAAGACATCTTTGGCTTCGTCGTATTCGTTGGTAAAGTTGAAGTCGTACTGGAATCCGCTGCAGCCGCCGCCAACAACGCCCACGCGAACGTACTTCAGTTCAGGACGGTTCTGTTCGTCCAGCACACGTCTGATTTCGTTAGCTGCAGCTTCGGTCAGCATAATACCCATGTGAAACTCCTGATTTGATTTGCGATTCTTCGTCAGCCGGAACATGGCAGGAACAATTGTCAAAAACCGCCATCATAAGACCTGCTTGTCAGACGATACATTAGTCGAATGACCAACGCCTGTACAGTTTATTCGACGTAAGGTAGTGAATGTCAAGTACGTCCTTTGTACGAATCGACGTAATTCCCGCCAAGTTCCGGAATTCTTACTTTCCACGAAGCCTTCTCCACATGTACCGCAGCCGCTCAACGGGTTTCGCCCTCTTGAACAGAATCTCCGCCACATTGGCCCTGTTTGCCCTCGCCAGCATCGTCGGCTGTTCGGAGCACGCCATCGTGGATCCTGTTCCCACAGTCAATGGCACGGCCGAACAGTTGACTGTGGACGAAAACTCCAACGTCACGCACGTGCCCGTGGAATTTAGCGCTGCGTTGTCTGAGGCCGTAACGTCCGGGAAAACGCTCGTCGTGGATTTCGGGGCGACGTGGTGCGGCCCGTGTCAAATGCTGAAACCTGAGATGGAAAAGGTGGCTGGTCGGTTAAAGGATAAGGCCATCGTGTTGACGGTCGATATCGATCGCGAGGTAGAATTGGCCGCCCATTTCCAGGTGGGGGCAATCCCGGATGTCCGGTTCTTTCAGCACGGCAAAGCCGCTGGTGGAGTCATGGGATTCCACACGGCCGAACAGATCATGGCGAAAATTCCGTCTCCTTAGCTGGTCGGACCGTCCTCATGCTCGGCGGTATTCGAGTTGTACCTTGTGCAGCGTTAAACATAAAACGAGGGGCGCTTTGTGCGAATTCGTTTATAGGCAAGCCGGAGGCGTCGGCTTTCCGGGCCAAATTGAAATCGCCTGCGGCTCGCCGTTAAACAAGCAACACCCCGAACTGGAGCTTGATGACGCACCACTCGATTCTGCGGGGTCACGCGGCGCGACCGCACCAGTAGTCCGGTTCAGCCTGCACGACCGTCGTGGTTCCACGGCGGCAAAGAGGAATTGCGCAGACCGTCGCCGCAAATAGAGATTCACGCTGCAAATCCATGCGTTTTCCGGCTATGATGTCAAGTCACGCTTGACTTTCCTGCTCGCCTCAATACCCACCAGATGGGTTCCCATGAACAGATTTCCTTTCTGTCTTTCCGTTCTGTTATTCACGAGCGTCACTGCGGTCGCGGCCGATCCCCAGCCAGTGGTCCACTGGACGTTTGACGAGGGATTACCGGGGGAGGTCCACGGAGTTGCGACGTCGCACTCGGCGGGGCTGGAAGAACCGCGTTATCCCGGCTTTCCAAAACAAAATCGTGCCTTGACCCTGGAGGCACCGTCGTGGATTCAGATTCCTGACGATCCGGCAGACGGACGCTTCGACTTCGACAACGGTGATGCCGTCACCTTTGAGGCGTGGGTCAGAGTGACGTCAATGAATGACAACGCCTACATCGTTGGCAAGGGGCGAACGGGGACGTCGGGCGCAAAAACGATCAATCAGAACTGGGCGTTTCGTCTGCGAAAAAACAAGGGCCGCGCCTGCGTGAATTTCCTGTTTCATAGTCGGAAGACCGAAAGTGGCAACGGTGACTGGCATCGCTGGACGTCAAAGACCGGTTTTTCACCCGGTGGTCGTTGGCACCATGTGGCCGTAAGCTATCGTTTCGGTGATCCGAAGAGTATTCGCGGAGTTATCGACGGCAAAGAAGTGAAGGGCGCTTGGGACATGGGCGGCGAAACGACTGAACCGCCGGTTGTTGATGATGACGACGTCTGGATCGGCTCTGCGATGGGCGGCAACAAAGGCAACTCATTCCACGGATCGATTGACGACATTCGAATCCACCGTCGTGAAGTTCCCGGCGATGAATTGATGGGCCGTTTTCAATGGGTGCCTGCGGAATTGAAACCACCTTCAATCCCCAGGGGTAAGGTTGTTGTTCAACTTTTTGGCTCCCTCGACTCCATCAGCGAGATTCCCCTCGAAACCGACGCCCCACTGACCCAATGGACTCAGGACGAACTGGCCTTCGTTCGTCTGCCTCACAAGTATGATTCCTGGGGCATTCGTGAGGACTGGGGCACCACGCTGCTGGTGCGTGCGTGGACTGAAGTTGACCTGCCTGCTGGCGACTACAGGTTACTGGCGCGATCGCGAGGGATGTCTCGCCTGACGATTGACGGCAAAATCCTGCTGACCACCGCAACTCAGCCGAATCGCGGTGGAGCCCATCACGTGGTTGATGAATTACCCACGGTTCCGTTTCCCGGCATGCGACCGCACTGGATGAGCGACAGCGAGCAGGTCGCAGCATTCCACAGCGAAGGAAAAAGGCACCGGCTGATGTACGAAGTCATCGTCGGTGGCCCCAGCTTTCGGGCGGAGTTCGGCGAAACATGTGTTGCCATCGCACCGACGGACGGCATGTTCCAGTTATTGTCTGAGGTGTCCGAGTATCCCCTGACGGACGATGGCTGGAAGGCGTTCGTGGATCATCAGTCCAGTCAGCTGGACACGCTGGATCGAGAGACCCGTCAGACTGCCAATCTGATTCAGTCCGATTACTGGAACGAACGCCACTCACGAGCTCGGCAGGCACTGCTGTCCGGTCCCAAACACGCTTCGATTGACGAATTGATCGCCAGACGAATTGCTGCCCACAATCAAAAAGCGGGTGAACAGCAACCGCCAACGGATTCCACTTTCTTCCAGGACCACATTCAGCCGATATTTGATGCCCACTGCACTCGGTGCCACGGCAAAAAGGAACAGGGCGGTTTGCTGATCGTTGATCGCCAGCGATTACTGAGCGGCGGTGAGTCCGGCGAACCGGCAGTGCTACCGGGCAGTCCCGCCGACAGTCAACTGCTCCAACTGGTCAGTGCCGCCGCGGACGACTATCGCATGCCGCCAAAAGGTGAAGGATTATCAAAGGACGAAGTTGACAGCGTTCGGCAGTGGATCGCGGACGGCGCTGCGATGCCGGCACGTCAGGTGCCGCCCGTTGCGGCTTCGGCAATCGCCGATGATCACACGTTTCTGCGACGTGTGTACATCGACACAGTCGGAGTACCACCGTCGTTAGCAGAAGCACGCCGGTTTCTGAACTCCGACTCAGATACCCGCCGCCAGCAAATCGTCGATCACTTGCTGCGTGATCCCCGGTGGGCCGACAACTGGGTGGGCTACTGGCAGGATGCACTGGCAGAGAACCCCAATTTGTTGAAGCCGATGTTGAACAACACGGGGCCGTTTCGCTGGTGGATTCACGAAGCACTGACGGACAACAAATCCATCGATCGTTTTGCGACCGAGTTGATGTTGATGCGTGGCAGCCCCTGGGATGGCGGGACCGCCGGTTTCTCGCTGGCATCGCAGAACGATGTTCCCATGGCGGCGAAGGCTCACGTAATTGGATCCGCGTTTCTTGGTGTGAACATGAAATGTGCCCGCTGCCACGATGCTCCTTACCATGCATGGAAACAGGCGGACCTGTTTCAAATGGCAGCCATGCTTGATCGAAAAGACCTGAAACTGCCGGCAACCAGCACAGTGCCAGCTGCATTTTTCGAAAAACAGGCGCGCAAATCACTGATTGAAGTCTCGCTGAAACCCGGTGAACAGATCGCCGCGCATTTTCCGTTTGAGCACCTTGCGCCGCTGGTTAGTAAAGAATTCCTTACCCGACCGGACGATACTCGTGAGCAACTTGCCGCACAGGTCACTTCCTCGCGTCGGTTTGCCGAAGTCATTGCCAACCGACTGTGGCAGCGTTTCATGGGTGCCGGGCTTGTCGATCCGGTCGACGACTGGGAAGGCAGTCCTCCGTCAGATCCCGAACTTCTGGCTTTGCTGGCTGACCTGCTGATCACCTCAAACTATGACGTCAAGGAATTCGCCCGGGCCGTCTTCAGCAGTAACGCCTATCAGAGAACGGCAGTCGATCCGCCCGCAGACGGCAATCGCTGTTTTGAGGGACCGTACCGTCGCCGCATGACAGCCGAACAGATCGTCGATTCTGCGTTCCATTCGGTTGGGCAGCAGATGAATACGGAGCCACTGACGATGGACATCGAAGGAACATTGACCGCCAGCCGGTTTCTGAACTTCGGACGTCCGAAACGATCATGGGAATTCACAAGTCTGGCCAACGAACGTGATCGCCCGAGCCTTGCGCTGCCACGGGCTCAGGCTGTGGCGGATGTGCTGAAGGCATTTGGCTGGAGAAATTCCAGACCGGAACCCACCGTCGATCGTGAAGAAACGCCGAATCTGATTCAGCCCGGCGTTCTGGCAAACGGCACGCTGGGCGTCTGGCTCACCCGTCTTTCTGACCACAGTGGTCTCACGCAGTTGATGTTGCAGCCGCAAACCGTTGATGAACTGATTAACAGTCTGTTTCTGCAATTGCTGACGCGTCCGCCCACAGCCGACGAGCGGCAGGAATTCACGGCACTCCTGGAGTCCGGGTTCAATGATCGCGTCGTGCCGGCCGAAGACATTGGAACAGCTCCGGAACAGAAGCGGTTCCGCTACGTTTCATGGTCAAACCACCTGAATTCTGAAGCCAACGTTATCAAGATGCAGATACAGGAACTTGTTCGTCAGGGTCCGCCGCCAACGCGGTACCTTCGCGCTGACTGGAGAGAGCGTGCCGAGGACGCCGTTTGGTCGTTATTGAACAGCCCGGAAATGATCCTGGTGCCATAGCCGTCGGCTCGGAATTCTGTCTTTGAAGTTTCGACATTCCGTGTTTCGGTGGTCATGGAGACGATAAGAAACGATGTGAACGTTCACTATGAAATATCACTCTCCCTCGGGGAGAGTCGGACGCGGTAGCGGAGGTCATTGGTTTCCACCGATTCTATCATCACACAAAGTCTGAATTCGACGCCATGAAACGCCGCAACTTCCTGATCGACACCACAGCCACAGCCTCGGCAGCCGTGCTCGCTGCGCCGGCCAGTGCTCACGCCGTTCCCTTCGGCAAAGCCGAACACTGCATCATGATCTGGCTGGGCGGAGGCATGGCCCAGATTGATACGTTTGATCCCAAGGCGATGGGAGACGCAAAGGCGAAAAAGGCCGGCTCGTATTACCCGTCCATCGATACGGCGGTCTCAGGAGTACAGGTATGCGAACATCTGAAACATACGGCTGAGGTGATGGACCGAGTTACCGCGTTGCGGACCGTCAATCACAACGTCGTCGATGAACATGCCGCGGCCACCAACCGCATGCACACCGGTCGTCCGACAAGCGGCACGGTGCAGTATCCGTCACTGGGATCCATTATCGCTCACGAACGAGGTGCCGCTGCAGAAGGCGTTCCTGCCTACATGCTGATTGGGTATCCGAATCTGACGCGCGGGCCGGGATTTCTGGGACAACAGGCTGGCTTCGTGTATATGACAGATCTGGAAACAGGTCCTGCCGGACTGGCCCGCCCCGCGGACATCCACACGGCGAGACAACGTCGTCGCGAACGCGTCCTTGCAGCGGTGCGCAACGCCGGTCGAGAACGGTTCGTGAACGATCAGCTATTCGCGGAGTATGACGCGGCCGTCGGCGAAAGTCTGAAACTGGCCGGTCCGGATTTCATGAAGGTTTTCGATCTGTCGGCAGAATCAGATGTTCTGCGCAACGACTACGGTGACGGATTCGGCCAACGACTACTGGCATCGCGACGAATGTGCGAAGCGGGAGTTCGATTCATCGAAGTATCTCACAATATGAACTTCCGCAATGGCACGGGCTGGGACACTCACAACGACGGGCAACTGAACCAGCACCTGTTGATTCAGGAACTGGACCAGGCACTCGCGGCTCTGATTAAGGATCTTGAGTTCCGAAAGATGCTGGATAAGACGTTGATCATCATTAACAGCGAATTCGGGCGCCCCGCCCAGTTCGATTCCGGAGGTGGTCGAGGACACCATTCCAAATGTTTCTCAATGGTGCTGGCGGGCGGCGGACTGAACCACTGCGGCGGCTACGGCGTGAGCGACGAACTGGCGATGAACCCCGTCGAAAACGCGGTGGGTGTGCCCGATGCCTTTGCGACAATACTGGCGACCATGCAGATTGATTCGTCAAAGAATCTCTACGACGGCGACCGCCCCGTGCCCATCACGGACCAGGGTCAGGCGATTGCCGCTCTGCTGAGGTAACAGGCTGATGCCTGCGGTCGCCCATGCTGGTTGGCGACTGGCGCAGTCATTAATCGCGTTCTGGGTTTCGTTGCGATGCCGGGTGCTGAGTGCGGTCGCCGTTGCTCGGCGGATCGCGGCGGCAGAGGCAACGCCGTGCTTTCGGCCGCAATGACTCACGTGCGCGGACCAGAATCTTCCGAGCGTCAGCTCGCCTAAACCGTCGAAGACGGGTTAGGAGATCCAGCGGCGCTGGAACAACAGCCATTCGATCATCGTCAGCAGGAATGCCGCGATGACGAGATAGAACCAGATCGGACGGCCTCCGAATCCGGCGTTCAGGATCTGCCGCCGGGGTTCAATGGTCTCAGGTACTCGCAGATCGCTTTCCGACAGGTCCGTCAGATTGCAGGCAATCTGCAGTGAGGGGGTGTGTGCCGCGGTCGAGTCCACGGCAGCGGCCTGGTCGTCGCCAACGGGTTCTGAGAGGTTCCAGATGCCGGCCTGATCCAGTGGTCCAATCATGCAATGTCCGTCGGTCACGCGGATATTCTGATGCGAATCGTCGGGCGCGGTCAGCTTAAGTTGGCCATCGTGTTGTTCAGCTGCTTTCTGCAGGTGCGGTGGCACGGACAAAATTCTGGTGTCACCAGCGGCCATGGCTTCGATCAATTCCCCGTTGCCTCCGGCGAACCATGCCAATGCATTGGTCAACATGATCGGGAAGGCCGTTCTGAGGGGTAGATCGCCCTGATCCAGATTGACAGGCAGCACCAGGACGTTGCCATTGGCATGTGGGATCTGCAGATACAGCGGGTCCCCCGAAATCGATTCGACCAGTGTTGTGTAATCGACCTTCGGGATCAGCTTCAGAGCTTCGGGCATTAGTACGTTGTCCAGCCGAATGTGCCTCATCAGGTCGCTGGACGTGTCCTGTTTGTCGACCAACGGCTGTGAAATGGCTCCGGCAACCTCCCACAACTTGGTCGCTGCAATCGGCTGCACCACGAATACATTTCCTGCGGGAAGCTGCTGGGGAGTGTTGCGGTGCAAAACCAATACGCCATCCGGCGGAAGGTGTTGCGGCACTTCAGAGACCAACGTCAGGTCGACGACGTCGTTGGCTTCAAGAACTCGCTGCAGAAACCAGTTTCCGTCGGTGACCAGGGTGACCGGGATTTTCCGGCGTGCCGGTAGAATTGAGCTGGCAGTATTGTCCGCCGCCAGATCATCTTCCCACTGAACATCCGCCGAAATAACACCTCCGGCGACAGACGTTTTTTCTATGACGTCAGTCCAGATTTCGCCGGCGGCCAGTTTAAGCGGAATAACGTCCAGCAGGTCACCGTTGAGGCTCAGGTCGAGGCCGCATTCAATGGCTCCGTCGCTGAAGTTTCCGACCTCAATCAGAATCTGATACGCGATTGGGTCCAGCAAACTACGCCGGACCTGATACCGCGTGATGCCGACATTTGACGACGACGTCCCGACGTTGGACCACACGATCTGATCCGAGGCTGCGAGTTCGGCGGCAGCACCGAAGCAGCCGTCTGTCACGACGACGACCTGGCCATTCTTCCGGCTGCCCAGCAAACGGCGACCAATTTCAACCGCATCAATCACTCCGGTGGGGCCGTCGGTCGGTGTGATCTCAGCAAGTCGATTTTGCAATGTTCTTTGGTGACTGGTCAGTCCGCACACAACCCGTGGTCGGCCACCGGCAACAATCAGGGCCATTTCATCACGCAGCTTCAGCGACTGAATCATCTGCTCGATCTGCGATTTTGCGGACGCCAGACGCGTGTCTCCGCTTTCCGACAGGGCCTGCATGCTGGCCGAAGTGTCGACGACCACCACAAACTGGCGCTGCTGACGGATGTCATTCTCCAGAAACGGGTCCGTCACGGCGGACACCAGCAGCATCAGAAACAGCAATTGCAGAAGCAGTGACAACAAATGACGCAGCTGTTGCCAGATGGACCGCGGCTGTTTTTCGTCAAACACCTGTTCCCAGAACATCACGGTCGACACCGGAATTCGGCGCATGCGGATCTTCAGGATATAGAAGATCACGAGGGGCACTGCCAGCAGTGCCCACAGAAATGCTGCGGGGGTCGAGAAGGACATGTCAGCTATTTTGTTCCTGCGGCTCGCATCATGCCCAAAACGAGTTTATCAAAGGTGACGTCGGTGTCGGTAATCGTGCAGCCAAGGCCGTAGGCCGAGCAGTACTCTGTGACGGACGTCAGAAACGTCTGAAACACCTGACGATAGTTTGCCAGGTGTTTTTCTGTGACCGTGATCTTACGGAAGTCGCCGGTTTCCACGTCCTGCAGTTCAACGTCGCCCAGCATTTTCGGTTCGACCTCGGCGCTATGGTGAAACTGAACTACGTGTGTTTCGTACTTGTGATGACGCAGCACATCCAGGCCGTTGCGGAAGCCACCGGGGTCATACAGATCGCTAAGAACGAGCGCCAGTCCGCGCCGTGGGGCTCGGATGACGAATTCTCCCGCAAGCTGCGTCATATTCGTGGCATCGCCATCGGCCTGCAATGATTCCAAAAACTGCATCAGGCTCAGGATGCGGGCTTTGCCGCGCGTCAGGGGGAAATGATTCAGCACACCATCGGCGAAAGCGTAGACGGAAACGCGGTCCAGATCGGCCAATGCGATGTATGCCAGTGCAGCCGTCACCTGACGAGCAAGGTCAAATTTTGGAGGCTTGCCCGTGGACATGCTGCGCGAACAATCCAGCAGCAGATAAACGTGCAGGTCTTCTTCTTCCTGAAAACGCTTCAACAGAAGTTCATCGTGTCTGGCGTAGAGATTCCAGTCAAGATAGCGGAAGTCGTCTCCCGGCGTGTACTGACGATGATCGGCAAATTCAATGCCGCCACCCATCTGCTTCGTACGTCGCTGAGCCATCAGTTGCCCGCGAAACACCTTGCGCGAAACAATCGAAAGGTATTCCAGCCTGGTCAGGAAATCGTTGTCAAACAGCGGCATGGACAGAAGCCGGACAAATGGTGAAGGGCCGGGGCGGAAACCGTTATCGGATACAGGAACAACAACAACTTATTTCGTGTGCATCCAGGCAGCGAACAACGGGAGCGGACCACTGCTCTGTGAGCAGCAGTTGGTATATCGAAACGGCGAGGAGGACATTATCATGCAGCAGCCGACGAATCGTTCGCATTGTTGATCAGGTCGGCGACGACGTCGTCAGGAGAGACATCTTCTGCCTGTCCTTCGAAATTAAGAATCATACGGTGCCTCAGCACCGCAGGAGCGGCCGTGTTGATGTCGTCTTTGGCAATATGAAAACGGCTGTCAAGAACCGCCAGGATCTTGGCGTATAGAATGAGTGCCTGAGCGCCACGTGGGCTGGCTCCGAAACGCACGTACCGCTTCACCATCTCGGTGGCAGCTGGCTGGTCCGGGTGTGTTGCCAGGACCATGTTGATCGCGTGTCGCTGCACGTCCTCACCGACGGGTATCTGACGCGCCAGTTCTCGAAGTTCCAGAATCCTTTCACCGGTGATGACGGCTTCCGCGTTTGTTTTTTCTGTCCCGGTGGTACGATTCAGAATCGTGGACAAATCGTCCGCGGTCGGATAAGTCACCAGCAGCTTGACGAAGAAGCGGTCCAGCTGAGCCTCCGGCAACGGATAAGTTCCTTCCATTTCCAATGGGTTCTGAGTTGCCAGCACCAGAAATGGTTTTGGCAACGGATACGTCTGTCCGGCCAGGGTCACAGACTGTTCTGCCATCGCTTCCAGCAACGCCGACTGCGTCTTGGGCGTGGCTCGGTTGATTTCGTCGGTCAGAACAATGTTGGCGAAAACGGGGCCTTTCTGAAATTCGAACCTGCGACCGCCTTCCGGCGTTTCCACAATGACGTTTGTTCCGACAAGGTCTGCCGGCATCAGGTCGGGCGTAAACTGCACTCGCGAAAATTCCAGGTGCAGCGCATCTGCCAGTGTTCGGACCAGCATCGTCTTGCCCAGACCCGGAACACCTTCCAACAACACGTGCCCTCCGGCAATCAACGCGATCAGCGTGCCGTCCACGATATCCTGCTGGCCGACAATCACTCGTCCGACTTCTGTGCGAAGCTTCTGGAAATCGTCACGAAAGCCGACGAGTTGTTCACGAATTAGCTCAGATTCCGACATTTATGTTCCCTGTATGATCCTGTCCTGCTGTCCAAAACCAATTGTAATCACTACGTACCACCTGTTGGTAGTTGCTTCGAGCTTCTGCGCTCAGAAGCTGGCGTATTACAGTGTCGGAGCCCGCCTGGCCGGTCGCATATAACTTCTGTTCCGAAAACCATCCTTTGATACAATCTGATGCACACCAAATCACTTTTGCCGAATCAAACGGATCACCCGATGCCGCAACCAGGCAGGGGACAGGAATCGTCACAAACTTACCGACACGGTCATGACCTCCACAAAACGCCAGTCTCTTTCAGCCCTTGCCTTTCTGATGGTCACATGTCTGCATGTTGCCCCGACGGCCTTCAGCCACGCGCAGAGGGACAATGAAGACGACGAGCGCAGAGCGGTCGCGAGCAACGATCGATACCTGAGCCGACTGCTGCAGCGACCGCGTGAGGGGACAGCGTTCGACCGTGTCTATGGATTTCACGTCGATCGTGGAACCCTGCAGCAGTACGTTGATTCGCTGGGTCAGCAGGGAAAAAGTGACGATACGGATGGAAAGACGTCGATCCTGCTGGGAATGATAGAAATGCGACGCGGACGCGACGCGGCTGCGCGAACTGCATTTGAAGACGCCGAGAGACTTCGCGCGACAGACCCCATTCCATCGTGGTATCTCGGTAAAGCTCTCGTGGCGCTGGGGGAATCCGATCTGGCTGCTGAGGCTCTGGAGCGATCACTGGCCCGCCAGCCGGAACGGGCCGAACTGGCCGAAATTTACCAGCTGCTGGGCCGAATTTACCAACGCGGGCAGAAAACCGAACAGGCGCTCAGTGTGTGGAAACGATTTGAAGCAACGTTTCCGGACGAGGAACGTATTCAGGAACAGATCGCCACCATCCTGATTGAGGAACAACAACTGGAGGAGGCTCTGGAGCGTCTGACGACCCTGGCACAGACAGCGTCGGATCCGTTTCGACGCGTGAAATTTGGAATCGACGCGGCAGAACTGAAGATTCGCCTGGGTCGTACGGCGGAAGCTCTGGCGGATTTTGAAACTCAGGTGGCGCAACTGAAACCCGGCAGCTGGATGTTCGGGGATGTGCGCAATCGCATCGAAGATTCGTTTCTGCGAACCGACGACTATGCAGGTTTGGTCGACTACTACGAAGCATGGGTCGTGCAACATCCGGACGATCTTGATGCTATGGCTCGAATCGGTCGCTACCTGTCCGTGCTGGGCCGTAGCGAGGCAGCGTTGGAATGGTACCGCAAAGCCATCACAAAGGCCCCGTCAGACACAAAGCTTCGCGCAGCCCTGATTGAACAGTTGGTCAGCAGTCAACGTTATACGGATGCGATCAGTGAGTATGAGCAGCTGGCGGAATACGATCGTGGCAATCCGGACCATGTCGAACGCTGGGGCATGCTGTATTTGAAGCGAGACGATCTGCCCGCAGCAGAACGGCGGGCAAAGGCGTCGGACGCTGTTGCAGGATAACGCCGACGATGCTGTGGTTGTAAGCCGTGTGGCCGATCTGTTTCACACGGCTACGATGAGTGACGACGCTATCGCGTTCTATCAGACGGCCGTTGACCTGGAACCCAGCAACCCGCAGTACCGCGAGTATCTCGGCGAATACTTCCACGTGCTTAAACGTCCGGACGATGCAAAACAGATGTGGGAGGGCATGATCGCGGGTGATCAGCGTACAACTCAGAACCTGGTGCGGCTTAGCGAAGTTTACCGCGGCTTCGACTACGCCGCCGACGCACTAAGGACGATGGCTGCCGCCTGCGACATGGATCCTGAGTTCGGTGACAGAATCAGGTTTATCCAAATGCTGCGGGATGCCAGCCGCATCGACGACTCGTTGGCGCAATTGGATCTTGCCGAAAACATGGCGACGGCCTTCGAGCAACGGCAGGTAGTCCTGGACGAACGGATCAAGACGTTTCTGGAGGGAGGGTTGCTGGCTGGCAGAACATCACAACTGGCGTCGGAACTGAGTACGACAGAAGGTACAGCGGACCAATGGCGCGTGTTAACGTTGTATCAGGAGGCCATGGGACTGCTGCCAAACGCGTCGCAGTCAATCCGACAGGCGACGCTACTGGCCCCCGAATCGATTTCGGTGTGGACGACTGCCGGACGAATTCTTGAAAAGTCGGGGATGCTGGCAGCTGCCTCGGCAGCACATTCAAAACTGGCAGATTTGGACCGACGCTATCGAACAGAGCATCTGAAGAAAATCTCGGATCTCGAAAAGCGACTCGGCCGCAGCGACGTAGCGCTGCAGGCCGGCCGGGATTTCATCGCTGCGGCTCCCGGAAATGCCGAAAACTATCAGTTCTTTGCTGACCTGTGCTTTCAGCTGGGCAAGTCGAATGAAGGACTGGAGGCGCTGCGGCGTTCGGTGCGATTGAATCCGTCGGACGTGGCGTCGCTGACAGCCCTGGCAAAGGCACTGGCAGAACAGTTCAGAACGCCGGAAGCGATTGAACTGAATTGGCGAGCCTTCGACAAATCGAACACTCTCGAAGGCCGGATTGCCATTGTTCAGCCGTTGACGGAATTGTACCTGCGGACGAACCATTTCGATCGATTAGTCACACGACTGCAGAATCTCGGGCGAAAGCTGAACCAGCCGCGAGACATGACGGTCTGCCTCGCGAACGCCTACCAGGCTGCCGGCGACATCGGCATGGCTCGCGAAGTGCTGAAGAAACTACTCAGCGACGAAAGCCGAGACGTTCGGTTGCTGGAGGAACTCGGCAGACTGGCCGAACAGGAAGGTGACTTTCCGTCAGCGGTCGACTACCAGAAACAAAGGAACCAGCTGGCTCCTTCGGACAATGGCACAGTCAGGCTGGCCAATCTGCTGGTCCGCTCTGGCCAGGTCGAAGCCGCCGACGACCTGTGGACGCGACTATCGCAAACCAATACAGAACCTCATCGTCTGATCAAGTCCATCGACAACCTGATCACCGTCAATAATCCGGCGACAGCTCGCCGCATCTGCAACCAGATGTTGCAGCAGAACAATCGGGACTGGGAGGTGCTGCTGCGACTGGCGGTCATCGATTGGAAACAGGAGCGGCCCGCCGATGCCGTCATAAGATGCGATCAGCTGCTGGCATTGGACATCACAAATGATACGCCATCGCAAGAGCAGGAATACATTCGGTCACGCAGGTCGACGCTGCCGGCGGGAACAGCAAACACACACAACTCACCTTCAGGCCCTTCGTTCTCTCCGGAGACTCCCGCTTTGGTGCAGGACATTGTCCGGTTACAAACGTTGGCACAAAACCTCGATCTGTCTGTCAGCCGAGCTCGTACGACCTTCAGCCGAACTGCGCTGTCGTGGTCGGCCGACGTCTTCGCAGATGCACGCCATTATGCAACGCTCATTAAGACGGCGGCCGCAGTTCGTGAGAATCGCAGGAACATCCTTCTTCAGGAACTCCGTCAGAAGGCTGAACCGGTGATCGCAAATAATGCCCGGCCCGCGTGGGACTGGTATTTTGCGACGACGTCGCTGCAGGTGATGGGGCGTCCGTTTTCCACCGATATGTTTTCAGCAACAGAGTTGCTGGCACAGCGTCCTGAGCCGGAAGCCAAGCTGGCTTATCTGCACGCACTACAACAACGCGGAACCACAAATATTGCAGGCGCCGCATCTTCCCCAACTGCCCCGCTGGCCAACTCGCAGCTGAATCTGATGCTTGAAGCATGGCGGGTGATTAGCGGTACTAAGCCTGAGTGGATCCCGTCCGTATCTGTGACGACCGTCATTGCGGAACTCAATCGCAGCGGCAGGAAGGACACCGCGATCGAAGTGTTCGCCCATCTTGTTCGTGACGACGCGAGTGCGGCCGAACTTTCTGCGGCTCTGAAGCTGACATTGACACAAGCGGACGTCGAGCAATTTCTGGAACTCGTGACCCGGGTTGCAAATCATAATCACCTCCAATTGCCGAATGCCCAACAGCGTACGACGATCAATGAAATTGGCACAATGTTCGCGCAGATTGCATCGAAAACGGTGGCCCGACAGGACTGGGATGCGGTGCGCGACCTGCTGCTGGCATTTCTGGATCTGAAGGCACACATGCCAGCCGATCCCGTAGCAATTTCCGTTCATCAGCAAACAGCAGCTTCGTATGTCACTGTAGCGCGAGTACCAATCTTCTCTGCGGGACAGCAGGTCAACTATCAGCAGATCAATATGCTGGCAACGGGGAACTATTGGTCGGGCACCGACACCACGTTCCTGGTCAACCTGCACCACTTCTACAAAAACCAACGCGAACAACAGCTCAGCGACGACCTGAACAACTATCGGCATCGTGCTTCAGGTCTGGGCAAGGTGTATGCAGAACTCGCGCTGGCGCAATTCAGCTTTCTGCAGAATTCACTGGAGCAGTCCGCCGTCCATCTTGTTCGCGCGGCGGAACTTGTTCCCGATGACATTTCTTTGCGGATGAGCATCGTGCGGCTTCATCAGAAGCTGGGCAACGAAGCAGACGCATTGGCTCTGTTGGAGACTGTTCAGACTGTGGACCAGAACGCGTTGAAGGAACGCGAGCTGTTGGCATTGCAGCTGGCGGCAAAAACGGGCAATGTGGTCCGAGCGAAGAAGGCTGCGGAACGACTGTTCGGGCTGCGACTGGATTCGAAGACACAGCTCGCACTGTCCACTCACCTGAAGAACTATGGAATGCAGCAGATGGCCGAAGCTCTGCTGTCTCGCACCCGTCATTCGGCAGGCCATGACATGTCGACGCTGACGGAGCTCATGAATCGCTACAACGGCGAGGGCAACACCGACGTCGCCAATGAGATCGCCCATCAGATTCTTCGGCAAAGTGCGAACATGGCTCCCTCAAGGACCACGACCTCTGTGCGAACGGCCAGAGAAGCTGCCGTTGAAATTCTTGGTGCGTCCGGGCAGCTGGAGCAGTTGATTCAGCGCGTCAAAGATCAGCTGATACGATCACCTCAGTCCATCCGGCTGCACCAGACGCTATTGGAATACTACAAGGCAGCGGGTCGCACTGCCGATGCCGCCACTGTCGACGCGCGATTGAAGGCCTTGACACCGCAGAACATCGATACGCTTGTGAAACTGGGACAGCAATTGGAACGCAGTCGTAAGTATGCCGAAGCCAGCGAAAAATATCTGGAAGTTCTGCAGAAGGACGTGCAACGATTCACCCAGAATTACTATCAGTATCTGCGAACCTTCCAGCAGGCAAAAAGACTGCCGGAACTAGCCGACGTTCTGCTGGAGTCCGACATTCGCAAGCTGAATAACAACTACTTTGTCATTAACGAAACCATCGAATACCTATTCCGTGAGAGCACTCGTGGCCGCGGGACAACGGAACGCGAAAAAGGCCTGGAACTGTTTGCGGCCGCATGGAAGGCCTTCCCTAATAACCGCACATTCATGCTGAGCAATATCAGGGACCAGAGTATCTGGGAACTGCCCCTGATGTTTGACTACGTCCGCGAAGGGATGATTCCCACAACAGTACAGCAGACGACTGCCAATCCATGGCAGGGAATTGCCGATGCTCTCGTACACAACACCGATGGAACGGTTACGGCCTCGTTTACTCGTCTGTCCAAAGCAATCGGTGACGACGATAAACTGCAAACATTCTCCGATGAAGTTGAAGCCGCGGTGAACCGCTTCGAAACATGGTACGGCGGTCAACTCATCCTTTGCGTGCTGAAAGCAAAAGTCGGAAACGTCGACGACGCCATTGAGCTGCTTGAACGTCTGCATGCCGACTCGAGCGTTCCATACGTACCGACGCATGTCGTCTGGGTAATCGGAGGCGAACTGCATAAACTGAACGGGCGCTTTCGGCCACACGTCATTGCCATGATGGAGCAGGCCCTGAAGGATAACAGCAGCAATGCGACAACCACTTTCGTCACTTCGCCATCATATTGGCTGGCAAAGCTGTACGCAGAAGAGGGGCAGACAGGAGACGCGCGGAGGATGGTTTATCACGCGCTCGCTTCTATCAAACCATCGATCGCAACCGCCAGCAACGCTGGCGTTGGCCAATACAGGGATGCCCAGAACTATGTTGCCGCAGGAGAAAGTCTGTTGGTTTTTGCCATGCCGTTTGACGCGTTGAAGATGTTTCAGAAGGTGACGCCCGAACTTGTGGCGACCAGTGGCCGATACAAGTCCAACGCTGAACGATTACAGAAACAGGCCCAGGCGGGAATCGCCAAAATACGGTCCCGCATGACTCCGGACTCGGTTCTGACTTATCTGCAGAACTACTCCGCCGCCGAATCAGTGTCTGAACGACCGCCTCTGGACCTGATGCTGGTGCCGCCGGCAGGAAGAATGGAGAAAGCTTCGATTCGGTCCGTGCTGGTGGATGGGTTGCTGAAAATGCACGCCGGTAACCCGAATCAAACGGCACAGGTCGCTGATCTGCTGGGCCGCATGACGACCAATGCCGCTGACAATGATCCGTCTGCGGCCATCATGGCGGCTGCCTTTGCCGACAGGACCAGCGATGAGGTGCTACTGAACACGAGCATGAACAAGCTCGCCGAATACGCAGCGACCGCCGGAAAGGCGTCGTCGTCTGATCCGGCAGACAGACCATCAGTCAACCAGATTGCATTATGGATCCCGGCCCGTATCGCGTTGAAGTCCACCGACCACATGCCCTTCGGGCAACAGCTGGCAGCCCTCGCTGAAGCCGCTGCGGCAACTCACCCTGACCAAACGTGGCTGCTGGCCATCCTGAAGGAACGCGGGGACCTGGCCCTGGCAACGGGAGACAAACCGGCTGCCGAGAAAGCGTGGTCCAGAATGCTGGACGTCATTCTTGCCGATGCGCCCGCTCGACGTGCCCAGCGTGCGACATTGCCAACGACGACGACACCAAAATCCACCAATTCCGGAACGTCGGCGCTGGAAGAGCTGCGGGAGCGACTGTTGAAAAAAGTTCCCGAACCACAAACGTCACCGTAGAGCGGGGCGACGACAGTCTCAGCAGCGTGTTGAGACCACCTTAACCAATTGCAATTTTTGGCGTCGGACTGACGGCAGGCCCGCGAGCCATCGCCTGCTCATTGTCATGGCCCACTGTGCACGCCTGAGTATCGTGATCTGGCTATCGTCCCTTGGCACCACCGCCACCGTTTGACGATGTGGCGGCTTTCAGTTCAAAGAAGCCTTCGCCGATCGTGTCTCGCAATGCCTGCTGGAATTCCTTTCCGACGGTCACCTGACAGTCTTTACCTGTCGTCAGGATGTAGCGAATACGCTTGCTGCCCGTTTCAGAACTGGTCGCCGTCTGTGGTTCGGCAACGGCCGTTGCCGTGCCGTCGCTGTCCGCCGCAGTTTGGCCGTCGGAGGCACCGTATTCGGCGCCACCCCTGGATTGCTCGGCGCTATCCACCACCAGTATGACGTCCGTCGATCCGGGATAGTGGCTCAGGATCTTGCGTACGTTCTCCACGTCTTCGAGCGTGTGTAAACCCCGATCAAACTTGATGGCCACCTGAGACGTGAACTCCCGGTCGGCCTGGTCCAGCGTCATGATGCGGTTGATCACAATATTCGGCTCACGACCACGGCGGTCCACCTTACCCTGAATGATGACGATGTTTTCCGTCTTGATCAGCTCTTTGAAGCGATCATAATCCGACGGCCACGCAATACACCTAAGAATCGTCGTCGCATCTTCAAGGTCGAAATTGGCGTATTTATTCAGGCCGTTGGCGTTCGTTTTTTTGGCGGTGGCGATCTTGATGGCCCCCACCATGCCGGCAATCGTTACCGGAGCACCGTCTTCCATGTCGGCGATGTCTTTGTTCTTTGTCTGAGCGTACCGTTCGATGCGTTTCGAATGTTGCGCCAGTGGGTGCGATGTCAGATAGAATCCCAGGCACTCTTTCTCGATGGCCAGTTTCTGCGACTTGGGCCAGTCAGGAACGTCCGGCAGGCTGATCTGGACATCACCGCTGTTCGTGTCCGCGGCGGATTCAGCATCATCGCCGCCAAACAGATTCATCTGTCCACTCGCTTTATCCCTGGCCAACGCCACAGCCGACTGGACGGCACGTTCGACGACTTCCAACTGTTGAGCTCGATTTCCCGGCAGGCTATCCAGGGCTCCAACCTTGACCAGGGTTTCCAGAGCGCTCTTGTTGAGAGCCTTTCCGTCAACACGTTCCGCAAGGTCAAAGATGTCTTTGAACGGACCGTCGGCGTTTCTGGCTTCCACCAATGCTTCAAGGGCAGCTTCGCCGACGCCTTTAATCGCGGCCATGCCGTAGGAAATGCTGTCCCCCACCACAACAAATTCCACTTCCGACGTATTCACGTCGGGAGGCAGCACGGCGATGTTCTGTCGTCGCGAATCGTCCACATGCTCACTGATTCGTTCGCTGCTTTCCATCTCGCAACTCAGCAACGCGGCCATGAATTCAACGGGGAAATGAGCCTTCAGATACGCTGTCTCGTAGGCGATCAACCCGTACGCCGTCGAGTGTGATTTGTTGAAGCCATAACCCGCGAACGCGACGATAAGATTCCACAGTTCGTCCGCCAGTTTTGTCGAAATACCGTTCGCTTCGGCACCGGCGATGTAGTCGCCATGGAAGCTGTCGATGATTGACTGTTTCTTCTTGCTGATGGCTTTAATACATTTGTACGAACTGGCCAGTTCCACGTTGCCGACACGGTTCAGGATCCGCATCACCTGTTCCTGGTAAACCATCACGCCGTAGGTTTCCTGCAAAACCTCATCAACGACCGGATGTACCTTACGCGGTGCTTTCCGTCCGTTCTTGACGTCGACATATTCCATGACCATTCCGCCTTCCAGCGGGCCGGGTCGATACAACGCCGATGTCGCGATGATGTCTTCGAAGCAGTCCGGCTTCATCTTGGTCAGCAGGTCGCGCATACCGCCGGATTCCAGCTGAAACACGCCCTTTGTTTCACCACGTTGCAGCAGCGCAAACGTCTTCTTGTCGGTGAGGTTGTCCTGAACATCCTTAAGCGTGAAGTTCGGGAGTTTCCGCTGTACGTTTTTGACGGCTTTGTCCAGGATCGTCAGGTTTCTGAGACCCAGAAAGTCCATCTTCAGCAGGCCGATGTCTTCGATGGTCGGACCGTCCCACTGCGTGATGATGTCTTTCTTGCCTGTGATCTTCTGTAGCGGGACCACGGTGTCCAGAGGCACGTCGGCCACCACAACACCGGCCGCGTGTGTGCCCATGCTGCGTGCCAGGCCTTCCACGGAAATCGCATAGTCCAACAGTTCCTGAGCTACCGGATCGCCGTCGTACGCTGCTTTCAGATCGGGGCTCTTGTCGAGTGCATCCCTCAGTTTGATGTTCAGTTCATCGGGAATCATCTTCGCCAGTTCGTTGACTCGCGGCAGCGGCACGTTGAGCGCCCGCCCTACGTCGCGGATGGCATTCTTGGCTTTCAGAGTGCCGTACGTCCCGATCTGGGCGACGTTCATCTCACCATAGGTTTCCTTTGTGTAGTCGATCACCATCTGCCGCCGGTCACGGCAGAAGTCGATATCGATATCGGGCGGTTCGTTACGACTGGGGTCCAGAAATCGTTCAAACAGCAGGTCGTACTTCAGCGGACACACGTCGCCCAGTCGCAGCAGAAATGCCACGATAGCACCACATGCAGAACCTCGGGCGCCGCACGGAATACCGTTGCGCCGCGAGAACTCCACAAAGTCCCACACGATCAGAAAATAGCTGGCATAACCTTTGTCTTCGATCACACTCAGTTCGTACTTCAGGCGATCCCAGTGTTTGTCGGTCAGTTCATCGCCATAGCGTTCATGCATCCTTTCGTCGCACAGTTCACGCAGAAAGTCGATGTCCGTCTTGCCCTCGGGCGGACGATAGACCGGGTACAATTTGCGTTCGTGCAGTTCGATGTCGACGCGATCCGCGATTTCCTGTGACCGAGCGACCGCATGTTCGAGGCCGGTGAAGGTCGAGTACATTTCCTCCGGACTACAGACGTATAGCCCGTCGTTGCTCATCTTCATGCGGTTCGGATCGTCTCGCGTGGTGCGAGTATTCACGCACAGCAGCACGTCCTGGACTTTGGCGTCGTCCCGAGTCAGATAATGAGCGTCATTGGTGGCGACCAGTGGCAGCCCCATCTTGTTGGCCAGATCAACGGTCGGCGCCAGGCACTGTTTCTGGATTTCAAAGCCCGCGTCCTGGATTTCCATGTAGAATCGGTCGCCGAAAACTCTGCTATACCATTCAACCAGTTGTCGAGCTTCGTCGTCCTTTTCCGCGAGCAGCATTTTGGAAAGCTCGCTGGACGCGCAACCGGACAGACAGATGACGCCTTCGTTGAACTCTTCCAGCAACTCGCGGTCGATTCGCGGCTTGTAATGAAATCCTTCCAGGTACGCTGTCGACGACATCTTGATCAGGTTGTCAAACCCTTTCTGATTCATCGCCAGCAATGTCAGATGCGACTGAGCCTCGCGTTGTCGAGTCGCACTGCGGTCCGTTCTGCGTCCGGGAGCAACATAGGCTTCGTAGCCGATAATCGGCTTGACGTCATGCTTCTTGCAGGTGTTATAGAACTCCATGGCCCCACCCAGGTTGCCATGGTCGGTCATGGCAACCGAGTTCATGCCCAGATTCTTAACTCGAGTTACCAGCTCCGGAATTCGGTTCACTCCGTCCAGCAGGCTAAAATGAGTGTGGCAGTGCAAGTGAACAAATGGCCGCTGCTGCGTCCCGTCGGTCGCATCAGCTGTGGCTGTATCCGTATTCGTATCGATCATTGTGATCGCTCCTTATTTTTCAGGTCAGGGCGTGCCTGACGATATATTCGTCGCAGCATTATCGCGAACCGTGGCCGCATAATCAAACGGCGCAGGATCCCGCTGTTTGCTTGCCAGAAGGGGTGTCGCAGGGGCCGGATGCACCGGTTCACGGCTGCAGGGTGACGTCAGAACCAGCCGTCTGCCGTTGCTGTGGGTCACTGATTGCAGGTGCCCAGGGGCGCCAATGTCGGAGAGTGATCGCCCGGGACCTGCATAACCCAGGCGCGGAACCGTCGGGACGCTGTCAACTGAGCGATCGAATAAGGGCGGTCGCCATCCGTTTCGTTTCCGCGGCGTCCAGCGCCTCGTCACCGTCAGTATCAAACGTCATGCAGCGGGTCACGAAGCGTTTGACCATTTCCTCAGCAGACGGTGTTGGGGGCGGCGACGGCGACGGCGAC
>LWDU01035241.1_pt1 | contig 25721 bp, 24 predicted proteins | sample 727161 | NCBI WGS metagenome assembly LWDU01 (sample SAMN04566230, study PRJNA314399) | hydrothermal vent metagenome | isolation source: deep sea hydrothermal plume seawater | place: Mexico: Gulf of California, Guaymas Basin | collected 2004-07-11
AATGCGGGTTAAAATCCCTATCTACGGTTTGAGATTAATCTGCTAGATGATGTGACTATTATTGAACAGTTCGGAGCGTTTGAGAAATGTTTCTATGTAGACACCATAGATGTGAATGGCGTAAAGCAGCTTGAATTTCCCGGATCATTATTTGCGAGGGACAAGGAAATAAATACACTGTTATCCGAATGTTTTTCTTAATAATCGACTCTAACCATCCATGCGGTAAGGATTGGGATCCAGAATATGCGGCATGACCGTGATCTTTCTTTAGCACGTGACCTCATGAGGGGTGACGAGAGACTATTCGACCAGTTTTTCGATGACTATTTCCCGCGTCTCTATCGTTTCGCAATCAGCCGTTTGGAATCTGATGAAAATAATCCACCCTGATGAACGCCATTAAGTCAATCAAGACATACCGTGGAGAAGCCTCAATGTTTACCTGGTTGTGCCAGATATGCCGCAACGAGATCAACGGTCATTTTCGACGACTTGCCAGGTCTGTGCCTGTTGTTCCGCAGGACGACGAAAACATCCGCCCGATTCTGGAGTCCCTTGAGTCCGCAGATAAGGATGATCCTGATGCGCAATTCGAAAATACCCAGTTAATTCGACTAGTCCAGGAAGTTCTGGATTTCCTGCCGCCCAATTACGGCAACGCACTGGAGTGGAAATATATTGAAGGTTTCTCGGTGTCGGAAATTGCCAGTCGACTGAAGATAACTGAACTGGCTGCGCAGTCGACACTCGCCCGTGCTCGCGCGGCGTTTCGCGAGACTCTTATTCAAATTTCTCCCCAGCTAATCCCCGCCAGGGTGAGGTGATTAACATGGATAGTAACAACGGTGATCAGATTAGCGAAGACCAGATAGCCAGGTTGCTCTTGAAAACGGGTTCGCGAAATAAACCTTCAGAAGCCCTTAGCAACGAAATCAAGGCGAATGTAAAGTTAGCATGGCAAGAGGAAGTTGAGGCTCAGGGAAGAAGGAGAAGTACAAGATTCAGGTATTCAGTTGCAGCAGGTTTTCTGCTGGCGATGAGTATTGGGATTGGTGTGTTAACCATACCGGGCCACCCGTCCAGCAGCTATGCAACGGTAGCGAAAGTCGTCAACCGGGTTGAATACCAACTGGAAGCAGGTGGTATCTGGCGAGATTTTGAAGGTGCTGAGATTAAGGGGGAAATACGGGTCAGGACCATGGCAAATAGTTTTGCCTCTATTGTCATGGTAAATGGGTTGAATTTGCGGATTGCGCAGGACAGCCTGATTCAGCTGACTGGCCTCGATGAGGTTGACTTGATTACGGGGCAGATCTACGTTGATTCGAATGATGGTGGCAGCCGTGCAAATAGTATTGTGGTAACAACACCATTTGGTCACGCCCGGGATATAGGTACGCAATTCTCTGTGCGGGTACTACGCAGTAACTGGCAAGTGCAGGTCAGGGAAGGTTCAGTGGAGATCAACCATGGTGACGTTGTTGCATTTGCCGGGGAACGTATCCTAATGGCTGAAAATGCGTCTGTGCAGAAATCTGCCATTGATACAGACGATGAGAGTTGGGCCTGGACTCAGAAAGTTTCAGTCACGTTCGACCTGGAAGGTGCGGCACTTTCCTCCTATCTCGATTGGGTCAGTCGAGAAACCGGTAAAACACTAAAATATCGATCGGAAGTTGCACGAAATCAAGCAAAACGTACTATGCTCCATGGGTCGATCAAAGGACTCAAACCACTGGAGTCATTGAGAATTGTATTAGCAACGACTGATTTTTACGTGGTGACTGTTGAGTCTGGAAGTTTTGTTGTTGATAGGTAGATACGCGGACGTGCTGGTGCGCGACCAGAAGGAAATTGCTTGCCACCGATATTCAGATTATTTTTTGCTTTCCTGCTGGCTCTTAACGCATCACCCGGTTTCGCCGTAGAATCAATTTCACTGACCGAGTACTTGCAGCGTGCCGAAAAGGTTGGGATAAACACGATATATTCTTCGGACCTCATCACCTCGAGGTTTATGGTGACCTTTGATCCGACGCAATTAATCGACTCGACGAAACTACGTCAGGTCCTGAATGGATTCAATCTGGACCTTCAATCCTTTACAAGTGATTCTTTTCTCATTGTCAGACTTAAACAATCTGATACCGAGCTTATACAAACAAGTGATGAGATCTCATCAATGGGGTACGTCGCCGACATAGAGGAAGTGGCGGTCACCTCGAGCCAGTATCATCTGCTGGCGGATGCAGGGAATAGCAAGATGACCCTGGGGCAAGCAGATCTGTCAGCTCGCCCGGCGATTGGCAATGATGTGAGTCGACTGGTTAACCAATTGCCTGGAAGTGCAACATCCGGCGTCTCTGCCAGGCCAAATGTCAGAGGTGGTAATGAAGATGAGACCCTTATTCTCTTCGATGGTGTCACCCTGTACGAGCCATTTCACTTTAATCATTTTCACAATCTGTTTGGCAGCTTCGATTCGCGTATTGTCGATTCACTGCATTTCCACAGCGGTGGATTCAGTACTCAATACGGTGATCGATTAAGTGCGGTAATGGATATCCACAGCAGGAATACAACTGAAATTCTTGGCAGAAGAGAGTTAGGCCTGGGGCTGTACTATTTTTCCTATTTGCAGGCGGGTGGCGATACCGATAAGAATTGGCTGCTCAATGCTCGCATCAGTAGCATCGGGTTAATCAGTGGTCTGGCGGAGTCTGACCTGGGAGATCCTAAGTTTGCTGACTTGTTCGGACGATACAGTTTCAATACGGCAGCGCTTGGGCGACTCTCCGTTAATCTGTTCTGGTTTGGCGACGATACAACACTGAAAAATTCATCGGGTACTGAACAGGCGAGTAGCTTGTATGGAAATACCTATATTTGGATAAAGTCGGAAAGAGAATTTTCGAACCGTTTATATGGTGAGACGATTCTGGGATTCTCTGCAATAAAGAATGACCGCAAAGGCTGGGTAGATAAAGAAAATTATGTCACAGGCGCCCTGTTAGACGATCAGGAATTCAGAATTTACAACATTAAGCAGGATTATGGGTATCTCTCCGATGCAGATTCACCATCAAACTGGGTGATCAATTTTGGTTGGGATTATCGGTACCTGGAGGCAGAATATGAATTTCATTCTGAAGTCCATATCGACCCGCTCTTTCAGCAGATATCAAACTATGACCGACCAACGCACCTGGATACGATCCTCAATGAAACTGGCCACCAGCTGGGCTTATATGGGGGGTTCAAGTGGGCTGTTAACAATCAATTATCAGCTGAGCTAGGGTTGAGGTTCGATGCGCAGCATTACGAGCATACAAACAATGCCAGTCAGCTAAGTCCGCGAGCGAATATATTATTCAAACCTGGTGGTAGCACCGAAATCAGACTGGGATTTGGCAAGTTCACGCAAGCTGAAGGTATTCATGAACTCAAGGTGAGTGACGGGCTGAATGATTTCCAGCAAGCGCAGGAAGCCACCCACCTTATCGCTGGTATAAATCAGAAAATATTTGGTACCTTTAACCTCAGGTTCGAAGCCTATCGTAAGAAGGGAGTGCAGACCAATACCTATTTTCAGAATCTAACTAATCCACTAAGCCTCATTCCAGAATTGCAACCCGATCGTTACCAGGTATCCCCTGTTGACTTTGAGTCTAAAGGTGTTGAATTGGGTTTTGATGGCCAATGGAATGAAATGAACCTCTGGGGTAACTACAGTTATTCGAGTATTGAAGACACGGTGGATGCTGAAACGATTCCCCGCACATGGGATCAATCACATACGATCAATGTTGGTTTAAGCACCCATATTTACGGGTGGGGCATTGCATTGACTGGTACAGCGCACAAGGGCTGGAGAACCACGCCGCTGAGCTTAACGGAACAAGGTGTTATTACGGGGGTACGAAATAGCTTACGCTTTAATAATTATTCGAGTTTGGATGTCAAGTTTAATCGCACATGGCTGATTGACGGCAACCAGTTGCGTCTGGAGGCGGGCTTGACTAACATCTTCAACAGAAAGAACCAGATCGGCAACGAATTCTCCGTCGCTGACGGCGAACTGGTATCGAAAAGAAAATATTCACTACGCCTTGTACCATTTTTTGATATTTACTGGCGTTTTTAATCGAAAGTTTATTGGGCTGCTATTTCCTCCAGCAGGGCTTTATTCAGAACAACACTGGCTCGTTCGTATTGCTTTTCATGAACTAGAAAATCTCCATAGAAATAGTTTGAATCCAGCCCGCCAGGGTTTACCAGGATCGCTTTATCCAGCAGCTGTCGTGCTTTTTTATCATTGCCAAAAGCGATGGGCCATCCCGGTACCTGGTAGTAGAGGGCGCCCAGACTGGTGTAGGCACTACCTTGCAGCGCCATATCGTTGATATCCATTGCTTGTTCCAGTGGCTTTTTTGCGGCTTTGACGAGCCTGAGGGATGTAAGACCGCTGGCTTTTCCGGGCGTAGGTACTTTTTATGATGGCTTGTCAGATCAACAGGTCTGCCTGTTCTGGATTTTGCGCGACGGCATCATCCGCCTGCTTGATGAGGTTTTCAAAAGACTGCGCCTGGGATTCAGAATCGATTTTGTAGTTTGCGATTGCCCAACCTTGCTGCAATTCTTCGATTACGGTTGCCGATACCTGTGTTGCTTGAAAGAAAATGAACAGACTTAGCAATAACCTGGTCATAATAAATCTCCTGAGTTGATGGTAGAGGTTAATTTCCTGGTGCCAAGAGTATTTCTCTGCCGGAGCGAATGACTTTTTCAAATATCGACTCCAACTGTATACACGCCCGGGAAATGGTCCTGGAACGTGGTGTTAACTAATGACCCTGACGAGTGTTGGATAGAATGGCTGTAGTAACTGAACGAATTGTTTTCCTGATTTTTTCCCGGATCGTTCTGGTTATGAGTTTCATACTATTCAGCTTGTCAGGTTATTCGCAGCCTGATAAAGCACCGGAATTTGAAATCCAGGACCTGGATGGTGGTGTGATTAAATTATCTGACTACAACGGCAAGGTTGTTTATCTGGACTTCTGGGCTTCCTGGTGCGGTCCCTGCAAATTGTCTTTCCCGTGGATGGAGCAAATGTATCAAAAGTATGGATCTCAGGATCTGGCCATCATTGCCGTTAACCTGGACCAGGATAGAAAATTGGCGGACAGGTTTCTGGCGCAAGCCGGTGTGCATTTCATCATTGGTTTCGATCCCGGGGGAATCACCCCGCTGGCTTACGAGATAAAAGGCATGCCCAGTTCAGTGATCATCAATCGCGATGGGACTATTTTTTCACAGCGGGTTGGTTTTAATCAGCATCGTCAAAAAGAGCATGAAGCAAGCATAGAAGCTTTGGTAAGTGCGGCTCACCAACCTCTGCTAGTGGAGAAAAGAAATTGAAAAACATGGTAAAGATACTGGCGTGTTGTCTGCTGATGACGGGTTGCGCACAATGGGGGGTACAACCCTGGGAACGAGATCTGCTGGCGAAAAAAGAGATGCAACTCATCAGTGACCCCATTGAAGCCGGGCTTGATGAGCATATTTATTTCAGCAAGGAAGCATCAAGTGGCGGTGCCGCTTTTGGTGGTGGAGGCTGCGGATGCAACTAAAACACAAGAACATTGCCGGTCTGCTGGCGACAGCGACCTGCAGTTTACTGGGCAGTGAAGCCGTGGCTGAGGCAAATCCTGGCTGGCAGATCGACACTGCTGTTTTGGCCTATTCCGAGAAAGATCGCGTGGAAACGATTGAACCTGTCATCAGCCTGACCAGGACTTTTGAAGATGGGAGGATATTAAACTTCAAGCTGGTCGCGGATTCTCTGACCGGTGCTTCTCCCAATGGTGCCATACCGACAAATGTGCCACAGACATTCACCCGCCCTTCGGGCAACAGCGACTATACGATCCCAGCGGGTGACGTGCCACTTGACGATACTTTTAAGGACAGCCGGGCAGCTTTCAGTGTCCAGTATGATTTCCCCCTGAATCGAATAACGAGAATATCCACAGGTTTCGTTTATTCATCTGAATACGACTATGAGTCCATAGGCGCCAACGTCTTAGTAGCGAGAGACTTTAATAACAAGAACACCACGCTGACTGCCGGGTTTGCTTATGCCAGTGATACACTGGACCCGGAAGGCGGCATTCCCATCGCCTTTGCTTCGATGGTTCCAGTTGGAGGCGTGCAACCCCGGTCAGGAACGGAAGACGACAAAACGGTCACCGATGTTTTACTGGGCGTGACCCAGGTGATAAACCGGAAGACACTCATGCAGCTCAACTATTCTTATAGCAGCGCGAGTGGTTACCTGACTGACCCTTACAAAATAGTCAGTGTCGCGGACCAGACTTCCGGCGAAACGCTGGATTACATCTACGAGAACCGACCTGATTCTCGAGATAAACACAGCCTGTATTGGAAGACCAAATACCATCGTGACAACGGGAATATTATTGATGTCTCCTATCGTTATCTCTGGGACGACTGGGATATCACTTCACATACATTTGATATTCGATATCGCTTTCAGTTTTCCGGGCGGCATTATATCGAACCGCACTTTCGTTATTATGCGCAGGAAGCGGCTGAATTCTATCAGCACAGTCTGGTATCCGGAGACAGTCTGCCGGAGTACGTCAGTGCTGACCCACGCCTGGGTACCTTTGAAGGACTGACATACGGAGCGAAATATGCTTTTCGAATCAGCAAGCAGAGTGAGTTCAGCGTTCGGTTAGAATATTACCAGCAAAACGGTGATACGGTTGGCAACCCGATAGGTATCCAAAACAATTATGATCTGTTTCCTGATCTGGAGGCGATAATCTTCCAGCTAGGCTATTCACACAATTTCTAAGAGACTGGCTTACATGGTCAATGCGTCCGTTATTGATCGGCCAAGACACCTGTCAATGCAGATGTCTTCACACCAGGTTAATTGTTGGGTTGGCGAATTCGATGCGATGGCCAGTCCATGCGAAGTATTGATGGCGGTTGATGACAGAGCGCAGGCAGAAGAACTGTTAAAGCTTGCCTCAAAGGAAGCCTGGCGAATCGAGCAGAAATTCAGCCGTTATCGTCAGGATGGGATCATCCCGCGAATAAACAATAACAATGGAAAACCGGTGATTGTCGATGACGAAACGGCGCAGCTGATTAATTTTGCATATCAATGTTATGGGTTAAGCGATGGTCTGTTCGACGTGACATCCGGTATCTTACGTAAGGCCTGGTCTTTTAAGCCGGATAGCGAGCTGCCGGAACAGCATTTAATTAAATCACTACTCCCCTTCATTGGTCTCGAGAAAGCAAGGTGGGATGCGCCGGAATTTGCACTTCCGAGCGGCATGCAGATAGATTTTGGTGGTATTGGGAAAGAATATGCCGTGGATCGTACGCTGAAACTATTGTTGGCAATCGTTGATGCGCCGATGCTGGTGAACTTTGGTGGTGATATCGTTTGCAACCGGGCATTTAGCGAGGAGAAACCCTGGCTGGTCGGTATAGAAAGCCCTGCCGATCAATGTGAGGCGGCGGAGTTTCTGGAAGTGAGAACCGGAGCCCTGGCAACGAGCGGCAGTACACAGCGCTACCTGGTCGACAGGGGCAAACGTTATGGCCACGTTCTGAATCCAACGACTGGCTGGCCGATAGAACAGTCGCCCCTATCCGTTACAGTCGCTGCGACAAGTTGCACGCAAGCGGGCATGCTGGCAACGTTTGCAATGCTCAAGGGAAAGGACGCTGAAGCTTTTCTGGAGCAGCAGGGCGTCAGGTTCTGGGTAATTCGATAGCCGAGCCTGGTTTACTAGGTCAATATCGCCTTTAACCACGGTGGACCATGGGATTTTCCCGACTTTTCTACTGTCCCTCGCAAATAATGATCCGCCAAAATTCAAGCAGCTTCACACCACTCATATCGATGGTAAAGTCCGTTTACTTTTGGCATTTCGAGCAAATTATCTGACATTGATATCAATTTGGAAACTGGACGCGCCTTCAACTACCTTGTAAAAGTCCCCTGCCCGAGCAGAAAACCTAATCAGTGATCAACCCTACCGTCTGTAGGCTAGTAGATCAGTGACCACCCTGACTCTTTTAATGCAAAAATCCTGATCAAGATACTTTGGCAATCTTGAAAAAATGCGGGTTAAAATCCCTATCTACATGCTGTCATTCCATTAGGGCCGACCGTGGTTAACATCATGCACAGTGAAATCGAGGCTATTCCCGAGGCCATTGAAATGGTGCGACAACGGTGGTCGGGACCGATCGGCGTGTACCCTGAATCAGGATACTTTACGAAACCGAATTGGAATTTCGTGGACGTCATCACGCCCGCTGATTTGGTAAGCGAAGCACTCGGCTGGGTCGCGGCCGGTGTACGTTTGCTCGGCGGATGCTGCGGTACAAGCCCCGAACATATCAAGGCTCTCCAGGCGGCAATGCCCGAGCTGGAAGCTGCCCGAAGCGCTTAGAATCTAATGCACCCCACTTCAAACTAGAGTAGACAATCATGAATGTGAAAAAAGCCGCGTCGCTTGTTGGGCTGTTGGGAATTCTGATCGCATCCTGCACGTCGGGTGGGGATGGCGGGGAACAGGAAGCTGCCGATCTGATTCTCAGCGGCGCAAAAATTTTTACCTCTAATAAACAGCAACCCTGGGCGGAAGCTGTTGCCATCAAGAATGGTCGATTTATCTATGTGGGTGATTCTGCAGGCGTCTCAATGTATCGATCGGACGGCACTCATTCCATCAACCTTGAAGGGCGGCTCGTGATTCCAGGCCTGGTCGATTCCCATGCCCACCCGGGCTACATAGACGTTGAACAATACGGCGAAATTTCAGAAACAAACGAAGCAGACATCCTGGCCGCCGTTAAGAAGTTCGCAGAAGAACATCCTGGCGATGATTGGTTGCGACTCTGTTGTTGGCCGGTTGGCTTATATGTAAAAGGCAACCAGGGGCCAGACAAGAAGACACTGGATGCCGTTGTTCCTGATCGTCCGGTGTGGTTCGTTAGTGAGTGGTGGCATAGCGGCTGGCTGAACTCAAAAGCACTGGAGACGCTTGGCTTAAATGAAAATGGAGAAGCGACGGGATGGGTGAAAGAGGGAACCGCCTGGCAGCATTTTACAAAACAGTTTCCCATCGGTGAGGGCGCCCATAAAAATTCGCATGAAGAAAACATGGTCACGGGACTTCGATTACTGAGTGAATCCGGCGTAACGACGCTGTATGACGCAGGCAATTTTGGCTATGAGGACGTTGTATACGGTTTTATGGCCAAGTTGGAAAAGGAAGGCAAACTACCCGTTCGTTACGAAGGTACGTATCAAATATTCACGCCCGAAAGAGTGCACTCGGCCATCTCCGAGATGCGTCGGTATAGAGAAGTGTACGGGGGCGACCGCCTGCAGTTCAACACCATCAAGCTTTTCATGGATGGAATAAACCAAAATCGTTCAAGTGGCTTGCTGGAACCCCACACGGATGACCCGGATTACGTCGGGGATACGACATTAACGGTTGCAGAACTTAGTGACTTTTTACTGGAACTTAGTGAAGAGCAATTTGATATCCATATCCACACGATGGGCGATCTGGCCGTGAGAAGAACGCTTGATGCTGTTGAGAAAGCAAAAGCCATCGCCAAAAATGATTTTTACCCCAGGGTCACTATTGCTCACCTGGGACTCATCGACTCGGCCGACTTGCCGCGGATAAAAGAACTGGGAGTCATTGCCAATTATACGCCGTGGTGGTTTACCGCAGATCAGAATGACCCTCTGAAAGTCTGGCTTGGAGATGATCGTTACGGAAATATGTACAGTCCGAAAGCGCTTTTTGATCTCGGCATAGACGTTACATTTTCAAGCGACGAGTGGTGGGGTGGCGAGCTACTGCCCACTTATCTGAATCCATATTTCGGTATGCAGGTTGGACATACTCGACAAGCCCCAAGCGAATGGCGTGAAGCACATGATGATGCAATCAGGCCACCCGCGAACGCGGCACTAAGCATCGAACAAATGCTTGCGGGATACACTCAGAACGGCGCTTATCAATTGCGCATGGAAGACCAGATTGGTTCAATCGAGACAGGAAAGCTTGCGGACCTGGTAGTACTTGACGACGACTTGTTCGACATCGATAGCGATGAAATCTGGAAGGTCAAACCTGCAGCGGTATTGATGGAGGGTGTGGTCATTCAAGGCGCGCTACCGTGAGGAATTCACAGCAGCCACACCCGATAGCCAGGCGCCGTGAGCAGTACCGGGGTGGTCCGAGAGACGGTCTTCGATAGGTTCGGCAAGCGCCGGACGCTGATTTCCGGAACCGTAACGACAATAGGCGTATCCGCCGCCGATCCAGGGCTCACGGTCAAATGGCGTGGCACAGGTTGCGACTACCGCGGGTTTGATTGAATTACCGAATAAAACAGACAGTTGATGTATAGCCCAGTCGGCTTGCGCTTCCTCCCCCTGCAGGGCCAGTTCCCGGCTAAATACACCCCCCAGGTATGCGATTGCGAGATCGCCGTTTCCAGCCCCGAGTAGCCACATAAGATTTTGCGGCTCGGGCATCAAACAGTTAACTAATGTTTTCGATACTGATTCTCCCTGCAGTTGTACGAACTCCGCAGGTATGGCCCCGGGTTCGAGTCGAATTCCAACCTGTGTCACCGAACCGAGCGGTAGTGATTCGATTGCAGTAAGTTTCTGGTTCGGCCACCCACCGGGGCGCAGCACAATGCGCTCGGCGGCAAGCACTGCTGTTGATACCGTGATTACGACTGTTCGCGCTTCAATCTGTCCTTTTGGCGTGTCCAGCACAATGTTTGAACCAGACAGATCAATTGCGCTGACCGGGCAATCGACCACGACCTCAACCTCGGCAGCAACACGCTGTATCAGTGCACCATATCCGTCGCGTACCGCTTTGCCGGCAGTTGTCAGCACAGCGTTCATCGAATCCGAAAGCGAAATTTCGCCTGCCGGTGCGGTACATTCAAGATGCATCGCCTGCAAGAAATAGTCAGCCCCCGGGCCATCTGTGTCTATCGCCTCAAGCTGAGACCGGTCTGGAACACCGGAAGTACTGACAAACTTTTCATGCGCGCTGACCATGTTTGACTCGAGGCGCTCAAACGCTGCAACAGTAGCTCTTGTTTCATTGCTATCGAGAAATCGACGACCGTCGTGGAAAGCCATTTCTTCCGGATCTGGTTCAAGTCTGACGCCATTTTCCAGGGCAAAGGCCTGAAAGGGATTGGCGTCGCCGCCGTAGAGTGAACGACAGCCCAGATCGCAAGGAACGCCCAGGCTTGTTGTGTCTGTGCGTGCTCGGCCACCGATAAAGGGAGCGGCTTCCAGCACTTTGAATGAGAGACCTTTAGAAATCGCGGTTCTTGCGGCTCCGAGAACGGCTGCGCCGGCACCAATTATCGCAACATCCAGCATTCTGTATCTCCTTGCGGTTTACATTACTTGCGGACAAATTTGACTAGAATCGAAACGTGTACGAGACCTTGAACGTCATGTCGCTGTACACGCGGACGAAGTTTCGATCCTGCGTTAGATCGATGTACTCCTGGTTGACGACGAACACGACTTCCCGCCCGGCTCTCGGTATGTATCGCAAAATGCTGTTCAGTCCCAGGCCATACGAGACATTGTCGTATTGCACGAAATTCTCCCAGGACCATTTGTTGGAAAATGCGATATCAGCGTGAACCGATATCAATCGTGTGGTGAAAGCACCGTCCGGTAGTTCAATGTCATTGAGCCGATAGCTGGCAGAAAAACTAAAATGCGGACTTGGGCGCCACTTTAATTCTGCTCCGGTCGCGACCTGGTCTCCATCAAAAAACCCTCCCGCACAGTAGTCGGCAAAGACAGAGACTTTACGATACTCGGCGGAATGTAAGCTAAGACAGTATTGTTCAAATTCGTAATCGCCTGCTGGAATGACAATGTCATCGAAGATTGGAAATTCGGATTCAAGGTTTTCCTCGAAGAGGTAATAGTTGAAACCGAAGCCATCACCGGTGTCACCATCAACTTCGAACGCCCGGAGATTCACGACTTGCGACTCTACACCGCCGGAGATTTTTTCTATTCTCTGGAAATCTATGCCCGAATGAACGCTGCGTATCGCAGACCAGTCCGTATACCAGGTGTAGCCACCTTCAAGCGTCATATCACGCACGCCCACTCGACTCACAAAACCAAGCGCGGGAAAAAAGTTTTCCTGCAATTCCTTATATCCGATGCCGCCACGAAATCCCTCCGCATTCGGTGCACTCAGTGTAAATCCGAAGGCCGCATCATTGCCCACCAGCCCCTCGGTTTCCGACTGCTGATACCAGAGCGCTCCTTCGAGCGTGCGGCCATTTCCGATGCGCGTATTGGTATAGCGAAAATCAACACCCGCCAGTGTATTGTCCAGGTTCGAATTCGGGTCTCCGTGAGTCATTATCATTCCGACACTCGACTCGTCGAGAACATTTGCCGCGAATCGAGCGACGAACAGATCGCTTGCGTTGACATCACTGAACGCGTCCTGGCGAATCGCCAACATGCCAATGTCCCACCGGCCCGGGCGGCCGGTGAGTTTTCCACCGACTTCGATGTCGACGGTCTCACCGCTCTCATTCAAGCCTATGCGTCTGGAGAAAAATGGCCTGCCGCTTTCCAGCTCCACGACCGAGATCGATGACTGGGAACTGTAGTCACCAGCAGTTATACGGCCGAACTCAAAAATGTCGGTGTCTTGCAGGAAGAAGCCGCGCCGCTCGGGGAAAAACAAAGCGAAACGCGTCAGGTTAATTTGCCGCTCATCCGCGCCGGTTCCCGAGAAATCGGTGTTTACGGTTAAGGCTGCGGTAATGGCCGGGGTCAGTTTGTAAAACAGGTCAAGCGACGGCTCAGAGTCGGTGGTCGTCACATCGGGTGAGTATTGTTTCGCCTGCGTCGCCCGAAATCCCGGAACGACGTCGAGCCCCAGGCCCTGGTCAATGTTCTTGATGCCGGTTAACTTTCCGGAGTTCGCAGGATTCTGCCGGCGATTGGCCGAGACCCAACCTATTTGTTCTGCTTTACGGCCGATGTAGCGCGCGAAATTAAGTCCCCATGTTTGGTTGTTCGGATTGAAGGACAGTGTCTTGAACGGGATTTCGATCTCGGCGACCCAACCCTTGTCATCGCGAACCGCCTGTCCATGCCAGATGCCGTCCCATTGCCAGTTCTCGTCGGTTACGTTCGCGAAGACGGCCTGGTTTCGAGTGCTGTTCGGAGTCAGGTCAAATGCGTAGCCGCTGCGCCCGCTGTTGAACGGATCAACGATGACCGTGAAGCTGTCGTCGCCCAGTGAGAAGTCACCCTGACGCAATACCTGGGAAGTGATGTTCTCCGGCTCGCTGTCATAAAATCGTGCGCCGATGTAAAGCGCATCCCGCGTGTAGATAACATAGATTTCAGATTTTTCAGAAGGAGGATCGAACTCCTGCGGATTGACCTCATGGAGGTCTTGAACCGGCGTGGCAAACGCCCACACGTCATCATCCAGTCGACCGTCAATGATTGGCGGCTCGTCAACCTGGAAGGCATCGATGGATTTCCCTTCCCCAGTGACCAGCTGGGCAGCGGCACTTGCGGACACAAGTAACGCGAAAGGTAAAACCACGCGGTGAAATTTGTAGCAAGCCAAGCAAACGCCCCCCAATAACGCAGCGCTTATGTTACCGTTTTCCGGCCAAACAAAGTAACCACGATTTCAGGGGGTGGAACATTGGCTGCCAAGTTCGTACTCGCAGATAGTTCACGAATGCGCTACGCGACCGGCGCGATGATGTATTTCGCGCAGGGAATCCCGTCGGGCCTGCTGTCGATCGCGATACCTGCCTGGCTGGCCAGCCAGGGCGTCAGTGCCGGGGAGATTGGTTCGTACCTCGCGGTCATTGTGCTGCCCTGGGTTTTCAAGCTGGTGACCGGACCGTTAATGGACCGCTATGAATTCCTGGCGATGGGCCGGCGCCGGCCCTGGGTGCTCGGGGCACAGCTGGGCCTGTCGCTATCGCTGCTTGCACTGATGCTGGTGGAAAATCCCGCCGAACAGATCGGTCTCCTGATGATGGTCGGCGTATTCATCAACATCTTCGCAGCTACGCAGGACGTCGCGGTTGATGGCATGTCCATCGATCTCACTCCCACCAGGGAGCACGGACGCCTCAATGCATTCATGAGCTTCGGCAAGGCGATTGGTTGGGCGACCACGGCGGCCGTGTCGGGTGTGCTGCTGGTGACCTGGGGCATGCAGGCCACGGCGATCGTTGCGGCAATCATTTCTGCTGTCATGACGGTCTTGTTCGTTTTCGTGCTTGAGCGCGAAGGCGAAAGAAGGCTGCCCTGGACGCGCGGCGAGGCAGCGTCGAATCATCAACCCGGGAACTCATTCCGCGCGGTATTTGGCGGCCTCAATAAAGTGCTTTGGATTCGCGGTAGCCTGATTGTGATGCTCATCATGTTTTTCGATGGCCTGATCAGTGGCTACGGCTGGGCATTGATGCCAATCGCGGCGGTGAAGCTGTTTGGTTACACGACACCGCAATGGTCGCAGCTGGTCGCTGTGATGGGGTTGACCGGCGCCTTCCTGTCGCTAGCGCTGGGACCACTGATCGATCGCTTCGGCGCGAAGCGCTTGTTAATCCTGACTATGATTCTGGTCGGCGTGCATGCAGTCCTGTTGGCCCAAACACAGCACCTTTGGCAGGACACGCTGTATGTGCGCGTAATGCTATCGACTTGAAAAAATGCGGGTTAAAATCCCTATCTACATGGGGCTTGTGTTGCTGTTGCTTTCGCCCATTCATGGCGTGTTAGCAGGCGGCAATATTCAAACGGGTATTGCGCTTTTCGATCAGACAAATTATCAAAAAGCCTATGAGTACTTTGAAGATATTGAATTAGAAAACAAAAATAACCCGGAATATCACTACTATTACGGCCTCAGTCTCTATAAGACTGATCAGGCTAAAGATGCTGTGGAAGCGATGAAAAGAGCTGTCGAGCTTGAACCTCAAAATCCCGACTATCAGTTTGCCCTGGCATTGATCTATTTGTTGCGGGTTGGTGAAGTCAATGTGTTCCGTAAACCAGGGATGTTTGGCAAATTAAAAAAATCCATGATACAGGCGGCAGAGCATGAACCTACTTATCTGCCGGGGTATCTGTTTTATACTGGCTGGCTGCTTTATGCGCCTGGCATTGGAGGTGGGGATGTTGAAAAGGGGAAGAAATATCTCGAGAAGTTAAAGGACGTGAGCGAAGCAGACTGGTTACGTCTCGAAGCCGGACTGGCTAACCGGGATGAGAATTACGCCAAAGCCGAAGAACTATATTTAAAGTCCATCGAAATGGAGCCATCGCCGCGGAGCTTCATTAGCATTGCCCGGTATTATCTGGAGCGAAAGCAGTACGACCAGGCAATCAGTTATGCAGACTCGTTTAACCGCCTTTCCAAACGTTGGTCAGACCCCGGTGATTCTGATGGCCATCTGGTACTGTCCGAGGCTTATTACTACCTGGGAGACAAGGCAAATTTCGAAGCACATTCAGAGAAGGCAATCAGTATGAGTGAAAACGAAGCCCAGAAGGAACGATTTGAAACCAGCCTGGGTGAATTGGGCGATTGACTCCGGTCGCTCAAGATCGTGTACTTACAAACTGTTTTAATGGCCGCTACCGTTTCTTCTTTCGTTTCCGTTTCGTCCTGGATTCGGCTTTTTCTGCGAGCCTTTTCTCCACTAGTACTATTTCTCTATCGACCATCTCCGGTGTTTCCATCGTGATACGGCCCAGCTTTCCAGAGCGGATCTCGTTCAGCAAAATGGTGGACACTTTTGCAAGATCTACCTGGCCACCGGCTCTAAGACAACCGCGTCTTGCGCCGAGCAGTTCGAGAAATTCCAGCTCGGTTTCAGGCAGGGTAGGGATTTCAAAACGTTCCTGCAAACGATGCGGGTAGTGCTTAAGAAAAAAGTCAGCGGCGAAGAATGCCACCTCTTCATGATTAATTGATGTGTCCTTGATGGCACCGGTGGTGGCGAGGCGATAGCCACTTTGCTCGTTGTGAATCTTCGGCCAGAGTATCCCGGGGGTATCCAGCAACATAATTCCGTTGCGCAGGTTGATCTTCTGCTGCCCCTTGGTAACGGCGGGTTCATTGCCGGTTTTCGCCACAGCTCTACCTGCCAGCGCATTGATCAAAGTGGATTTGCCTACATTGGGAATGCCGGTAATCATCGCCAGAATCAGTTTTGCCGTGTTTGCCTTGTTGGACACGAGATTCAGGCACAGATTAACAACCTTCTGGGCCTTGTCAGTCTGTTCCAGTGTCGTGAGTAACGTTTTGACAGAATCTTGCTGCTCGAAATGGGACTGCCATAGGGCGGTGACATCAGGGTCGGCCAGATCCGATTTACTCAGGATTTTGATACAGGGTTTGTTTTCCCGGAGAGTCGCGATGTTGGGATTCTGACTGCTATAGGGCAATCGAGCATCCAGCAATTCAATGATAAGGTCCACCTGCGGCAGCACCTCAAGCATATCCTTGTTCGCCTTGTGCATGTGGCCAGGGTACCAGTGGATTGCCATTAGCCTGTATTTCTCATAACGTTCTATTACTCCATTCTATAGGTCTGTTCTATAGGTCTGTTCTCTCGGTCAGTCGGATGCCGTCTTTATCGATAGTGATGACCCGCTGTTTGTACAGTGCACCAATCGTCTTCTTGAAAGATTTCTTACTCATACCAAACAACTTCAAAATCAATGCGGGATCTGACTTATCGTGTACGGGGGCGAAACCGTCAGCGTCTTTCAGATAGCCAAGAATGGTTTTTGCGTATTTGTCGCGAGCTTCCTGCCCGCCATCGATACTTAGGTCTATTTTGCCATCAGACCGGATAAATTTGATATACCCCTTTATTGACTGGCCAAAGCTCAAGCGTTGGTGCACTTCGTTTTTATACAGCACTCCCCAATGACTGTGGTTAACGATCGCCTTGTAACCCAGATCTGTAGTGTTGGCCACAATCAGGTCTACAGGTTGACGCGGCTTGAAGTCATGGGGTCTGTCGTCGGTTAAGAATTTGTCGATTTTTGAGGAAGCCGTGATACGCCCATCCACTTTGCCGGCATAGAGATAGACCAGATAAGAGTGCCCAACTTCCATCGGCCTGTGCTGCTCGGCAAATGGAACCAGTAAGTCCTTTTCCAATCCCCAATTTAGAAATGCACCGACACTGGTGCTGGCGACCACATTCAGATAGGCAAATTCGCTTACCTCTGCCTTCGGTTGCCGGGTGGTCGCGATGTATCTGTTTTCAGAATCGAGATAGAGAAATACATCAACATGATCGCCAACTGCCAATTCATAAGGTACCTGACGCCGTGGCAATAACACCTCTCCGAGATTCTCAGCATCCAGGTAGATGCCCTGCTCAAGGACTTTCGCGACATTCAAGATGTATCTATGGCCAACTTCTATCATGGGACCATTATAAGTCATCCAGAGCGCCTGGCGAGGAAAACACCTTCGCCAGCTCGGTTATAGGAAGCTTGGCAATAGGAAGCTCGGCAACAGGAAATTCTATTTGAAAGATAGATTGAATGTTCGATTGAATGTTCGATTGAACATCCCGTATAACTTAAGAGTATTGAAGTCGGAACATGCGTTCCGACTTCAATGGATGAACCAATTTTCCCTAAAGATGGTACTCGAATTCAATCCCGTAAGATCTGGGTCGATTCACAAACCCTGCGGCAAACAAGGTGGCGATAGGGAAGAATGTCTCATATCTCTCGTCTGTCAGGTTACGACCAAAGGCAACCACTGAGTAGTTCTCGGCGTAGTAACCAATTGATGCGGTGACATCATCGCGATCATCAACGTGACCTAACGGTGTGTTGAGCAGATTTGTTTCGAATGCATCAACCCAGGCGTACTTCGCATAAATTTCCAGAGTTCCGGACCCTAACGGAACAGAGAATGTGCCGCCAAGACCGAGTGTGGCTTTAGGCGCGTTACGCGGCGTCAGGTGACTTGCATCTTCAACCAACTCTATTCCGTCAGAAGCATTGATATCGGTGAAAAAATCTTCATATTCTGCATCCAGGTAGCCATAGTTGAAAAAGACTCTGAGGTTTTCGCTGACTACGTACTGCGCTTCTAACTCGAAACCCTTATAGATTGCGCTCGCGACGTTATCGAAGGTTGTAGCCACGGTCTTGGTATCGGGGTCAACTTGAACCGATGACTCTTGCTTGTCCTCAAAATCATTATAAAAGGCAGTTAGGTTTAATTGCATGCGATTATTGAGCAACCTGCTTTTGAATCCAAATTCAAATGATTTGGCGAATTCCGGATCGTACTGGTCACGGATAAAATCACGAGTATTTTGATTCACACCAAAGAAACCACCCGAGTGAAAGCCCTCTGCGTAAGAACCATAAATGATCGTGTCCTCGTTCAATTGGTAAGTCAAACCCAACTTTGGCGATAATTCGGTCCAGGTATTATCCAGATCTGCATACTCAGGAAAATTACGCTCGCGTTGTCGCTCAACGTTAGACAAATATGCCTGCCCGGCCCGGAATACCTTCTCTTCTTCTGTCCAGCGCAAACCAGCCGTTACGGTCCAGTCTTCCGCGAACGTCCAGTCAGCCTGGGCAAATACCGCAACTGAAGTGGTCTCTTGCGTTTCATAGAGAATCTGGGTGATGACTTGTCCAAAAGGAATTCCGCCTGGTATACCCGTGTCGCAATAAATGGGGGCAAATGCGCCGACCTGACAGGCACCCCAGAGCGCTGGTGTAGCACCCACACCACCAAACAGGGACGACCAGAAAAAGTCACCAGTAACCCAGTCCTGATCAAATTCACTCTGCCAATAGTAGACGCCAGACGTCAACGTTAGATTGTCCCAGGAACCATCTATTCGCAGCTCCTGACTAAACTGGTCGTAGTCGTTCCAGCGTTCAATCGTAATATAGTCTGCAGCGGAAGCATCAAAATCAAATATTCTGTACTCGAACATATCCCGGTATCCGGTTACCGAGACCAGGGTCAAATTGTTTGACAAATCGTATCGCATATTCAGCGTGTAAGCATCGATGTCCAGTTCTGCGTCGTTTCGCTTATCATTCTCCGAAACGCTGGGCGTTTTAGTTGTCGTCCGGCAAATTGAAGGGGCATAACTTGTACAGGCGGCAAAGCCGCCGCTGTAATCGGATTCGTTGGGGTCTGTGGGTGGTGGTATAACACCGGCAGCCACGTTGTAATTTGTCTGGTACGCGTTCAGCAGACTTTCATCCTTAAACTTTTCGATGGTGAAAATGGCCTCGAATTTATCCGCCGGGGTCCATAAGAAAGTTAAACCATAATTCATATAGTCTTTCTCGGCGGTATTGCCACCAATGGTCACGTTCTTCATATAACCATCGTCTTGAATCGTGGTTGCGAAAAACTTCGCCGCCAGGGTATCTTCGATCAATGACATATTCATAACGGCGCGTAATTCCTGCTGACCGTCGTTACCTACCGTTGCCTTAAATCCGCCACCGAATTCGCCAGTGGGTCGACTTCGTACGACATGAATGACGCCGCCAACAGTATTTTTACCGAACAACGTTCCCTGTGGGCCGCGCATAATTTCAATACGCTCAAGGTCAAAGTTTTCAAGTACCTGGCCTGCCAGAGAGCCGAGGTAAATTCCATCAATCATGACACCAATCGGCGCGTCGAAAGAGTTATCGTCTGTGCGGGTTGGGCTGATCCCCCTGATTGCAATTGAGCCCCCTCCACCGGCTCTGCCACCATCTTCGGAAATCTGTACGTTGGGTGCAAAACCATTCAAGTCTGTTATATTTCTGATAGTTGAATTTGCCAGCTGCTCTGCACTGATCGCCGTAATGGCAATGGGGATAGATTGCGCGGATTCCTCAATCTTTCGAGCTGTGACGGTGACTTCTTCCAACTCAAGACTGCTGCTCTCGGCAAAGGCGATCTGAGAAGTGAAGGGGGATGTGGTAATCAGTAATGCTGCAAAACTAATTGATCGAAACTTTCCATAAGTCATTATTGTTTTCCCAAGCTTTTTAGGTGGTTCTGTTATGAAGGTAAACAGGGCTCCTGTCAACAAAAAAATCATTCCTGATTGTTTCCAAGTCAAACCCGGGAAGGGGAGCATCAGCCCCCCAAGGTGTCCATCAATCTATTCTGGGTTTGCGTGGTCGAATACTGCTCGACGAAAACGATCTATACACTGGTACGCAGCTTGCGATCACACGTGGATATGGATTTCAACGCTTCCCACCGGCCTTGTCTTGTGCCTTGGCTAAGGCCTGTGCGAATGCGCCATTCAATGGGGCGCTGGCCGACTTCTGGGATCTTTGTTCTCGAGGTTGTTTGCCGCTGCGATTAGATGTTGGTCGCCGGGATCGATTGCTGTTATCTTTGTGTTGAATTTCGTCATCCAGGCGCATGGTCAAGGCGATGCGTTTCCTGTCAATATCAATCTCCATCACCTTGGTGCGAACAATATCCCCGGCTTTTACTACTTCACGGGGGTCTTTCACAAATTTGTTTGCGAGTGCCGAAATATGCACGAGCCCATCCTGGTGAACACCGATATCCACGAACGCGCCGAAGTTCGTCACATTCGTGACGGTACCTTCGAGGATCATCTGTCCTTCGCAAATATTCGTACGTGTTGATGCCATTGCCTTTCAGGCATTTCCAGTTTAGTGTTTATTGATGTTGTTTTTGATCCAGATATTCCGAAATCGCTTCGCCCGAAGGCTCGATATCGTTGCCTATTTGACCGCTGAGAATCTAGCAGCTGATTGTATTGAAGAGGAATCAGAAACGGCCAAGTCTGAAAGCACGTGATCGTGTGTTCTGGAAAGTCCTATCGCAGGTCTGGCCACGCTGGCGAAATTCTTTGGTCATCGTCCAGCCGGGGACTGTGATTGGTTGGCAAAAGAGGGCATTCAGGTTTTATTCAATGTCACTGCGAATCCAACCGCGCAATGGACTGCTCAACAGGTTACTGAAGCTTTTCCATGGGATACAGCACCAAAATATTTACTTCGAGATAGGGACAAGATTTTCGGTATGGTTTTCCAGGGTCGCATTAAGTCGATGGGTATCGAGGAAGTGATGACCGCATATCGTAGCCCTTGGCAGAATGCCTATGTTGAACGACTCAATGGAAGTATTCGGCGAGAATGTACTGATCACATCATCGTTTGGAGTGAGCGTCATCTGAAAAAAGTTCTTCGGGGATACTCCGATTACTACAATAATGACCGAACTCACTTAGGTCTCGTCAAACAAACGCTGGTTGAGCGTCACGTGTCTAAAAGGGCTTCAAAATCGGATCATTTGGTAGAAATTCCGAAAGTAGGTGGGCTTCACCATCGATATGTGTGGCGAGAAGCAGCTTGAGTTTCTCCCGGATCAATATTTGCGAAGGACAGATAATTGCGAAGGACAGTGTTTGTGGTTAACTGGCGGACGAGATGCCATGGGTTGAATTGGCCAGGGAACAATGGTGTCACGTCGCTGAAGCTGGACCATCAAATGACTTCAGCAGTTCGTACCAGCCCGAACCATTTATTTTTATCGGCAATTGGCCCGCCTTTTCCATTGTTTCTCGATGATGCCTGCGACCTTCCCAGGCATCCGGGTCTGCCTGCCACTCATTCAACACTCGTTCTGCTTCCTTGTAGCTGTCCGCCTCAACCTCGTAGACGGAGAGGTAATTGGAAACCGTTTCACCATCAAGATGAGATCCGGCAAGTTTGTAGATGCTGCCTTTGACGAAATTGGGACATCGGGTGGTATCTTCGATGTGCTGATTAACAAACCATTCATCAAAAATTGCCTGGTGGTTGGCGCTGGTCGGTTCACAAAGCCCTATCAATACATACCTTGTCATAATCTTTTGCCTTTCTTTGTTATTGTGGGTCCCGGCCCGCCAGTCGTGAGGTAGTAAGCTGGCCGTCCGGATCGGGATTGTTGGCAATCCAAACACAGAGTTGCGGATCAGCCTCACGAATATCACCGGAAATATGCCTGCCTTCATTTGTGAAAATGCCTACCCGGTTGCCTTTACTCAGGCGGATATTGCCATTCTCGTCCAATTCGTAGAGCGTCTCGGGATCAAAGGGATGAGTGTGAGATAATGCCATTATTCACCCACCCATTCCGTCAACTTGGTATGTAACCAGCGCACCTTGCCTTCCTGATACCCGGATAGTGTAATCCCCGCTTTGTAGGTCGACTCCAATCCGAGTTGGACCTTGGGCATGTTAAATGCATCCTGGTCAAACACTTTGCCGAGAAAACCGAGCGCGCTGGACCACTTCTCATCTTCTTTCAGCCAGTGAATTTTCGCAGCTGGTGGCCGTTCACCCTGAAATGGTGCCAGCTGAATACACTCCATAATGGCAGTCCGATGGTCATGGCCGTTAGGGCGGAACCGGTACACGATCTTGTTGTAGGCTCCCCACGGGTGAAAGTTGGGAAACAGTGTGTAATCGATGCTGTCGACAATTTCTGCATCACAATATTCATCAACCTTACTCCCGGCATCCGGGCGTAAGCCTTCCCTGCTGATACTGGCCATAAATGCCCTGGGGTTCATGCCATCCGGGATCGATGGTACTTCTGCGTCATGTTCCAGATCCATCATAGAGCGGAGCATTTCTTCACCGCCGATCTCATAGTCTAACAATGGGCTTGGGGTAATCCCCGGTGTGATTACCCGGGCACAGTTATCCCAGATGTCTACCTGGCTGTTGACATCACCAATGCCTCTCATTATTTGCGGGTGCGTCGCATTGACATGATAAGCCTCGCAAAAAGCCTCCTGGGCGATTTTCCAGTTGCAGGGCATTATTTTGGCAACATGTGCCTGCTTGTACAGCGCGCCCAGGTCCCATCGTTCGAACTGGGACTTCATGTCCTTGATATGTTCCTCAAAGGGGGCACATGCCTGGTCCGGATTGATGAAAATAAATCCTGCCCAGATTGCGGTAGGCAGTTCGGGAAGAGAAAACTCATCCTTGTTAACGTGTTGGAAGTCCCAATCTGCGGGAATCTCCTTCAGGCTGCCGTCGAGGCGCCAGCAGAAACCGTGAAACGGACAGCGGAGCTCCGAAGCGTGACCGTCAAATTCTTTGAGCATCCGTCCCCGGTGGAGGCAGGCATTAGGATAAGCCTTGACCTCGCCAGAATCCGTGCGAACAACCAGAAAAGACATACCGGCGATGTCATAGCGATAATGATCCCCGGCCTCTGGGATATCTTCTTCTCGACACACGAATTGCCAGATCTTTCTCCAGAGTCGATCTACCTCTTTGTCATGCCAGTCTTTCGAAATATAGCGTTCAACCGAAAAATCATGACTACCCATATCTTTGGGGGACTCCAGCCTGAGTACGTCAGGCACTTTGTGTGAGTCCTCATCCAGCAGTTCCTGGTAGGTTAAACCCGGTGACCGTGCCATGGTGGCCGGGTCAAGATCTTTGTACATTTTACTCATTTAGTCTTTATCTCACTGTTTACGATGTTGTTAGTTCTACCATAGATACGGGATCAGGTATCTACAGGATTTCCCATGGCGGTTGCATTGGATTCACTTTTGATATTTGCCGGATCAATACGATCCTTAATCATCTTCGCATTAAATTCAATATGCAGTTCCTTTAATGCACGCAACGAAAAATTCGGTGCCACTTCAAACGTGTTTTTACCTTCGGCGAACTGCATATTCTCGACGCGAGAACAAAGGGCATGGAACGCCCAATACAACTCCCGTCGCGCCAGTGGCGCACCAAGGCAGTGATGGATTCCTGAACCAAAGCCAAGGTGCCGACCGGGCTTTTCTCGCTCCAGGTTGATTTCCGCTGATGCCTCAAACACTCTTTCGTCGCGGTTGGCGGCCGCATACCGAATGTTCACCATGGCGCCTTCGGGAATTGTGATGCCATGGAGTTCCATGTCTCTGGTTGCGAGGCGGAACAGTCCCTGCACCGGGCCTTCAAGCCGCACAACTTCTTCGCAGAAAATGCGCAGATGTTTTTCAGGATTTGACTTTAACTTCTGCCAGACATTTGGGTTTTCGATGAGCAGCTTGACACCATAGGCAATAGCATTGGTTGTCGTTTCTGATCCTCCGACGAAAGTATCAGCCATCGTCTCCGCATGCAGCTCATTGTCGGTCAGCGTCCGGCCCCATTCAGGTATGACGCTGTTTACCATGTCGGATAACAGGGTCTCGTCCGGTACCTCGCGCAATCGTTCAAAAATCGCCTGGAAATAATGCTGCGCTTCTATTTCCATTTCAACCGACCATTGTTCTTCCGCCTCGGTCTGCATCATGCCGAGACGCTGCACCCAGGCATCCGTCCAGCTTTTGATCCGCCAGATATCTTTCTCCGGTACACCCATTTGCTGACCAATGACGATAAGTGGCAATGGTACCGCGTATTGTTGTACCCAATCACAGTGGCCGTCATCAACGAAGGCATCAATCAGCTTGTAGGCTGTATCGCGGACAAATGTGTCCATTGCTTCTATTTTTTTTGGTCGGAAGGCCTCGTTGAAAATGGTACGCATCTGCTTGTGATTCGGATTATCCCGCCCGGCAAGCGTTGCGCCCGGCACCCAGCCCTTTTCCTGGTAGAGTGCGCGCATTCTTTGTGCTCGCTCAGAATCGAGTCGTTCACGGCTGCCTCCCCTTTTCATGTCGTTTGAGTAGTTTTTTGTATCGAGCAGTACCTGACGAATATCTTCGAACCGGGAAATGACATAAAACCCGGTAATGGGATCGACCCAGACCGGGGCTTCGTCACGCAACATCCGATAAGCGTCGTAAGGGCAATTCTGAAGACTCACGTCCAGGAAATTAATGTCACGCAGACTCTGGGGTGTTATGGGCTCGTAGGGAACTTTACTCATTGTCAGCCAGCGCTATCCATTTGGTTGTAGCGGAACTCTTGATCTTTCCGCGTTTGACCCCGGGTTGCGGAAATCCGCGGGAAATTTCGCAACAGTTGCTTCTCCAGATCAGATAATCTGACCAAACCCTTGGTCCAGAGGAGCAGTGCAGTATTTCCACAACAACCCCTAGAAAAATTCGACCACAAATCGGACAAAAGCCTACTATCGTTCGACTCAGTTGCAGTCTAACCAATTTTCACGCCATTCACCCGTTGTCCTTAACCTAAAAAGAGACGACGCTGCTCCAATGATTAAAGAAACAATCTCAGCATACGATATCGAACGGATTGCACTGTTCGTTCTTGAAGATATTCAAGAATCTGATTCAGATATTCCCGAACTGATAGGCATATCCATTGCTTTAACACGATTTTGAAAAACTTCACCGAATATCTTGTCTCTATCCCGCAGTAAGTACTTCGGCGCCGTGTCACATAGGAATGCTTCGGTAATCTGTTGAGCAGTCCACTGAGCGGTTGGATTCGCTGTGACATTGAAGTGAATCACTTTTCTACGATCATGGCTCAGTGCAACAAATACGAATAGCATCTTGAATCTAATCGTAGGCACAACCAGAAAATCAACTGCGACCAGATCTGTCATGTGATTCACGATAAAGGT
>LWDU01043095.1_pt1 | contig 25691 bp, 28 predicted proteins | sample 727161 | NCBI WGS metagenome assembly LWDU01 (sample SAMN04566230, study PRJNA314399) | hydrothermal vent metagenome | isolation source: deep sea hydrothermal plume seawater | place: Mexico: Gulf of California, Guaymas Basin | collected 2004-07-11
CTTCCATAGCCAGGTAAGTGCCGCCTCTCACGGTCTTAATACCGAGATCCCTTGCGCCCTCCTCCAATACATTGCCAAGCCGTGAACAGACAGGATGGCCAAAACCCACGTGCGCAACCATCCCGGTTCCAAAAAAGCTTTTCCGGCGTGCAAAAGTTCGATCGATAAATTGATCAACGATAACGAAGGTGCCAGGATCCAATTCTTCTTTGAAGGAACCACAGGCAGATAAAGAAATAATCTCGGTGACACCTGCGCGTTTAAGAGCATCAATATTGGCTCTATAGTTTAATTCAGAGGGAGGAATTTTATGTCCGCGACCATGACGCGGCAAAAACACCAATTGTTGGCCATCTAACTGACCAAAAAGAAACTCATCAGACGTTTGACCAAACGGACTTTCAACCCGCTCCCATCGTATGTGGGCTAATCCATCGATATCATAGAGACCGCTTCCGCCAATAATACCAATGATAGGGTCCGCAGACATTTTTGATCTCCTTTAATCTGATATAATCTTCGCTTTCTCAATAATCACCTGCTCAACAGGCACATCACTTGGAAACGGTCCTCCAGACCCTGTTTTCATCATGGAAATACGGCCAACAATACTCATTCCATCGATCACGCGACCAAACGCTGTATACCCCCAACCCTGCTGTGATTTTGACCGATGGTTCAAAAACCCGTTAAACTTCACATTTATGAAAAATTGATTTGTTGCCGAATGTGGATCATTTGTTCTCGCCATCGCGATCGTGCCTCGTTCATTAGGAATCCCCTTATCTGCTTCATTTTCGATTGGCTCTCGTGTCGCCGTTTTATTATAATTCTTATCAAATCCACCGCCTTGAACCATAAAAGCTTTTATCACCCGATGGAAAATTAACCCGTCGTAATGGCCTTCACGAACGTATTGTAAAAAATTCGCAACAGTTTGCGGCGCCTTATCAGGCTCCAACTCAACAGTAAAATCACCCATGGTCGTTTTAAAATGAACCTTAGGCTTACCCGTGGCTTGTAAATTACCTATAACCGCAAAAATAGTTACAAATGGCAAAATACTCATAATTAGATTTTTCATTTTATGGTCTCCTAATTACGTAAAAAAAAAGCACTCAGATAAATCAAACTATCTAAACGCCTCTCGTTCAAAAGCAATTTTCTAATGCAATTTTGCCCAAACTTGGCGTTTAACCGCAAAAAGCATGGCACTAAAAACTAATAGAAACAACATTACTTTGAGCCCAAGCCGTTTCCGCTCCTCAAGCTCTGGTTCCGCAGTCCATATTAAAAACGCCGTAACGTCCTTAGACATTTGTTCGACAGTAGCTTTTGTACCATCACTATATTCCACCCCTTCATCACTTAAAGGAGCCACCATCGCAATTTGGAAACCTGGAAAGTATGGATTATAATTCATGTCTTCCGAAACCTCAAAATTAGCCGGCGCATCTTTAAAGCCGGTCAAAAGTGCATGGAGGTAATTTGCACCATTTTTACGTGCTTTAGTCATTAAACTTAAATCTGGAGGCAACGCGCCTGCATTGGCAGCACGTGCAGCAAGATCATTTGGGTAAGGCGAGATAATTTTATCAAAAGGTTTTGCTGGACGCATAAGAAGTTCACCATCCGCATGTGTTTCACCGTCCTCGTTTGGGCCAGCCGGCACTTCAACGTCAGCGATTATTTTTTTGATTTCGTCCGAAGAAAAACCAATTTCAGATAAATTTCTATAGTAAATTAACCGTACACTATGACAAGAAGCGCAGACCTCATTATAAACCTGCCAGCCACGTTTTAACTGTTTACGGTCAAAAAATCCAAATAGACCGTTTGTAGTCCAAGATTGCTCCTCAGGATGAGCGGCACCACTAGATGCCTCTACGAAAGTTGCATTTACAGAAGAAGAAAAAATTATTAAAAATGCTGCTAGAAGGACTTTTTTACTAGTCATCGTAACCATTAGCTGCTCTCCTTAATATCAGTTCCACTCAGGATAACAGCGGCGCTTATGCTATCTGGCAACGGTTTTGTTTTCTCAAAACGACCCACTAATGGAACCAGCACCACCAGATGAACAAAGTAGTATAATGTAGCTAAACGTCCAACCAGCAACCATGTTCCTTCGGCTGGTTTGGCGCCGACAAAACCCAAGATAACTGTATCGATGACAAATATCCAAAAGAGCCAAAAGTAAGTGGGGCGAAAATTTGCGCTACGGACTTTAGAAGTATCTAGCCATGGTAGTAAAATCAGCAAAAGTATTGAGGAAAACATAGCAATCACACCAGCTGTCTTTGCGGGTATAATTACTGGTAAAAGCCCCCAAACATCTACAAAATTATCAGGAACAGCGCGCAGAATGGCGTAATAAGGCAAAAAGTACCATTCTGGAACTATATGAGGTGGTGTTACCAATGGGTTTGCTTCTATATAATTATCTGGCTCACCAAAAAAATTAGGTGCAAAAAAGACCAATCCCAGAAAAAATAATAGGAACACACCAACACCTAAAGCATCTTTAACAGTATAATAGGGATGAAATGGGATTTCATCCTGGTCGCCCTTAATGTCAATACCCAGAGGGTTGTTAGACTTATGTGTATGGAGAGCCCAAAGATGAAGGAAGACTAGCCCAAAAATTATAAATGGCAACAGGTAATGAAGGGAGAAAAACTTGTTTAAAGTTGGATTATCAACCGAAAAACCACTCCATAGCCACTGTACTATCGTCTCACCAAAAAAAGGAATAACCGAAAACAAATTTGTGATGACAGTCGCACCCCAAAAACTCATTTGTCCCCACGGTAGCACATAACCCAAAAACGCTGTAGCCATCATAGCAAGAAAGATAAAGATACCAATTATCCATAATAATTCTCGGGGTTCTTTATAAGAACCATAGTACATACCGCGGAAAATATGAATGTAGACAACAATGAAAAACATTGATCCACCATTCATATGAATATAGCGAATTAACCAACCGTAATTGACATCGCGCATTATACGCTCAACCGAGTCAAATGCCATTGACGTATTAGCCGTATAATTCATCGCGAGGATTACACCGGACGCGATCATAATTACAAGCACCAAACCGGCAAGTGACCCAAAATTCCAAAAATAATTTAAATTACGTGGTGTGGGGTACGTAACTACCGAGTGATCAATAAAAGTAAAAACAGGCAGACGATGATCGATCCATTTTATGATTGGATTTTTCCAGGTTGGTGTGCTCATACTTTAATTCCCTAACCTATAACAATGTTTGTCGCACTCGTAAATTTGTACGGTGGAACCTCTAAATTCTTTGGCGCCGGACCCTTGCGAATACGTCCAGAAATATCATAATGCGACCCATGACACGGACAAAACCAACCGTTAAAGTCGCCCTTAACATCGCCGCCCTTTTGCCCTGACGGAATACAACCAAGGTGTGTACAAATTCCAATTAAAACCAGCCACTCCGCTTTCTGAACCCTATCAGTATCAGACTGAGGGTCCTTTAAATCGCCTAATTTCGTCATTTTGACCGATTCAATTTCTTTTGCTGTTCTTTTTCGAACGAAAACTGGCTTCCCTCGCCAAATAGCCGTTATGCTTTGTCCTTCCTCTATAGAACTAAGATCTAATTCCGTTGAGGCAAGTGCTAAAACATCTTTCGATGGGTTCATACTATAAATAAAAGGCCAAGCCGCAGATGTAGTGCCTACAGCGCCTACAGCAACTGTTGAGTATAGCAAAAAGTCGCGCTTGGAATCATCTGTCCCTTCATGCTCTGTTTCTTCTTGGATTGAATCTGTTTCAGCCATACTTATTTCCTCTTTTGTAACAGAACTTTGCAAATATTCGCTCGTTCTCAGAAACTTCAAATTTCATACATTAGGAAATCTTTAATTTTTAGTTTCTACACCATTGAATGCGCCAATGTATAATGCAGAATAGTACTTTAGAAAAGGGAAATCCATTGTCTTTAAAAGAATCTTAAGTAAGTCTCGGATGCAAAAAATCATCACTATTTAACAAAGGACTTATTTCTATGCGTGTAGCTTTATATGAACCCGATATTCCACAAAATACTGGCGCGATACTGCGTCTCGCTTCGTGCTTTAGTATTAGTGTTGATATTATAGAGCCCTGTGGATTTGTTTTTAGCAACCGTCGTTTAAAGCGATCTGGAATGGATTACATCGATAAAGTGAACCTCAAACTACACGCTTCTTGGAAAAGATTTTATGAAGAACAACAAGCAAATGGAAAAGTGCGGATCATTCTACTCACTACTAAAGGCAACATTAGCCATACTAATTTCAATTTCAATTCAAATGATGTGCTCTTATTAGGTCGAGAAAGTGCTGGCGTTCCAAAAGCTGTACACATGGCCGCAGATGCACGTATAATTATACCAATAGCACCTGAAACCCGAAGCTTGAATATTGCAAGTTCTGCCGCAATTGTTCTGGGAGAAGCATTACGCCAAACCGATTCATATCCAAAATAGAAAGCTAAATTAATGAAGTTAATTGAAGACCAGAGAAAAATAGCCCGTGCCTGGTTTGAAAAATTGCGAGATGAAATTTGCAGCGTTTTTGAAACTATTGAAGACACGGTCAAGGGCGGAGATGAAATCATGGCAATATCGCCAGGCCGTTTTAAGCGTAAAAACTGGGAGCGTCCGGAAGGTCTTGAAGAGAGCGGTGGTGGCGTCATGTCAATTATGAATGGACGTGTATTTGAAAAAGTCGGAGTAAATGTATCTACAGTCTTTGGTGAGTTTTCAGAGCAATTCAGAGCCTCCGTTCCAGGTGCCAAGGAAGATCCTCGTTTCTGGGCCTCTGGTATCTCTTTAGTAGCCCACCCCCGGTCACCACACGTACCGATCGCGCACATGAACTCTCGTATGATTGTTACCACAAAGCAATGGTTTGGCGGCGGAGGGGACCTCACGCCAATATTCCCAATCGAGCAAGATACGAGAGAATTTCACAAAGCTTTAAAATTAGCTTGCGATGCCCATAATAAAGAATACTACCCAAAATTTACAAAATGGTGCGATGAATATTTCTACCTGCCTCACCGTAATGAAACTCGGGGTGTAGGGGGGATTTTCTATGATAACTTAGATACAAAAAACTGGGAGGCAGACTTGGCTTTTACACGTGATGTCGGAATATCTTTTAAAAACGCATATTCAGATATAGTCAACCGCCGTATGAATGAGGAATGGAGCGATGAAGACAAATATGTTCAGCTTATCAAACGTGGTCGCTACGTCGAATTTAATTTAATCCATGACCGTGGCACTAAATTTGGTCTCATGACTAACGGCAATACCGAAGCCATCTTAATGTCTCTGCCTCCGATAGCCGCTTGGCCATAGTATATCTTTTTAATCCAATAGGGTTCTTTTAACCTTAAACCCACTGAATATAGTTTTAACAAATTTTGGACTATTTCTACATCACGGATAAGGCTTAATTGTGAAACAAAAAATAACTGGCATCAATTCTCTCTCCAATATTCTGTCCTCAACACCTAACACAACAGACGCATCAGTTACACCCAAAAGCTCTGATGACATTGAATTAGCCGAAGGCCAAACTCTATGTGGTAATCTAGATATCCGAATTGACTCAGCAGGCTTGTGGTTTTACCACGGATCACCCATTGGGCGAAAAGAACTAGTTAAATTATTTGCATCCGTCTTAAGTTTAGATAAGAACGGCAGGTATTGGCTTACTACACCGGCAGAAAAGGGAGAAATAATCGTTGAGGACGTTCCTTTTCAGGCTGTTGAACTGAGCGTGCAGGGCATGGATGAAAATCAAACACTAACATTTAGAACTAATATTGACGAAATTATCATAGCCGGTCATACCCACTCGATCCGCATAGAGACAGATCCAATTACGGAAGAACCATCACCCTATATTATGGTCAGAGATGGTTTAGAAGCACGGCTGACACGCGCAGTCTTCTACCAAATGGTTGATCTGGGTGCTGAAATGACAGTGGAAATAGCTCGAGGAAAAGATATAATTAAAGAACAAGTTTTTGGAGTATGGAGTAGCGGACAATTCTTTCAAATAGGAAACCTAACGCAACAAAACTAAGTGCAGAAAACTTGATTGCACGTCTTAATGCAAGCCAGGTTAATGTTGGGCTACGTTCTAATGAAGACGCAAATCCCAAAAATCGTGCTGCCCAAGATCAATACGCTCAAGCAAGCAATAAAAATGCCTTAACGCGCGCCGCCGTTCTCGTACCAATTATATTACGAGATGATGGTTTACGAGTATTACTAACAAAACGTACCGAGCACCTTAAAAATCATGCTGGACAAATCAGTTTTCCTGGTGGGCGCGTTGATGATACTGATCGCGACGTTCAACATACAGCTTTGCGCGAGACTGAAGAGGAGGTCGGACTGCACCCAAGTCATGTTGATATTGTTGGGGAACTGGATCAATATATTGTTGGTACTGGTTACCTAGTCAGCCCAATTATTGGCATAATCAAGCCGCCATTTAAGCTAATTAGGCAAGAAAACGAAGTTGCAGAAATATTTGAAGCACCACTTGATTTCCTAATTACACCTAAAAACTTTACGCGTTATGCCCGAGAATTTAATGGCAAAATGCATCACCATTTTGCCATAACTTGGCAAAACTACTTCATCTGGGGAGCAACTGCGGGAATGCTCCGAAACTTGTCACAGCGACTGCTGAAGGCTTAGGAAACACAAATCATGCGCATATTTCTCCATACTTTTCTCCCTCTGTTCTTGCCTGTAATACTTTATGCACTTTGGGCAAAAATTGACGCTAAACGTAAAGGCAAAGGCTTACCCAGTTGGGAAGACGGTCATTGGTTCTGGGTTATAATAGCAGGATTTATATTTACTGCCGGTTCTCTAATTTACCTTTCGACATTAGGCGACGACATAGATGGCCATTATCAGTCGCCTAAAATAGAAAATGGCAATATTGTGCCTGGACGTTTCAAGTAGAATAGATTGATAGATGTCCGCCTCTAAAAACAAAATAAATATTAAACCATGGATGAATAACCCAGAAATAAAAGCAATTCTATCAGCAATCACAAAAAATGGGAAAGAAGCAAGATTTGTCGGAGGTTGCGTTCGAAATCATCTTTTAAGAAAACCGATTCAAGATCTTGATATTGCAACTCAAGAATTACCCCAAAAGATTATTTCACTTCTAAATGATGCCGGTATCAAAGCCATCCCAACTGGTTTAAAACACGGCACGATAATGGCGGTAATCAATCATAAAAACTTCGAAATCACGACACTCAGACGAGATATACAAACCGATGGTCGCCACGCGGTAGTGCAATTTACGGAAGACTGGGAACAAGATGCTGCCCGCCGTGACTTTACTATCAATGCAATAAGCGTAGATCTAGAAGGGACAATTTTCGATTATTTCAACGGTAGACAAGACCTAGATGCGAAAATTATCCGGTTTGTCGGCCACGCGCCCGACCGCATAAACGAAGACTATCTCCGTATTCTTCGTTATTTCAGGCTCATCGCAACCCTAAATTTAAATATCGGCGATCAAAAGGAACTTGATGCTTGCATTGATCAAGTTGAAAAACTTACTGATTTATCGGCCGAAAGAATTCGGTCTGAGCTCTTTAAAATTCTTTCCTCTAAGATGGAAAATAATATCATGTCTATGATGTACGAAGAAGGTGTCTTAGGTGTTATTTTACCACATGTTACATTTCCTGACAGAGTACGAGAGCTTGCCCGGCTCGAGGCTAATAAATTACAAATCAAGACCATTATTCCAGACCCTCTTAGAAGATTGGCTGCCTTAATCGAAACCGATGTTAGTGGCATCGCTGAAGTCACAAACGCTTTAAAACTATCAAAAATAGAAAATAAACGATTAACCAACATGAAAAAACGAACTAGTGATATATGTTGGGATATGAGCCATAACGATTTGCAGAGGGCTATTTTTAGACGGGGAAACACTACGGTTATTGATTTAGCATTACTCAACTGGGCAGACATGCTGATCTCACCGTCGGGCAATATATCAGAAGCAAAAGATGGTTGGTTTCATATTATTTCTACTGCTACCAAACAAATAGGACAAGGACCGAGTTTACCCATCAAAGGTCAAGACGTCGTTGACCTCGGTATACCACCGGGCCGTAGAATTTCCCGGCTATTAAATCAAGTGGAGGAGTGGTGGCTAATGAACGGCTGCGTGGCGGACCGCAAAGCGTGTTTAAACGAACTCAAATTGCTCGTTGATCTCACTTAATAAAAACAATATAGCATTCCAAGAAAATCTGCTCTACACCAAAACACCCTACTAGTCGAGCTCTTGTACAAACAGCTTATATGCTGTCCCATCCATCAACTGATTAAGATCGGATACATTACTAACTTTAATTTTATAAAACCAACCCTGGGCTTCGGCATCTGAATTAACAATCGAGGGGTCTTCTTCCAACGCCTTATTCGCCGCAACAATTTCACCATCAACGGGCGCGTAAACTTCGGAAGCTGCCTTAACAGATTCAACAATCGCAACTTCATCACCCTTTTTATAGTTTGATCCTATTTCTGGCACCTCCACAAATACAACATCTCCGAGCTGAATTTGTGCATAGTCTGATATTCCAACAGTACCAATACTACCCTCCATAGATATCCATTCATGTTCATCGGTATATTTTAAATCTGTCATATAGTTACCTCCTTTTGCTCGATCCATTTAATTTTAAAGTCAAATCAAAATGAACAGAATTCGACATTTTCGCTACAAAGATTAATACACTTATTTCATTACTATTTAATCCTGGGTGTTTGTCGATTTTGACGATTAAGTTTGAGTTGGTCTGGTGTTAATTGGAAACCGATATAAATCTCTGATCCTGGGCCCTTACGTGATCCGTTAAGTGGGATTGAAATCTCGACCTCTTCATCAACAATACGGATTGTATTCCTATTTTCTGGAAATTTTACTTTGACGACAAAATTTTGTCGACCGGATGGCTTGGGATAAAACTCGGGAATTGCAACAAAATAAGAAAAATTTATTAGGCGGCTTTGAGCGGCTGGCCCACGGGTAATTTCAAATTCAACTTTAATAACTAATTTAACCTTAGAGTATAAACCCTTCTTGCCAATGTATTCGCAATTGCCTGTAAAACCATTAACCTCAGCTTCATAACGAATATCGGTAATATCGCGACCTACCCCGGACCGAAAAACTGTGATCACATCGGTATCTTTAAGCAATTGAATTTTAGGGCATGGTGGAACAGGATAGCTTTCCCAAGGATTAAGATCCTTAGCTGCCTCACAGCCCGCCACAGTCAAAGCTGTAAAACAAAAAATGGCTATTTTAAAAATATTCTTAAACTTAGAACAAAAAAATTTCTTAGAGATTAAACTAGCCATTATTAATCTTCGCCCTTATCTAATTAATGAAAGATTTTTAAACCGCCTAAGTTAGAGGGAATTATGTGTGCCATCGCAGTAAGGTGTATCTCTAGTCCTTTTGCAACCACACAGGAATACAGTCCCACTTTTCTCAGCGATGAAGATATTTGGTTTAAATTCACCAGCCCCCTTGTGCGCACCATTACAATAAGGTTGTTTCTCACTCAGACCGCAAGTGCAAAACGCATATTTCTGGCCTTCGTCCAGCTCAACTTTATAGGGAGATTTTTGGGCAATAACAGGTTCCGTCATGACAAAATATCCTTTTTAACTGAAAGTTAGACTAATTTCTCAAAACTTTAATAGAGTAGACCAAGAGCCACAAGACACTGTTTATCTAATAAAGGTCTTTAACCCCATAATAAGTCATTTACGCAGCCGAGATGATATAGCAGTGAACTTCAATATCAAAAATACTCCTCTTACATTAACGGTCTAATTACCAATATATTCCTCCTTTAAACTAAATAATCTAATTTCCAATAATTAGTACTTTGCAGAGGTTTCTGGTTAGGTTAGAAGCCAATATGGAAAACAATATGGAAAACTCTGTTGAGCTTTTTACCGATGGTGCCTGCAGTGGCAATCCAGGACCCGGAGGTTGGGGCGCCATATTGCGCTGGCGGGATAACGACAAGGAACTTTATGGTGGCGAAGAAAACACTACCAACAATCGTATGGAAGCACTTGCGGTTATCAATGGCTTGAAGGAATTAACAAAGCCCTCAATTGTAATAGTCTATACCGATAGCACATACGTCCAAAAGGGTATGACAGAATGGCTAGAGGGTTGGAAAATTAAAAACTATAAAGTTAAGGGCGGTGGCTTACGTACCAATCACGATCTATGGCGAGAACTAGACGCCTTAAATCAAAAACACCAAATTACCTGGCGGTGGGTCAAAGGACACGCAGGGCACGCAGAGAACGAGCGCGCAGATGAACTTGCCCGTCAAGGCGTAGATCTCGTTCGTTAAAATCTGCTATCATTTTGTGTCAATTTTTTCCCCAGGGAATTGCGTTAAACTTTTTACCACACCGCGGAACGTTCGTACTTCTTGTTCTGTCATATTAGCACGTTGAAATACATTGCGAATATTTTGTACCATTACCGGCCGTTTTTCTTTCACTCGTAAAAATCCATGGTTATCTAATTCTCTTTCAAGATGTTCAAATAACATTAACATTTCCTCATTGGTCGCAAGTCGGGTATCTTTCATACGAAGCTCAATAGTTGGCGTATCATCAGCAAGCTTATACCACTCATAAGCTAATAACAGAACAGCCTGAGAAAGATTAAGCGATGTAAATCCGGGATTTAATGGGGTTATCACAATTTTATTAGCAAGTACGATGTCTTCATTCTTCATACCCTTGGCTTCTCGGCCAAATAAAATTCCACACTGTTCACTGCCGGCAGCTCTTATTTCCTTGGCAGCAATTTCTGGTGTCACTATTTCTTTCGTCATATCCCGGTCACGAGCCGTCGTTGCATAAATAAGATTTAGATCAGCAATTGCATCACTAGTACTTTCGAATACTTTCGTATTTTCGAGGACGAGATCAGCCCCTGAAGCTGAACTTACTGCTCGTGGGTTTGGCCAATCGTCTCTGGGCCGCACTAATCTTAGATCTGTTAGTCCACAATTCAGCATAGCTCTAGCAACCATACCAATGTTTTCGCCCAATTGAGGATCAATAAGAATAATTACCGGCAAGGCCCCTGCTGCCGCAATAGCGGTAGACTTAGATTGCATTCGTCGCCGGTTGGTTCCTGCCATCGAATTTTAGAACTTAGACATTAAGTGTGCCACCCGGTTTAGCTGCATCACGATAAAGCTTATAGACAATTGCGTCCCGTAACGCAGCATAGGATGCATCAATGATATTTGATGAAACGCCAACCGTTGACCAACGTGCGCTCTTGGCATCCGAACTCTCAATCATCACTCGCGTAACCGCTCCAGTTGCATCTGACGGCGTTAGTATCCGTACTTTGTAATCAACCAACTTAATATCTTCAACTTCAGGGTAAATAGGCAACAATACGTCACGGAGGGCACTATCCAGAGCGTTGACTGGGCCATTACCTTCACTAACCGTCATAAATTGTTGCCCGTTTACATTTGCCTTAATTGTGGCCTCTGATAAAGTGACCAACTCACCCCTTGCATTCCATCGCCGCTCATCAATTACTCGAAAACTACTCAGACTAAAATATTCAGGTACAGTTTGCAGGGCGCGCCGCGCTAGTAATTCAAAACTCGCTTCAGCACCGTCATAGGCGTATCCCGCGAACTCCAACTCTTTTACCTGCTCAACAAGGCGCGTAACCTTTGGATCTTTACCATCAACTTCCAAACCAATATTCCTAAACATTGCTAGGATATTTGATTTTCCAGATTGGTCTGAAACTACAATACGACGAGAATTTCCAACAACCTCGGGCTCAATATGCTCATAACATTTTGGATCCTTCTCAACAGCCGAGACATGAACCCCACCTTTATGAGCAAATGCGGATTCGCCTACATATGGTGCTCCACGATTTGGGGCGCGGTTCAGACGTTCGTCTAATGCGTGAGATGCTTGGGTAAGCTTAGCAAGATTTTTTTTGGATATGCCGGTCTCAAAACCCATTTTTAATATTAATGATGGAATAATAGAAATAAGATTGGCATTACCACACCGCTCACCTAGACCATTTAGTGTTCCCTGTATTTGACGCACCCCGGCCCTCACGGCAGCTAATGAATTTGCAACAGCATTACCCGTGTCATCATGGCAGTGAATACCTAGGTGATCTCCAGGTACATGCTTGATTACCTCAGCAATAATCTGCTCAATTTCATCAGGCAGGGTACCACCATTGGTATCACAAAGAACAATCCAGCGTGCACCTGCTTTATAAGCAGACGTAATGCATTTTAGAGCGTATTCTGGATTCGCTTTATAACCGTCGAAAAAATGCTCCGCATCGAAAAGCGCTTCACCTGCTTTTTCTTTAACATGGGCAATTGAATCAGCGATCATTGCAACGTTCTCATCCATATCAATTTCGAGCGCAACTTTTACGTGAAAATCCCAGGTCTTACCAAAAATGCATGCGCAGGGAGTTTTCGTATCCAGGATAGCACTTAGCCCAGGGTCATTATCAGTGCTACGGCCTGGACGTCGTGTCATACCAAATGCTGCAAATTTTGCATGTTTTAATTTTGGAAGATTAGCAAAAAAGGCATCATCCGTTGGATTAGCTCCTGGCCACCCGCCTTCAATATAATCTATGCCAAGAGAATCAAGGTCTTGAGCAATAGCTGTCTTATCCGCGACATTAAAATCAACGCCTTGCGTCTGAGCACCGTCACGGAGTGTACTATCAAAGAGATAAACCCTGTTATCGTTCATTTACTTTAGATCTCTAGATTCTGGGTCACTTAAACTTTTATAATGCTTTTCATAAAATTTGGAAACATCAGAAATGCATAATACTGCACATAATCTCAAGTACTTCAGCCTGAGATCAAGCAAAAATCTATAGTGAAGTATATTGATTAGCATTCTATTAAACTAAACTGGAGAAAATAATTCCGCCATAATTATCAAGTGGATAAAAAATCTATAAGATTCTGCGGTTTAAAATTAATAATTGCCTTACCAGCGAAAATAATTTTAAAAATTGTATTTAAGTCGTGAGATAAATTTTTTGATCCATCTATATGTACAATACAAATATTATTTCACAATAATTCCATACAGTTTAGTAAATCTTCTGTAATCAACTTAAAAAAATTTGCCAATTATACTATTATATCTGTCTTATCATTTCGTAGATCAACAAATTGTCTAATGACAGTAAACTGACCTGTTTCAAGCTCAATTGAACCTTCAGCACCAATTACACCGGATGGGGAGTTGCCGACCACACCATTAATAAGGCCCAATACGCCAACCTTAGTGATACCATGGTAGATCGAAGATTGAATAGTCGGGTGATTAACAATTTGAGTATTGCAATCAACCCGTAGATTTACCAATTGCGTTATTGCTAGGGGGTCACGTTTTAATGCTTCATTTAAAACTTCGATAGCTTTTAGAATTGGATCAGACATCAATACACTTTATTTTGTTAAGGTTAATCTATCACCAATGATCTCATACCCACCCATACGAGACAGAAAACTCATTCCCAACAAAGAAGTAGCCATGTCCGCACCATTCACCGAAGCTCGAACATTAGTAATTTCAATTGGCCCTATCTTAATCCTACCAAGTTTCACAGAAGCGCCTCGTACAACCCCATTTGCCGTATTATATATCTTATTAAAGGATAGTTGTTTAAGCTTAAATCCCAACCGCACTGCATCGCTTGGATTTAAAATAACATCGCTAGCACCAGTGTCGATGAGGAACTTTATTTTCATCCCGTCAACCAAAGCTTCTGCGACAAAATGGCCGCCCCTCTGGGACTTAAACTCAATTTTATTTCCAATTGGTCTTCCAGAATGTGGAATTAATTCAGCCTTGAGCTTACCCCCAAAATCTACAAAATTATCCTTCAAGCTGTAACCAATGAACAATACGCAACCAATACCAATCCAAAGAGCCGAAAATTTTATAGCTTTACCAAAATTTGTTCTAAAATGAACCACCATCGAACCCACTAGAACTGTCAACCACACAATGTGATGCACTAGGCTCATGGTGGCGGAGTTATTACCTAACGGCTGTTCCGATTGAAATGTATATAATAACAGACCGCCCAATAAAAAAGCCACGACGCCTAGTAACAATATTTTTTTTATATATTTTGGCACACTCATAAGATAAAATTAGTCCGGTCTTACATTCTCAAAGTTTTCAATCGCTCTTTTCAGGTACGAAGAAGTTACCAGGGATCTTAGGTGCTACGTCAAGATCTGGCACTTCACTCTTACGTGCCGCAGCTAAACCTGCAAAATCAGCAACCGCTTGAGGTCCCGCTCGTTCCAAACCTTCCTGAAATTTACTCTGATCACGTTTACTCCAACAAGATCTCTCGCTATAGAACGGTATCCATTCATTTTTAATCCGATTTTCTTGAAAATCAATTATTCCCTTCAACGCATCTTCAACATCATCAACGCCTGTCCAGGACGATTTATAATGGATAAAACCGCCTCTACCCATAATCCAGGTCATATTTGGGAGCGTACCGTAGGCCCGATGTGCCGTACCTATCATATCATCCAGGAAAATTTCACGGTTTATTTTAGAGTATTGTTTAAAGGCATGAGCATTGGCCCGTTTATCATCAATTATCTTATGATGACGATAATTCTCACCAGGGTGAGCTTCGCGGGTATAAATAAATATCGAGCGCACGGCTTGACTTGCATAACGACTAGCGAGGTTTTCCATCGCCTCTGACGCCATGTCACAATAAGGTCAGGTGAAAGAACCAAATTCAACGATTGTAATTCCTTTGCGCCAAAGTTCGTTCATTGCAATCGATTTTCCTGTAGATAGATCTTCCACAGGGAAAGATGGTGCTCGACTTGTTACTTGCGGAGCATCTGTTGCAAAGGCTTCAAAACTCTCGCTACCATGTACCCAGACGCTATAATTATAATCTTCAACTTTCATGACGCACTTCTCCTTTCCAGAAGTTTAAGGTCAATGTTAAAGCAAATTTGAATGCCTTGCCAATCAGTTTGTTTTACCTCAGACAATTGGCAGGTTAAATAAATAGTATGTCCAACTTAGCAAACAAATTTTCTATATTTGGCGGCATAAGCCGAGCCTTATCAAACCGTAATTATCGTCTCTATTGGTATGGACAAGTTGTAACGACCCAAGGTTTTTAGATTTATAAAATTGTCGCTGGCTGGCTTATGTGGGAAATGACAAATTCCTCAACCTGGTTAGGTGCATTAGCAGCTGGTTATATGCTACCCATTCTTTTTCTGGGGCCCTTTGGCGGTGCAGTCGCCGACCGTTATGGTTATCGACGCATCGCTATCATAATGTGCTCTTTCGCAGCCTTTATAGCTCTCCTTACTGCAACACTAACCTGGTTGGAATTTATGACACCCTTCCTCCTCGTTTCCCTAGCTCTGCTCCAAGGAACCCTGTTTGCCTTTGAATTTCCAGCTAGACAATCGCTCTATCCACTTTTGGTTGACCAAAAAAACATGGCTGCGGCCGTTGCTCTCAACTCAACAACATTTCATTCGAGTGGATTTACTGGCCCGTTACTTGGCGGAGTTCTATTAACTCTAGGGGATACTATATCAGGGGTTGGCGCTGGATTTACGGCCAATGCATTTTGTATTGGGTGGATGATGATAGTACTAACTCGAATAACTTCGCCTCAAAAGAAAAATAATAGAACCGCAGATCTCAAAACCCCAAGTCTCATTCATAATCTGATCTCGGGGTTCAAATACGCATACGGCCATACTGACCTCCGTTTACTTTTATTATTATCGCTTTCTGCTTCTTTATTCATAAGACCCTATCTGGATTTCCTCCCAGGTTTCTCAGACGACGTTTTTAATGAAGGGAAAGACGGTCTGACTATGTTAACAGCAGTATCAGGTGTTGGTTCGATGGCCTTCGCAACATTTTTTGCAATCCGGGCGCGTGCGAGGGGGCTCGTTTCAGTTTTATTTGTATGCCAAATCGGAGCCACTATAGCCTTAATTTTCTTTTCACTCATAGATCAATTTATATTTGCGTTACTGGCGCTATCTCTCGTCGGTGGATTATTGGTATCATCATCAATAGCAGCACAATCACTGATACAACATGCCGTCGCCGACAAATTTCGTGCCCGTGTGATAAGCCTTAATGTTTCACTAGGTATAGGAGCATCGGCTGTTTCTGCACTCATCGTAGGTTCAGCTGCTGAGTATACTAGTTTGCAAATTTCCCTTGCTGGATCTGCTGTTCTGGGTCTGATGTTTACAATCCCATTAAGTTTAACTTTACTAAAACGCAGAAAAGAAATCGAGGTAGAAAGAAACTAAGCGCGTTTCCACGTTGTTCCATTGCCACTGTCTTCGAGGACTATGCCTTGATCAAACAAGTCGTCACGAATTTTATCTGAAAGGGCAAAATCTTTATTCGCCCGGGCAATTTGGCGACGCTCGATCAAAATTCCAATATCTGAATCACTTACACCCTCCCCAAGAGAGACGGGAGACCATTTAAACCAATCTTCTGGATCAATCTGAAGTAAACCCATTAATTTACCAGCCGCAAGCAAATTATTCTTTGCATACGCCAGGGTATCATTTGATTTGGCTTTGTTAAGCACTCTTAAAAGTTTATGTAGAACGACAATTGCTTGTGGCGTATTGAGATCATCAGAAAGAGCGGCAATAAAATTGTCAGGCGCTGGGATTATAGCTGCTTCAATATGTGAAGTTGTTCTTAATGCACCATAAAAACTATCAAGATTAGTTTTAGCCTGGGACAATCCATCTTCTGTCCAATTTAACGGCTGCCTATATTGTGTCATCAACATACAAAATCGAATAGTTTCACCGTGATGAATATTTCTTAATTCTTTAACAGTGATGAAGTTACCAAGGCTTTTCGACATTTTCTCGCCTTCGACCATCAAATAACCATTATGCATCCAAGTTTGTGCAAACGTGTCCTGACCTTGCGCGCAGCAGCTTTGGGCAATCTCATTTTCATGGTGAGGAAAAATCAAATCTTGACCGCCCCCATGAATATCGAATGATTCCCCAAGATATTCAGCTGACATCGCCGAACACTCAATATGCCATCCGGGACGCCCCCGACCCCACGGGCTTTCCCAACCAGGTTGAGTAGCCTCACTGGGCTTCCAGAGCACAAAATCAGACGCGTCTTTTTTATAAGATGCTATTTCAACACGCGCTCCTGCAATCAACTCATCTCGATTGAGTCTTGCTAAACGCCCATAATCTTCCATTGAAGGTACATTAAAACATACGTGGCCGTTACTTTCATAAGCATGGCCTCCATCTATCAGTTTCTGAATAAGCTCAATCATTTGAGGAGTATGATCAGTAGCTCTAGGCTCAACCGTAGGTGTTAAATTACCTAACGCGGCCATATCAGAATGAAATGCGTCCGTTGTTCTAGAGGTTATAGAAGAAATGTCTTCACCACTCTCTTGGTGGGCCGCAATGATCTTATCGTCAACATCCGTAATATTACGAACATAAGTTACGTGTTCCTGGCCATACATTTTTTTTAGTAACCGGAATAATACATCAAAAACAATAACGGGACGGGCATTACCAATATGAGCGTAATCATAAACCGTGGGCCCACAGACATACATACCAACGGAGTTCTTATCGATCGGTTCAAATTTCTGCTTATCACGCGTTAGTGTGTTATAGAGATGAAGAACCATAATTTTCCTTTTTAATTTCGCCGCCTATTTAACAATATGCGTCTATCTCAGCAAGAAAACCATAGATGTCTTCGCGGCGAAGCACTATAACAGCGCGTCTACACCCTAAAAATCTCAAATAAAGCAACCAACGATCGAGTTTTCTTAATTTCTCCACATCAAGTTAGTAAATCCATTTGTAATAGGATAACGACGATCACGCCCAAAAGCGCGAGAAGAAATCTTTACTCCTGGCGGAGCTTGACGGCGTTTATACTCAGCACGGTCAAGCATGTGCCAAACCAGTCGTACTGTTTCCGGATCATGTCCTTTTGCCACGATATCATCCACTGCGCTCTCACCCTCAATTAAGCTAATTAATATATCATCAAGAACGTCATAAGGTGGCAAACTATCTTCGTCAAATTGATCAGGTTTAAGCTCTGCTGATGGTTTTTTGTTTATTATCCGATCAGGAATAGCACCACCGTTTGGCCCCAAAAATCCCTGAATAAAATTCTTATTACGCCAATTTGATACGGAGAATACTGTTGTCTTATAAACGTCCTTTAGAACCGAATAACCACCACACATATCACCATAAAGCGTTGCATATCCAACTGACATCTCTGACTTATTACCTGTCGTCAGCGGCATAAAGCCAAACTTATTTGAGATCGCCATAACAACAAGACCGCGTGCACGAGCCTGAATATTTTCTTCCGTAGTATCGGCTTCAATATTACCAAATACCGGTGCGAGCATATCCTCAAAAACCTTCATAGCATCAATGATCGGAACAGTATCATATGAAATACCTAAGACCTTAGCTTGCTCAGCCGCATCGTCCAGACTTTCTCTTGAGGTGTATGGGGATGGCATCATTATACAATGGACATTTTGAGCACCGATTGCATCAACAGCAACGGCAGCCGAAAGGCCAGAATCAATTCCACCGGATAGGCCCAAAATAACCCCCGGAAATTGATTTTTATTTACGTAATCTCTAAGACCCAGAACCATCGCTTGATAAACTGACGCTAAAATTTGTTCTTTGGTATCGTGGGCTGGATCTATATCACCTTCTAAACAGGACCACCCTACATCGGACTTTATCCATTCACTGATAAATAGCCCTTCAACAAAAACCGGCATCTGCACTTGGAGTTGACGGTCGGCATTTAAAACAAATGAACCACCATCAAATACCAGTTCATCCTGACCACCAACCAAATTTATATATGCTAGCGGCAAACCAGTCTCGGTTACACGCGCAACCGCTAAATTTAATCGCTGGTCCGGCTTATCTACTTCAAAAGGCGACCCATTGATCACAATCAAAATTTCTGCACCTGATTCATCAAGACACTCGGTGACATCTGGTTTCCACATATCTTCACAGATCATCACACCAAGCCGAACTCCCTTGAAAGAAATAGGCCCCGGCATAGGGCCCCTCTTAAAGACGCGATCCTCATCAAAAACCCCATACGTAGGAAGTAGATTCTTATAACGAATGGTGACAATTTTACCCTTATCCAACAACATCACTGCGTTAAAGAGTTTGCCATCTTGCCGCCAGGGTGTACCGATTATCAAAGCAGGACCACCATCTGCAGTTTTAGCGGCCAAAGCGGTAACTTTTTCCTCAATACAATCCATAAATGCCGGCTTGAGGACTAAATCTTCTGGCGGGTAACCACTTACCGTCAATTCACCAGCTACTAGAATATCTGCACCGCCAACGCTGGCTTCCTCTCGCACATTTTGAATCAATTCGATGTTACCATCGACATCACCAACGATCGGATTTATCTGCGCAAGCGCAATTGAAAGGTTAATAGTCATTAGAGCAAATCACATAAATTAATCTGTTGACGTCACGCTAGCATTAGAGGAGAGCCCTAAACCAGTCAATACCTCGAATAAAGTCCCGATCAGACAATTATAGTCTAATTCTACGATTAACTATACGTTCGGTATGTAAAAGTAAAAGAGGAAGATTACCTTAACCATTAGGATTGATCGTTGACTTAATTTAAAATATCCAGAATTCCTAAATACCTGCAACAACCTGTTTCATAACACTAGAATTATTTTTAGTACGATCTTCTTTAAGCCGATCGGCAAATACAAAAGCAAGCTCTAATGCCTGACGAGCATTCAAACGTGGGTCACAATGGGTATGATAGCGGCTAGAAAGATCAGCTTCGGTTATTGCTTGAGCACCACCAACACATTCCGTAACATCTTGACCCGTAAGTTCAAAATGAACACCACCTGGATGGGTCCCCTCCGCATTGTGAACGGCAAAAAAACCTTCAACTTCTCGAATTATTTCATTGAAATGGCGAGTTTTATAGCCACTACTTGCTTTGACAGTATTGCCGTGCATCGGGTCACAGGACCACACAATACTGCGACCTTCGCTTTTTATTTTTCGAACTAAAGCTGGAAGCGCCTCTTCAACTTTATCCGCCCCCATACGAGAGATTAAAGTCAAACGGCCGGGTTCATTTTCAGGATTTAGGCAATCAATCAATCTTATTAAATAATCTGGATCCGTCGTCGGGCCAACCTTCGCACCGATCGGATTGGCAATGCCCCTTAAAAATTCAACATGAGCACTATCTAATTGTCTGGTCCGTTCCCCCACCCAAAGCATATGCGCAGATGTATCATACCAGTCACCTGTAAGAGAATCGATGCGGGTCATTGCCTCTTCATACCTTAGTAAAAGAGCTTCATGCGAAGTATAAAAATCTGTTTCTTGCAACTGAGGTGTCGTCTCAGAGGTCAGTCCACACGCCGCCATAAAATTCAATGCTTCGTCTAGGCGCTCAGCCATATCCTTATAACGCTCACCAATCGCATCATTAGCAACAAAACCCATATTCCATTGATGCACGCGATGAAGGTCAGCGAACCCCCCTTGGGCAAACGCGCGGATAAGATTTAGGGTCGAGGCGGACTGATTATAAGCTTGGATCATCCGATTTGGATCAGGGACGCGCTTTTCAACATCAAACTCGATCCCATTTATAATATCTCCCCGATAGCTTGGTAATTCTATTCCTTCAATTTCTTCTGTATCCCCTGAACGCGGTTTAGCAAATTGCCCGGCGAGCCGCCCCACTTTAATTACAGGACAGGCAGCACCAAAGATTAAAACAACCGCCATTTGTAGCAAAACTTTAAACGTATCTCTGATATTATCAGGATGGAATTCTTGAAAACTTTCGGCACAATCTCCACCCTGCAATAGAAAGGCTTCACCAGCCGCAACTTTTGCAAGGCCACGTTTTAACGCACGCGCTTCACCAGCAAAAACGAGCGGTGGAAACCCTGAGAGAGTTTTCTCAACTTGTTTAAGTTGCACCTGATCAGGATACTCCGGAACTTGTAATATCGGTTTATTGCGCCAATTTGCTGGCGACCATTTTTTTGTCATGGTCTTTACTCATTATGTCCTAATATAGATAATGCTTTAATAATGGCGCTTTCTATACCTCTATATTCCCCTAAACTCCAGTTAAAAAGGAAACTTCTAATCTAATGAAAGCAATCGAGATTAATTCATTTGGCAATACAGACGTTCTAAATCTTGTTGAAATTCCTGAACCGATAATAAGTTCAGCCGAAGTTTTGGTTAATGTGCACGCGACAAGCGTCAACCCCGCTGATAGTAAAATGCGCCAAGGCCTCTACCCGACAGGTGAAAACTTTACTTTTCCCTATGTATTAGGCCGTGATTTTTCTGGGATAATTGAGGCGTGCGGTAACAACGTAACAGAGTTTGAAGTCGGTGACCCTGTTTTTGGGGTGCTGCCGGCAGGTCGAGAAGGTACCTACCTTGAGAAGCTCGCAATCGATGCCGATCTAATAGCCCGCAAACCAAATAAACTGACACATAATGAGGCTGCGGCAATTGCCTTGACGGGATTGACTGCCTTAGTTGCCGTGGAAGATAACCTCGATTTAAAGGCAGGTGAGAAAATTTTAATTCACGGTGGTGCTGGAGGTGTCGGTAGTTATGCCGTTCAACTCGCCCACCACATTGGCGCCATAGTTATCACAACAGCTAGTCCCATAAATCACGACTATCTATACAATCTCGGAGCCGATCAGATCATTGATTATAATACTCAGGACTTTAGCGGAACACTATCAGATATTGACGTCATTTTTGATTTGATTGGTGGAGAAGTGCACCAGCGCTCCTTAAAGGTATTAAAAACTGGAGGTAGAATTGCATACATTGCACCTTTGCTAAAACATGCTGAACCACCAAGGAATGACATTAAACTAATACGTCCAAATGTAAACCGCGACCGATCCCACCTTCTCCGTATAATTGAACTATTTGAACTTGGCGCCGTCGTAGCACCAGATATTCAATTGTTTCCATTGGACGCTGCAGGTGAAGCCCATAATCTAATTGAAACCAACCATGTTCGAGGGAAAATTATATTAACTATAAAATAGAAATCCAATGCTATTAAATGATCAACAAAAATTTATCAGTCACCCGTACAACAGTTACGCATCCTTCGGTTAAACTTTGGTACTAACCATTGCGCTTAGATCGCATAGTAACAAACTCCTCTGCGGACGACGGATGAATGCCCGTTGTGGAATCAAATTGCGATTTAGTTGCACCACACTTCATGGCTATTGCAATACCCTGAATAATTTCAGGCGCATCGGCCCCCATCATATGGCAGCCAACAACAATATCAGACTTCGGATCAACAATTAGCTTCATGACCGAGCGCTCATCCCGACCCGATATTGTATGTACTAATGGTTTAAAATTCGAATCGTAAATATCGACCTCACCATATTTTTTACACGCTTCGTCTTCAGTCAGCCCCACGGTTGCTATTGGCGGTGTTGAAAACACAGCCGACGGTACATTAGTATAATCTGTCATTCGTGTGTTTTGATTAAAAAGCATATCAGCCAGAGCATGGCCTTCCTGAATTGCTACTGGTGTTAATTGGATTCGATCCGTCACATCGCCGACAGCATAAATATTTGGCTGAGACGTTCGGTTATATTTATCAACTTTTATGGAGCCATTATCGCTTAACTCAACTCCTGCGATCTCAAGACCTAATCCTTTAGTATTTGCTTTACGCCCGGTCGCATACATAGCGCATTCAGTTTCCATACTTTTGCCATCGTTCAGCTGCAAGAAAAAAATATCACCATGTTTTTCTATACTTCGAACTTCTGTATCAGATTTTATCGTAATACCTCGCTTTTCCATTTCTTTAGAGAGCGAGGTACGCATGTCAATATCAAAGCCACGAAGGATATTATCCGCCCTAATTATTTCAGTCACTTCAACACCAAGTCCTGCAAAAATACCAGCAAATTCAACGGCGATATAACCACCACCAACAATTACCATCCGTTTCGGTAACGCATTCAATTCTAGTGCTTCATTTGATGAAATTGCATATTCAATACCTGGAATGCTTGGCATTGAAGGCCAACCTCCAACCGCAATAAGTATATTTTCAGTTGTTATCCGATTACCACTAACTTCAACTGTATGCTCATCAATTAGTACGCCGTGCCCTTCTTTTAGAACAACATTGTTATTCTTTAAAATATTAAGATAAATACTATTCAAACGGTCGAGTTCAGTATTTTTATTTTCGATCAACTTGCTCCAATCATGCTTAACACTATCAAAAGTCCAACCGTAATTTTCAGCATCTTCCATGTAATCTGCATAGTGTGCTCCATAAATTAGTAGCTTCTTGGGGATACATCCCCGAAGAACACACGTACCACCTACCCGATCTTCTTCACAAACCGCAACGCGAGCACCATAACCGCCCGCTAATCTGGAGGCGCGCACACCACCCGAACCCGCACCAATTGTAATTAGGTCGTAATCATAATCTGACATATTTTTGTAATACCTACTCAGGGTTAAAGATTTAATCGAATTTCTCATGAATTATAGCGAGCAAACCCTGGGATACAAAAGTAAATTCATATAACCTGATCAGAAACAATCAGCTACCATTATCAATTTTTATAAAGCGTCTATATTCTACTAAATGATGGAAAATTAGTTTTTTTATTTACTATTTTTATTTCTGTGATTAGAAATCAAGAAAAGCCTTGGAGATCATAATAATGTTCGATAAATATTATTTTAAAAGACTGTGTATTATCTCCGTTTCAATATTTTTTATTCTTGCCACGGCGACACTTTCTATTGCAGGCGCAATTTCCCAACCTGTGAAAGGGGATGACGGTATCTATCGTCACTCATGGATGACAGAAACCTTTCTTGATTTGCAAGAAGACTACCAATCAGCAAAAGCAAACGGCAAGAGATTAGTTGTTTTTGTCGAGCAAAAAGGATGTATTTATTGTCGGAAGATTCAAACAGAAATATTAGTTATACCCAAAATAAATGCCTACGTAAGAAAACATTTTGAAGTAGTTCAGGTAGATATGTGGGGTGCTAAAGAAATCACTGATTTTGATGGAGAAGTTACGACTGAGAAAGAACTGGTTCGAAAATGGGGTTTGTTATTTACACCAACTATCGTTTTCTTTCCTGAAAATATTGATTCTATGCAGGGTAAAAATGGAAAAGAAATCGCCTTGGCTATGATGCCTGGGGCATTTGGCGAATACACCTTTATTGCAATGTTCGAATGGATTCAAAAAAAAATATATAAAAACGGTGAACATTTTCAGAAATACGTCATTAGAAAATCACAAAAAAACAAACCTAAAAACTGATCGAGTGTAAATTTCTTCGTTTTTAATAATGATATTGCAGATAGAATAAATCTTATATCAATTATACTATAAACAATATAATAGGCCTCCTTTTAGGAGGCCTATAGTAGTCGCATCAAATTAAATAAATTGATACCAATTATTACATTTCACCCTCAACAACGGTAAGTCCGAGAGACTGCCAGCCTTGCATTCCATTACGAAAGTATAGAATCTTTGAAGCAGGATATCCCTCTCGAAGCATAGCGCGAATAGCCGTCGGTGATTGGCCACACCACAAACCATTGCAAAACAAGAGAACTGTCTTAGCGTTTGAACAATTCCATTTTGCGCCTTTCTTACATCCAATCTCGTTTAAACGACTAGCAATCTGAGTATATGGAATACTCTTAGAGCCGGGGATTGTATCCTTGACATGCCACTCAATCGTCCGAGCATCAATTATGAGACCACCTTTTTCCATAAATTTAATAACTTCCAACTCACCTACGGTTTTTACTCCGGGAGCAACGTTATGTGGTTGGATACAAAATGGAGGGCATTTCCGGGATGTTTTAGCAAAACCAGGATTTATCACGGCCTTGTTATCCTGATTCCGCATTATTTTAACTGGGCCTTTTTTCGTTTGAACGGTAATAGACATTAAATCTTTCGTGATACCCACGTTACCGGCTTCGACTGCCAAAGGTACTAAGAATATCATGAGCGTTAAAATTAAAAAAATTTTCATAAATCAGTTCTCCCTATTTTAAATTATTATTTAAACATTTTGATCAACAATCATCATCGTCGTCTTCATCGTCTTCGCTAGGAATTGCCTTTTGATCTTCTGCCTTTGCAATTTCTTTAGGGGGTTTATCGCCCTCAACTTGCGCAAAAGCCATATTTGTAGGTACAAATAAAATTATAAACAAAAGACCAATTAGTTTAAATAAAAAACGTTTTTGAGGTTTTGTTAATTCCATATTACTGCCATTATTTAGTAACTTCATAATATACCATAAGTTAGTGTAATTTGATCTTTTAAGCGAATCAGCAATTACTTGCGTA
>LWDU01042438.1_pt1 | contig 25682 bp, 19 predicted proteins | sample 727161 | NCBI WGS metagenome assembly LWDU01 (sample SAMN04566230, study PRJNA314399) | hydrothermal vent metagenome | isolation source: deep sea hydrothermal plume seawater | place: Mexico: Gulf of California, Guaymas Basin | collected 2004-07-11
CGCAGTGGTGTTATTTGCGATTGAAATGCTTTTACATTTCACAATTGGCGCCTCTATCTTGTCTCGCAAATCAAACTTATTATCGGTATTTAAATCTCCGGTGCTGTTGGCGACATTGGCAGGCCTCACGGTTAATTTAATTAATGTTGAACTATGGGAGCCGGCTGCAGAGACTTTGGATTTATTGGGCCAGGCGGCAATTCCTTTATTGCTATTTACTTTAGGTGTTCGTTTAATTGGAGTGAATTTTAGTGATTGGAAATTGGGCGCATTAGGCGCTGTTTTATGTCCTTTGTCGGGTTTGGTTATTGCGCTATTGATGGTTCGCTTGTTCGGATTAGAGGGTTTGCTTTGTCAGCAACTTATTTTGTTCAGTGTACTTCCTCCAGCGGTCCTAAATCATATGATGGCTGAGAAATATCAGCAACAGCCACAAACCGTTGCATCCATTGTTTTGATGGGTAATATGGGCAGCTTAATCGTATTGCCTATTACACTTTTCTTTATCCTTTAAAACTCTTTAATGCCAAGCTCCATCCAAATATTGATAAATACTCCGTCAAATCTTTGTGTGGACCCTTTAATAGGAGGGGCCGGCCTGAGATAAATTTTACGAATGGGGTGATTTCTCACTATTTCGTGTGAATATCCATGGCATAGGTCGTGTTATATTTAATTATCTTTTGCGGACTTTAGATCTGTCAAGCTGTGACAACTTATTAATGCCCAATAGCATCATATTACGCTTAATTTCAGATTCAAATTTGGACAACACAGCCTCAACACCAGCCTGCCCACCTGCAGCCAATCCGTACAAATAAGGGCGACCAATAGAGCACGCATCTGCACCAAGAGCCAGGGCTTTAAGTACATCCGTTCCGCGTCTGATGCCGCCATCGCAAATGATTTCAATTTTACCGCCAACTGCGTCAACGATATCACTCAACAAATCGACTGGTGCAGGACTAAAGTCCAATTGTCTTCCACCATGGTTACTGACCATGATGGCGGTTGCTCCGATATCAACAGAGCGCTTGGCATCTTCAACTGACATAACACCTTTGATAGCAAAAGGACCGCCCCAGGCTTCAATCGCTTTCTGAGCGTCTTCCCAGCACAAATTAGTATCAAACTGTGAATTGATATAATCAATAACGGATAGAGACTCCTTGCTGCCCTTCTCGGTTTTCCCCTCAAGATTGGCTAGTTTAAAAGCCTCATGAGTAAAGTAGTTTAATACCCAGCGTGGGCGCATGACAAAGCCCAACAAGCTTGATGGCGTAAACCTGGGCGGCATTGTCATGCCAGTTCTCAGATCGCGCTCTCTGTTTCCGGCCACAATGGTATCGATTGTTAGGCATAGTGATGAAAATTTTGCCTTTTTACAACGCTCAATAAGCTCGTAAGTAAGTCCACGATCCTTATGAATATATATTTGTAGCATCTTTGGCGTATCAATTAAGTCGCCAATCTCTTCAATGCTAACGGATGACAATGTTGAAAGGCTATAGTATTGTCCAAATTTTTCAGCTGCAAGAGAGGTTGCTCGCTCGCCGTCATGGTGAAATAAACGACTCATGCCTGTTGGCGCGAGAAATAGTGGGGAGCTAACTTTCTGGCCCAATATAGTGGTTGACGTGTCGATGTTGGCAACATCCGATAAGCCGTTAGGGATTAGATAGTATTCTTCAAACGCTTTGGTGTTTCGCTCCAGTGTGTATTCATCGTCCGCACCGCCATCAATATAATGAAACAAAGGGGACGGGATACGGCTTCTGGCTAGTGAGCGAAAGTCAGCGTAATTGTGGCAGTTTTTTAGTTGCATAATGTTGTGTTTAAAGCTAATTAATGTTTGTTAATAATAAATAATTTACTTGCTAGCTAAAATTGAGGCGTGACGAAGAAATCGCTCATGTCTTTCTTGTTCTTTGTAAATGTCATGCATCGATTCCTCCACATACACCATATGGCTTTGTGCTGCTAGCTTAGCCTCATTGGCATCGCCTGCAAGAATCGCATCCATTAATGCCTTATGTTGATCGGTGAGCTTAGTTCCAGATTTTGGTACCGAGTACAATTTATCTAAGTTTTTCTCAATGCTGCTTTGCAATACACTAAAAAGACTTCGTGAAATATGAAGTAGCGCCATATTGTGTGATGCCTTAGTAATACTCAGGTGAAAATTTGTATCCGCCTCCGCAGAGGCAACCGGATCACCATTGGCTTTTTGCAATTTCACCATATCATTAAAGGCGTTTACTATGTTTTCTTTATCGCTTTCTGTCGCTCTATGAGCAGCATAGTAGGCCGCCTGCGAATCTAAAGCATGCCTTACTTCCAAAATGTCGTATCTAAACTCTGGCCTCTCTTTTAACAAGTCCATTAACGGGTCAGTCAAGCCAGAATTAAGGTTATTTTGAATATATGTACCCCCACCTTGTCGAGAAGTTAGTAGTCCTTTGGAGGTTAATATTTGTTTTCCTTCGCGAAGTGACGGACGAGATACGCCGAGTCTTTCAGCCAGTATTCTTTCGGACGGCAATCGCTCTCCAGGCTTCAAAGCGCCACCCGCAATCATCTCTTCAAGTTGTTTTGCAATAGATTCTGCGATGGTTGGTGTGTTCTTCATTAAGTGGTCTGTCCAATTATTTTTTTCCATTCTACTATATTTTACGTTAAGTGCAAGGCTTATTTAAAATTTGACATTTATAAAATGTTAGTATATTATTGATTGGACTTACCAATTTACCACTTGTATTTTTGTAAGTAATTTTAATAAAAAAAGGAGACAATCTTATGAAAATAAAATCACTGGTCAGCATGTGCACAGTGGCAGCGCTTACATTTGGTGTTGCAACTACTGCGGTTGCCGAAGAAAAAGTACTACTTAAACTGCCTGTATGGTTTGGAACCCATCTAACAGGACTCGGATCATCGCCGTTGTTCTTTGCTGAGACTGTTAATACAGCTTCAGGTGGCAGTGTAAAAGTCAAAATTTACGAACCAAATAAACTGATTGCCACAAAGGAAATGTTAGAGTCGGTATCCAACGGAACAGTAAATGCTGGTTGGGGTACGCCGGGTTACAACACTGGCTTGCTTGGCAAAAAAGCTGCAATATTCTCAGCCGTTCCATTTGGACCGGAAGCGCCTGAATTTATGGCGTGGGTCTATTATGGTGGCGGCCGCGACTTGTGGCAAAAGCTTTATGATGATGCCGGATACAACGTCCACTCAATCCCTTGTTCTATCATCGCTCCAGAAACATCAGGTTGGTTTAAAAAGCCAATCAATAGCGTTGAAGATCTGCAAGGTTTGCGTATGCGTTTCTTTGGTTTAGGTGCTAACGTAATGGAAAAACTTGGCGTTTCAACTTCACTACTAGCAGCTGGAGATATTATGCCAGCACTTGAGAAAGGTGCAATTGATGCAACCGAGTTCTCAATGCCAGCTATTGATAAGCTCTTAGGCTTTCCTAAGCTTTTAAAGCACAACTACTATCCTGGATGGCATCAGCCTTCCACAATGTTTGATATTATTATCAACGGAGACACATGGGCTGGTATGAGTGCGTCTCAGCAATCTGTAGTAGAGACTGCTTGTAAGGCAACGATGCTTGACGGCATGGCTTTAGGTGAAGCGATTCAATTTGATTACATGATAGCTAACGTAGAAGAATCAGGTGTAACAAACCATTATTGGTCTGATGAGATGCTTGCTACGTTTGAAGAAAAGTGGCTTGAAGTTGTAGATGAGTTGACTGCAGAAGATCCTGAGTTTGGTGAAATTTATGGCGCTCTTAATGAGTTCCGTGCAAACTACAAGTACTGGCAGGAATGGATTTATTTACCACGTCCATCTAAGCAGGGTTCGTAGATAAATATTTTCACTACAAAACAGAGCAGCAGGGTCAAGAAGGTCCTGCTGTTTTTTTTTGAATTATAATACTATTACTTAAATCATTAATTAAACCATGTCAGACAAACCGGAAGAGTTCACTCCAGTGCATTGTAAAGATAGTGTTTACATACCAATTGTGTCGTTTTTGACATCGATTGTTACAACCATCACAACAAAAACAGCCTGGGTCAATCTTCTTGTAATTTTAGTTATATTGATTAATGTTGTACTCCGTTACGGTTTTCATAACTCGCCAGCCTATGTTGATGAAATTATCTGGCATCTTTACGCATTCTTTATGTTCGGTCTTTCGCATGCCATCACAACAGATGCCCATATTCGGGTTGATATAATTCACATGCATCTTAGTAAAAAGACACAGCGCATTATCGAAGTTTTAGGCATTGTTTTATTGATTATGCCATTTACCCTTATTGTTCTTGATCATAGCATTGGTTGGACATATCATTCTTTTACTGTTAACGAATTCTCAGAAAACACAACGGGCTTACCTTATCGCTGGGTTGTTAAAAGCATTTTACCTTTGTCGATGATTCTAATTTTTATCGCATCTTTAGCTGGACTAATCAAAAATATTGTTCTTTTGATCCACGGTGATAACTCACTTCGCAAATTTCCTAACGATAGTGGCTCTGCCATTGGTCGCCTTTTTTCTCCAAGCATTACTAATCACAAGGAAAATTGATTATGATTTTTGAACCAGAATATTGGCTTGTTATTGCAATGTTTGTTACTTTTATAACACTCATTTTTTCCGGTTTCCCCGTTGCCTGGGTACTGGCAGGTGTTGGTATACTTTTTGCAGGCGTTGGCTATGTCACTGACATGCTTGATTGGACGTTTACTGGGCTCAGTTACAATTCCCTTGGAATGTTACACGGCAGAATATTTGCCATTATGTATAACTGGGTGTTAATCGCTTTGCCGATGTTCATTTTTATGGGGCTGATGCTGGACAAGTCTGGCGTAGCAGAGCAAATGATGAACTCTATGCAAAGGTTGTTTGGAAAGGTCAAGGGTGGCCTTGCAATCACGGTTACTATTATTGGTATTATTCTTGCTGCTTCAACTGGAATTATTGGCGCTTCTGTTGTATTGCTGGGCTTGATGTCTCTGCCGGTTATGCTAAAGCAAAAATATGATAAGCCTATTGCGCTAGGTACAATTGCTGCGTCTGGCACACTTGGTATCTTGATACCCCCTTCAATCATGCTCGTTATTATGGGCGATCAACTTGCTGTTTCTGTTGTTGATTTGTTTATGGGTGCTGTTTTTCCAGGCCTAATGCTAGGCATGCTTTACATCTTATACATTGTTATTTATGGGTGGTTTAATCCAGAGAAAGTGCCATTATCCATCGACCACAAACCCATTGGTTTGAAGGATGTCTTGAAGGTGATGATTGACATACTGCCTCCTGCATTCCTTATTCTTTCTGTCCTAGGCTCAATCTTTATGGGTATTGCAACCGTAACAGAAGCCTCAGGTATTGGCGCTATCGGAGCAATGGTTTTAACTGTTGCCTACAAGCGGTTCAGCTTTAAAGTCCTGAAAGAGGTTGTTATGAGCACCATGAACACCTCTGCCTATATCTTTGGAATCTTTGTTGGCGCAACAATATTTGCCCTCGTTTTACGAGAATGCGGCGGAGATCAGTTTATTGAGCAAGGTTTAAATAGCCTTGGACTAGGACCCTACGGGATGATTATCACCGTACTTGTTGTCATATTTCTTTTAGGTTTTTTCCTTGACTGGATTGAAATAAGCTTAATTATCTTGCCTTTGCTAGGTCCGGTGATTCTTGGTCTTGACCTTGCAATCAACGGTTTTGGTGTTGTTGATAATCCGAGTTTAGTTTGGTTTGCGCTGTTGGTAGCTGTCACTCTACAAACATCCTTCCTGACACCGCCAGTTGGTTTTGCAATTTTTTATTTAAAGGGTGTTTGCCCTCCAGGTATCAAGTTAACTGATATATACAAAGGTGTTGTGCCTTTCATTGGTCTACAATTAGTCGCACTTGTTCTGATTTTCATTTTCCCAGAGATAGTTACCTGGTTGCCAGCCAAAGTATATGCCCCTTAGTTAACAACCACTAGTTATTTATAAATACAGCTCAAATTTCCATTAATTTAGATCTAAACTAGCGACATTAAATTATTTGAAACAATATGGATATAACGACCCCCGCACTCCTTTTTCCAGCAATCTCATTGCTATTCGTTGCATACACAAGTCGACTTCACTCGCTAAGCGTGTTGATTCGATCTATGACTACAGAGGGGAGTAATGAGGCAAAAACCAGACATGCAAAAGAGCAGCTTGACATACTAAGAAAGCGCGTAACTTACATTAGGCTGATGCAGGTTTTTGGCATCTTAAGTTTTATTTTCTGCTTGTTCACTATTATTGGCCTTTATTTAAAACAAGACGATCTTGCCAATTATGTTTTTGGTTTTGGACTGTTAATGCTTGTTTCATCACTGATATTTGCATTAGCCGAAACATGGATATCAACCAAAGCCCTTAATATACATCTAGAAAATTCTGATTACTAGCCAATCGAAATATAGCATAATAAGTGATGATTTCAGCCAGCGTGAACAAGAAATATGTGGCATGCGCTCAAAACGTGTACCCGATAAATATTAGAGACGCTCTAATAAAAGCGGGTAGAAATACGGGTAGACACTAAATATAATTAAGTATTTTTACTTATAAATCAATTAGTAAGGACGACAAATCAATTCCCGCCATCTCCACCACCCACACTAATTAAGCCGTTCTTTAGCGGCTTATTTTTCGCTCACGTAACCATATATACAAGCCCGAAAAGATGATGATTGCTGAGCCTATAATCATCATTTGATCAACCGTCTCGCCCAAAACAAACGCGCCAATCAACAAGCCAAAAAATAAACGCGAGTATCGAAAAGGACTAACGGCAGATATTTCTCCCGTTCGCATCGCTTTGGTGACCAGTAAGATCGCCACACTGGCAAACACAACCATACCCACCAAATACAGCGTGACCTCTAATGATGGGGCCGAATGCCCCTCCTCAAAAGCCATCAAGCCAATTCCAAGAACTATTTGCCCTAAAGTACCAAAAATAGCGAGTCGCTCATTAGAAATATGACTGCCCACTAACCGTGAACCAAAATCACGCATAGTCATACCAACGACTGCCAATATGGCTAGCAAAGAATAAGCATCAAAGCCATCAGTGCCAGGACGAATAATTAACAACACACCGCCAAAGCCCAGCAATATAGCGGACAAACGATGCACGCCCACACGCTCTTTTAGAAACAAAAACGAGCACAAGGCTAACAACAATGGTAATGTTTGTAAAATAACTGCCACGCTCGTAAAGCTGGCATAGGTCAATGCCAATATGATAAATAAGGTGGCCACCAATTCACCCGATGTACGAAGTATCACAGGGGCCTCATAGAAAACCGAGCTGAAAACAGTCTCACCTTTGCGTTTAAGCAACACCCAAAACATAAAGGTTCCGCCCACTCCTAAAGCTAGGGTAATTTGGCCGGTGGTAACAAACTCTGAAGAAAACTTAAGAAACAAATCAGCCATGGTGAAAAAAGCCATACTGGTAATCATTAATACAATACCAAGACGGTTTGCAGAGATTTTTGATGCGTTACTAGCTATCATAATGCTTGATTATTAGATAACAAGGGGTCGATAACAACACTCATATACAAAGTATGCCCAGTAAAGAATTAGGCTTATTATAGCGACTAAGTGGCACAAATCATTTATTACACAACGCTTAACCGGACTTTACACTTAATGAGTATAAATTTCGCAAAATGTCGTTAACACTCCTCATAACTCGTCTTTATGTTTAAATGTTGTGTTTTGAGACATTGCAAAGATCTGCACGTATACGGCATGAGTAACAAAATTCACAATACCAACATTGAAAGCGAGACAGTTATTGCCTCACCAATTGCCTTAAGTGAGCAATTACCATTAAGTGAGAAAGCGCGAGAAAATATCCTTGCAAGTCGCGCTACAGTTAATAACATACTTTCAGGAGAGGATAAACGACTGATGGTCATTGTTGGTCCTTGCTCGATTCATGATCTTGAAGCTGCAAAAGTGTACGCAAAAAAACTACAAACCTTACAAAAGGAAGTAGAGGACACTCTTTATTTAGTGATGCGCGTCTACTTCGAAAAACCAAGAACAACAATTGGCTGGAAAGGTTTAATCAGCGACCCCGATATGGACAACTCGCTGGACGTGGACAAAGGGCTGTATCAGAGCAGAGAATTCTTAACGTGGTTGGCCGACCTTGGTGTGCCAGCGGCGACTGAAGCGCTTAACCCTATTACACCGCAATACTTGGCCGACTTGGTTTCTTGGTGCGCAATTGGCGCCAGAACAACGGAATCTCAAACACACAGAGAAATGTCTAGCGGCTTATCGATGGCCGTAGGCTTTAAGAACGGCACCGATGGCAACCTTAACATGGCTATAAACGCTATTCAAGCATGTTCAGCACCGCAAAGCTTTTTGGGAATTAACGACCAAGGGCAAATCTCAACATTTAAAGCCAAGGGAAATAAAGCCTCTCACATTATTTTAAGAGGCGGAAAAACACCAAATTACTCTGCAGAGAATGTCGCGCATTGCGAATCACTACTAAGGAAAAACAACTTACCTGAAAGAGTAATGGTGGATTGTTCGCATGGCAATTCTAATAAAGACTATCGCCGCCAAGGGCAAGTGGTTAGCGACGTTGGCCAACAAATTGTTGATGGCAGCAAGTCACTTTTCGGCATTATGATTGAAAGCAATCTTTTTGCTGGCAATCAATCCATCCCAAGTGATTTAAGTCAAATGCAGTACGGTGTTTCCGTCACTGATGGCTGTATCGATTGGAGTGAAACTGAAAATGTCCTTAGAGGCCTAAGAAAGCAAATCTCAAGCAACTAAAGAACTACTCGCTAAACCTTCTGAAAATCATAAACCGAACCGAGTCGCATGATTTGAGTGAGCTCATCAAGCGCTGTGCAACCTTCTTCGTAAAACTTCGGATCCGCTAAATCATTGACAGTCAGTTGATCACGATAATGCACCTCGATCCAAGCACTTAAATCCGCATACAAAGCGTCGTCCAATACAACACGTGCCGATATGGCGTCAACCTCTTGTTGAGACAGCAAAACTCTTAAGCGCAAACACGCCGGACCGCCGCCGTTTCTCATGCTTTGTTTAACATCGAAAAAATGCACGCCCTTCACAGGATTATCGTTATCAATGATTTTGTCAATAACCGCTTTTACTCGAGCATTGTCTGCACACTCTTGTGGCGCAACAATAAACATACCATTGTCAGCATCGCCAATGAGCTGTGAATTAAATAAATAACTAGAAACCACATCTTCAATAGGCAAATCTTTATTGCTCACCTCATGAACATAAAACTCAGAGGAAAAAGCTGATTTGAGTTCACTGTATGTCGCTTCCTTGTTCCAAAATGCCCACTCGTGACACATCATAAAGTTGCCGTGGCCAACCGCAATCACGTCGTTATGGAACACGCCGGCATCAATAGCGTCAGGATTTTGTTGCGCAAAGACAGTATTGGCGGCGCTTAATTGGTGATTTCGAGCAATAATGGAGGACGCTTCCAGTGTCTGTCTGGCCGGATAATTGGCCGGTTTAACCGCACTCGGAGAATTGGCAAAAGACTCAGCACCATAAACAAAAAACTCCAAACCGGGCTCAGAATGATTATCGTAGAAACGAGTATGGTTGGCAGCGCCTTCATCGCCGTAAATCGTGTTTTGAGGCAGTGCTTTGTGGTGTGAAAAATAACGTGAATCTGCAAAAATAGCTTGTAGGATATTGCCCGTGGTTTCATGCTCAAGGCTGCGGTGATACATGGCCACTAAATTCGCTGGAGTGAAATGAACTTTACTATCTTGTGTATCTAGAGACGGTGAAATTGTCGCCGCGTTGGCTGTCCACATGCTTGCCGCAGAGCAAGTTTTGGCGAAAATTTGAGGGTGCGCTTTTGCCGAATTTCTGATAACCTCAGCATTAGAGCCTGAAAAACCCAGTTGTCTTAAAGCTGGTAAAAACGGACGCTCTTGCGGAGGAAGGATTGCCTGACCCCAGCCGCCAGTCTGCAAACCCATCTCCGCCAATGTTTTCGCTTTTTTTAGCCCTTGCAAGGCGGCTTGTTTTGGGCTGGATACAGCAGCCTTATTAGCGCTAGAAGCCACATTACCAAAACTGTGCCCACCATAATGGTGAGAAAGACCTACTAGGCCGTCAAAATTGTATTCGATGTAGCTCATTAATTATCCTTAGAAAACCCTTGCGGCAATTGCGTTGGCGTTACCACCTCCTCAGACTCCACTGAAGCGATTGGATAGGCGCAATAATCGGGCGCATAAAACGCACTCGGACGATGATTGCCACTTGCACCAATACCGCCAAATGGGGCTGCACCGCTAGCGCCAGTCGTTTGCCGGTTAAAATTAATAATGCCTGCACGAGAGCGACTTAAATAGCGCTCATAGAGTGCTCTGTTATCTGAAATTACGCCCGCAGATAAACCGTATTTTGTATTATTAGCCGTAGCGATAGCGGCGTCAAAATCTTTCACTCGATAAACTTGCAAAAGTGGCGCAAAGACTTCCTCGTCTTCAATATCACTGACATCAGTCACATCGATAATTGCCGGAGTAACTAGGGCATCAACGTCTCTAAGTTGCATCGGCATTAAAAGTGGCCCAGCCCCTCGCTCCACCAAGTCATCAACGACAGATAGAAAATGATTCGCAACATCACCACTAACCACTGGACCCATATACGGCTCTTGTTCGTCGCTCCACAGGCCAACCCTAAGTTCTTTTGCCATCTGCACAAGCCTGGCCAGTAGTGCATCTGCTTTCTCATCGCCATCAGGCAAAATGAGGCGTCTTGCACAAGTGCAACGCTGCCCCGAGGTGATAAAGGCAGATTGAATAATGTGATAACAAGCGGCCTCAATATCACTGACATTTGAAACAATAAGAGGGTTATTGCCACCCATCTCAAGCGCTAAATTAACCTCCGGTCGTCCAGCAAAATGTCTATGTAGAATCTTGCCAACCTGGGACGATCCCGTAAAGAAAAGCCCATTAATATCGGCACTTGCAAGCGCAATACCCACTTCTTTTTCGCCTTGCACTAAATTAAGGACGCCCATTGGTAGGCCGGCTTTTTCCCATAAGGCCATCATCATCTCACCGATTTTTGGTGTGATTTCACTTGGCTTGAATAAGACTGTATTGCCCGCCAATAGTGCTGGCACAATGTGGCCGTTGGGCAAGTGACCGGGGAAATTATAAGGTCCGTACACTGCAACAACGCCGTGTGCCTTATGACGCAGAACACTATTAAAGGACTCGCCTTTATTGAACTGAAAACCAGTGCGTTGCTGATAGGATTTTTCGCTCAGTGCGATTTTGCCAACCATCGCGCCAACTTCCGTTAGGCTATCCCATAAGGGCTTGCCCATTTCTCGACTGATCATTTCCGCTAATTCTTGGGTGTTGTCTTTAAGCAGTTCAGCGTATCGACGGACAATTTCAGCTCTCTTTTCATAACCCGAATCCATCCAAGCATCAAGCGCATCTCTAGCGGCTTGAGCGGCTTCAATCACTTGATCAGGATCGGCTCCACGCCCTCGCCATTCGATTGAGGAGTCGGCTGGATTGATGGAGGTAAATTCTTTACCCCTGCCAAAAATCCACTGGCCATTTATATAGCATGCATTATTAATCATAACTCCTCCTACTCCACTCGGCCTGGCGCTATTGATAATTGATCGCCAATATTAACGCCTAAAATTTGCGCTAAAGACTCGCTAATAACGACACTATCGCCCTTTATAAGAACATCCGACAAGCACGCTTTAAAATCAATCAATGAAGTCGTTGAGACTAGCATTTTGTTTTTTGTTTCGGGTAAATCTTGAAAAGCAGAAATTGTCAATGATTTAGTGTTTTTGATGGTGGCAATATTCTCCCTGTAGGCCTCAACCGTTGGACCGCCATCAAAAATATCAACATAATCATTATAGTGAAAACCCTCTTTTTCAAGCATTCGCAATGCTGGGGCAGTTGCTTCAAACAACTTACCAATCGCCTCTCTCGCTTCAGGATGCAATAGATCGACATATATTGGGTACTTTGGCATAAGATCTCCGATAAAACTATTGTCGCCAATACCCGATGACATAACATCTGCCTCATCAAAAGCCATGCCAAAAAAATGTACGCCTAAATGATCCCACACAGGAGATCGGTCATTTTCATCGCGATATCCGCGCATTTCAGCAATAATCTTCTCATCAAATCGATCAGGATGGTTGTGCATAACCATATAACGTGAACGAGATAGCAATGAGCCGTTGCCGCCAAAACGATATTCAGGCAATAGAAACAATGAGCCAATTTCGGTTGTGCCGGTGTAATCGTTAGTCAGTGTTAGTAGCCTAGTTTCATTGGTCTTACCAAGCTCAGGGCAACGCTGAGTAACGCGCATCACCTTGTAAGAATAAAAAGGATGCTCTCGCCCAATGTTGGTATAGATTGCTGTTGTGCCAACCAAATCACCACTCTCAACATCTTCTAAAACCATAAAAAATGTCTTGGAGCTGTCACCATTTAAATTACCGCTACATGACTCCACACTTGTGTTGATGCGTTTTTCTAATAACTCGCAATCTACTGGCATAGAAGTCATACCGCCGCCTGTTTTAGACGCCAACTCGAACAGCTTGTCTAAGTCTTGGGTTTGAATTGGTCTAACAATTTGCATCTTCTTAAGCCTCTTTTAACTTTTCGCTGTCGCGAATAAAATCGAATTCACCTTTTGCCATACGCATTAATATCAATGCAACAAATTTAGTGCGTTCCGCCAAACTATCAATCACCATGTATTCGTTAATGCTGTGAATATCGCCACCACGAACGCCCAGCGTGTCAACATTTGGTAGGCCGCTCTGCGATAAGTTGTTACCATCACAAACCCCGCCAGTGGCGCGGTAAGCGACATCTATTCCTAACAAACTACCTGTTTCAGTAATAAAATTTTGCAAATTTTGATTGGCCTTGGTCAGTGGCTTTGGTCTTCTGGTGATACCACCAAATAACGCCACTTGATAACCTTCAACTAAGTCATGGCCGGCAATTAATGATGCAAGCCTTTCTTCTAACCACTCAATATCGTCATTGCTCTCAATACGACAATTGAAACGACCGACCGCCAAATCCGGAACCACATTAAGCGCACCGCCACCTTGAATGCTAGCAATATTAACGGTCAGGCCTTCTTTCTGCCCATGCAGTGCATTTATTTCATTAAACAATGTCACTAAGTGAACAAGAGCATTGCGGCCAGCCTCAATATCACGACCGGCGTGGGCAGACTTTCCGTTCACACGCACGGTGAAATTACCTGAACCCTTGCGCTCTCCCACTAATGTCCCATCGGGCAGAGAGGGTTCAAAAATAAGACCGACATCGTGATATTTTGCACGCTCAACCAAATATGCACCGGAACACGGTGAGCCAATCTCTTCATCAGGGTTAAGCAATATTTCGATACCGATTTCATCTATCAGTCCATTTTCGCGCAAACACTCAAGCGCTTTAAACATAACTGACAGTCCGCCTTTTAAATCAGCAACTCCCGGACCGTTGATAAGTCCATTACCAAGATCTGTACAAACTTGAAAACTGTGATCTTTTTCGTAAACCGTATCGTAATGACCCACCAACAATACCGATGGCTTACTCTCTTGCTCTTTACTGAGTCTTATAATAGGCGGGGATGGAAAAGACACTTCTTGACCCTTGTCATTGACAACGACACGATCTGGCAACTCAACAAACTCCGCCTCGCCAAATTCCGATAACTTGGCACACAAGACTTTGGATAATTGACTAAGACCTTCAAAATTTGTACTGCCTGTATTAATGTTGCACCAAGTAATGAGCTCGGCCAACATGTCGTTTTGTTGGTCGTCGATTTGGCTAAATAATTGTGTTATTTTTGGTGATAATGCGCTCATAATGGTTTTATATTTATTTCTTAATATTATTACATATAAGTTATATATTTCTGATAAATATACATAATTAAAGAATTTTATTAATAATTACACCTCATTATGGCGTAATTAAACGATATTACTTCGTCTATAATCTACCAGTTAGAAGCTTTTTACACTTAACCTATTTACACCACCAGCCGTTATGACAAAAAAACAATACGAAAATTTAGTTGATATTAATAAAAAATCAATTTTCCATCCCGCCTCATCGATCAGTGATGTACTGAATAACGGCACCACTATCTGTCTTGAGGGCAAAGGCGCCAACATTACAACGCACAACGATGGAGAGTTAATCGATGGCATGGCAGGCTTATGGTGTGTCAACATTGGCTACGGCAGAGAGGAGATTGGCAAAACAATGATGGACAGCGCTAGCACAATGGGCTACGCCCACAGCTTTGCCAGCACTTCAAATACACCACAGATTGAACTCAGCGAAAAACTCTTAGACCTTACTCGCGGTGTTTTTTCCAGAGTGCAGTACGGCACTTCGGGTTCTGACTGTATTGATACCGCCATCAAGCTCGTTCGTTACTACAACAACCTTAGAGGCAAGCCAGAGAAAAAGAAAATCATCGCTAGGGTTAATGCCTATCACGGCACCACATTAGCCGCCGCAAGTGTCACCGGCATTGCGGCGTTTCACACTGCTTTTGATTTACCAGTCGACGGTGTTTTAAGAGCACCCAAGCCGCATTTTTACGTTGATGGCAAAGAAGGTGAAACAGAAATACAATTCACCAAACGGATGCTTGATGAAATCGAGACAATCATTATTGGTGCCAGTGCAGATACGGTAGCCGCATTCTTTGCCGAGCCTATTTATGGTGCCGGCGGTGTCATCACCCCACCAAAAGGATACTTCCAGGGCTTGCGAGCGCTTTGTGACAAATACGATATTTTGCTATTGGCTGACGAAGTAATCACCGGTTATGGCCGTACAGGCGAATGGTTTGCTCACCAATACTACAACTACAAGCCCGACCTTATGACAACAGCCAAAGGCTTAACATCGGGTTATTTCCCATTATCTGCGCTTTATATTGGCGACAAGGTGTGGGACGTTTTGGTAGAAACAGCTGACGAACTCGGTGCTTTTTTCCATGGCTATACCTACAGCGGGCACCCGACAGGTTGCGCTGTTGCATTGAAAAACATTGAAATACTGGAACGAGAAAACCTTGTAGAGCGAGCCAAAGAAACGGGCGCTTACATGCACGCTCAATTTAAGGAAAAATTACATGGCTGCCCAATAATTGGCGAAGTTAGGGGTGCTGGACTGTTAGCTGGCCTACAAATTGTCAAAAGCAAATCTCCGAAAACATTTTTTGAGCGCGCTGACAAAGCTGCGCCACTACTGCAAAGCGCCATAAGAGAGGAAAAAGTACTGCTCAGAGGTCTACCTTCTGCCGACACCATTGGTGTATCACCAAGCTTTGTTATCACTGAGCAGCAAATTGACACCCTAGTTTCTGCTGTTGTTAACGGTGCCGCTAAAGTGCAAGAAAAGTTTGGAATTTAATGTTTAACACCAAGCAAAAATTTAGTGCCAGAAACAACACCCTTGATGTGCCAAGACGCCAATTACTGCATACTGAGTACTAATCATTGGGTATATTGTCGATCTTTATCCATTTTTGCGCGGCATTATTTCTATTCAGCACTTACAACACATTATTAACGGCACTCAAACTTCGGGCAATTCTGGTCGTGTGTTTGATATCCACAATCCTGCTACCGGTCAAGTAAGCAAACAAATGGAAAGCACCAGTGCAAATGACACCGCAAAAGCGACTGTTGCCAGTGAAAAATTTGGCATCCAGACGCAGTAACTTTAAATCAAATAGTGAATATTCTTCTATAGCGAAGATAATAATTTTCAACTATTTATAATTAACGTGTATATTGTTGACAAAAATAAACTCAGGTAATTATCATGTCTATTAACCACTTACGACACATCATTAACGGCGAAAGCATAAAAGGCACTTGCGAACGCGATTTCGACATTTACAATCCCGCCATAGGAGAAGTAACAACAAAAATTACTGGCGCAAGTGCAAGCGATACCGCGAAAGCAATTGCAGTTGCCAATGAAAAGTTTGGTGAATGGTCAAAAGTAACGCCATCAAAGCGCGCGCAAATTATGTTTAATTATCGCGAGTTGATTATTAAGCATACCGACGAGTTGGCTGAACTTATATCTAAGGAGCATGGAAAAACTCTTGCCGATGCTGTTGGAGAAGTTGGCCGAGGACTAGAAGTGGTCGAATATTGCACATCAATTAACAACCATCTTAAATCAGATTTTACAGCCGATGTTTCAACTGGAATAGATAGTTACAATTTACGCCAACCCCTTGGTGTTTGCACCGGCATTGTGCCTTTTAATTTTCCTGCGATGGTGCCAATGTGGATGTACGTAGTTGCCATTGCCTGTGGCAATACTTTTGTCTTAAAACTTAGCGAAAAAGTGCCTTCCTGCGGTTTGCGACTCACCGAATTGATGCACGAGGCAGGCTTGCCAAACGGCGTTCTTAATACTATTGTCGGTGATAAAGAGGCTGTTGATGAAATCTTAAGTAACGAGCATGTCAAAGCGGTCAGTTTTGTCGGCTCAACTCCGGTTGGAGAATATATTTATCAAGAAGGTTGTCGACACAATAAGCGCGTTCAAGCGCTTTGTGGTGCCAAAAATCACATGATTGTCATGCCCGATGCTGATTTGGAGCAAAGCACTGATGCTATTATTGGTGCGGCTTATGGCTCAGCAGGTGAACGCTGTATGGCAATTTCTGTAGTTGTTGCCGTCGGTGATGAAACTGCGGATCGACTCATTGAATCACTGTCACCAATAATTAAATCTCTAAAAATTGGCGCTTATAATGAGGCAGGCGTGGAGATGGGACCTGTGATCTCTAAAGAGAGCCAGCAAAAAATTCTTTCCTATGTCGATGCTGGTGTGAAAGCGGGTGCCAAATTAGTGGTTGATGGCACGAGTGTCAGTGAAAATAGCGAAGGCTTTTTTATTGGCGGCTGCTTATTCGATAACGTTACCTCAGATATGTCGATTTATACCGATGAAATTTTCGGCCCCGTTCTTTGTATCGTGCGTGTTTCCACTTATGACGAAGCTTTGACGCTTGTTAGTGACCATGAGTACGGCAATGGCACGGCGATTTTCACCCGTGATGGCGATACCGCCAGACACTTCACTAGCCACGTTCAAGTAGGCATGGTGGGTGTAAATGTTCCAATCCCTGTGCCAGTTGCAATGCACAGCTTTGGTGGCTGGAAACGTTCACTTTTCGGCAGCTCTGGCACACATGGCATGGAAGGTATACGTTTTTACACACAGTTAAAAACCGTCACCTCAAGATGGCCTTCAGGGATTCGTAAAGGCGCTGAGTTCCACTTCTCAAGTGGCAAAGACGTTTAAATTTAAGACTGGGTGGGCCAGAAAGCTTAGTCAATAGCCTTTTCTGGCCAACCCAATTGGCTAATATTATTGCGTATTTAGTCTTAGGCTTGACCTTTCCTGCTCGTGGCTTTAAACATAAAGGTTAATTTTTGTAATTGCCCTTGTTTAAGTTTTCTGCCGCTTGATACCAACTCTTCTACTTGCACCTCATCACTGGTTTCAACGGTAAAAGGTTGGGGCGACTGCTGAGTATTTACCTCAAAACTGTCTTTTCCGTATTTATTTGATCTCAATTCTACCCATGAATTAACAACCTGACAATCTAAGTGTGAGTGACAAGAGCAAGATGAGGCTATGGGTAGTTGCAGCTGCGCCTCGCCCCATAAATTAGGAAATTATTGCTTAAAACCGTGTGGCAGAATAAGGCTTTGTATCTATAGAGGTTTTTTCGTTTTTCATCATTTGAACCAGTATTTCTGCAGTGACTGCACCTTGTGTTAGGCCAAGATGTTGGTGGCCAAATGCAAGCATGATATTTGGGTGATTTGGGTGGCAATCAATTACTGGCAGCGAGTCTGGCAGGGTTGGACGATGCCCCATCCATAAGCTTTTATGTTTGCTAGATCGTAGTTTTGGAATGATGCCGGCACTTTGGTTTTTTAACAACTTAAAACGCTTTTTGATTGCACCGAGTTTCAAACCACCCAACTCACTGATACCAACAACTCTTATGCTTGACTCTAGAGGGCTGATAAAAAATCGATTTTCAGCCGAGGCAATAAGGTGCTTTAGATTCAAATTATTTTTTTGAAAGTCCACATGGTAACCGCGCTCTGCAACCAGTGGAACACTTAGACCAAGGTGATTTAGTAGTTTTTTGCTCCAGGCTCCAGCACAAATAACCACCTTATCAAAAAGCATTTTTTTCGAAGTTGTTAGGCAAATCGTATCGTCCTGTTGTTTTATTGAAACAACCTCTTGCTGAGCAAACACACCGCCTCGTTCAATAAATTTGGAAAATATTGCCTGACATAGCTTGTAAGGATCGCTCACTTGATACGCATCTTCAAAATACAATGCGTGTGATAGGTTTTCGTCAAGCTCAGGCTCCAACTTCTTAATTTTTTCACTATTTATAAGCTTACACTTAATGCCGTGATGCTGCATCATGTCTAGTTCGTTTTTGGCGTCTTGCATTTTATTCTTGGATTTCCATAACAATATATACCCAGGCTTATGCAAGAAATGTAAACCATCAATATCGGTCAATAATCTTTTCCACGACTCGACAGATAACTCGTTAAGTGCATTAATAGCACGTTTTGAAGATTCAATGTTTTTCTTGGATGCTTGTTGCATAAAACGCACCAACCAAGTAGCTAGATTAATAAGTTGTGATGGGGGTAAGCAAAGTGGTGAATTGGGGCTAATCCACATTTTGATCGCAGAAAAAACACTCATATTCTCAGCAAGAGGACTGATTAACTGCCTAGCTAAAAAGCCTGCGTTACCGTAAGACGCTCCTTCACCAGGTGGTGTTTTGTCAAAGAGTGTCACTTGATAGCCTGCACGTTGCAACTCTAAAGCACTGCAAATTCCAACAACACCAGCACCAACCACTGCTACCGTTTGCTTGTTATGACCTGACATGAGGAAAATTAGTTAATACTACTTTTTGCCAGAATAGCTGCGGCCAAATCTTCAATAGCCGCGCCTACTGATTTGAATACGGTAATTGCTTTGTCACTATTCACAAGATCAGCTCGCCCGCGATGCTGACCAGAACAGAGATCGAAAAATTCAGCAACTATGCTCTCTTCCGTAATCGCACCCTCACTGATTGGAATAAGGATGTCACCAGTTTCGCTGAACGCGCCAGCACGTGTATCAACAAATACATCGCCAATCTGCATGGCGGCATTGTTCGTTTCGCGCATCTTAGGGGTAAAACTACCCACCAAATCTAAGTGAGCTCCTGCTGACAACCACTCCCCCATAATCAGTGGCTCTGTTGCCATTGTTGCGCAACTGATTAAATCCACTTGTTGGGCTACTTTTTGTAAATTTTCCGGTAGACATATATGAGCATTAATACCGTCAACCCTAAGTTCTTCTACCAGACGCTGTGCAGAATCTGGGTTGCGCCCCCACACATGCACAACTTCAATTGGTCGAACGCTCATATGAGCTGGTATTAGATATCGCGCCATGCGCCCAGTACCAACCATTAACATTGAGTTAGTATCTTCTCGAGAGAGATAACGCGAAGCCAATGCAGAGACTGCAGCTGTTCGCCTAGAAGTCAGCTCATTACCATCAAGTTGCAAGAATAAGCGCCCTGTTTTGCCACAACTCAATAGGTAGTGCCCCGTCAAACCAGCCAAGCCGCGTTTATTATTGCCCGGAAAAACATTAACAATTTTTACGCCAGAATATTCACCTTCAATCCACGCCGGCATCAACAACAAAGTAGCATCCGGATCGCCTGGAACTTTCATGTTGTGGTGGTGTCGAACAGGCGAGTTTACTGTCTGAGTAAAAATTTTATCCAAACAATCTATCAGCTCTTTCCACGGTAAAGCTTCTGCGGTTTTTTGTTGGTCTAAGATCATTGTCATACCCCTATCTATTCTTTGTCATTGTAACGTAAAACACTACAATGCAAGCAAATTCGCATTACCGCCAGATGCCGTGGTATCCACGGTTACCACGCGTTCATTTAGTAGCTGCCATGGCTCATTGATAGAATCAATCACGGGGGTGATTCCAGGATTTCTATCGATAACTAACAAATCAAACTTCTTGCTATCACCACTATACATAATGGCATCATAGCAATCGCTTTTCAGCAGCTTGGCAGTGGACTCCACCTCCATCTTGAAGAGCTTATTTGCATTGACACCCAATCCAATCAACTGATCAATGCACTCTTGACTCAAGATTGTCATTACAGTGTTTCCGAGCGCCATTGCCATTAAACATTGCTGTAGAGCATCCTCATCACTAATCCCAAGACAAAGGATGCAGCCTTTCGGATGATAGCTCAGTGTATTACTTTCCCCAGTTGGACCAGGCAGTTCAACGCTCTGGCCATATTGATTGATTGCTCTTTGAAGATTATCGATAAAAGCTTGTCCAAGCTTTGGAAATGCGCCTGCTAGCTTATCCAGCGTCACTTGATCAAAAAATTCTGTGTTATTTGACAGTTGTCCAACATCTTTTCTGATAGCTGCTGTATCGAGTTTTCTGCTGTAGCCATTAAGTGCATTCGGTCCGCCAGCCTTAGGGCCAGTTCCAGAGAGGCCTTCACCTCCAAATGGTTGCGAGCCAACAACTGCACCCACTTGATTTCGATTAATATAAATATTGCCAGCATTGATTCTTTGACTTAGCATGTCCACTTGCGATTTAATTCGAGAGTGGATACCAAAGGTCAAGCCAAATCCTTTCGCATTCAGTTGATCAATCATCACCTCCAAGTTGTCCGATGAATAGCGAATAACATGTAGAATCGGGCCGAAAAATTCCTCGTTAATATCATCCAAGCACTCAAGCTCAATCATTGTTGGTGCAACATAATAACCATTAACATTGCTGTGCTTTGTTCTAGCAATAACTTTCGCATGGGTTGTGGAGTCATCAATATGTGCCTGAAGTTTATTTTGTGCAACCTGATTAATCACCGGGCCACAGTCGGTGCGCATATGTTTTGGATTGCCCAAATTCAGCTCCTCCATTGCGCCCTTTATCATATTACTGATAACATCAAAGCAATCTTCCTGAATGAGTAATATTCTAAGTGCAGAACAACGCTGGCCAGCACTTTTAAACGCGCTGTCTATAACATCTCGTGTCACTTGTTCGCTAAGTGCAGTAGAGTCAACTACCATCGCATTGAGGCCGCCTGTTTCGGCAATCAATCTGGCATTGCTATTGACGAGTAGATTACGCTTAATGTGTTTAGCCACCTGTGTTGAGCCAGTAAAAGCAACACCAGCAATATTTGCATCGCGCGTCAGTATTTCGCCAGCGTCAGCACCTTTGCCTAAAACAAGCTGCAATAAATCTAGCGGTATACCAGCCTCATGCAATAACTGCATAGCTCGATAAGCAATAAGCGAAGTGCTTTCTGCTGGCTTGGCAATCACAGCATTTCCAGCGGCAAGAGCAGCGGCCACTTGGCCGGTGAATATAGCCAACGGAAAATTCCACGGGCTAATACAAACAAACACCCCAAGTGCTTCGCGCTGTTCTGACATAGCGCCTCTTGCTAAGTTGGCGTAATAACGAAGGAAATCGACCGCCTCACGCACCTCGTCTATCGCATCTTGGAAAGTTTTCCCCGCCTCACGCATCGCCAATGCCATCAACTCTGCCTGGTGACTTTCAAACAAATCTGCAGCACACTCTAAACTCTTGAGTGTTGCATCTTGAGAATGACTCTTGTCATTAAAGGCATTTTTAGCATCGAGTAAGCATTGCTTAATTTGCCCCTCATCAGCGAAACTTACACTGCCCGCAAAATCTGATAAATCTGCCGGATTATGCACTTCGTGCTGATGGCTCGCGCCATCAACTTTAGTTTTGACAATAGAGACCCCCTGCCATTGATAATCCATCCAGCACTGCTGCGCAGCTTGCAGCGTGTCGACCTCATCCTGCTCACTAAGAACAATCGAGCATGAGTTGTTTCTAAAAGGCTGATAAATATCTTTTGGTAGTGGAATGCCTGAGTGCGTGACTTGAGAGCTACCCTCAACCTCGCTTAAAACGTCTGTAGCAAGCTCACTCGGCTTAACACTCTCATCAAACAAATGATTGATGAAAGAACTATTCGCGCCATTCTCCAATAAGCGCCTCATTAGGTAGGCCAACAAATCTGTGTGACTTCCGACAGGTGCGTATATTCTTGAAACAACGCCATACTGATTGACTAATTGATTGTGCAAAGACTCGCCCATGCCGTGCAATCTTTGCACTTCAAAACCCTCAACGTTGCCGGCTATTTCACATACACTGATCAATGTATGTGCATTGTGGCTGGCAAATTGCGGATAAATTCTATCGCGCATATTAAGCAATTTTTGTGCGCACACCAAGTACGAGTAATCGGTATTTGATTTTTTGGTAAATACTGGGTAATCAACATCGCCCAATATTTGAGCCTGCTTAATTTCACTATCCCAGTAGGCACCCTTAACCAAGCGCAGCATGATATTCAAATCATACTTTTCACTCAAGCCATAAAGCCAATCGATTACCAAAGGCGCTCGCTTTTGATAAGCCTGAACCACTATGCCAAAACCTTGCCAGTCAGTTCCGGCTTTGTTTTTGGCAATGTAGTCAATAATATCTAAAGAAAGATCAAGCCTCTCGGCCTCCTCTGCATCGATATTAATAGCAATGTTGTATTGTTCTGCAATATTGACCAACGCTAAGAGTCTTGGTGCCAATTCTTTTATGACACGATCTTTATGCATAAAGTCATATTTTGGATGTAAAGCTGACAACTTAACTGAGATACCATTAGCAGCAATAATGTCATTACCTTTATTATTTTTACCAATTGCAATCAACGCTTTTTTGTATGACAAGAAATAACGATCAGCATCTTTCATTGTCCAGGCCGCCTCGCCCAACATGTCAAAAGAATGTACTGCACCAGTATTGTTGGTAACCTTTAAAGAATTTTGAACATTCTCGGCAAAAACGAATTGTGCACCAAAGAAGCGCATTACACTATTGGCACTTAACCGGATACCGGGCCTTGAGAGAATATCAAGCGCATGCTTAATACGATTCTTGATTGTGGTGCTGTGGCCATGACTAATCATCATGTCTGCAACACTAAGGGCAATGGTTGCAATATTAACCATTGAGGTTTTTTTACCACCCAAATGCTTTGACCAGGGCTTATTAGATATTTTGTCAGAAAATAACTTATCTCTGGTTTTGTTGTCCGGCACTCTTAAAAAAGCCTCAACAAGGGTCATTAAAGAAAGACCCTCTTCGCTGCTGATGCTATATTCTGAAATAAACTGCGACAGTAAATCGGGCTTGTTTGAGGCTCGCAACTCCACAATAAATGATTCGGTTATGCTTTTAAATTGTTCTCGTTGAGCTAGATTAGTGCACTCTAATAATTGTAATTGATTCAAGGCTAATGCCTCAGACATCACCCGAGCGCACCTAATTGCTTTTCTTAATTTTGAATAATCTACACCTAACTTTTCCATTCTACTCATGCCATTATTTTAAAATAAGTTAAATAGACTTAATAACTATGTTTTTAGATATAATTAGTAATTAATTTTTATATACTTAAAAAATTTAATATAAATATCTACAATAATTTAATTATTAGGAAATATAACTATGTTAGATAATTACGACCACAAGATTCTCAAACTACTTCAATCGGATGGCAGGATGACGATCACTGAGTTATCTAATCAAATCGGACTGTCGAAAACACCCTGTCTTAATCGGGTTAGAAAGTTAGAAACCAAAGGATATATTCGAGGCTATAGAGCGTTAATTAACCATGACTTGGTTAACGACAATCACATTGCCTTTGTGCAAATAAAAATGGATAACACCAAAACCCAAGCACTGAATGCCTTTAATGCGGCAATTATGGAAATACCCGAAGTTGTGCAATGCCATATGATAGCTTCACACTTTGATTACCTACTCAAAGTCCGAACTAATAATATGGAAAGCTATCGAAAAGTACTGGGTGAGAAGATATCTGCCTTGCCTCACGTGCAGAGTAGCTCAACCTTTGTTGTTATGGAAGAAGTTAAGAGTTATACCTGAGACAACAACCAGTTCTTAAATAACCGCACATTCTGACACTCTAGATGCGCCTTGGGACAGATGACGTAGTATCCTTCTTCAGGCCTTAATATATGATCAAAAAGACGCACCAAGCGCCCCGACCGCAAATGCTCACCAACAAGAAGTGAAGATCCCATTGCAACACCTTGGCCGCCGATAGCGGCCTGCACTAAAACGTTCGTATCATCGATAATTGTCCCTCTATTAGGATCACTATTGCTAAAGTTTGCACTCCTTACCCAAGAAGACCATGATTGATAGCTGGCATCATGAAGCAAGGATAGCTGTGCAAGATCATCCTCGGCAAATTCATGATCAAATCCCGCAACTAAGGCTGGACTACATACCGGAAAAAAATCAAGCGACAACAAGTGAAAGCTCTCAACGTTGGGCCATTTTCCATCGCCATAAGTAATGGCAATATCAATATCTTCACTGACAAAATCCACGTCTTCGTTTGAATGAAAGAGGCTTAAGTTAATGTCCGGATTGTGTCGCCAGAAATTATTCAGCCTTGGAGAAAGCCACTTGGCAGAAATTGAGGGGGCTATCCGAACCTTTAACATTGCAAAACCATCATCGGCACTAACTTGCAACAACCTATCTGCAATCGCGTCCAGTGACTTTGTCATCACAGGCAATAAAATTTTTCCCTCATTCGTCAATTGAATTTTTCTGGACTGACGAATAAACAACTGCACACCAATTTGAAGCTCCAATTTTCGTATTTGGTGACTGGCAGCGGCTTGGGTGACATGCAGTTCGTCGGCAGCCTTGGTAAAGCTTAAGTGTCGTGCAACCGCCTCAAAAACCTTAAGACCATTCAGTGATGGGAGCTTGCTTCTCATATAATAACAATAAAGTGTTTAGCTAATAATACATTAGTTTTTCTTATGCTAGGGTTGTAGATGTTTTATAATAAACAAATCTAATCATTGACATACTAAGGTTCAGGAAATGACACGAAGAAAAACCGGCGGCAGAGCAGCACGAATAGCGCTAAGAGCAGCACCACTCGCTGAGGATGAAAAGCCCGTACTTCCAGGCGAGATAGGCGGCACATACAAACCGCTCAGCGATAAACAAGTACATTCAATTGAAGCCAATGTATTTCGCATCCTTGAAGAAATTGGTTTCGCCGAGCCCACTCCTCATTGTATTGAAACCTGTGTTGCATTTGGTGCAACCATGGGTGATGATGGTAGATTGAGAATGCCAGAAGAAGTGGTTAGAAAAGCAATGGCCATGTCGCAGCACGGTTTGACACTTCACGGCCAAATTGAAAAATACGACCTAGATTTAAGTGGCTCAAGAGTTCATTTTTCCACAGCTGGTGCGGCGGTTTTAATTGCCGAC
>LWDU01040519.1_pt1 | contig 25656 bp, 26 predicted proteins | sample 727161 | NCBI WGS metagenome assembly LWDU01 (sample SAMN04566230, study PRJNA314399) | hydrothermal vent metagenome | isolation source: deep sea hydrothermal plume seawater | place: Mexico: Gulf of California, Guaymas Basin | collected 2004-07-11
CCCGACGCTTTTGGGGGCGCAACTCTTTGTTCAACCGTGCAGCCCGCGTCTTTTCCGGAGCCGGTTGAGAGCACTTGGATTCCTTTGCCAACGTCGGTCAAAGGTCAGTTTGCGGTGATCGGGATTCTGGCCTCATTGAGATTCCCCGAGAAAGATCCTACCTTTGAACAGCTTCAAAAGTTGCATGGTCAATTGGCCGCATTCCGAGACGAAATGCGACGCCAACATCCGTTGGATCTTGTGATTGGAATGCACCCGTCAACACAAAAAGTTCGCACACAGCTCCATCTTGCCACGTCAAGCGACATGAACGTCAGTATTGTCGCGCCGCAAGGATGCGGGCGGGAGAAAATCGCCAGATCGGTGTTTTACAACCGACCACCCCTACAGGGACGATTACTGCCATTGTCGTGCGACCTATTGGACACCGAACTGTTGGAGACCTCGTTAGCTTCATTTCAATCTTCGCGAGCCGAGTTCTTCACGGGTGTCGACGTGCCGGATACCCTGTTGTTCCTGGACATCGATCGCTTGTCCCATGAATGCCAGCTGTTACTCGATCGGCTAATCCGTCAAGGTGCCTGGGATTACCGCGTGCTTACCACGTCCGCTCAAGAACTAGAAGAAATCGACTTTTTGCCTTTGGTCAGTGGCACGTTTACCACGCTGACCATCCGCGTTCCGCCTTTGGCGGACCGCAGCGATGACGTGCCATTACTAGCACAGCACTTTCTGGAACGACTGAATCGCGACGGCGAGCAACACGGTGGATTTTCTAGAACCGCGTTGGAACATCTCCAGGCCTACAATTGGCCCGGTGATCTAGAACAGTTGGCCCAAGTCGTGCAAGAGGCCTGTGAATCGGCCCATGGGACTCGCGTCGAAGTGGCCGACCTGCCGAAACGGATTCACTGGTACATGGAAGACCTCAAACAGCCTCAAGAGAACGAACCAATTCAATTGGATGAATTCTTGAGGTCGATCGAACAGCGGCTCGTCAACCGAGCCCTGGAACTTGCCAATGGCAATAAGGCCCAGGCTGCTCGGTTGTTAGGAATCACTCGCACGCGTGTCATTCGTCGAGTTGCCGAGGCTGGGAGCGAAAATCCCGAGTGACCCATCGCGGCGTGCGATGTAAGCGGCTTGTTTATTTAGTCGACTTGATGGGATTAACCCCACCGGCGCAGAGCCGGCTCATCGGACCACGCAAGTCTCTTGTCAAGAAAACTGACTGTTTAGGACCGAAACTTCTTTCGGTTGTTGGACAGATGGTGTGGGAGTTGAAGTCCGGTCGAAGGTCGGCGTTCGATTTGTCATTGGTTATTTGTCATTGGTTATTTGTCATTTTCGCGGTCTTAACCGATGCATCTAGCACGCGGCTTTAGTCCCGAGCGGCCAATCATTCTGCGTCAGTAACTTGTTTCGTGTAGCTCTTTAATGGCGAGCTTCCATTTGCGAACGAAATCTGCTTTCTCTCTGCACCGCGTGCTTCCGTGTCGTTGGGAGCATCTGCCATCCTGATGAACCGCACGGCGAAATCGATCAACCTGTCTTCCAATCCATCGGTTCGAGGCGAGCCTCCCAACTTGCACCTTTCTTCAATGACAAATGAAAAGTGACAAATAACTGATGACAAATCTTTAAGGAAACTCCGGGATGCCTTAGCCCACTACTGGTGGACTCCTAGGGATTAATTTTAGGCGGCTACGCCGCACGCCTGTTTTTCTTCGAATTCTGCGGGTGTTTGGTATCCCAGGGCTTGGTGTCGTCGCTGGCGATTGTAGAAGATCTCAATGTATTTGAAGATGCTGGCTCTTGCTTCTTCGAGGTTCTTGAATCTGTGGTGTTTGGTCCACTCATGCTTGAGCGACCAGAAGAATCGCTCCATGACGGCATTATCGTAGCAACAGCCTGTCCGACTCATGGAGCAAGTGATGCCAAGCGATCGCAAAGTGGCTTGGTACCTATCGCTCGTGTATTGGCAGCCGCGATCGCTGTGATGAAGTAACTGATTTGCCTTTGGCCGCCGTGTAGCGACAGCGTTGCTGAGAGCCTGCATAACGAGGGCAGTATCCAGATCTTTGTTGATCGACCAGCCGACGATCCGGCGGCTGTAAAGATCTAATACGGCGGCAAGGTAAATGAAGCCTTGCGTTGTGGGTAGGTAGGTGATGTCGGTGACCCACTTCTTGTTAGGCGCACCGGCTGCAAAATCTTGTGCAAGCAAATTACTTGCCGCCTTTTTCCTCTTGTCCGCGATCGTGGTCGAAGGCCTGAATGACCTACGAATACGACTACGAAGTCGCATTCTCTGCATGGATTTAGCGACTGTGTTGCGGCATGCGGATTCCAATTCCGCGACCTCTGTAATCTCCTCGGAGATTTTGTAGCTGCCGTAGATGCCTTGCGATTGTTCATGCACTTCGCGAACTGCAGCGTCAATGCGTTGCGTACGCGCACGTCGTGGGCTAATCGTACCCGATCGCCATTTATAGTAACCGCTCGTCGAGACCGACAGCACGCGGCACACCACAGCAACAGGGTACATGTCGCAATGAGACTTGATCCAGGCGTATTTCACTGCGACTCCTTCGCGAAGTACGCCGTTGCTTTTTTTAAGATTTCGCGTTCCAGTTCCGCTTGCTTCAGTTCCTTCCGCAAACGCCGGACTTCATCCTGAAGGTCGCCTACGGTCGTGTGCTCGTCCACGACCTCATCTCGGTCGGGACCGTACTCTTCGACCCAGTTGCGCACGCTACCGCAGCTCACGCCCAGCAACGTCGACGCGTGCAACATCGAATGACCTTCCACTACGACAAGCTTTACCGCATCACGCTTGAAATCCTCGGTGTAACGAGGTTTCCGCTTTGGGTGTTTTACTTCGTCCATGATATTCCTCCTTAGAGATTTTCTGCTAATCCCTAGGAGTCCGCCAGTAGTGGGCTAACGCAGGACCTCGGTCGACCAACCAAGGGCAACACTAATCACTCGCAATTCACTCTAAAAAAATACCCTCTACAAGCATTGCACCTGCCAGCTGCCTGACAAGGTCCAGGCAAAACTGACTGGACTTGTGTGGAACGATGAGATGATGGGACCGGGCCAGTTTCAGACACCCGATCGTCTATTTCTGAAGCCGGTCGGTCAGTGCATCGGCGCAGCCACCGATCGTTACGCCAAGGGCCCGTCCCCGGCGCAGGCCAGTCGATCGTGTAGATCCACCAGAGATCGAAGGCTCGCGATTGCGCGGCTATCGCCGAATGACTCTATCAGCTGACATGTCGAGTAATCGGAAACCGCTGCGGCGTACTTTTCTTCCCATTTCTGTTGCGCGGCAGCCGCAGCCGCTGAGCGGTACGGGAATCGGTGCGGCGGTCGCGGCAGATTACATCGCCACGGTTTGGGAGACAAACGCGCTCGAAAACACTCCTGAGCTGTGCACAACTTGATGTAGAGAGGGTCGGTGTCCAAATCCGCGAGCAACGCTGTGGCTTCGTCGCTGGTGGGCTCAAACGTCCGATTGGTGACTAGGCATCGAAAACCGGCAAACGTGCGGTAGAGTCGTAGGGAAAGCCCCTGCTCGGTTGCTACTCGCTGCACTCGGTCGATAATCTTCGCTTGCGGCGATTCGACGCTGCGGCCCCACAGTTGGTTCCACCAGCGTGCGAACGCCGATGTCGCCGACTCGACCGGAAGATCGATATCGGCTATCAGCAGATCGGCCGTATTCAGCACAAGGGCCCCATAGATGTTCCGGGTGATGACCGCTTTGAGTTGACCATTGTCCGGGTACTCTTCGACGACCTCCTCACGCAGAGCACATGTGGAGGCAGGTGCTGCCCGCTCAGTCGCTGCCGTGCCACCCGCACGCGTTCCTCAGCCCGCTGCTGTGCCTGTTCCGGACTCTCATTCGAGCCCGCGTATTGCCCCAACTCCCAGGGGCCCTGGGGCGAATCAACCGATGCCGTGGCTCGAGCCCAATACTTGAAGACTTTCACGACGCAGGCCTCCTTATTGCGGTACAGTTATGTTGGCAGCTTGGCTTCGCCGGGATCGAGCGATGTTTGCTCCATTTCGGGAAAGGCCCGCAGCGATGACTCGGCTTCATGTGCGGCATCGGCGATGTGTCCGTGGTCGATGCCCAGCAGAAGGACCAATAGTGCTGAAACACCGACGGCCGCCGCTTGCCATCCGCCGGTACCCTGCAATGGTGTCCGGCTAGTTCGGAAGAACATGATCGAGATGATACGCAGGTAGTAGGCGGCGGCAATCGCGGCATTGATACCGCCGGTGATCGCTAGCACGAGGAACCAGGTGCGGGCTGTGGGGTCGGTATGGTGAATGGCGACGTCGACAGAACTGGTGAGTAACGTCAGCTTCCCCCAAAAGCCAGCCAACGGCGGTATACCAGCCAGCGAAAATAGAAACAACGCGATGGCGGCGGCGATCAAAGGCTGGTTGTTCGCCAAACCGGCCAGGTCATCGACATTGCGGACCGATTCCTCGTTGTCTCCCAAATAGGAGAGGGCCGCGAAAAATCCGACAGTCGCTAAGGCGTAGACAGAGAGATAAAACAGCACGGCGGCAATACCACCGTAGGCCTGAGTCGGTGCGGCCGCTGCTGCGGCCAAACCGATGAGCATGTAACCTGAATGAGCGATCGATGAATAGGCCATCATTCTTCGCAGATCGGTCTGCCAGAGCGCTGAGACGTTGCCAAGTGTCATGGTGATCACTGCGATCACTAACAGCAGTTGCCACACCATCGGGTTGGCGCCCGGCAATCCAATCAATACAAGACGAATAATGGCAACCATGCCCGCCAATTTCGGCGCGATCGACAAGAGTGCAGCGTTGCTATGGCTAACACCCTGGTAGACGTCCGGTGCATAGAAGTGAAACGGTACGGCGGCAATCTTGAATCCCAAGCCAGCGAGGACCAAGACCAGTGCAATTCCGCCCAGCGTCGACGGTTCGGCCATGAAGGCCGACTGGATCGTCGCAGTGCCACTGTCCATGGCCAGGAGCGTAGTTGTGCCGGCAAGCCCATAAACGAAACTGAGGCCGTACAGGAAGACGGCTGAGGAGAGGATGCTGAGAAAAAAGTACTTCGCCGTTGACTCGGCAGTTCCGCGGCCCTGGCGGCCCAGATAAAGCAGCACGTAGGTGGGGATGCTGATCAATTCCAAGCCAAGGAACAGAAATATCAACTCATTCGCCCGTCCAACGAACATGACACCCGCGGTGATGACGAGCATTGCGCCCAAGAACTCCGTGGAGAGCTTGCCCTTGGCCGTCCGAGCGCCAGCGAGCACTAACAGTAGGCCGGTGGTCGTCGCTAGCCAGCGAACGACGTTGCCAAATTGGTCGGCGATGATCGGCCCATAGATCGCAGTTTCGCTATCGGACTGTTGCCACACCAAGTAGGTTGCCACCACTTCCGCAGCGACCGTGACAATCAGCCAGACGCGAGGCGCACGAACAAACGCGCCACCGACGAATAGGATCGTTGCCATCGCGATCAGAAAGATCTCTGGCAACAGCGTCACAACAGTTTTTAGTAGTTCATCGTACACGTGCGAGCGACTCCGTTACGACCTGTGGTGCGGCCGCTTGTTTCTCATTCTGAATGTCCAGGTGACGAACTTCTTCTTCAGCCGCGAACGTCACCCTGTTCAGGGACGGTGCCATGCGATCGAGGAAGAACTTGGGGTACAAACCGATCCAAAAAACGAGCACGGCGAGCGGCAGTAGGGCAGCGACCTCTCTAACGTTCAAGTCGGTGATCGGTTCACCGTTGTCATGACCATGTCCAGTCGGTTCGCGCAGCGGTCCAAAGAAGACTCGGCGGACCAAATTCAGCATGTACCAAGCGCCGAGGACAACACCCGAGACGGCCAGAATGGCGATAATTAGCAGGTCAGGGGTGGCCCAGCCACGCTGGAACATGCCGATCAAGATCAGAAACTCTCCAGTGAATCCGTTCGTGCCGGGCAGCCCGATACTGCTAAACGTGAAGAGGATCATGAAGAACGTCAGGCATGGCAAACGTTTTGCCAGCCCCCCGTACTGAGCAATTTCTCGAGTGTGATATCGTTCGTACAGCATTCCGACCAAAGCAAATAGGGCCCCGGTCGAGATGCCGTGGTTGATCATTTGCAGGGCACTGCCCTGGACGGCCAACGGCGTCAATGCGAACAGTCCCAATGTGCAATAGCCGAGATGGCTGACGCTGGAGTAGGCGACCAGTTTTTTCATATCTGACTGAGCCAAAGCGACCAATGCACCGTAGATGATCCCGATGACAGACAGCCAAAGGAGCCAGGGCATGCACTGTGCCGTCGCATTCGGTAACAGGGGGACACTGAATCGGAGAAATCCATAGACACCGATTTTCAACAAGATTCCGGCAAGGAACACGCTACCGGCGGTCGGCGCTTGAACATGCGCCAATGGGAGCCAGGTGTGGACGGGAAACAGCGGCACTTTGATCGCGAATCCAGCGAACAATGCCACGAAAATACAGACTTGCCATTGCTCTGGAACCGACTGGTTACTGGTTAGGTCGGCGATCGAGAAGTTGAGCGACCCGGTCCGGCTGTAATCGAACAGCACGATCGCCAACAAGCCAAGAAAGGTCAGCATACTCCCAGCGAGCGTGAACAGAAAGAACTTCATGGCGGCGTACTGCCGGTCTTCGCTGCCCCAAATGCCAATCAGGAAGAACAACGGGATAAGCGTAAACTCGAAGAACACGTAAAACAGGATGATGTCTTGGGCGGTGAACACGCCCAGGCAGCCAAACTCGAGCAATAGCAGCATGCCGTAGAACAAGGGCACTCGCTCGCGAATGGCCGTCCAGCTGACGAATATCGACGTGACCATCAGGACGGCTGACAGCGCGAACATCCAAAGGCTCAATCCATCGAGTCCCAGACTGAACTGTACGTTCAGATCGCGAGAGGCGTCAAACCAACTCCAGACTGCAAAGGGCTGATCGCCGTTCTTGGGAAACTTGGCGACAAGAGCCCACGTACCGACCAGTGCCACAAGCGTGGTACCCAGTGCGACGCGACGGACGATCACATCGCCCAGCGGTGCCAGAACCCACATCAGGCAAGCGCCCACCAAGGGCACCAGGATCGTAGCTAGGAGTAAGTTTTCCGGTTCGAACATTGGAGTTGTCTTGTACGGAGACCGCGATGAAAGGAGTGGAACTAGGCTATGACGGTAACCACAATAGCCTGACGAGGATCAACACCAGAGTGCCCAATACCATCGAGAGGGCATAAAATGGCGTCAGACCCATTTGCAGGGGCCGCAACAAACTGCCGAGCAAAACAGGAAGTCGTCCGACTAAATTAACAAGTCCGTCGACGTAAATGCGATCGATTGCATACAGGAACGTGGCGGCGATCTTCAACGGCTTGACCACAGAAAACTGATACAGCTCATCGAAAAAGAACTTCTTTTGCGAGAGTCGGTAGGGCGAGGCAAAGCCCAACAATATGAGGGGCGCGGAAACGACCAGGCCGATCAATAACAGGAAGCGTCCCGTGAGAACGGCCAGCCAACCGAGCCCCAACCCTTCCGCGCGGCGGATTGTTTTCTGAATCCACGATTTGTTTTGCAGTCGCGCCATGGCGTTGACATCGAACATCCGCTGGTACCAGGGCGCATTGAAGAGACGCGCCAACGCGTTCGCTTGGCGAGCGCCGCCCAAGTACAGGTATGCGGCAAGGCTCATTCCGATGAGAACGATAACGATGCTGGTCATCGCCACATCCATGTGGAACTCAATCGCATGGCTCCCGACATAGAGTGAAGAAAGCGAGGGTGTCATGCCAATAAAGCCAGCGAAGGATGACAACGGCGCAATCAACATGCCGATCAATGTGGCAAACACGGCGAGGACCACGAGCGGCGCGGTCATCGAGGGGGGTGACTCGTGAGCGTGTTCACCCGCTTCCGGTGGAGTTCGCAGTTCGCCATGGAAAGTCATAAAGTAGGCGCGGAACGTATAGACCGCAGTCAAAAATGCGGTGAAGAGTGCCAGGTAGTAGAGGGAGTAATAGACACTGCTGACCACCTCGATTGGCAGCGAGTAGACTGCCTCGCTCTTCGTGACTGTGGCGCTACCATCAGCCACCCCGTGCCCTCCGTGGTCGATGTGCTGCAGTTGATGCGCCTTCTCGTGGATCGAGCCGATAATCGCATCCTTGCTCCAAAAGCCTGAGAATGGAAAAAGACCGGACAATGCCAGACAGCCCAATAGGAAAGTGGCATGTGTGATGGGCATGATTTTTCTGAGGCCACCGAATCGACGCATGTCGATGACATGGCCCATGGCGTGCATGACGCTTCCGGCTCCGAGGAACAGGAGAGCCTTAAAGAACGCGTGGGTAAACAGGTGGTACATACCGGCGGAAATGCCAGCGAAAGAACCAACTCCCAGCCCAAGGAACATGTATCCGAGTTGACTGATGGTCGAGTAGGCGAGGACTCGTTTGAGGTCAAATTGCGTCAATGCGATCAAACCGCCAAGTAGCGCCGTAAACCCGCCAACACAAGCGACGACCAATTGCGCATCCGGCGACGCCATGAACAGGGGAGAGCACCGCGTGACCATATAGATTCCGGCGGTGACCATTGTCGCAGCGTGTATTAACGCACTGACAGGCGTCGGGCCCTCCATTGCGTCGGGAAGCCAAATGTGCAAAGGAAATTGGGCACTTTTTCCACAGGCGCCGAGCAAAAGCAGCAGACAGATGACCAACGCGACCGTTCCCGTTTTATATTGGCTGGGATGTCTGCTCAGCACGCCTTGGAGAGTGTCGGAACTCAGATTGACGTCTTGGTCGTTATTCGAATCGATGGGAACGACGGTTTTTTCAACACCCGTTTCACCGGCCGTTTCAGTGACCAGGGAGTCGTGGAAGTTGAGTGATCCGTACGTGGTCCAAATCAGGAACAATGCTAAGGCAAAACCAATATCACCGACCCGGTTCACTAAGAACGCCTTCATGCCGGCGGCTGCCGCCTCGGGTTTGGTGTACCAGAAGCCGATCAGCAGATAACTGCAGACACCGACCGCTTCCCAGAACACAAACAGCAGGACAAAGTTGCTGACTGACACCAACATGGTCATCGAAAAGACGAACAATGAGACGTAGGCAAAGAACCGCCAATACGAACGATCTCCGTTCATGTACCCCATGCTATAGACGGCAACTAACGTCGACACGAATGTCACCATGCAGAGCATCATCGAGGTGAGCGCATCGGCCCGCAACGTCACCGCGACTCGAAAGTCATGCATGGTAGGGGCCAGCAACATGGCCTCGTCAACGTTGGCCCAAGTCCAGATTTCGATCACTCGTGAAAACGGCGCGGCGTGCGGATCCTGTTGACTGCTGATTTCCCCAAACAGCATGAAGCTGGCGAAACACGATGAGCCAAGTGCCGCGACGGTGATCCAGGCAGTGACTTTCGGCACGCGTTTCGACAACCAGGGGCCGATTACGCCGCACAGTATGGCGGCGAGCAGCGGCGCGGCTGGAATCATCAGGATGTATTTGTCGATCGTATCCATGAGCGGCTTATCTTTGTCGTTTGCGCGTTGTTACTTTTTCCGACTTTGTCCTATATTCGCGGCCGGTGGGTTTGTTCACCAATATCTACATCGGGTTCAATACCGGCGGGGGTTAGGGTCGGCCAAACGCGATCCTCGTCCATTTCTTCCGGTATCTGTCGATCGACATAGGGGGGGAGAATCGACTCGCGAAGATCCTGCCAAACGACAATGTCAAGCGAATCGGAACGGTGGAAGAGCATCAGGATCAGCGCCAGAGCGATGCCCGCTTCGCACGCTGCCACTGCGATCATGAAGATGACCATCACCTGACCACCCCAGTCGTGATGAAATCGGCTCCAGGCCGCGAAACTGAGCGCAACGCCCTGCAACATCATCTCGGCACACAGGAACATGACGATCATGTTGCGACGCACGATGAAACCGACCATGCCGATAACGAAGAGCAGGCTGCCCAGAAGTAAGTAGTTGCTTAACAGATTGAGTTCGTTCACGACGTTGTTGACTCCTCCTGGTCGTTACTGCGGCCCTGGATCACGATCGATATCGCACCTACCAAAGCAACCAGCAGTAGAGTTCCAGCCAACTCGACCGATATGAGATGACGCCCGAACATTTCGGCGCCCAGGTGGGCCATATGTTCCGAGTCGAGAAGGTCGTTATTTCTCGACAGTTTCTCAATTCTCAGAGGCTTGTTTTGCCACGCGTCAATCTGCGTCAAAACGGCCGGTAACTGACTCTGCAGTATTTTCAGTGTTTCGTCGGATACATCACTGCGAAGGTCAACGGCGATGACGTCGCTGACTCGAACGTTGGCAAGCTGATCGGCGGTCAACTCGACCCCATTGCTCGCTTCTCGATTGAGCTGTTCGATAGCCATCGCCACTTGTTCTCGTTCATCTTGCGATTCTCGACCAACGGCGAAGGTTAACACGCTCACCATAAGTACCGCCGCAATAACGGACATTGCCCGCGGAACATGACCCCATGTAATACGGTCATAGGTCGAGTGGCCATCGGATTGGGCCAGCATAACGACGAACAAGAATGTCACGACGATCGCACCCGCATAGACGACAATCGTTGCTAGCCCGAGGAACTGTGCGCCCTGAAAAAGGAGCAATCCCGATACACCGGTCAGCGTTACTGCGAACCAGATGGCCGCGTAGACCGGACTTCGCATTGTGATGGTGCAGACTGCCGAGACGATCGTCACCAACGCGCAGACCGAAAAGACAAGTTGGCTAGTGAAGGTTCCGTTCAGTGGGAGCAGCGGGAGATTTCGTAGGAACTGGTGTGTTGGAAAGAAACCCATCGTGCATAGCAGGAACAACCCGACAGAGATTGCGCCCAATGTCACGCCAATCGATCGCGATACCTTGGTGCTGCGTGGGATTAGCGCGTAGAGTGCGATTCCGCCGAGCGCGATCGCCCATACCAATGGATCGAGCACCAGATTTTTCAGAGTCGATTCGGCGAACAAGATGGCTGGTGGCAAGCGGCCCATCAAACGGTACCTCCCAGCTCTTTCGATTTCATCGGTTCCGCCTCGTGGGTCGCATCGAAAACGCTCAACAGTTTCTCTTTGTCGAAGATCATTTCCTCACGGCTGCGTCCGGTCAGGTTGTACAAGCTCGTCAGTTCGATTGCATCCACAGGGCACGCCTCTTCGCACATCCCGCAATAAATGCAGCGAAGTTCATCGATTGAAAAGCTCTCCGGATATTTTTCTCGATCGTCCCACGAGCTCTCGACTCCGACGATGTCGATGCAGTGCGCTGGACAGGCGGTGGCACAGAGGAAACAGGCAACGCATTTCACACGTCCTTGGTCGTCTTTGTTCAATCGGTGAACGCCCCGATAGATCAATGGGTTGTCGATCTGAGGTTCTTCTTCCGGATAACTAACCGTTACCGCACCTCCACTGAGCGACTTTTTCATGTGACGAAATGTCGTTGTGAGGCCCTGGATGAACATCGGAAGGTACATCATGCCTGCCGTGCCGAGCTTAGGCTCTTCTACCCATTTAATGCACGGATCGTCTTGTTGCATCGGATTGACCTTGGCCTACAGTTGTGAATCGATTCCGGGTGAAAACGAACGATGAGGTCGATTATCGGCGACGTGTGGATGCATCTTGGCAACGACAAATAACGCGGCAACAAATACCAGAGCCGAGGGGACGACCATCATCCATGAGGCTGCGATTTCCCCGAAAGCTTCGTCGCTGAAAAGCGGAACAATGAACAAACGACCGATCTGATCAATGAAGGCGACGGCCATAAAGTTGAAGATGCCCAGTGGAAGCATCACCTTCCAAGCAAGGCTCATCAACTGGTCGAATCGGAAGCGAGGCCACGACCACCGCACCAACATGAAAAACGCGACGACAAAGAAAATTTTCACGCACAGAACAGTTACTCTGATGAGTGCTGTGAACCAGCCGATGTCGTTATCCGATCCGGTGATAAGCCAGAAATGCCATCCACCAAGGAAAAGCATTACGATGAGGAACGCGGCGGTGACCAAATGCAAGAATTCAGCGATTAGGAACAACAGTAATTTCATACCGGAATACTCGGTGTGGTAGCCACCGATCAACTCCTGTTCGCACTCCGGTAAGTCGAAAGGCAGTCGAGCGGATTCCGCGAATGCTGCGGTGACAAACACGACAAAGCCCAACGGTTGAGCGAAAGCAAACCACAATCCCGAGTTGGCTTGATGTTGAATGATCTGTTGTAAGTTCAACGATCCTGTCGCTGCCACCACACCGAGTATTCCGAGCCCAAGTGGCAATTCATAGGCAATCAGCTGAGCGGATGATCGCAGCCCACCGAGAAAACTATATTTGTTATTGCTTGCCCATCCACCGAGTATGACTCCGTAGACCGCGATGCTGGAGAGGGCAAAGATGTAGATCAAACCGACGTCGATTCCCGGCGCGACAACAAGTTCGATTGGCTCTCCATCCACGAGCGATGGAATGACACTGCCGAACGGTATCACCGCAAAAACGGCCAGCGCTGCAGTCAGGATGACGATGGGCGCCAGGCGAAACATCTGCTTATCGACGTGACTGGGCGTGAATTCTTCCTTCATAATGAATTTGAGCCCGTCGGCCAGCGGCTGTCCTAGACCGAAAAGCCGTATCTTCGTCAGCGGGATTCCGACCCGGTTTGGTCCCACTCGGTCTTGAATCCAGGCAGCCATGCGACGTTCAAGTAGAACGAAATAGGCGGCTGCCGTCATGACTCCGCCGAGCATGACTCCGATCTTGATCGGTACTTCGAATTTGAGAATTGTTTCCAAAAACATTTCTAAATCTCGTATGACACGCAGTTACGCGGAGTCCACCATGGTTGATTCGGTAGCTAAGTGATTGAGCGTCAAGCAAACTCCATCGAGGGGTATTTCCTCGGCCGCCAAAGTGAAGTAACCGATATCGGCTGCCAGCTCTCGCCGCACTACGTCGGCCTGGAAGAGTCCAGTGCGGTTCAACAGCCGCCAATACAGTTGGCCGTCTGTGTAAACGCCTGCCGGTGGACGGATGGCCCAGTCGACCGATTGCAGGCGGTGATCACAGTTGACAAAGGAACCGGCCCGCTCTGCAAATGCTGGTGTGGGAAGCTGATAATCGGCGGAGTTCCACAGAGGCGATGGAAAGAGCTCCTGCACAATGAGCGTTCTGCGACGCCGCAGACAGGCCCCGGTCTCGTCGCTAAAACACTCGGATCCAAGTGGCGCACCGCCCACGACCCAAATCGCTTGAATACTGTCGTCGGCCTCCAATTTTTCTTGGAAGGCTTCCCAATTGAGAAGTTTGCCTTGGAGGCCCGCCGGTTGGGGCATTTCTCCGCGCGGATCGTAAAGTTCTGCGCGAACGACTCGTCCTCGCCACTGACCGGAATAGGACCAACCCCGAGCAGTGCTTCGGCATCGATTGAACGCACATACTGTGCAAGCAGATAGGCCTCTTCGACCGTTTGAAACGGTGATAATACCGCCGCGATACGTTCCTGTCTTCGCAGATCGGTATCCATGTCATCCAGAATCGCTTCCCACTCGACGGCCTGATCATCGGCCTGGCGTTGCGGTCCGGCAACTCGGTTGCCGTCGTGAATGTAGTGCCAATCATATCGGCCCTCGTCGCAGATCCACCATTGGTTGACCTGCTGATTCTCGCGGGGCTTGATGCGATAGATGCGGTCCTGGTTTTCATCGACTCGAATGGAACATCCGGCGGAACAGCCACCGCAAACATGGTCGTGGCCCTTCATGAACCAAACGCGCTGCTGGTACAAGAAATCTTTGTCTCCAAGGGCACCGACCGGACACAAGTCAACCACGTTCCCGGACATCTTGTTGTCCAACGGAAAACCGGGAAACACGTCGATCTCTTCATGGGTGCCCCGGTTAACGACCATCAGCTCGCTTGTACCGGCCGTCTCGCGACAGAATCGCACGCAGCGACTGCACATCACACAGCGGTCAACGAACAGCGTGACGGTATCGCCCAGGGAACGTCGACGACTGGTGAATGGTTGTAAGTCGGCTCGACGTTCCTCGCGGCCATGTTCGAAATGATAGTCCTGTAGATGGCATTCGCCCGCCTTATCGCAGATTGGGCAGTCGATCGGATGGCGAATCAGCAAATCTTCTTCTACCAACGCGCGGGCGGCCCTGACTTTCTCGCTGTCGGTGATGAAGACCGTGCCATCCGTGGCCGGCGTTTGACATGCTGGGACCAACTTGGGCACCATCGAAATATCGCCGGTCTCCTTGTTGCGGCGACCTGTTTCCACCAGGCACATCCGGCAACTGGCGACAACGGACAGACCCGGGTGCCAGCAGTAATGCGGCACCTCCTTATCGGCGCGCTGCGCGGCTTGAATTCCATTTAGCCTTTCGTCGTCGCCAATTTCGACTTCAACGCCGTCGATGAGGACTGTGCCCATAGGGAAACTCAGTGGTTCGCAAAAAGTAATCGAGTGGGATGTGTTATTAGTGAGACGCTTGCAAATTCAAGGCGGGAACAGGGACCGTTTCATGGCAGCCGTCCGGATTCGTTTCCTTGATGTAGTTTTCAAATTCGTCGCGGAACTTGCGAATGGCATTTTTCATCGGCCAGGCTGCTCCATCGGCCAAACCGCAGATGGTTGTCCCGGGGATGATTCCAATCGAATCGCCGATTTCCAGGATGAGGTCGAGGTCCATCAGACGCCCCTTGCCCGCGCTGATGCGCTGCATCATTTTGAGGGCCCATGAAGTGCCCTCGCGGCAAGGTGTGCATTGCCCGCAACTCTCGTGAGCAAAAAACTGGCAGCAATTGTGCAGCACATCAACCATTGAAACCGTCTCATCCATCACGACAACGGCCGCCGTGCCAAGGCCGAGGCAGTCGTATTTTCCCGGACCGGAAAAATCGAGTGGGCAGTCGAATTCATCGGCGCTGAGTATGCCCATGCTAATTCCACCTGGAATGGCTGCCTTCGCTTTCCGCCCCTTCCACACTCCGCCTCCGAATTCGTCAATCAACTCCTGGACTGTCAGACCCAGTGGTGCCTCATAGCAGCCCGGCTTTTCGATGTGTCCGCTGACGCAATAGAGTTTTGGACCGTAGCTACCCGCGTCGCGTGGATTGCTCGGGTCGGCGGGCACGCCCATCGATTTGAACCAATCGGCACCTCTGTCGACGATCTGTTTCACGCAGGCGACTGTTTCGACGTTGTTCACCACTGTCGGTTTGCGAAAGACGCCCTCGACGGCGGGAAAGGGGGGTTTGATTCGTGGCCAGGCACGTTTTCCCTCCAAGCTCTCGATGAGTCCGGTCTCCTCGCCGCAAATGTACGCAGCGGCACCGCGGTGTAGGAAAATGTCGAGCGAAAAATCGCTGCCCAGAATGTTCTTCCCCAAGTAGCCGGCTTCGTAGCACTCGTCGACCGCTTGCTGCACGCGATTCCAAGCGTGCGGATACTCGTACCTTAGATAGAAGTAAGTCGTCGTGGCTCCGGTGGCATAGCAACTCAGAATGATTCCCTCAAGGACCTGGTGTGGGTCCTCTTCCATCAGAATTCGATTATTGAACGTCCCCGGCTCACTCTCGTCCGCATTGAGGCAGAAGTAGATCGGATGGTCTTTCTTGTTCAGGAACGACCATTTCAAGCCGGTCGGGAATCCTGCACCGCCGCGGCCCCGGAGGTTGCTCGACTTCACCAGATTGACGATGTCGTCGGGGCTACACTTTTTGAGCGTTTTTTTCAGTCCGTTATATCCACCTTGTGACTCATAGCCGCGCAAGGTGTGACTATCGTCACGATCGATGTTTGCCAAGAGTACCGGCTCGAATTCGGCCACGGCTCGGATCCTGTTTTTTTGGGGCTTAGGGGTTCAGAGAAACGAACGAACGATTACTTCCAGCTTGCTAGCAGCCTATCCGCGTCTTCTTTGGTAACACTCTTGTGCAGCTCGTCCCCGGCAAGAATGCAAGGGGCATGTTCGCAGGCGCCGAGACATTCGGCGTATTCGATCGTCACGCTGCCGTCCTCGGTTGTCTCGCCCGGGCGAATTCTAGATTCCTGGCAGAGATGATCGAGTAATTCGTCGCCCCCACGGAGGTGACAGCTGATCGAGCGGCAGATCCAAGCTCGAGTCCGACCGTGCGGTTGGTCTTGTTTGAAAAATCCATAAAACGTCAAAGTGTCCTGCACTTCGGCGGGCGCCAACTCGAGTATTTCGGCTATCTCGACCACGGCTTGGAGTGGGACGTGGCGCAGCGCAGCGTTCACGATGTGAACCGCGGGCAGTGTGACGGCCTGCTTGTTGGGATATCGAGGCAGCAGCGCTTCAATCTGCTCGACCATCTCCCCAGTCAACACTTTGAAATCGGCTGTATTCATCAGTGACTCTTGTTGGTAACGAGTTTTGGATCGATCCCGGTCGATCAACGGTCAAGTTCGGCGGCAATAATGTTCAAGCTGCCTAGTACGGCCACAACATCGCTGAGCGTATGGCCGCGAATTAGGTGTGGGAAGGCAGCAAAATGGAAGTAGGACGGCGGTCGGCAGCGAGCGCGATAGGCTACATTGCTACCGTCACCGACGATGTAAAACCCCAGTTCGCCGTTTGGCGCTTCGACGGCCCTGTAGGTCTCCTCGCACGGCACTTCGATTCCACGATTGCTCATCATTAACTCGAAGTGAGTGATCGTTCCTTCGATCGTCTGGTAGACCTGTTGTTTGGTCGGCAGGGCCGCTCGTTCGTCCGGCCCGACGTTCACCGGGCCGCTGGGCAGATTCTCGATCGCTTGTTCGATGATCTTGAGGCTCTCTCGAATCTCTTCAATGCGAATAAAATACCTGGCAAAACAGTCGCCGGCGGTCGTACAGCAAACCTGGAAGTCGAAGTCCTCGTAGGAGAGGTAAGGCTCGTCCTTACGAAGATCGCGAGCGACGCCACTGGCCCGTGCAATGGGGCCTGAGCAACTCCTGCTAATGGCCTCTTCCTTGGTGAGAACTCCGACGCCTTTCGTGCGGTCAACAAAAATGCGATTACGGTTGAGTAACCGTTCCATGTCGTCCAGCGTGCTGGGGAATGTCCGCAGGAATTCCCGAATTTTCTCGATCACTTGTGGCGTCATGTCGTGCATCACGCCGCCGACTCGGGTGTAGCTGTTGGTGAATCTCGCGCCACACAACGCCTCGAAGATGTCGTAGATCCGCTCTCGCTGGTAAAACGCATAAAGAAAGAACGTAAATGCACCGACATCCAAACCCATCGCCCCCGTGCTCAGCAAGTGGTCGCTGACTCTCGCCAATTCGGAAATGATGACGCGGATGTACTGGCAACGCTTGGTTAGCTCGATATCGAGAAGATTCTCGACGGCGTGATGCCAGGCGACATTGTTGGCCATCGGAGAAATGTAATTCATCCGGTCGGTGACTGTGACGTACTGGTTGTAGTCGAGGTGTTCGCCGATCTTCTCGAAACCGGAATGCAAGTATCCAATGTCCGGTATGGCATCGACTACTCGTTCACCATCCAACGTTAAGAGCAAGCGTAACGTGGTGTGAGTGGCGGGATGTTGAGGCCCAAAATTCAGAGTCCAGTGGTAGTCTTGCTCCGTCGTCGTCGGGCGAGAGGTGGTTGTAGTGGACATGCGTGAACAGTGCTCGAATGGGGTTACGCTTGGTCACGTGTGATCGACGGGAAGTTGTGGCGCTCGCCACGGCCCTGCAGAGGATAGTCTTTCCGTAGCGGATGAGCGGTAAACTCATCCGGCATGAGGATGCGACGGAGATCCGGATGGCCAGCGAAGTTGATACCAAACATGTCCCAAACTTCGCGTTCCATCCAATTGGCTCCTTCCCAAAGACCGACGACCGAATCGACAGTCAGCTCTGGTTCGTTCAGCATGACGCGGATGTTGAGTCGCGCGGCCGTCGTCGAATTGGCAAGCAGATAGACCAAGCCAAATCGATCCGTGGCACCTCGATAGTTCAAGTAGTCAACGCAGGTTGCATCCAGCAGTAGATCGTAGGCGCACACGTCGCGCAGCAAAGTCATCACAGCGGTCAGCGAATCTCGAGGCACTACGACGCGGTGTTCGCCACGATACTCGTCGACCTTGACGTCGAATCGTGCTTTGACAGCGTTGATCGCATCCGCGGTTGTGGACATCAGCCGACTCCCTGCGAATTCGTGTCGGGTCGCGCCATACCGCCGCGAATGGGGCGCGATGGGAAAACGGGCGTCTGCCCAAGAATGGGTAGCTCCATCAACGCCCGCTTCGGTTGCTGCCGTTCTGCCGTTTTGAATTCTCGTCCGGTTAGTGTGCCTTCCGCAGCTATCTTGTCCTGCAAGTCGATGATCGCTTGAATCAGTTGTTCCGGACGCGGTGGGCAACCAGGCACGTACATGTCTACTGGGATGAAACGGTCAATCCCTTGGACGACACAATACGTGTCGAAGACGCCTCCGGTCGAGGCACATGCGCCCATGGATATGCACCATTTCGGTTCGTGCATCTGCTGCCAGATCCGCTGCAGCACGGGCAACATCTTCATCACCACGCGACCGGCGACGATCATCACGTCGCACTGCCGCGGACTGAATCGAAATGCCTCGGCGCCGAAGCGGGCCAGGTCGTGTCGGCTGGCACCGGTCGCCATCAATTCAATCCCACAACAAGCCGTGGCGAACGGCATCGGCCAGAGGCTGTTCTTGCGGCACCAGTTCGCGAGTTCGTCCAGCTTGCTCACCACGACGTTTTCGGGAATCGCTAACGCCATCGAAAAACCCCTTTACGCCATGCATAAACCAAGCCCAGAGCGAGCAGGAGAAGGAACGCCATCACTTCGCCAAATACCAACAGCTGCGCATGCCAAGCCGCTTCACTACCTGCAAAAAACTCTTTCAGTCCCTCTGGATTCCGGTTGGCGACCGCCCACGGATAGAGAAATAGCAGTTCGACATCGAATAAGACAAAAGCAATCGCCACCAAATAAAAGCGAACGTCAAACCGACGCCTGGCATCGTGCAGCGGGTCCATTCCGCTTTCGTACGGCATTTCTTTGACCGGACTAGTACGTTTTGGACCAAGCAGGGTCCCGGCGGTCAACATCCCGACAGTTAACGCCGCACAAGCGAGCAAAAACAAGAGAATTGGCAGCAGGTACTCTGGCATAAGTCGTTGCTAGGACGTTGTTTGCTGAGACATTGTGAATAATGTCACAATATCTGGCGAAGAAAAAAGTCCGTCACTCAATTCGGACTGAACGCATCGTATCGCTGCCCATTCTGTTGGTCAACCCTTAGCCAGATTAGGGGGTTGTTGGACGTTTGCTGGTTGAATCATTGAGCGATCACTTTTAAAATCCTTTCAACTCATCGTTCCAAATTTCTCGTGTTCTCCGTTTGTCTGCCCCCCAATGGGGTACGTTCGCCATGCTTACCCGCAAGCCCATTTTTCCCAACATCATCGAGATCAACCATCAAGCTGGGCACGTGCTCGGATGCAACGTCTATTTGATCTTCTCCGACGACGAATGGCTGATGATCGACATCGGCTACGACGAGACGGTGGAGGAGATCATCGAGTTGGTACGCCAGCTCGATTTTCCCCTATCTCAGTGCAAAACGTTGATAGCGACTCATGCGGACGTCGACCACATCCAGGGACTGGCGCGAGCGAAGCAAATGCTGCGGACCGATGTTTCGGCCCATCGGCTGGCGGCTAAGCCACTAGCGACCGGTGACAAGTTGAAGACGTTTGCCGAAATCGAAGCACAGGACATCCACATGGAGATGCCGGTGGTCGAAGTCGAAAAGCTGCTTGCAGACACCGACATTATCGAGATCGGGTCGCTAAAGTTGGAAGTTTGGTGGACTCCCGGCCATACGGACAGTCAATTGTCGTTCCGTCTGGGGGACCTCCTCCTGAGTGGTGACAATATTTTTCGGGACGGCTGCGTGGGCGCCATCGACGCGCATCATGGAAGCGACATCGTGCAGTTCATCGCCTCGTTACGGCGGATTCGCGAGAGTGACGTGAAATGGCTATTGCCCAGCCACGGTCCGATTTTCCGCAAGGATGATCAGCTTCTCGCTACAACGATCGCCCGCTTGGAAGGGTACCTTCACATGGCCGATTTCGGCACCTGTGCCCTGGACTGGCCGTTGATGGATCAGTGGGAACAGGAATTGGCCGATGGCGTTTGGCCCGGCGATTCTTGAGGTCGATTGCTCCATCAGCATGCAGAAAACCGTTGGCAGGCCGATGGGGGAACTAACGGCGCTCGCCCGACGTGTGCGCCGTTCCAACTTCAACGACCCATAGACTGAGATAGTTGCATAGGGAGGAATCCGATGCGCCGAGCTTTGCTAGCCGTGGCGGGTGTTGTCGCCTTTGTTGTCCTGCTTTCAGCTCGTTCTGCCGAAGCTCAACAACCCCGAGCGTATGGTCAGACGTGGGGTGGTGCCTACACGAGCCAGGAGTGGGGGCGATTTTACCACTACCCTTACGTCTACTATCCTCAAAATTTTCGGGGAAACGAATACTACCGGAGCAGCAATAGCTTGTACCATCGCTACCCACCGGAGATGCAAATACCGGTCTATAACAAGAAGTGGCACAACTATTATCCGGCCGGCCGACGATATCACTTTGGAAACCACTTCCGCCTAGACGTCTTTTAGTCACAGCGGTGCCGAGTGCTACGTTGGGAACCCGCTGGGCAACTCCCCTTGCTTTCTACTCGTCGGGTTACCTCCTCGTGGGCTAATTTCCCGCCTGTAAAGAAGCGATTGCATCGGCGAGGCCATCGCGATAACAAGGGAATTGCAGTTCGAACGCCAGGTGATTTCGGAGACATGCGTTGCTAATTCTCCGGTTGGCGGAACCGCGGTTACCGTTCCCGTGTGAGTTTGAGTAGCGGGGCGCCGGCGCTCCGACCAAACGGGCAATTTCCTTGAAGTAGTCGTCCCTGACGACGGGAACTCCGTCGGTGACATTGAGGATGGCGGGGCAGTTGTCCGCAGCGGCAATCAGACAAGTGATGCGGGCGGCGTCTTCGACCTGGATTAGATTCAGGTAACCCAACGGAGACGCATTCAGCTCTTGGTTTGCCAAGAGTTGCCTGGCGTAGGGGACACGGTCGGGGCCATAAATACCACCCAGTCGCAGCGATGATCCGCTGCGATTTTCGCTCGCGACCCATTCGTTCACGACCTGCTCGGCCAGCACACACGCCTGGCTGCTGTCTCGATCGGGTGAAGTCGGAGCAGTTTCGTCGATCCATTCACCTTGGCTGTCTCCATAGACACCTGTGGTGCTGATATAGACAACTCGACGGAGATTGGGCAGTCGGTGTAGAAGTGCGCCCAGACCACCGGGGTGCAAGGTCCGACGGTCGTAGTCAGCTTCTCGGTCAAATCCGACTGCGAAAACAAGAGTTTGCACCGCGGGTAGTTCTGTGGTGAGGCCGGTTGCCACGTCCCCGACGACGGCTTGCCAGCCTTTGGCTTGGAACTCGGTGGCTCGTTGAGTGCTGCGGGCGAGCGCAAAGACGGGGAGGCCGTTTTGGTGCCAATTTGCGGCTATTCGTTGACCGAGATAGCCACATCCGGCAATCATCATGCTCATTCCTGTAGCCTCGCTTGTGCTGGAAAATTAGCGCATCTCGGGGCAAGTTACTTCGTGTTGCAACGAAATACGTTATGATGCATGGTATCGATGAAAACACTATAGCGCAGTCTGGACGTGCCGAAAAAGGGGCGAGTTTCGTGGCAAAACGCAACTTGTACCCTCGCGTCGGGTTTAAGTCGAAGAAGAATGAGACCCGATGAATGACAATGGCCAAGCAAGCTGGAGTTGATAAATGTTCACACCCGCACATCGCCGAACGGTGAAGTCCCGTTTGCGGTTCGTTTCCTGCTGCTGGGCGGCGGTCATTTGGGTTTCGTCGCCCATGTTGGCTGACGAGAAAGAGAAGGATCCGGCGACGTTGTCGCTGGAGGTCCGCGTTGACGAGATTTTCCGTGGCGACATCCCGCGAACGGTCGCCGAACTACGCGGCATGGAAGAGCGGCAGACGACTGTCGTAAAGATGGCCATTGAGGCGACGGTGGGCATTCAGGCCGGGATGGCGCACGGTAGTGGTGTCATTATTTCCGAAGACGGATATGTGCTGACCGCCGCCCATGTCGTTCAACAGGCGAAACGACAAGATCGAAAGATCTATCTGCGCATGCACGACGGCAAGCGGGTTTTGGCCGAACCGTTAGGGTTGTTTAGGACTCTAGACGCCGGGTTGGTCAAGATCATTCAAACGTCTGAAAATGGTTCGCCGTTGAAATGGCCATTTGTCGAAATGGCGGACGCGAAGTCGATCAAGCCCGGCCAGTGGATTATCGTCACGGGGCATCCTGGGGGGTACAAGCGGGGCCGCAAGGCCGTGGTGCGGATCGGCCGAATTACGTCCGCCAACAAGGAGGTGATCGTCACGGACTGCACGCTCATTGGCGGCGACTCCGGCGGGCCGATTATCGACATGAATGGCCAAGTCGTCGGGATCAACAGCCGTATTGGTCGGCGTTTGTCGACCAACATGCACGTACCCGTTTCCACCTACCACGATCATTGGCTTCGACTGAGCCAAGGCGACGTTTGGGGAAGCCCACCCAATGGCCGACCATACATCGGAGTCCGCGGCGAGGTCGATGGTGAAGAGGCTCGTGTGGTTGAGCTTGTGCCAGGCCAACCAGGCGAAAAAGCCGGCCTCGAAGTAGGTGACGTTATCTTGTCATTTGATCGGCGCGACGTTGATTCATTCACCGTCCTACAAGAACTCGTTTCGGAAACGGCTCCAGGTGAGACGGTTCCTCTCCGTGTCCGGCGTGGCGAAAAAGAGATTTTGTTGGGTATTCAGATCGGCCGCCGCCCGTAGTTGTCGCGTGCTACACTCACCAAGTCGCAGCAAAAATCGTACAGGTAATGCCATGACTAAGACAAGACACAACTCCCGATGGTTACAGCGACTAGCGATCATCTGCTCATTCGCCGCTGTTCTGTTAACGATCTCGGTCGAAGTGAGGGCGGACGAGCCCACCGATAAAGAACGTTCGGGCATTTCCCGGTTCTTCGGTTTTCGAATGGAAAGAAACCGTCGGAATTCCCGTCAGGTTCGCGAGGCGTTCCGAGAAGTCGTCGCCGACGCCACGGCAGCGACGGTCGAAGTGTTGTGCGACAATCGTCGTGCGGCGATGGGAGCCATCGTGGCATCTGATGGACTCGTATTGACCAAGGCGAGTGAATTAACTGGCGAAGTGAAATGCCGTCTAAAGAGCGGTGAAGTTTATTCGGCCGAACTAGTGGCGACCACCAGTGACTTGGACTTGGCTGTGTTGAAGGTGGATGCCAAGGAGTTGCCGGTGATTCGCTGGCGAACCAATTTGCCTCTGGTCGGTAGTTGGCTGGCGACGCCAGGTACGTCCGACATTCCACGAGCGATTGGCGTGGTCAGTGTGGCGGTTCGAAAAATCCCGGCGCAACGCGGAATGCTCGGAGTTCGGTTGGACGATCCACCGGACGGGAAGCAAGGGGCGTTGATCATCGACGTTGTCGACCGTTCCGCTGCGGATCGCGCTCGGATGCGTGACGGCGATCGGGTGACGCATTTGGACGGTTGGGAGATTGAAGGTGGGTATCGCGGTTTCATGAACCGCATGGCAAATAAAAAGGCCGCGGATATTGTCAACCTAAAGATCTCTCGCGGTGATGACGTAGTCGACATGAAGATCGTGCTGATGCCGCTGCCCGCTTTGCAACGAAACTTGGAAACGGAAATCGAAGTTGACGGTCGGTTGAGTGTCAATCGTTGGGGTTTTGAACGCGTTCTGCAACACGATTCTATTTTGGACCCGACCGATTGTGGTGGCCCTATCGTCGCTCTTGACGGTGGCGCGATTGGCATTAACATTGCCCGCGCCGCACGAGTCGCCAGCTACGCCATACCCGCCTCGGATGCCATCAAGTTTCTCGATGAATACAAGGCCGGCAAGCATCTCGTTCCGCCGAAGGAAGAAAAGCCCGACGACAAGAAGCCCGACGACAAGAAGCCCGACGAAAAAGAGGCGGTAAAATAACAACGGATGGACACAGCGAGCCATCAAGTTCTATCGGCAGGCCCTGGCGACAAAACCGTGGGCTAACGTCCAGCGGCTGATAGCCGTCGCTTCAATCTGGTCGTCGCAGCACTCGGGTCATCGCTGCCGTGCACGGCCTGTGACACGGCGATTCGCTGGACACCGGTCTCTAGGACGTCGTCCAAATTGGCCAGATCAATTCCGCCAATCGCAAATGCTGGTACTTCGCAGTGTTTAGCGACGTGCGATAAGTACGAGATTCCGGGAAACGTCGAGAAGGTTTTCGTTGTTGAGGGAAACGTCGGCCCACATCCGACGTAATCGGCACCGTCGTCAATCGCGGCACTCAATTCGCTTTCGTTGTGAGTGGAAACGCCAACCAGTTTGCCGGCGCCCAGGATCTCTCTAGCAGCATCAACTCCGATTTCCGTTTGACCTAGATGGACACCATCTGCGGTGCTGAGCGCTGCCAGGTCGACACGGTCGTTGATGATCGACAGTGCGTTCACCTCGCGACAGCAGGCGACCAGCACTCTCGCAACTTCCAACAGTCGCCGATCGGTCGCGGTCTTGTCTCGTAGTTGAAGCATGTCGGCGCCGGCTGACAGCAGTCGACGGCAAGACGCGGCGAATTCGTCCGTGGACTCCCGGCAGTCCACCAGGATGCACAACTTGGCCGGCTCAAGCCGAAGGGGGCGATGCATGCGGAGGACCGTTTCGGCCTGGAGATCATACATGCGGTAACGCAGGCCCTCAAGGATTGCTCCCGATTCACCAAGTGCCTTGGCAAACTCCTCCAGGCATCGCAACGCCTGTTGAGTCCGTTCCAAGTTGGCCGCGATCAACGCCAGGCAATTGGGTCGAACGGACTCACTCTCGGTGGAAACGTCGGTACCAACGTCCGCCCTCGTATTACGAGCCGTCAGCCGCGATTCGGTTGGCAAGACACGCAGGCATGCCTCCGCCAAATCGTGACGAATTCGCTTGAATTGCCGTGAGAGTTGCGCGTCGTTGAGTCCTAAGCGGACGAAGTCTTCGACGACCCTCAGCCCTTCGGTGGCACGATTCCAATTCGCATCGAAGATTCGTTGATAGGCCAGTTCGTCGCTCATGGTCACCGATTCGCTTGAGTACCCCTCGAAAGGAGGGGAATTGGTATTGGGAGAACCCCCACAATCTCGGATAATGCTGGTTGTGCGGTTGGTGTCGTATGTAAATCATAGCCGTGGTGTGACTTAGCTTGCTAGGCCCTAGTTGGAAGGTAGATTTCTGCGGCGACCAAAAATAGGTGCCAGAGGGTTGGCCAACGCGGCAAATCGCTGGCAATCAACGGGTCGTTGGGACGACTGACGTGATCGATGGTGACATGGAAGGTGTGATCGAGTGGCGAACGAAGATCTGGTAAACAGACCGCTTTGGTTGCG
>LWDU01037441.1_pt1 | contig 25655 bp, 36 predicted proteins | sample 727161 | NCBI WGS metagenome assembly LWDU01 (sample SAMN04566230, study PRJNA314399) | hydrothermal vent metagenome | isolation source: deep sea hydrothermal plume seawater | place: Mexico: Gulf of California, Guaymas Basin | collected 2004-07-11
TCTTTGCGCGTGAAGACACGCGTACCCCGATGAATTTCTCTCTCATCTCTGTCGTCGTGAATACGGTGCTGGGCGCTGGTCTCTTCTTCTTCTTGAAGTCGCAGGGCGTCTACGGCTTTCCTGGCCTTGCCATCGCAACCAGCACAGCCGCCTGGATAAATGTCATCCTGCTCTTTGCGACCCTGAAACGCCGCGACTGGTACAATCCGGGGCCAGAGCTCCTTAAACGCCTCGTCTCCGTTATGCTGGCCTCATCGGCACTTGGCGCGCTACTCTGGTATCTCGCTAGTATCAGCGGCCAGATTTCCGAGGTCGCGCTCGATTCCAAATTCGTCGGCGCTATTCGTCTCAGTGACATGAAGGGGGCTTTGCGCCGCTAGAGGCATGCGCTAAATGCCCGGCCATGAGCGAGCAAGACACACCGACCTATGCCGGGCCCCAGCGGGTCTTTTCCGGTATTCAGCCCACCGGCAATCTCCATCTTGGGAATTACCTTGGTGCCCTGAAGAAATTCACGCGCCTGCAGGATGATGGCTGGGACGGGATCTATTGCGTCGTCGACCTCCACGCGATCACCATGCCCTACGACACGGGCGCGATGGTCAGCCAGACACGCCAGATCGCCGCGGCGATGATCGCCTGTGGCCTGGACCCCAAACGGTCGATCATCTTTGCGCAGTCCTCGGTGCGCGCCCACACAGAGCTTTGCTGGGTCTTCAATTGCATCGCCCGCATGGGCTGGCTGGAGAAGATGACCCAGTTCAAGGACAAAGCGGGCAAGAACTCCGAACGCATGTCGGTCGGCCTGTTCGACTATCCCGTGCTGCAGGCGGCTGACATCCTCGCCTACAAGGCGACGCACGTGCCTGTCGGCGAGGACCAGCAGCAGCACCTTGAGCTTTCGCGCGACATCGCCGCCCGCTTCAATGAACAATATGAGGCAGACTTCTTCCCCCTGCCTGAAGCTCTGATCGAAGGCCCGGGGGCCCGGATCATGAGCCTCAAGGACGGCACCAAGAAGATGTCGAAGTCCGATCCGGCAGAAAACTCGCGTATCAACCTCATTGATGATGCCGACACGATCGCGAAGAAAATCAAGAAATCCAAGACCGACATGCTGGGTGACATGCCATCTGACACGGGCGGCTTCGAGGGCCGTCCAGAGGTCAAGAACCTCGTTGGCATCTATGGCGCACTCGCAGGCATGAGCGACGATGAGGTCCTCGCCGAATATGGCGGTAAGGGCTTTGGCGTCTTCAAGCCTGCGCTTGCAGAACTTGCGGTCGAGCATCTCTCTCCAATCACAGCCCGCATGCGGGAGCTGATGGACAACCCCGATGAAATCGATGCGGCCCTGCGCGATGGCGCTGAACGCGCCAAAGCCATCGCCGAACCCATCATGGAGGAAGTCCGCCAGACCGTTGGTTTCTGGCGCCCCTAAACGCGTCCCCTCCCCACCTTTCGAAAGATAGTCCTATGAAACGCATTTCGGCCCTGCTCCTCGCACCAGCCTTCATCGCAGCCTGCAGCCAGCCGGCTGAGACGGATGTCCCTGTGCTGTCCTATGAAGACGCCTTCGTCATGGCTCCCATCGCCGGACGCGATGTCACCATGGGCGGGATCGAGATTTCGGTAGAAGGCGGCGACGTTACGCTGACGGGCGCTATTTCCGACATCGCCGGCACCGTAGAGCTGCACACAATGGAAATGAACGACGGCACGATGCAGATGCGTCCGGTCGAAACCTTCGAGATCGCTGATGGCGAGACGCTCACGCTAGAGCGCGGCGGCAATCACCTCATGTTCTTCGGCCTGGTCGAGGATCTCTCGGCCGGTGAAGTCGCGAACATCTCGTTCAGCTTCGAGACCGAAACCGGTGAGACGCTGACACTGGAAGCTGAAGCCGAAGTCCGCGCGCAAGGCGAATAGGCCAAACCCCGGCGGGGCGCGCGGGCGAAAGCTAACGCGCCTTGGCGACGTGTTCTTGGAACTTGATCACGCGTGGCACGATCTGCTGGCGGAATTTTGATCCATTGAAGACGCCATAATGGCCGACACCCGGCTGAACGTAATCTTCCTTCAGCGTATCTGGGATATTGGCGCAGAGGTCATGCGCTGCCTGCGTCTGGCCGATGCCGGAAATGTCGTCAAGCTCACCTTCAACTGTCATCAGGCCGACCGACGAGATCGCTTCAGGCTTTACCAGGCGCTCGTCGCGGTAGCGATACTCGCCCTTGGCCAGCAGCGCTTTCTGGAACACGCGCTCAATCGTCTGGATGTAGAACTCTTCGGTCAGGTCCAGCACAGAGAGGTATTCGTCATAGAATGTCTGGTGCTTCTCGGCGCCGTCTTCATCACCCTCAATCAGGTGTTCGAAGAAGCGGTGCTGGGCATCGACATGCCGTTCCCAGTTCATGTGCATGAAAGAGCTGAGCTGGATGAAGCCCGGATAAACCCGGCGTCCAGCGCCTGCCCAAGGTAGCGGCACCGTGTGGATCATCTTGGAGCGGAACCAGTCGAGGCTTCGCTCTTCGGCAAGAAGGTTCGGCACGGTCGGCGAGCGGCGGGCATCGATGGGGGAGCCCATGAATGTCATCGTCGCTGGCAGCGAGTCCGACCCGTCTTCTGCCATCATTGAGATTGCGGCGAGCACAGGTGGGCCTGGCTGACACACAGCGAGCACATGCGCGCCTGCGCCAAGAAATGCCAGCATGTCCTGAATATGGTCAATATAATCGTCTAGGTCGAAGCGACCAAACCAGATCGGCGCCATGCGCGCATCGGTCCAGTCGGTGATGTAGACATTGTGGGTCGGCAGGAAAGCTTCGACCGTGCCGCGCAGCAGCGTTGCATAGTGCCCGGAGAGCGGCGCTACGATGAAGAGATCTGGACGGTTCGCAGGCGCCCCAGCGGTCTCGAAATGGATAAGCTGGCACCACGGCGAGGACCAGGCCGTGACGGGCATCACCGCATGCGACTTGCCATCAATCTCAGTCGAGTCGATCTGCCATTCGGGTTTGCCGTAATAGCGCGTTGCCCGCTCAAACACATTTGCCGCCGCGGCAATCGCGCGGCCAGCTTCCGTGTCGCGGGCGGGATTGATGGGGGAGCTCCAGAAGGATGCCGTAGCTTTGGCCTGCAGGCGCAGCGGCGCCATGGCCGCGCGGTTCATTTCGACAAGAGCGTAAAGCAAAGCGTCACCTTCCGTATGCTGCAGCGCAACATAGGGCGGGAACAGATGTTTTGCAATCAGCCAGTTCTAGCCGAATGTCGTCTCGAGACACGTCGCCATCTCATCCGGATTGGTGATCGTCTCAGAGAAGAAGGTTTTCAGCTTCCAGTCAGGGCCCATCACATAGATGAGCGATGTGTGGTCCATTGTATATTCGGCCACGCTTTCAGGGGTCTCGACGCGTGAGAAGGCGGCGCTGAACTCATTCGCAACCGCTTCGATCTCTTCGGGCGCACCCGTCAGGCCGACAAGGCCATCGGGAAACGCATTGCTCTGGACATAGTCTGCCAATGCTTCTGGCGTATCCCGCTCGGGGTCGACGCTGATCAGCAACGTTTGTGGGCGCTCCATGTCTTCAGGCAGGCGGCTATAGGCGTTGTTTATCGCCACCAGCGTGCCAGGGCACACATCGGGGCAATAGGTGAATCCGAAATACACGAGCGACGGTTTGCCCATGAAGTCTTCCTGGGTGACGCGCTCGCCCGTGTGCATGGTCAGCTCGAACGGACCGCCAATCTCTTCATAGGCGCGTGACGTGCACCCCGCGACTGGCCCGCCGGCCCTTGCCGTCTCACCAGAAGCTGCGGTCTCACTCCCCTCATTCGCGCCGCTACAGGCTGCCGCGAGAAGGAATGATGCTAAGAGAATTGTCGATCTGATACGCATGCGGCTACGTATGCTTGGAGCAGGTGCTTCGATCAAGGTCGCGCGGCGCCGCTACAGTGTCGCATGCTGCGGCACAGCCGAAAGGGGCAAGGATGGACGACGCTCATGCGTCCCGTGAAGGAATAGAGCAGGCGCTTTACAGTCTGCTGCCGACCGGTCTGGCGGGCGTCGACGCGGCACGCGGGCGCGCGCGTCTGCGCACGCTGATGACGTTGCGCTGGCTCGCCGTGGGTGGCCAGACCGCAGCTGTGCTCTTCGTCAATTTCGGGCTGGGTTTTGACGTGCCGCTCGGCCCCTGCCTGACGGTCATTGCCGCCTCTGCCTGGCTCAACGTCTTCCTGTCCTTTGCGATGCGCGATCAGGTTCTGCTGAAAGGGTGGGAAGCCGCGCTCCAGCTCTGCTTCGATACGCTGCAGCTGGCGCTCCTGCTTGGCCTTACAGGTGGGCTTTCTAATCCGTTTCTTCTCTTCCTTCTGGCGCCCGTCACAGTCGCCGCGACCAGCCTTCGTCCGCGGTATTCAGCTATCATTGCGGGAATCGCGATCCTGCTTGCGGCCCTTATGCCGGCCTTTGCCCTGGACCTTCCCTGGTATCCCGGCAGCAGCCTCAACCTGCCTGAGCTTTTTGAGTGGGGTCATTTTGCAGCCTTTCTGCTCGCTATCATCTTCTTCGCTGTGTCGTCGGTTCGCTTGAGCGAAGACGAGGCCCGGCTGGTACGCGCCATGGACGCCGCGTCGGTCGTGATGGCCCGTGAGCAGAACGAATTGGGCACGCCGCTCGCGACGATCCACCTTGTCGCCAAGGAGCTCGCCAGCGACTTTGATACCGACCATCCCCAGTATAACGATGTGCGTCTGATCGCAGAGCAGGCCGACCGTTGCCGCGATATCCTGCGCCAGCTCAGCCGCTCGCGCGAAGCCGAAGACATCGTCCACGCCAACATGCCCCTCTCCAGCCTCGTCGAAGAGGCCGCCGCCCCGTTTAAAGGGCTTGGCGTCGCGCTGAACGTGACCTGGTCAGCTGGGGAAAATGGCGAGCCCCGCATTCCCACTATCCGGCGCAGCCCCGAAGTTCTCCACGCGCTCGGCGCTTTCGTCGAGAACGCCGTCAGCTTCGCCGACAGTCAGGTGAAGGCCGCAGCCAGCTGGACCGACAAGCAGTTCATGGTCACCATTTCCGATGATGGCCCGGGCTTCGCCCCCGATGTGATGCCAAAGCTTGGAGAGCCTTACGTTTCCCAGCGCGGGGAGGCGCATCTGCACGGCGGCGACATGGGCCTTGGCTTCTTTATCGCGAAGACGCTGATCGAACGAACGGGCGGGCGCATTGCCACGAGAAACCGGACACCCCCAAGAAAAGGCGCGATTGTGCAGGCCGTCTGGCCGCGAAGCGCACTGGAAAGCTTGGAATCGGACAGAATGCCAATAAATGGTCCCGTACTGGAGACTTGATCATGGACTATAACGTTACCGTCAAAATTCATGAGGCCCTCAAGGATGTAGAGGACCGCACTTGTCTGATACTTGATGATGATGGCCCGTTTCTGCAGCGGCTGGCCCGCGCGCTGACGCAGCGTGGTTTTCTCGTCTCTGCTGTGTCGAGCGCGAGTGAGGCCAAGGACATTGCACGGATGAATCCGCCTGCCTTCGCGGTCCTCGATCTTCGTCTGGAAGATGGGTCAGGTCTCCCGTCCAGATGCACGCGCCGTGATCCTAACCGGCTATGGCGCAATCGCGACAGCGGTCGCCGCCGTGAAGGCCGGCGCTGTCGATTATCTCGCTAAGCCCGCCGAAGTCGAGGACATCATCCGCGCACTCGTGAATAAGGGCGACAGCCTGCCAGAGCCGCCAGAGAATCCGATGTCTGCAGACCGCGTCCGCTGGGAACACATCCAGCGCGTCTATGAGCTCTGCAACCACAACGTCTCGGAAACGGCCCGCCGCCTGAACATGCACCGCCGCACCCTGCAGCGCATCCTGGCAAAACGCGCCCCGCGTTAGATCAACCAATCTGGTGTATGCGGCTTCAGCCTTCGACAGGCTCAGAATGAGGTAACGCTTGTGACACGCACCCCATAGACCTCACCCTGAGCCTGTCGGAGGGCGAGGTCTATCTCTCAGTTCAGGCCATCATCCCTTCGGCCCCAGATCAGACTCCTTCCGCCCCGGGTCAGGCGTCTTGTCCTTGAACTTGCAGATGTCGCTGATCGTACACAGCCAGCATTTCGGCTTGCGCGCCACGCAGACATAGCGCCCGTGCAGGATCAGCCAGTGATGCGCGCCCTTCTTGAATTCGTCCGGCGTCACGCGCTCCAGCTGGTCTTCCACCTCGTCTGGATTCTTACCGGGCGCGAGACCCGTGCGGTTCGAAACGCGGAAGATGTGCGTATCGACCGCGATGGTCGGCTGCCCGAAAGCCTCGTTCAGCACCACATTCGCCGTCTTGCGACCGACGCCGGGCAGCCTCGTCAACTCGTCGCGCGTCTGCGGCACCTCGCCGTCAAATTCCTCGATCAGAAGCTCACAAAGTGCGATCACGTTCTTCGCCTTGTTGCGCCAGAGGCCGATCGTCTTGATGTGATCGGCGACGCCCTCTTCGCCCAGCGCCAGCATCGCCTCTGGCGTATCGGCGATCTCGAACAGCTTCTTCGTCGCCTTGTTAACACCGACATCGGTCGCCTGCGCCGACAGGGCGACAGCCACGACCAGGGTGAAAGGGTTGTGATAGTTGAGCTCTGTTTCAGGCGCGGGCCTGTCCTCAGCCAGGGCGGCATAGAGCTGCGCCGTCTTTTCAGGGCCGAGCGTCGGCGAGCGGCGCTTCTTGCGTGTTTTCGTCGGGGTCTTTGCCATGGGTGCGAGGTGTAAATGCCTGCCTGCCCGCCACACAGCTTTATTTTCCACCTCGTGATGAGCGACACCCCGTCCACCGTTTACTTCGATGCCACGCTGACCCCGCATACCGCGCTCAGCCCGCGTGCCTTTCTGGTCGTCATGGGGCTCGTTGGCTTCATGAGCTTTGTCGGCGGGATGATGTTCCTGTCCGTGGGCGCCGTGCCCGTGATTGCCTGGTTCGGTCTCGACGCGCTCGCCATCTGGCTCGCCTTTCGCGCCAGCTTTCATAGCCTGCGTCAGGAAACCCGTATTGAGGTGACAGCGGAGAAGATTTCCATGTCGCACACCGCGCCGGGCAGTGAGCCGCGCCATGTCGAACTGCCCACCGGCTTTGCCCGGCTCAGCCTCGACTTCCCCGAGCGCCGCCCAAGCGAGCTTAAACTCGCGCACGGTCAGCAAGCCTATGTGATTGGCCGCTTCCTGACGCCCGGCGAGCGCAAATCCCTCCACACCGCCCTCAAATCTGCCATCGAAAAAGCCCGCGCTGAACGCTACGCATAAAAAAATGACGCATGCGTCATGGTTTTTTCATTCTGTGTGTGTTACCTTCGGTCAGGCACAGAAAAACTCACCGGAATACCGGGAGATCAGGAGGCAAGGACATGGCTGACACAGCAACTAAGATCGCCCACAATCTCGAGCGCCCGAAGACCACGGGCCGTGAAAAGCTGATGGAATTCCATCTCGACCGTGACGCCCCGATCCCGTCGCCTGAAGATGTCAATATGAAGACCTTCGACATCCTGGACCCGGAGCTCTGGCGCCGCGACGCCCATTGGGACTTCTTCAAATGGATGCGCGACAATGATCCGGTCCACTACACGCCGGACAGCTTTGCCGGCCCATACTGGTCCGTGACGCTCTATGACGATGTTCGCGACGTCGATATCGACCACAAGCGCTTCTCATCGTCCTGGGAATATGGCGGCATCACGCTTGGTGAGCCGTTCGAAGACTTCGAGCTGCCGATGTTCATCGCCATGGATGAGCCGCGCCACTCTGAACAGCGCAAGACCGTCCAACCGGCCGTCGCGCCGAACATGCTGAAGGAATTCGAGCCGCTGATCCGTTCGCGCACGCAGGGCCTGCTCGACTCACTTCCGGTAAACGAGCCATTCGACTGGGTCGACACGGTCTCGATCGAGCTCACCACCATGATGCTCGCAACCCTGTTCGACTTCCCATTCGAAGACCGTCGCAAGCTGACCCACTGGTCGGACGTCGCGACCAACCCGCACAATCCGGACATCTGCCCGGGCGGCCTCGACCAGTGGAAGCAGGAACTCATGGAGTGCCTGACCACCTTCATGGGCATCTATCAGGACCGTCAGTCCAAGCCGGTCAAGAATGACCTGATGAGCCTTCTCGCCCATGGCGAAAAGACCAAGAACATGACGCCGATGGAGCTGCTCGGGAACGTCATCCTGCTCATCGTGGGCGGCAACGACACCACCCGTAACTCGATGACGGCATCGGTCCACGCCCTGAACAAGTGGCCAGACCAGTTCGAAAAGCTGAAAGCGGACCCATCCCTCATCCCGAACATGGTGTCAGAGGTCATCCGCTGGCAGACGCCGCTCGCCTATATGCGCCGCACGGCGCTTGAAGACGTTGAGCTTCGCGGCAAGACCATCAAGAAGGGCGAACAGGTCGCCATGTGGTATGTGTCTGCGAACCGCGATGAACGCTTCTGGGACGAAGACCCATATCGCCTCATCATCGACCGCAAGCAAGCCCGCAACCACATCTCGTTCGGCTTCGGTATTCACCGCTGCGTCGGCAACCGCCTTGCCGAGCTTCAGCTTCGCATCCTCTGGGAAGAGCTTCTGGAGCGTTTCGAGCATATCGAAGTGCTGGAAGAACCAGAACGCAACGCCCACTCCTTCGTGAAGGGCTACACCTGGATGCCGGTGATCCTGCACCCGAAGAAATAAGCCTTTACGGCACCTGAAAACCAAAAGCCCCGCAGACCATCAGGCCTGCGGGGCTTTTCTGTTGGGGCGCTGATAAGTGCGTCTAGTCTTCGAAATCGTCAATGATTCCGCTAAGGCGAGAGCGCCCGCCATCCATGACCAGCGTCTCACCCGTAATGATCGCCGATTTGGGCGAGGAAAGGTAAAGCGCCGCCTCCGCAATCTCGTCAGCAAGGCTGGCGCGGCCAAGCGGGGTGCGTTTGCGCAACCACGGATCCTCGCTCTCGGCGCGCGGTCGCAGCGCGCAAATCGCGTTCACCCGGATACCTTTAGAGGCGAGGTCCACCGCGCCCGCACGCACGACGCCCAGTATCGCATGCTGCATGACGGCGTCGGCGAAGTCGCCTTCGCTCACCTGCTGCGCTGAAAGCGAGAGAACAAAGGTCACTGAGCCAAGCTGCTTCTTCCGGCCCAGCGTCTCGCCCGCCTCATCGACGCGCTTGGCGACGTGGCGTTCGAACATTTTGAGGATGAGAATTGCGGTGCGCAGCGCCTTGGTGTGCGCCTTCTCAAACTCCGCCACATCAAGCTCGGCAAAGGCCGTCTTTGGCGGGATTGGTGGCACGGCCACAATGTGGTCAACCTGGCCATACGCTTCCAACGCGGCAGCCAGCGCATTCTTCACGCCAATCTGCGTGTCGAGGTCTTCCTGATGGACGATCGCCCGGTCGCGCAGGCTGTCAGCGAACTTCTCGACTCGTTTCTGGCTCTGGTCGCAAGCGACGACCGCATGACCATCTTCCGCGAAGCGGCGCGCCACGGCCTCGCCAGTCATCTGGCCAAGTCCGAGAATAAGGGTAACTGGCTGGTCCATCTGGGCTCCTGATCCGGCAGGAAGCGTCCCACCGGAACAGGTAACGCCAGAATGCCGGACTAGTTCGGTTTAAGGTGGTGCAGCTCTTCCTTGATCTTGAGCTTGCGGCGTTTCAGATCGTGCAACCGGATTTCGTCGGCAGCGGGTCTCTTCTGCTCCTGCTCAATCTCCTCATCAAGACGCTGGTGGCGGTTAGAGAGTTCGGCGATACGTCCTTGTAGTGACATTGTACCATGCTCCTTTCTTGCTGATGAGAGAACTGTGCTTTTGAGGTCACAGTAAATCACATCAGGAAAAGGCGGTCACGCAGAATCGGCGAAAAATCCTACGCATGAAGAGGATTTCATCCGGGCGTCTGCCGCCGCACGGTTTTTGAGCGGTACATCGCCTCGTCGGCTGCCGCGATCAGGGCATCGGCGCCCATCCGTCCGTCCCATTGTACGATACCGCACGAAGCGCCCAGCGCCACGGGCTCACCCGTCCGCCCATCAGGCGCGGTGATCACCATGTCGCCAATCAGCTTTGTCAGCTCGGCACTCTTCGCGTCGCCGTCACTGCGTAGGGCATGCGAGAGAATGACGCCGAACTCATCGCCGCCAAGGCGTCCGACGATATCAGTCTCACGAATGTTGGAATTGATGAGCTTGCAGACAGATTTCAGCGCCTTGTCGCCCGTCGCATGACCAAAGCGGTCATTGACCAGCTTGAAGCGATCAAGGTCGATATAAAGAAGGCATAGCGAGCTTCCATGCCGGCGCGAAAGTGCCATCTCACGCGACAGTTCACGCACAAAGGCGCGCCGGTTGAAGACCGGGCAGAGGGCGTCTCGGTCGGCCAGCGCCTCGGAGAGGGACAATGCCCGGTGCAGGCGTGCTTCCTGTCCGCGAAGGTAGAGCACTTCCTCGGCCAGCGCGCGCATGCCCGCATCAACCTTCGTGTCACCCGATGAGCTTCTCTGCCGGTGTCGCTGCCCGCCTGATCCGGTCGCCCCGGCTATGATGTTCGCTCGGTCTGTCCATAAGCCGAACTATAGGCCGGATCGCCGCTTGCGACCAGCAGAACAGCATGTCTTGACGCAAAAGGGCCGGCCTCTATGTTCTGCCGCTTCCTGAAAGAAGGGGCGCCAGTAAATGAGTGCATCCCAACCCAGCGTCGGCGTGATCATGGGCAGCCAGTCGGACTGGCCCGTGATGAAGCTTACCTGTGAGATACTTGAGCAGCTTGGGGTTCCCCATGAGGCACGCATCGTCTCAGCGCATCGCACGCCTGACCGCTTGTCGGAATACGCCAAGAGCGCGCGGGACCGCGGCCTCAAAGTGATTATCGCCGGCGCAGGCGGCGCCGCACACCTGCCAGGCATGACTGCCGCGATGACGCCGCTTCCCGTGCTGGGTGTGCCGGTGAAGTCGCGCGCTCTGAAAGGTATGGATAGTCTTCTCTCCATCGTGCAGATGCCGAAGGGTGTCCCCGTCGGCACGCTGGCTATTGGCGAAGCGGGCGCGGTCAACGCCGCCCTCCTCGCCGCGTCCATCATTGCCCTCAATGATAGCGATGTCGCTGACAAGCTCGACGCCTATCGCAAGGCCCAGACCGACAGCGTCGGCGAGGCGCCAGAGGGATGAGCCCGCTTCCAGCTGGATCAGTGATCGGCATCCTTGGCGGCGGCCAGCTCGGCCGCATGCTGGCGACCGCTGCTGCCCAGCTTGGATTTGATGTGAATATTTTCTGCCCGGGCGAAAGCCCGCCTGCTGCCCGCGTCGCCGCCGGTCACTGGGACGCAGATTATGATGACGAAACTGCTCTCAGCGACTTTGCCGAGAATTGCGATGTCATCACTTATGAGTTCGAGAACATCCCCGTCGCATCGGTCGCCTACCTCGTTTCAATAGGCGCGGTCGTCCGCCCTGGCGTCAAATCGCTGGAAGTCTCGCAGGACCGCCTGTCGGAGAAGCAATTCCTCAACGCCATCGGGATTGAGACCGGTAAGTTTGAGCCCGTCGATAGCGTCGGCCAGCTGAAAGCCGCACTGGAGGCACTCGGCGGCGAGGGCCTCCTGAAGACGCGCCGCGACGGCTATGATGGCAAAGGTCAGGTTCGCGTAAAATCCGGCGATGACCTTGCCGCTGCCTACAAGGAAATCGGGCAAGCGCCTGCCATTCTCGAAGCGCTCGTCCCCTTTGAGCGTGAGATCTCTGTCGTCATTGCGCGTGCTGTCGATGGCTCGATGACGGCATTCGACCCCAGCAAGAACGACCATGAGAGCGGCATCTTGAGACGCTCGACCGTGCCCTGCGGGCTTTCTGATGAGGTCATCGCCCATGGTCGCCAGCTTGCCGAAACGCTAGCAACAGAGACCGGCCATGTCGGCGTCCTCGCCTTGGAGCTTTTCGTGCTGAAAGACGGCACGCTGCTCGCCAATGAGATGGCGCCGCGCGTCCACAATTCCGGTCACTGGACACCTGAAGCCTGCGCCACCGGCCAGTTTGAACAGCACATCCGCGCCGTCGCAGGCTGGCCCCTCGCCTCCGTCACCCGTCACTTCGATGCCGAAATGGAAAACCTGCTCGGCGACGAGGCGCTCGCGCCGCCAGCCTCCTATCCGGAAGGCACGATGCTCACCCTTTATGGCAAACGCGACGCCAAGCCCGGCCGCAAGATGGGGCATACTGTCCGGCGGACAGGGCGTGCGCAATCTTAGCCACCCGCTTTACCTCGTTCGCCATGGCGAAACTGAATGGAATGGTGTGGGGCGCTATCAAGGCCTCAGGGATTCACCCCTGACCAGGCGCGGCCGCGATCAGGCCGCTGAGATCGGCCGCGCTCTCTCTAAGCAAGTTTCTACCTCGAACGGCCCCCTCCGCGCTTATGTCAGCCCGCTCGGACGCGCCCAGGCGACAGCAGACATAATCGAAAAGTCGTTACACCTCGACCGGACCGACGACGTTCGCCTTCGCGAAATCTCCACCGGCTGCTGGGACGGCATGTCGCTCTATGAAATCGACATTGAGTATCCGGGCGCGCTCGACGGATCAGATCGCGGCGACTGGTATTTCCGGTCACCCGATGGAGAGTCGCTCGAGGCCGCACTCGCACGGGTGCGAGCGTGGCTGCAGGACGTACAGACGCCAGCGCTCGCCGTCACTCATGGCCTCACGAGCCGGCTGATCCGCGGTGTCTGGCTAGGCTTGGGTGACGCTGAAATGCTTGATCTGCCCGTCCCCCAGAATGGGTTTTTCCGCTTGTTGGAAGGACGAGCCGATTTCATTCCGTGCGGTCAAACCAAAAGCTGACTTCAGGTCGAGGAAGTTGTCCTGCCAAGAGGACCGGCCTAAAACCTGATCAGCGTTACGGGGGGAGGTCGCACATGAAAAAAGCCATCTTTGTTGCCCTGCCGGGCCTTGCCCTCTGTCTGCTCGGCCTGAGTGCGCTCGCCGTCTTTCGCATCAGCTGGGGCTCGCTGATTGTGGGTCTACCACTGCTCGCCCTCGGCGGCGCTGTCCTGCTCGACGCAAGAAAAACCATGTCAAAGCAGCGTGAGGGCGTCCGCTGGAATATATTCCAGCCTGTTGGCCGGGACGGGCAAGTCAATTTTGCCCAGATTGTTTTCACGCTCGTGGGTGTCGGCGCTCTTTGCATCGGGATGATTATTACCAATCACGGCTTGCAACAGCGCTCGGACTGGAATGCTTTTGAAGCGTCCGCAGACCGCGTCTCTGGCGTCGTGATGCGCCAGCAAAGATATACCGGTATTTCGACGCGCTACGGACAGAGCGACACCTACGCCCCGGTTATCCGCTACCGTGACTCATCGGGCCAGCTTCAAACCCATATCTCGTCAGATTATGCCAGCCCGCCAGCCTATAGCCGGGGCGAGACGGTCGAACTGCTCGTACCTACCTGCAAGTTTGGTGAAAAATGCAAGCCGCGCCTGACCGGCGGGTTCGGGGTCACTGTTGTTGGACTTGGTCTTGTGATCCATCCACCAAAGGAGTTCGGAGATGGCAGCGCGGGAGGCGGCGGAGCCGCCATCTGAAGCCTCCGCTCCCCTCGTCGCCGCTCGATCGGCTAGTCCGTCGGCTGTATTTCGTTCTGATACCGCGAGACGAGCGTGACAATCATGACGGTAAGGGCGTGGCTCGCCAGACCAACTGTCCACCACATGGCCGGAACGGTCATGAACAGGATGTTCTGCTCACTCAGCCCGATTGCCGCGAAGATCAGCATGCCGAGTCCCCAGCTGCCAAGGTGAATCCAGAAGGACAGCCTCAGCGCGGCGACGCCTTCGGCCCGGTGCTGCGTGGCCGCCCTGGCCGCTTGCGACTGCGCGTCCACCGTCAGCGCCATCACATCGACATTGAACGCTGCCGCCAGCGCCTTCAGCGATTCACCGGAAGCCTGCTCACCCTTCTCGATACGCTGAACGGTGCGAAGACCGATCCCGGCAAGGTCAGCAAGGTGCTCCTGCGACCAGTGACGTTCTTCGCGCCAGCGCTTTATTTTCTCTGCATCGGCCCTGAATTGCATGGCCCTCTCCCTTTCGGTTGGCTGTGTTTAAGCTGAGCCGCAAGAAAGCCCAAACATGCACCGTCAGGCCACGCCACTGGCACGTCACACACGCGCCACCGGCCTGCCAGACCCACGCCAAGCGTGTAAGATCTGCCCGGTCAGGTCTAGTATTTGTATTTCACATTGAACCGCAGGATCCTGTCGAGGCTTTCGCTCTTCAGCGGCGGATTGGACTCATAACGCACATCGTAGGAGAGCCCCGCCTGCACATGATCGGAGACGTCGGTATTCATGCGCAATGTCGGATGCACGGTAGAGGTCGGCCCTGAGACGTTGACTTTCGTGTCCAGCTCCAGCGTCCAGTCCTCATCAATGAGCCAGTCGAAGTCGGCCGCGCCATAAAGACCGATGGAGCCGACCGTGCCTTCCTTCTTCGCGATATCCAGGAAGCGATAGCCTGGACCAAACTCACTTCGCAGCGTCATCGCCTCACTTTGAATGAGATACGCTCCCGCGCCGACGCCTGCGAAAGCATCCGTCTCGAACCCGGCAAAGTCATCGCGCGCGAACGACCCGCGCACATAGCCGAAATAGGCATCGGTCCAGAGCGTATCGAGCTGGTAGGACGCGCCCCAATTGTTCTGGCTGTCCACCCCATTGGCCTCGGCCATGTTTGCATAGGTTTCCAGCCGGTGGATCTGCGAACGCCGCTTCAGGTTTAGCTTGCCATGCAGGCCCAGAAACAGCGTGTCGGTGTTACCCTTTGTCTCTGCAGCGCTCAGCGAAATCTCACCGTTGCGGTCTTCCCAATAGTTCGCGCCGCCGAACCGGGCAGGCTTCGGGGCTGGCACCACCAGGGGCTGGATACGCAGTGGCTCTACTGGCAGGCTGAGGTCTTCGACCACGGCGTCGATCTTCGCAGCATGCTGCGGATAAGCCATTTTCGCCGCCGCAATTACCGCATCCAACTGGGCCGGATCATGCGTATTCATCGCAGCCGATATCATCCGGTGAACGGCGCGGGGCAGCTCTTCGACGTCTGGGCTGATAATGGCAGGGGCTCCGCCACCAGCGATTGCGGGCGCGAGGAAAAGGTCGAACATGCCTTTGATCCGGTCTGATTGGGTCTTGAAGCCCTCTTACCCAGCGTCGCCCCGCCCGCGCAACCTGTCCAACAGCTCAAGCCCCGGCTTCGCGATCTTTGAGCCCCACTTGCCAAAGGTCATCGCATTCTCAAGGCGCTTTTTGATAAAGGCATCAAGGTCGGCCTCTTCCGGCTCATTCTGCCAATAGAGCACGATAGGCGGCAGTACGGCGGACAGAAGGCCGCGCTTGGTTTCCCGGTTATAGTCCGTGGCCGTATCGCCCGCCGCCGTCCAGATCGCATCGGCGGTCTTCCAGGTGCGCTGCGCCGCATCGCGCCGATGCCCGCTTTACCGCCTCGCGGTGCGGCTCCAGCGCGCCAAGCCACGCCTTCACGCCTGCAGCGACTTTCTCATGTGTGCGCAGGTCTGAGAGGTCGCTGTCAGCCAGCGCCGCCAGCATGTCTTCCTCGGCCCGATCAAAGAACCGCTCGATGAGATCGCCGATGCCGTTCGGTGCCGCCAATGCAGCTTCCTCGGAACTTATCCCGGCCTCGCGCATTGATGTGGTATAGGCTTGGTCCGTCCAGCCCATGTCAGCGACATGCGGCAGCAGGCTTTCCAGCCACTTATCCTGTAGTCGTATCGACGGGCGTTCTGCTGTCATTGCTGGCTCCGGGAGTAGGCAAGCTGAAAAATTGGTGTTATAGGCGCGCCTTCACAAGTATCTGATCACGCCAGACTATGTCCCAGTTGGCTCTATCGGCTGGGAAAACAAATGGAGATTTGACCATCGTACAGATCGTCGTCCGCGACAACAATGTCGAACAAGCCCTTCGCGCACTGAAGAAAAAGATGCAGCGTGAGGGTCTCTTCCGGGAAATGAAATCCCGCACGCATTTCGAAAAGCCTTCCGAAAAGAAGGCCCGCCAGAAGGCGGAAGCTGTGCGCCGCGCTCGCAAACTTGCTCGTAAGCGCGCCCAGCGCGAGGGTCTGGCCTAGAACCAGACCGCCAATCTGGCGTGAAATCAGCCCCTTCGGCCCTGGCCGGAGGGGCTTTTTCATGGGTGATTGCGCTTCACGCGGTCGAGAAAGCCGCTATCTCTGCTCCCCACTGGATTGCGCACCGCCTGATGGGGACATTCTTGGACATACGACCCGAGACACCAGCTGACCGCGATGAGATTCACCGGCTGACGACAGCCGCATTTGCGCCCATGCCCTTCAGCGATGGCAATGAGGCGGACTGTATCAACCAGCTGCGGGCAGACGGTGACCTGACGCTATCGCTGGTCGCGGTCGATGAGGGCGTCCTTTTGGGGCATATCGCTTTCTCGCCGGTTCAACTAAACGGCTCATTCGATGGATGGTACGGTCTTGGCCCGGTATCGGTCTGGCCGCACCTCCAGCGAAAAGGCATCGGCAAGGCTCTGATCGAACATGGCCTAGGCTTGGTCAGGGCGCGTTCGGCGCGCGGCTGCATCCTGATCGGCGATCCGGCCTACTATTTACGGTTCGGATTTATCGGCGATGGCCGGATCAGCTATCGCGGGCTGCCAGAGAACGTCGTCCAGTGGCTGGCTTTTGGAAACGGACGGCCTGCCGGCATTCTGACCTTTTCACCCGGCCTTGAATAGAAGACGCCTCTGGACGTCTGCGCCTACGCCTTCGACTTCTTCCCCGGCACCAGCTTACCGAACCATTTGCCGACATCGCCGACGCCTGCGCCATGCACCGCGCCAGCGCGATAGACTCGTGCGGCCAGCCACAGAACCAGAAGCGATGCGGCGACCATCAGGACAAGCAGTCCGGTAATCTCCCACAGTGGCAGCACGGTCGGGATGCGCAGGATCAGCAGGAACGGCGTAAACACCGGCACCCAGCTCATCACGGCGATCAGCGGCGATTCCGGATCGGAAATGGCGACCGTGATCATGAACATCGGCACCATCAGCATCACGATCAGCGGCGTCATCAGCGTCTGGGCTTCCTGGATCGTGTCACAGAGAGAACCGAGCGCGAGGAAGATCGCCCCATACATGAGATAGCCAAGCACGAAGCTGAGCAGCGCCGGCAGCAGAAGCTGGATGTCCCCAACAGAGCCAAGGACCGTGAAAATCGGCCCACGAATGCCCGGATCGATCATGTCGCCAAATGCCGTGGCCAGGATCGTCGTGCCGATCGCCCAGACCCCCATCAGCGTCAGTGCGACGGCCAGAACCGCAAGCAGTTTGCCCGCAAGCATATGCGTGAGTTTCACCGACGTCAGAAGGCTGTCAAATATCTTGTTTGAGCGCTCCTCAATCGTCCCCATGAGAAGGTAATTGACGACAGAGAAGATCAGGAACCACAGCATGAAAGCCATCAGGATGGACGCATAGAAAGGCGCCCTGTCGGCCATGGTTACCTGCGAGCCGCCCTCAGCCGACGCCGGGCGGGCCCGGCGTTCGGTCACCGGCCGCGTTTCCTGGCTGGCACGGTTCAGCAGCGCTGGATCGACGCCGGCGCTCTCGAAAATGCGCCGCTCGGCCAGCGTCCGCTCGGCTGATTTCGCCCGCCGCAGCAGCGTGTCGGCGGTGACATTCTCGCTCCAGTATTCAATCTCCCCGTCGCCGTCCGGCACGAAGATCGCGGCAAAGAGCGGCAGAGGCCCTTCCGGCGTATCGATCAGCTGATCACCAAGTAGATAAGGCGTGATAGCGTCCTGCGTGTTGGCAGGCGCGGGGACCTGCACGAAGCCTGGCTGCGGCAGCTCAAAGGCGGGCGCGCCTGCCCGCTCCAACGCGTCTTCGACCGATGCGCCCTCGGCGAGCGCCGTATCGAACGTTACCAGCGCCTCATTGGGCTCAGCGGTGCCCATGACGCTTGCCGGGTCCAGGGACAGCCTCGCCATCTCCACCCGGTTTTCATTGAGCTCGGCATTGAGCACCGTTGAGAAGGCATCACCGCTCTCGATGACCGCGAAGTAGCGCGTCGGCTGTGAGTTCTCAGCCCAGGTCGGCGCCATCATGGCCACTGCCAGCAGTAGCGGAGTCAGCAAAAGACCAAGCCAGAAGCCCCAAGCCTGCACATAGCCAAGATAGTCGCGGCGCGCGACGAGATAGATTGAACGGATCATGCGACTTTCCTCGCAGCTTCACCAGCAAGCGACTGGCGAAGGTCTTCAGCTTCGGCTTCAGAGACGAGCGACACGAAGACATCGCGCAGGCGCGCCTCTTCCGGCCGGAAACTCGTAATCGGCGCGCCCGCATCGATGGCGGCGCGCAGGGCGTCCTGTGCATCGACACCGGCAGGCAGTCTCACCCGCCAGACATCGCCGCTGCGCTCATTGATCTCGAAGCCCTTGGGCTTCAGCGCCGCATCAAGGTCGAACCCGGCAGACACGCCAATAAGCACCGCACGGCCAAGCGCCCCGAAAGCCTCGTCCAGCGTACCATCGAAAACCTTGCGGCCCCGCGCCATCATCACGATGGAGTCACAAAGACGCTCGGCATGCTCCATCACATGGGTCGAGAACAGGATGGTCGCGCCGCGCTTGTGCTCCTCGATGATCATGTCTTCCAGCCCCTGCTGGTTGACCGGGTCGAGACCTGAAAACGGCTCATCGAGGAGCAGGAAGTCCGGCTGGTGCGCCAGCGAGGACAGGATTTGCACCTTCTGGGACATGCCCTTGGACAGTTTCGACACGCGCGATCGCGCAAACTCGCCGAGCCCCATACGGTCAAGCAGCTCATCGGCACGCTTGCGGCTTTCACTCGCGCTCATGCCTTTCAGCCGCGCAAAATAAGAAATCGTCGCTCGCGCGGTCATCTTCTTGTAGAGGCCGCGCTCCTCAGGAAGAAAGCCGACATGGCGCAGGCTCTCAATGTTTGGCGAGGCGCCGAAAAGATTGACCTGACCTTCATCGGGGCTCAGCACGCCGAGCGCCATGCGCAGGCTGGTCGACTTGCCTGCCCCGTTTGGACCAAGAAAGCCAACAATGCTGCCCTTCGGCACACTCATGCTCAGGTCGCGGACCGCCGTGAAACCGCCAAAGCGTTTCGTCACGGCGTCCAGTTCGAGTGGCGCAGGCCCCATAATCCCTCCGGGAAGTCTAACACTTCTCGACTATCGATAAACCATACTGAGGTTTCCTGGCTAGCCCTTGCCAAGACTTAAAACAGCGCGCACGCTCCATCCCATGAAGCCTCGTATGGGTCAGGGAATGGGACGTGCCGGAGCGCCTCACAGCGCTGGAACTGACATGGGCGAGACCCACACCATCGGCGCAACCAGCATCGACCGGGATCACGAACTGCAGCGGGTGGAGGCGGCGCTGAAGCGCCTTGAGCACGGAAAGTTCGGCCATTGCCTCTATTGCGGCGACCGGATCGACCTTGAGCGTTTACAGCATGACCCCGCTATCGAAAGCTGCGATACGTGCGAGGAAGACTAGGCCCGCCGCTTCAGGCAGACCTCAATCAGGATAGAATATCATGACAGCCAACTGCCTCTGCGGCTCGGTCAGCGTGACCATCGACGCAAAGCCGGACTTCATCTTCGACTGCAATTGCAGCCTCTGCCGCAAGACAGGCAGCGCCTGGGGCTATTTCAAGCCGGAAGCCGTTGCCACCGACGGCGAGACTGTCGGCTATGCGCGCAGCGACAAAAACTTCGCCGCCGTAGACGTTCATTCCTGCAAATCCTGCGGGGCCACAACGCACTGGGTCCGTACCGATGCCTTCAAGGATGCCCACAAGATCAACGACATGGTCGGCGTCAACATGCGCCTCTTCGACCCTGACCTTCTGGACGGCGTGCCCGTCCAGTTTCCGGACGGCAAGACCTGGACGGGTGAAGGCGCTTTCGGCTTCAGGCGCGACGGCTTCACCATAGGCCACGAGGCCCGCTGGTAGGCCGGTCTAACTCGCTGCCGAGAGGCGCATCAAAACCAGCCCCGACAGGATTAGCACAGCGGCCGCGATACGCATCGGGCTGATGCTCTCACCCAGGAAGACAATGCCGAGAACAAAGGCGCCGACAGCGCCAATACCAGTCCAGACCGTATAGGCTGTGCCAAGCGGCAAGACGCGCATGGACCATGAGAGAAGCGCAAAACTGCCAATCATCGCGGTCAGCGTGATGACGCTCGGCCAGAGCCGGGTAAAACCGGCCGACTGTTTCATGAAATAGGCCCAGACAACCTCAAGCAGTCCGGCCACGAAAAGAATGATCCACGCCATCGCATGACCTCATCAGAAAAGCGCCGGGCCGTCCCGGACTTTTCTCCCATGCGAGCGAGGACGTGGCCTGCCTTTTATGGTTTCAGGGCCCGTACGGTGAGCGAAGTCGAACCATACGGGCTGAGGAAGCTGCCGCAGAAGCCTAGTTCAGGCCCTCGCGTCCGATCGCATAAAAGCGTTCGCGGCGCTGGCGTTTCAGCTCGGCGGGCGACAGACCTTCCAGTTCGCCCAGCGCCTTCTCAATGGCCTTGCCAGCCTGGCTGATGGCACGCTGCGGGTCGCGGTGGGCGCCGCCAATCGGCTCCTTCACGACATCGTCAATGACCTTCAGCTTCAGAAGGTCTTCAGAAGTGATCTTCATCGCTTCTGCCGCATCACGCGCCTTGGCGGAGTCGCGGTACAGGATCGATGCGCAGCCTTCTGGCGAGATCACGGAATAGATAGAGTGTTCCATCATCAGGACGCGATTAGCCGCTGCGATGGCAATCGCGCCGCCGGAGCCGCCTTCGCCAATGATCAGTGACACCATCGGCACGGTCAGCGTCAGACAGCGCTCGGTCGAGCGCGCAATCGCTTCGGCCTGTCCGCGCTCTTCGCCGGCTTTGCCGGGGAACGCACCAGCCGTATCCACAAACGACAGAACGGGCAGCTTGAACTTGTCGGCCAGATCCATCAGGCGCACCGCCTTACGGTAGCCCTCAGGATGTGCCATGCCGAAATTGTGGCGCAGACGGCTTTCGGTGTTGCGGCCTTTTTCATGGCCCATGACAACAACGCTCTGGCCCCGGAAGGTCGCGAGACCGCCAATCACCGCCTCGTCATTGCCGAATACACGGTCTCCGGCCAGTTCCTGGAAGTCTTCGAAAAGCTGCTCGATATAATCGCTGAAATGCGGGCGCTCCGGGTGGCGGGCAACCTGCGTCTTGCGCCAAGGCGTCAACGAGGAATACGTGTCCTTCAGCTGCTTGGCAGCCTTGTCCTTGAGCTTCTTCAGCTCGTCGGAGATCGACGGGCCTTCACCCTGCTGGGACACCGCTTCCAGCTCGGCAATCTTTGTCTCGAGCTCTGCGATCGGCTTTTCAAAATCGAGATAGGTCGTTGGCATAATGATGAACCTAGTGCTGCTTTTGGGCGATTCCTAGGCGCTCTGCCCGCCCTTGGCACGTTCAAAATACATCACATCCTCCTCGTTAAAGCGCACCGTTCCCTTCTGGATGTAGCCAATCTTCTCCGCAATCCGGATCGAAGGCGCGTTTTCAGCGTCGATAATGCAGCAGCATTTATCGTGCGCGGTCTCATTATCCAGCCAGTCATGGATCGCCTTCACGGCCTCGCTGGCATAGCCCTGACCGAACCTGTCGGGCGAGATGACCCAGCCGCATTCCGGCACGCCCCAGAAGCCCGGTTCGGTGTCGCGGTGAAAGTCGGCAAAGCCGACCTCGCCCACAAAGCCGCCACCCTTCCGCTCCTCGACCAGCCAGTAGCCATAGCCCAGAACTTCCCAGAGCCCGCGATTGCGCAGGACATTCCTGTTCCAGACGTCATGCGGGGAGCGGGCCGTACCGCCAATGAAGCGGATCGTTTCGGGATGGCTCCAATGGGCGGCAAGCGCATCGAAGTCGGACGCCTCGTGCGCACGCAGTTTCAGCCGCTCGGTCAGGATGACCGGCACAGGCCGCCCGCTCATGCGCGTTTCGCCTTCATACTTTCCAGCATGGCCTTCATCGACGCATGAACCGTCTCGATGGCCTTTAGAGGGCGCACCATCACCTTGAAGTCAGTGATGAGACCTGCCTCATCCCACTCGATCATGTCGATGCCATTGACCTGTACACCGTCCATTTCCGTCTCGAACTCCAGCACGGCCTTGTCGCCGCAATCGAAGATGCGGACATAACGGAAGCTGTCATTGCCGAGCGTCTCCCCCGCGGCACCGAGATACATCATGGTGATCGGCTTGCCGCGCTGGGGCGTGTGCACGATCGGGCTCTGGAAAACGACGTCGTCATGCAGGATCGCGTCCAGCGCTGCGGCATCATGGTCCCCGTGAAAATAATCCATCCAGCGCTGTAGATTGTCTGAATACCCTGTCGTCGCCACCATGCGCTTGCCCTCGTCCCTGTGTGTCTACTGGACCCCGACCGGCCGACCGATCAGGAATTCCGAATAGTCGTCGAAACAATAGCCCCGGCGCAAGACCCAGCTTGAAGGAACGCCCGGATCCACAAAGATCAACTGGACACGGCCCCAGGTCTGACGCGGCGTGCCAGTCTCCGGATCGGTAATGGCAAAGTCGCAGGCAGGCGCACCTGACCCGTCAGGCTCAATCCAGAGGCCGTAGAACACACCGCGATTGGTCCGGTTTCCAGCGAGCTGCGGGATGAAAGCCACCCCACGCTGGTCGCTATTGGCGATCGGGAAGGTCAGCACAGCCTGCCCCTGCGCCGTCTCATGGTCATAGACGACCGTCCCGATCTCGGTCTGCCAGACTTCGCGCTGCTGGGCATCGGCAATGCCACCAACCACCAATAGAGCCGCCAGACCGGCCACCACGGAGAATTTCATCTTCTGCTCCCGGGCAGCCAACAATGCGCGCTGCCGCTATTCACTCAGACAATACGTGACCGGATAGACGACATTTACCAGCCGTACGGAGCGACCGCCCTCGCGCGGCGGGTCAAATCGCAGTCCCGTCGCCGCCTGATACGTTGGCGCATTGAACTGGGGCGCAGAGCACGCTGTCAGAATGTTCTGGGGCGCCCCCGCCGGGCTCACATCCATCAGGATCTCGCAGCGTCCTTCCTGGCCGGCATTGCGCGCACTGACCGGATAGAACGGTTGCGGCGGCGTCATCGGCTGGACCCCCGTACCCGACACGGCATCCGGCTCAGCGACACCGCCTAGAAGCTCGTCACCGCCACCGTTTGAACTCATGGTCGGCACTTCCGAAAGCCGCGCCTGCCAGCCATCTGGATAGCGCAGCTCAGCAACCGGCGCGCCCGCATGGCCACAGGCCGCAATCTGTCCGAGCTGCGGCGCCTGGGCCTCGGGATACTCCATCCCCGGCGGCGGCGCTTGCGATGGATCATACGTGTTCGGATCAACCGCGCAGGCGGTTAGAGCGGCAAGGCAGGCGGCGCCTGTCAGTATGTGTCTTCCGGTCATCATTCAGGTCTCCTTGCCACGTCAAACGCATGAAGGCCTACCGGTTTCCGGCAGGCCTTCCAATCATTTCGGCTATGAGCCTCTATTAGCCGCCCGATTCCGGCTGCGGATCCTCGAGGCAGAAATTCATCGGCAGAAGGATATCAGCCGTCTCTGCGGTGTCCTCGCCATCGGCCGGGTCGAACTCCAGCGTCTCAAGCGCTTCGGTCGCAGCCACCGCGAATTGGGGGAGCGAGCAGTTCGCCATGATCTCTTCAGTCTTGCCGTCTGCATCAACGCTGAAAATCGTCTGGCAGGCGCCTTCGACACCAAGCGCTTCGAAAAGCGGCGGATAGGCCGGGGCCAGCGCGCCTTTCGGATAAGGCATCACGACATCGCCGCCGACGGGGTTGGCCGTTGCGACGCGCGCATCCCAGCCTTCCGGCGCCAGCATCCCGACGCTGGATGCGCCACCGCAGACCTCGATATCTCGGTGCGGTGCCAGAACTTCCAGCTGCTCTAACGTGATCGGCGCTTCGAGGCGCTCATTCAGCGCATCGACCGTTTCGGGCTTGAAGCCATGATAGTCCATCTGCGCGGCAGCACTGCCTGCCAACGCGGCTGAAGCGGCTGTAAATGCGAGGATTTTTGTAAGTTTGGTCAAAGGGTGGTCTCCTTGATTGCTCTTGGATACACCCTTTACCTTAGCTTGCCGCGTACGCTTTGGCCAATTCCGGGTCCTTTTCCGACACTAGATCAGCAAGATCGGAGATGACCTTGGCCTGTTTCCAGGTCGCGTCATCCTGCATCTTTCCGTCCAGCATCGCGACACCCGTGCCGTCCGGCATGGCCTCGAGAATCCGGCGCGCAAACTTTACTTCATCCGGCGCCGGGCTGAAGACGCGCTTGGCGATCTCGATCTGGCTCGGGTGCAGGCTCCACGTACCAGAACAGCCCAGAAGGAAGGCATTGCGGAACTGCTGCTCGCACGCCTCGCTGTCGGCAATGTCGCCGAACGGACCATAGAACGCGTTGATGCCGGCCATGCGGCAGGCATCGACCATGCGCGCAATCGTATAGTGCCACGGGTCCTGCTGCGCGCTTTCACGCTTGGAGCCGTCCTCGTTCGGATCGTCCACCACGCGGTAATAGGGATGGCCGCCGCCCACGCGGGTCGTCTTCATCTTGCGGTCTGCGGCAAGGTCCGCTGGCCCCAGTGAAATTCCCTGCATACGCGGAGACGCGAGCGCGATCTCCTCGACCAGCGCCATGCCCTGCGCGGTCTCAAGGATCGCATGGAAAAGGATTGGCCGCTTCAGGCCCGCCTTTGCCTCAAGTTGCGCAACGTACTGGTCGGCGAAGTGGATATCCCAAGGTCCTTCGACCTTGGGCAGCATGATGACATCGAGCTGTTCACCGGCCTCCAGCACCAGACGCGACACATCTTCCTGAAACCAGGGCGAGTTCAGCGGATTGACGCGGCTCCAGAAGCCCTTCGATGGCGCCGTCACGGGCGGCATCCTTGGCATCGGCCGGAATGGCGTCCTCAAGGTTGGCCAGCACCACATCGGCCTGATCAGCCATTTGCGGCACCTTGGCGCGGACTTTCTCCAGATGCGGCGGCACGAAATGGATCATCCGCTCCAGACGGACCGGAAGCTCCCGCATCGGGTCCGGTGCGCCGATCGCGAGCGGCTTGAAAAAGTTGCGCGGTGTTTTCTGGCTCATCCTCATCCTCCTGTTGCGGCGCAACATATCCCTCGCTGACTGTGCGTCAATTCAGTCTGCCAAAATGCTTTGGTTCTGCAGCGTTTTTCAGTCTGGCTTGGCCGCGCGCACGAAGGCATATGCGTTACGTCTGAAAGGAGCTTCGCCGCTACTCAGCGCCACGATCTTCTTCATCTCAAAGACTTTGGGTGAGAGCGTGTACGTCACCTCGCACTGGGCCGGGCGTCCGTCATCCTCACACTCCGACGCGGTCACAATTGTGACCTCATCATCCACTTTCGTCCGCGACATCACTGTCTCGCTATTCAGCGTGCGTCCTTCATCGGATGCAATCAGCATGGACCTGTCATAGGCCGAGGGCTCATCCGGATATTTCAGCTCCAGCCGCATACCTTCA
>LWDU01031838.1_pt1 | contig 25654 bp, 13 predicted proteins | sample 727161 | NCBI WGS metagenome assembly LWDU01 (sample SAMN04566230, study PRJNA314399) | hydrothermal vent metagenome | isolation source: deep sea hydrothermal plume seawater | place: Mexico: Gulf of California, Guaymas Basin | collected 2004-07-11
TATCCAAGCGATTTGACGCACCACCTGTCAACACCTTCCGTGCTATTCTGACCGGCAGAGGATGGACCAAAACCAGAATCAAGGATACCCTGAACAAGAACCCCTCCAAACTCAACAAGCGCGACCTTGAGCAGTTCAAACTGGCTGAGTCAGTGGACAGAGTGAGTTCAGTCGATCAGAGTGACACCCAGAGCGCAGCCGAAGTATTCGAGGATATTCTGTGCGACTACTTCGACTCTCTAGGGGTGAGGTTTCGCCGCCAAGAGGAACTGCTCGCAGAACAGAAGGTGAGTGAGGGGAGGGCAATCATCACCCCTGACCTGCTAATGCTCGACGATGTCAGAATCAACGGAGTGCCATGCGCGTGGATAGACGCCAAGCACTTCTTCGGCGCCGACCTCAAGTTTCCTCGGAAGAAGACCCAGAAGCAGGTTGACCGGTACGTTGCCGAGTACGGGCAAGGAGCCATAGTCTACCGGCACGGTTTCTGCGGTGGCCTTCGTCTTAAGGGGGCTATACAACTCGACTCCAGCCCGTTGAACTTGACTCCTCTGGCCGAGTTCCACGAGAAGGCTAGGAACAACTCATGAGGTCTCTCCGACCCTAGTCATAATTGCCTGCAGACCAGCCTTTTCCAACTCTGAGACTAGGGGGCTAGACCAATCTGCTTCGCTCGCTGCATCATTGGGGACAATCGCCACGCTCTCTCCCAGCATGCAGAGCAGAGCGACCGCCTCCTCACCGATATCGCATTCCTGTATCGCAACATCCACCTCAGAGAGTAAATCAATTCGCGACGAATCTGCCTGTAGCCCACTTTCCTCTGCAAAACACTTCGCTGAATCAAGCAGTTCAGTCCACCTGTCGATATCCCACTCTCCTTCAGACAGCGTCTGCATTTGCCTCGCACCGGCTCGGCTAATCGACTCCTTCCAGACAGGGTCGTCGATGTAGTCCGAAGTGTGCTTGCCAGCATCGGGACGCCATGCCAGAACTATCGGTGTACCGCAACTCCATCCCTCTGCCCGTCCCGGTCCTCTATGTAGCAGTGGGCCGTGGTACGGGGCCCCTGCTTCGAGTCTGCGCTCGCATCCACCAGCGGCCAGCGCAGTCACATCTCCGAGTCCGGTCGAACGATTACGCTCCACTTGGTGTGATATCAAGTAGGAACGCCTTAGACTCTCCTCGTGTGGAAGCCCCATCGCTCTCTGAAATGCCAGAGCTGCGGCTACTGCTCCTGAGGCTGACATACCGAAGCCCTGTGAGATCGGCAGAGCCAGTCTGACACCGATCTCCCAAGCGATTCCTTTCGCCTCGGGTATTTCCTCAACCAGGAGGTCGAGGACACTATCGTACAGACTCGGATCACCCTCAGTACCTTCGAATGAGACCTTGAGCCCAAACTCTCCTTGTTCTCCGTATGCAACGACTTCTACTCCGTCATCGACGCACAACCCGGCCCCGAGACTACCCTGGCCGACTGGATCCAGAGCTTCGTCAGTCACCGTGAACAGCAGGGTGACGTGGCCCCCACACTCACCACGGCCGAGTAACCCGGTCATATTGACTCATCCGGCCTACCAGCCAAGAATCCTCGTCCGACTCACACAATTGCCGCAAAGTCTTCTTTGAGTTCGCCAAACCGCTCGGAGAGCTCCTGAACGGCCTTTTGGAAGGCAACCCTAGGCGTCATCGAACCATCGGTCTCGAACGACAGGATGAACTCGCCGGGAACATCTTCCAGAGTGATGGCGTCCTTGAACTTACGCGACTCCTCAGTACCATCACCGACGTGATGCAGATCTTCTATCAGCTGGGCTACCTTGCCTATGTCCTCCATGCGTCCGTTGCTGTCGAAGTCCTTGGCAGTGATTGTGAGATTGAGGTCCCACAGTATCTTCGACCTCGTCTTGACGTTGAGGATTCCAACCTGACGTGGTGAGAATGCAATGCCGCAGACCGGCGACCACTTGGCGTGGTCGCGACCACGCCCCATGATTGCAGTGGCGTAGAACTCAATCATCTGGCCGCGGGAGAGTTTGGTAATCGGGATGCTGTGATACTTCTCTGAGATGCTGCCACCCGCTCCGAGAAAACTCATGTCGCCAGCGGTCACAGTCCGGCCACCTTCGCTGCCAAACGCCTTGCAGGTGTAGATCATCGTGCAGAGGGGGCATCCTCTGTCCTCGACGACCAGCTCAGCGCAGGACGGACAACTGTCTTGGAAGTGAAACTCGTCGTGCTTGGTCGGTATTGGGATCATGGCCAGCCGCTGAGCCACAACCTCGTCGGGCAGCGGGCCATTGGTCTCCCATATCTCGCCGTCCTGCTCGATTGTGCCCATCTCGAAGCGAACGGTGTCGATAGCCATCTTAGGAGTGTCAGACATTAGTGTACGTCGGAGAGCATTGACGAAGGCACGTCCCGAGTCGCTCAGTAGTATGGAAATCTCCTCATCATTTTCTTCGATAACCTCTGCCTTGACCATAAATTCACCTCACACTCGGCGCCCACGGCGCCCTCCCTTACTCTTCGTCCCGTCAGTTGCGATGGGAGTAACGTCCTCGATGCGGGTTATTGAGACTCCGGCTCGGGTCAGCGCCCGAATTGCAGAGGTCGCGCCCGGTGCACTGTGAGAGCGATTCCCTCCAGCGCCGCGATACTTCACTATGACTTGGTTAAATTCCTTCTCAGCCAGCATCTCAGCCATCCTTTCGGCGGCTCTGGTCGAGGCGAACTGGCCACCTGAGTCGCTGCCGCCCTTGGTCACCATTCCTCCCGAGACCTTACAGATAGTCTCGGCTCCGGTGAGGTCGGTGGCTGTCATTAGCACGTTATTGTGCGTGGTGAAGATATGCAGAATTGCCTTCCTCGACATCAGCTCTCACTCTCCTCAGTGGGTTTATTTTCCGTGGAAACGGTGTCCTCGGTGCTGGGTGAGGCCGCTGCGTCGCGCTTGACCTGCTCGACGAACTCTGGATCCACCACTCGGACCGGCTCGACACCATCCTCATCCTCATCGGATACGAGGGTCAGTCGCAACTCCTCCATGTCTTTGCGAAACTGGTGCTCTGAATCGGCGAAGGGAGAGTTTGTGGAGTACTGGATCACATCTTCCTCCTGCTTGAGCACGTGATACCCGGGAACCGTCATCTTCTGATCTCCTATGCTGATATGGCCGTGGACAATGAGATTCCTAGAGGATCGCATAGTCGGAGCCAATCCCCTGTAGTAGACAACTGACTGTAGCCTCCTCGAGAGCATGTGCTCGGCGGTTATCTGAAGCACATCATCAATCCCCGCGCCCTCAGGGAGCAGCCCCTTGCGGAGCAAAGATTCGATCATGTCAGTCTTCTCGCGAGCGAAGTGACCCTCGGAGGTATCTACCTTACCAATCAGCTTCATCGCCTGGTTCCTGTGTCGGCGCAGAGCTGACTTCTCGCGCCAAATCTCTCTCATGCCGCCGACCTTCTTCAGGCCGTACTTTTCTTTGAGAGCGTGCTCCTCGTCAATCCTAGCTTGCTTCCAGGGGTGAGAGGGGGTGCGAATCTTGGCCCTTGCGAACTTTGGATCTCCCATCTACTCACCTCACTTCTTCCTCTCGACGCCGAGCGTGGAACCCTTGCGGCCGTTTGACCTGAGCCTCTGCCCACGTACCTTGTGACCGGTTCGGTGCCTCATTCCACGGTATGCCTTGACTCCGGCGATACGGGAGACATCATCATCACGGGTCAACTTGACCTCAGTGGCGACGATGTGAGCATCTTCGTTGGTCTCAAGGTCACGCTGGCGGTTGACCAACCACCAAGGAACCGTCGTAGCGTACTCGTCTATGGAGTTGCGCAGGCTGTCCTGTTCATCATCTGACAGGTGACCTCCCAGTTTCTTGCCATTGATATCAGCCAAGCGGCAGATTTGCTGAGAAGTCCTCATTCCTATGCCCTTGATGGAGGTTAGGCCGATGGCAATGGGGCGCAGCCCGTCGATGTCACTGTCAGCCATCCGCAGGATGTAGGAGAAATCATCTCCGAGTTCAGTATCATCAGGCATTGTACGGTTCCCCCGTGTTCACCGGTTACCCGGTGGCCCATTGGGCATCTCGGCGACCTACCATCCCTATTTGAACCGATTGGACGCCCCTTCGGGGCGGTTCAAACTACTCCTTGCATACGACATACAGGTCCTGTCTGCCAGAGTCACGCTCGATTTCTAAATCCACCATGAAGCCACTAACGCCTTCAATCTCCTTCAATTCCCGATTCAATCTGCGCTGTAGGGTCGGATGAACACTCGGGTCCAGATTACAGCGCAGCGTAATCTTGCCGATACCGTTCCTCGCTACTGATGCCGCGACCTGGTCGATGGTGTGTAGTTCGGGGGGACTGAGTCTGTGCTGGACTATTTCGCCGGTAGCCACGACGAAACCCTCGATATCCTCCGACTTGATGAGTGGGTCGGTGTGTATGAGGAGGGGCCTGCGGCCTTCCAGACGCAGCCAGGAGTGGCCGCAGTCCTCGGGCAGCGCGCGCTCCAACCAAGCCTCCTGAAGACCGCTCTGGACTAGAGCAGAATCTACTATTGTCATGTGGGCGCCGTAGGGAGGGGGCTTGCTCATATCAGAGACCTCGGATATCGAGGGAAAGCCTTCGATTGAGGCGATGACGTGCTTCGTCCCCATTCTCACGCACCTGTGGCTCGCGCTCGAAGAGAGCGCACCAACCCACAGCGAGAGCCTATCCACTCTGCCCCCACCTTGGCTCAACCACTCCCAGGTACGACCCACCCCTGGAAAGGCAGTCTCGATGTTGGCTTCGATGATGGACTGCTGCACCTCTCCGAGTCTCGGAGAAAGGTCGAGGAGCACAGCCGGACCCCTTGGTCCACTCTGCAAGTGATCGGCCCAGCCACTCAGGACTGACCCGACGGGGGGCTCCATCTCATTCACATCGTGATTCTGAGCATCACTCGGCCGAGCAGGGTCCAGATGTAGCATGGCGATAGGAGGATGAGCACGCGTCCCAGCCTCACGCAAACTGTTCCAATACTCGGTAATGGCTCCCTCGGCGTCTGACCCATCACCAATGATGACGCGATCCATCGAGCGCTGCAAGTCACCCTCCTCGGAGTTGATGTGCATGTTCGCCGCACACAGCACTGCGATGTTCCCATCCATCTCGATTCCCAATGAGGGCCGCTTCAACACCTGCGAGTAGGCGACAAGTTGCATACCGGATCCCGCGGCCGCATCGAGAATAACTCCGGCTGGAAGCACGTTGGGATCTATGCTGTTTGCCCGAGAGAGTGCTACAAACCACGGTGTGGAGAGCCTTCGCATGCCCTCAGTCATGTGAAAGGCAGGTTCTCCGCGCCGCACCGATTCGGCTTTGGCCCGCTTCCTCGCTTCCTTGACGATCTGCGCCGACGGGTTCAGCGAGGTGTGTCGACTACCCTCCTCCATGCCGACGCCTCCAATAACTTGGTCAAGTCACTTTCGCGTCCTAAGTGATGGGGCCTCTGTTGATGCTCAGTTCAAATCGCAGCCAGGAATTCTGCAATTCGTGACCGTCGCTGTTGCCGTAGGCGATGGGAGGAGGGAGCAGTGTGGTGTGAGAGGTACCGGTGTCGATTCCAGGAATCAGCCCCCTGTCGTTGTCTATGTCTAATCCAATGGCAGACCAGCCGAAACCGTCGATGTAAGATGGGTCCTCTCCTGCTGTGACGGGCAGGTCGCCCTCATCCAATTGTTCTCCGGTGTCGGCATCCCAGACAATGTAGTGAATTTCTATCCTGTCGTTGTCGTTGATGTGCATCTCGCGCTCTTCGGTGCCCTTGAACACGTTCACGTCGAGCAGCACCTCGGCATCCACCACCGTGAGGTGGCTGACTGCCACTGTTATGCTTCTCTCGGTGATGTCTTCGGTTAGCTCGAGTTCGACAATTCCGTTTTCGTTGCTCTCTAGGGTCATCAGGTCACTGGTGTTGTCTGAGCCTGAGAACAGGACTCCCGAACCCCTGATTTCCAGCACTAGGTCAACCGTGGTGTTGCCGCGGTTGTACACAGCCACACTGGCGCGGTCATCATCACCCTGATGCTCCCAGTCGCAACGCAACTCGCCGGGATAAAGAAACACGTCGTCCTGATCCGAGAGGATCTCCGGCCAGTCCCAATCGCCCTCTCTTGGAGAGCAGGTGTTGAACAGCAGATCGACCTCCCAAGTCAGCCGTCCGTTGATGGTTGGTGCCTCGACGGACGGCCCGAAGGAATCCTCAAGGTTGGCGCTGAAGTTCCAGGCCGCCCAGCCAACCCAGATTGCCGATAGAAGCAGCACCAATGCGGTGCCAAGTGAGAGCATCAAGGTGACTCTGGGTACCGCCATCTCGTTGATGCCTAATGGGACGGGCGGGTGCTCGACCTCGTCGGGCGTGTCCGATATCCAAGACCTTGTCACGATTACTTGTCGCTACCGTGTGTCATCAACGTTGGCCCGCTCGGTATTGTCGAGGTATTCATTTCGAAGGCTGACAACTGCCTCGCAGTACCACGTTGTGATTTCAGTCCTTGACCATTTGCGCCTCGTTACGCAGACCTAGCCAGGACACCACTCCTAACTCTGCGGCCACCACCATCAATGCAATCAGCATCGTCGTCGGTCCGAATATGTCGGGCACGAAAATCAATGCGCTCAGAATCGCCACCACTAAATCGACCAGTCCCCATACCCTCAGGGTTCGCCGCAATTGCAGTATTCCCACTACCCATAGTGTGGTCGAAAGCGCAATCAGCAGCACAGGAAGCAGCACCGAGGTAGCGTGGTGAGCAATGGCGACGATGATGAGCAGCAGGTGCGAGTCGACGGCCAGCATCATGGACCAACTCTCTCCCTTCAGAGGAACGGTCAGTGCCAACAGTGCAAGCAACAGCAGTCCGATTCCCATCGTGGCCTCTGGAAACACATTGAGGGCTGGCTCGTACCAGTTCCCTATGGCGAAAAGCGCCATCAGGCCGGCTGGGACCGCCAGACCGATGGCCCAAGGTTGGCGGTATCTCCAACCCTGTTCAACGGCACTCGCCACAGCCAGTATGCCGGCCGGGCCGAACGATAACATCACCACGAACAGGCTGCGAGAACCACGCCCGGAGGAACCCTTCCAGTCATCCCTACCTAGCTGCCCCCTCTTCCTGTCCACCCATACATCCACCAGAACGACGAGCACCAACACCGACTCGAGCAGCATCCATGGAGTTCCCCACTCGAGCATATCTCCTCCGAACGGGTCGATTGTCAGAGGATAGGGGAGCGCCTCGACCATCACAGCCCCCAGAATCCTCCCAGCCAGCAGCGGCATGACAATCCAGTCAAGTGCGATTGGTATCCTGTCCAGCAATCTGTCCTGGCCAATCAGTGATATCGCCACCAATTCCACCAATAGGACAACCAGCACGGCCATGTCGAGGAGGTCCTCGTTGCTGCTGCCCGGCCCTATGTGGGATACGACGTGAATCGCAACCAGCCCTGCGATTGCCATTGCGATTGGCATCTCCAATCCCATGATGTGGGGAAGTTCCAGTTCGAGACTCTTGGTGCGCGACCTAGCAAGGGCGATCAGAGCGGTCGCGAAGATGCCTATAGCCACCAGCATGAGCGGATTTGTCCCATTGAGCAGACCCAGAATGATTCCCGCACCAAGTATCAGTGAGAGCACTGCTAGTACGACCATCGGCTTGTGACTCACGTCGGTTGTGTAGAGCTCCTCACGGCTGTCAGTGCCAGACTTCTCCCTCCGCTTGCTACGCTCGGCCTCCAGTTCAGCCAGAAGCGGGTCGTAGGTCGCAACACCGCCTTCAGGACCTCCCTCCGGCTCACTTGCTTCTCCAGCCATCTCTATGCGCGCATCGCGCTTGGACACCGACTTCAGCTCAGCTCGCAGTTCACCTCTGGCGACCAGCCAGAGGGAGCTGACCACGAACATTCCTAGCGAAACAATCTCCGCTGTCTTGTTCTCCAACTCGAAGGAGAGGGCGATGGTGATTACCAGTAACCACAGGGCTGCCAACGCGGGGTTGAGCAGTTTCTCTATGCTTCCTGCGCGAGGCAGGTAGGTTGCGAGCACTGCAGCCGAGCACATCACCACAGCGATACCGACATCGATTTCGGGTAGTGAGCCCATCGATTCGAGCAGCTTAACTGGCTGCCTTCCCGAGAGAGCCAACAGCATTGGCAGACTCATCAGCCCTAATCCGCTGGCGTATAGTTTCTCATCGCTAGGGGCTCTGGTCAGCATCAGAGAAACCAGAGACAGGCAGAGCAGCGCCGTCAGAGGTACAAACATCCCGTGCCTCCATTGGATTGCGAGTACGGCGACAGCGAGAATCGCAGTCATGCTACCGGCCTCGCCAACTCTCATTCCGGCAATCTCCGAGCCGACGTGAAGGGCCGTTAGAAGAAACAGTACCAGTAAGAGTGAGATGGCGGTGAAACCGCCGAAATGAGACATGAATATCAACGTGAACAATGGCAACCACCAACCCAGCGACCAGAGCTGCAAAGCCCCCGAGTCACGGATTGAAGCAGAGATCTCAGATACACCGAGGAAGCGGGCAGCGAGGTTGACACCAGATTCTCCCAATCTGATGTTGACTATGACCATTAGAACGCAGGACAGAGCGAGATATGCTCCTAGAGGCACTGGTTCGAGATCAATCATACTGCCGGGATCGAGCACGTCATTTGCAATCAGTAGTGTCCTGACAGTCTCCTCTATCACCTCCTCGAGGAGCACCCAACTCCACGGCAGCAGAACCGTTACCCCGGCAAGCGAAGGCGACTCTCGACGCACCGCGAGCACGGCGGTCCCGACGTGCAACGAACTCAGTAGACCAAGCAGTAGCATCCCTCCGTCGCCACCCATAACGTTGGAATCGACCGGGACCAGTATGACGAGCAGAGTGAGTACGGCGACAGCGCCTAGCCACAACACCCTGTCAGTCACCCTGTCCTGATCACGCAGCAGTACGAAACCGGTGACGATGGTGGCGAGGACCGTGAAGAGTTCGTAAGCATCGAGAGTGCCGATTAAGTCACCTGAGTCATGCCCTACAATCAGCATGCTTGCCAGAGGGAAGGCAGACACCCCGAGAGGAACCACCACCCGTTTCGTATCGACCCCTCTGACTGAGAGGTACGAGCCACCGAAGGCCGCACCGAGGAAAGCTACCATCCCTAGTGCGTATCCGGTGTCCTCGCGGCTGCTGGCGACGGCTAGAAGCGCTCCAACCATCCCCATAGAGACTGAGACGCCCCAGAGTCCCGGTTTGCCGAGACCGAGTGCCTTGAAAGCCTGCGAGAACCAGTTCTCGCCATGTGCGAAGCGCGCTGCCATGGTCGCATTGATGCCTGTGACAGTCATCAGGAGAAGAAACAGAAGCAAGGGATCATCGAGAGCGAGTATCCTCAGCGAGCCGAACTCGAATCCGCCGGTTATCGCGTGCATCCCAATCCACAGGTTGGATGCCGCCACGCCGAGAGCAGCGAGGTTACCCGACTGTCGGTGCAGCGCAAGCCCGTGCACCAGCAGGGTCGCGAGCAGTATCATCCCCGCGACACCGTTCTCTCCCAGAACCGATCCGGCCGTCGAGGCGATGGCCAATAGTACGAGAGTCGACTGAGCGGCGATGGCATCATGGTCGTGCCTGTAAGCGACTAATACATTCACTCCGACGAGCAGCAGAAGCAGAACACCAAGAGCCTCCATCCCGATGTAGTCCCAGTGGTTCAGTTCAATGGCGAGGCCATACATGACCTTCATTGAGATGATTACCCAGGTGACCCCGAGAAGTTTCATCGCTGGGTCTGGGACCCAGCGCTCTCCGAGTGCGAAGCCGACCCCTGCGAGCAGCACTAGGACAACAATCGCTAGAAGCGGCGACAGTGCTAGACCGGCTTGCACCCCGATGGCGCTGTAGACGACAATCATCGAGATCATTAGGACCCAGTTGACGCCCCTTTCTCCCCTGACTGCGATATCTGTCACGATGTCGCGCTCGGGAGCGAGTGGCACACTGCCATCCTGCTGCACCGCCCCCGGCTCGTCACCGCTGGGCTGTTCAAACGGATCGTAAAACTCCCCAAGAGCCTCGTCCACGGCCTTAGCGAGCTCCTCACGCCGCTCCTCTTCGTCACCGCTCTTCGGAGGGATATCGATGTCACTGAGATCGATGTTGATGTCTCGGCGAAACTCGCTCTCCCGGATGATTCTGTCATCCCGGTCACCGTCAGCCATCACCCTCCGGCCGCAGCCGCTCCCGCATAATCGCATCCCCGCCCGAGACGACTGTAATACTCGCTTTCGCCTTGTTTGGTTAGAAATGGGCCAGCCGCAATGCTTGAAGGGGAAATCTCAACGTCATGCGTCATGGAGTCTTACTCTATGTCTGGCGACTCCCGTAACTTCGCTACGCCTCTGGCCTCGCACGGCCTCCACCCCAAGGGCGCAGTGCACTGGAATCTTGATTGGAAAAGCCTACACGATATCTCTGTCGAGCGAGGCGAGGCGAAACTTACTGCTCACGACGTGCTGCTGGCTACTACTGGAGAGCGCACTGGTAGATCACCTAACGACCGATTCATCGTTGACGAACCGGGACTGGCCGACGATGTGTGGTGGGGCGACCACAACAGACCAACCACTCCAGAGGTTTTTGAGGGCCTGCTGGAGAAGACGATAACCCATCTGAACGACTCCGAGAAACTGTTCGTCAAGGACGCATTTTGCGGAGCCGACCCGGATTACAGAATGCCAGTTAGAATCGTCACTGAGAAGGCGTGGCACGCCGCCTTCATGCACAACATGTTCGTGCGCGCGTCGAAGGACGAACTAATCTCTCACATCCCGCAGTACACCATCTTGCACGCCCCGGACTTGCTTTCCAGCCCTACTTCTGACGGTGTCAATTCTGACGCCTTCATCATCATCGCTCTCGATAGAGGACTGGTGATAATCGGAGGCACCCACTACGCGGGCGAGATAAAGAAAGCCATTTTCACCATCATGAATCACATCCTTCCGGCTAAGGGACTCCTGCCCATGCACTGCTCGGCGAATACCGACGGAGAGAAATCCGCTCTGTTCTTTGGACTCTCGGGCACCGGCAAAACCACTCTCTCTGCAGATCCCAACAGGGCTCTGGTTGGAGATGATGAGCATGGATGGTCTGACAATGGCGTGTTCAACTTCGAGGGGGGCTGCTACGCCAAGCTCATCAGACTCTCAAAGGAGGATGAACCGGCGATTTACGCCACTACGCGGATGCCCGGATCTATACTCGAGAATGTTATACTCAACGCCGATGGTACTCCCGACTTCGACAACTCTTCTCTAACTCAGAACACCCGCGGTTCATACCCCATTGAGTCGATAGAGAACCGCACCCCTGACTCGATGGCCGGGAATCCAAAGAATATCGTCTTCCTGACTTGCGATGCGTTTGGAGTTCTGCCCCCACTCTCCAAACTTAGTCCCGAACAGGCCGCCTACCACTTCATCTCGGGCTATACCGCCAAAGTCGCTGGGACAGAGGTTGGTGTTAAGGAGCCCCAACCCGCGTTTTCCGCCTGCTTTGGTGCTCCATTCATGCCCCGCCATCCCAGTGTATACGCCGACCTGCTTTCGAAGAAGATTCGCGACAACGACGCCAAGTGTTGGTTGATCAACACCGGTTGGGTGGCCGGTGGAGCTGACGCCAGCAGTCGTATCAAAATCCGTTGGACCCGCGCTCTGCTAAACGCGGCCCTAGACGGCGATCTAGACGACGTACTGTTCGTAGAGGACGAGCGCTTTGGCTTCCTAGTTCCTACCACCTGCCAAGGAGTTCCCGACAACATTCTACAGCCCAGAGACACTTGGCATGACAAGAAGAGGTACGACAATGTCGCCGACCTGTTGGCCCAGATGTTCGAGGACAATTTCGTTCAGTTCAGAGACGGCTGCAACAAGGAAGTCCTCGCATCATCCCCAAAGGTTCTCGGTTGACTCATTCGCTAGGGGCCGATTTACTCAGAGCCGTTGCCTGGCGTGTCTCTGGGCATCGACAGCGCAGATTGCCGCCATGTGGACCACATCGCGCACACTGTCGCCGCGCTGTAGCACATGCGCGGGCTTGGAAAGCCCCTCTAGGATAGGGCCTGTCATCTCGGCTCCCGCTATCCTCTGCAGCAGTTTGTAGGCGATGTTGGCCGATGCGAGGTTGGGACAGATCAAGACATTGGCTGGACCATCGAAGGCCATGAATGGATAGTCCTCTTGGATGTCCGGGACCAGAGCGGTATCGGCCTGCATGGGCCCGTCGATGATGAGGTCCGGATCAAGTTCTCTGGCAATCGAAACGGCTTCCTCGATTCTGTCCGTTCGCAACTCCCCAGAAGTTCCAAAGTTGGAGAAGGAGAGCATAGCTACCTTTGGCTTGACTCCGAAACGGCGAGCCACCTTGGCGGTCTGCACTGCTATCTCTGCTAGAGTCCTCGAGTCGGGATAGATGTTGATGGTGGCATCGCCGATAAACATCAACTGCCCGTTGACTGTCATCATGTAAGTTCCGACAATTCTGTGTGAGCCGGGATCTGGTCCTATTGTGTGCAAGCAAGGTCTGACGATGTCTGGGTAGTGGTGCGAGACTCCACCGAGGTAACCATCGGCATCACCCATTCGTACCATCATCGGCCCGAAGTAGGTAGTAGATTTGAGCAGACGGACCGCATCTTCCGGAGTCAGGCCCTTGCGACCTCGAAGCTTGTGTAACTCGTCAGCGTACACCGTCCGCCTGCGAGGATCGTATCTCACATCGATTATCTCGCATTCGAAACTTAGCCCCAACTCCTCCTTGACTGCGTCTATACGCTCGAGCTGTCCGAGCAGTATCGGCTCGCAGATACCCTCTGCGATGCACTGCGAGGCCGCCTTGATGATGGTAGGGTTCTCGCCCTCGGAGAATACGATCCTCTTACTCTCCTTTCTCGCGATGTTGATCACTCGGCGCATGATGGAACGGGTCAGACCAAGTCGAGCCTCGAGCTCTTCTTGATACCTCTCGAGATCGAAATCCTCAACTGAAATCCGTGCGACGCCCTCGTTCACTGCGGCCTCAGCGACCGCGCTGGCCTCCCAGATGAGGACACGGGCATCAAACGGCTTTGGAATCAAGTACTCCGGTCCAAACTGCATTTGCTCGCCCCCATAGGCTGCAGCGACATCGTCGGGAACTGGCTGCTTTGTGAGTTCCGCGATGGCGTGCGTGGCTGCCATCTTCATGCCCTCTGTAATCTCCTTGGCCCTGACGTCTAGGGCGCCGCGGAAGATGTAAGGGAAACCGAGCACGTTGTTGATCTGATTAGGATAGTCTGAGCGGCCGGTGGCGACGATTGCATCCTCACGCACCGCGTAGACCTCGTTGGGGGTGATTTCGGGGTTGGGGTTGGCCAACGCGAATATCAGCGGGCGGTCAGCCATCTTGGAGATCATATCACCACTGACGATGCCACCTTTGGACAGCCCTAGGAACAGATCAGCATCCTCGAGCGCCAATCCAAGATCACCGTCGATTAAATCACGCGCAAACTCGGCCTTGTACTCGTTCAGTTCTCCCGCATCTCTGCGGGACTCGGTGAGGATGCCCTTGGAATCGACGAGAATCATGTTCTCCGGCTTCACTCCGAGCCTGACGTAGTGGTGAGCGCATGAGATCGCCGAAGCCCCGGCACCGGACACGACGACCTTGATTTCCCCAATTTCCTTCTCGACGATGTCGAGCCCATTGAGCAATGCCGCTCCGGAAATAATTGCGGTGCCGTGCTGATCATCGTGCATCACTGGGATATCGAGTTCCTTGACCAATCTCCGCTCAATCTCGAAGCACTCGGGGGCCTTGATGTCCTCGAGGTTGATGCCGCCAAATGTTGGCGCTATCGCCTTGACCGCCTCGACGAACTCGTCGACGTTCGTCCGATCAACCTCAATGTCGAAAACATCGATGTCGGCGAATGCCTTGAACAGCAGGCCCTTGCCTTCCATCACAGGCTTTCCTGCAAGCGCCCCGATGTCGCCCAGTCCGAGCACCGCAGTGCCGTTGCTGACCACCGCCACCAAATTGCCCTTGGAGGTGTACTTGTAAGCGTCATCCGGATTGTTCTCGATCTCCTTGCAGGGGTAGGCTACTCCAGGAGAGTAAGCCAGCGACAACTCACGCTGGGTTCCATGTGGTTTGGTTGGAACCACTGTAATCTTCCCAGCGGGCTTCGACGAGTGGTAGTCCAATGCATCCTCGCGCAGACTGTCTTCGTCCAGTATCCCACCTCCGGGGCGTTCGGGCATACCTCTCTGCTATGATGCTATCCTACCGAGAAAATGTGCATTATCAGCCTGTAAACAAGCGTTAGTGATTTTTTTTAATTTCAACTAATTCCAAATTATTCCGCCTACGGCGGAGTGAGCATAACATAAACGGCGACCCACTTATTTCATAATGTCCGCAAAGAGCCGACAACATGTGCCAACGGTGTTTTTGAAGAGCAGTCGCCCACAACAGAGGCTCGCCCTTCTGTTGGTGATGCTGATGCTGACATTGCCGTGGTCAGCCATGAGTTCGAACAATCTTGCGGACCGTGATGACGACAGCCGGGCCACTCCGAAGGCATGGGGTGCTAGCGGCAGCAACGACACCGGTTGGATCAGTTTGGATGCCATCGGAGCCGATCCAGCGAATGGTACCCTAGCATATGCAGACCTGTTCATGGATTTCGCACCGGGGGCCCTGTTGGACAATCTGACATTCGAAATCTCTGTTGATGGCAGTGACGGCTATTGGGCGAATGAACCGCAAATCACCCTGATGGACACGCAGTCACCTATCCTCGACTGGAGGGACTACGGCGACCTCGGACGGCAGGACTCCTTCTCTGAAAATTCCCCCGAGGTCGTTGGCGGCGTGCTGGATACCTGGCTGCAGCCGAACTCGGTCAGCGACGCTTCTTGGCTGCTACCCAGTGGAGTCACCATTTCGGACCTCGTCATAGATGCTCTGAGGCCGGCTGACCCAAGGGTTTCGTTCTCTACACAGGACGTCACCATTCACGACAGCGCGACCAACCCTCTCGACGGCAGACTTTACGTCCTCCTCGATGATGACTTGCTACATCTCGACAATCAGGCCAGCAAGCAAATCATCGACATTGAGTTGGGCGTGCAGGGCAGGAGCCTCGCTATCGACGCAGATGGGAACCGACTGCTCATTGGGACCGCTGACGGTAAGGTGCTGTCCCGCAGCTTGGTCGACTCATCAGTACAGACCGACCTAATGGCGACGGATGACGACACTGCCATCGTTCGAGCGGTGGCCATCGACGACTATGGCACACTCTGGGCGATTACCGATTGTTTGCTACATCACATGACCGTCAGCCAGTCCTCGTGGACAAGTACCCAATTATGCACAAGTGACGTACTCGAGGTACCGACCGACCTACTCATCTTCTCCGACAAGATCTACGTTGCCACCGCCGAGAACGGAATAAGAGTCATCGACTATAACACCATCAGCGACTCGACCGGCATCTCCGTCTCAATAGACACCTACACGCATTGGAATACCGGGAACTACCTGACCAGCAACTCAATCATGCAACTGGAGAAGCTAAACTCCAATCTCCTCATCGCCACCATTGGAGGAGGAGTGAACAGATATGATATGGTGGCCGATACATGGCTAGCTACGTGGTCTACCAACAACTGGCTCTCCTCAAATGTGGTGCGGGGACTCGCGCTGACCGAGGACTGGCTACACATACTCGCTGGCAGTACGGTTCACGCCTATGATACCGGAGCGTTGCTGTTTCGTTCGCAGAGACAGGTTACCGACATGGGCCTATTGAACACTGGAAGGACAATCATCGCCTGGCCCTCGCTAGGCTTCAGGAGTCCAACCTCCGGTCTGATGATGGTCAGTGACGGCTCGGGCATGCTAGCCCGTCAAGCGGGTGAGATTCTAGATGGCACTATGGTGCTGGTGAGTAGCCCCGCGTCCTCGCAGATGGAAGTGGTTGCTCACATCGATGATGGGGAACAGGGTGAGATCTGGATAGGTGGCAGCAGCATCATTGACAGGTTCGACGAGGCCGACCAATCTCACCGACTACGTCAATAACCCATCATCTGTGACCTCAATCGTCCAAGATGACCAAGGTATAGTCTGGGTGGGAACTCTAGAAGCAGGATTGCTGAGGCTAGAGGCCGACAATGGAAACTTCCAGGGGACGGCAACGGGAATCAGTTCAGAACACGTGTCCAGCCTATCTTTCGACAGCAATTCCAACACCCTAGTTGTCGGACACCACGAATCCGGCATTTCACTCATCAACACCTCGACCAATACTCTGATTGAGGTTATGACCACTCAAGATGGATTAGATTCCGACATGGTGATAGAAGTCGCCACGAGATACGGTATCGCGTACATCGCTACTCCTGATGCCGGTGTGATGCGGGTCAACCTGTATGACGTCTCCATCCTCGGCTCGTGGCAATCCCTCGGGGCTGACAACCTAGAGGCCACGCCGGTAGCTGTATCTGGCGACACGATGTACCTAGGACTCACTGGCTTCGGCATCCTTGTCATCGACCGACTCACCGGCGACATATCCGATCACTGGACACAGAACGGCAACCTTCCCGACGACGACGTGTTATCTCTACACATGGACTACAACGGAGGCCTGCTGGTCGGCTCTAGTGTCTCCAACACCGGAGCCAGCGGCAATGGGGGACTTGCTCGGTGGGATGGTAGCAACTGGCAGCATCTGCCCACCTCGATCCCTGGCTGGGGCAACGACCCGTACGTCTTCTATGATGTCACGAGCGATATCAATGGGATTTACGCTGGCACCAACCGAGGCGCCTGCATCTGGAATTGGACCTATGACCTGCAGGACTGCATCTCCAATCAAGACGGTATGCCTTCGCGCTTCGTCGCCTCGGTGGCCAAGATTGGCACCGACCGCCTGTACGCCGGCACCAACGCCGGCGCAGCTGTCATCAACACACTCAACGGCTCGGTGATCGATGTATGGACCGCTGGTGACAGCACCCAGAGAGCTCGAACGGTGAAGATCGGTGACATCCTGTACCTTGGCTTCGAGAACACTGGAATCGCCCGCTACGACCTAGTGAACCAGACATGGCTACAGGCTTGGGATGGCACACAGGGCTACATCAGCGACGACGACGTCACCGCGCTGGTTCCAGGGCGCAGCGAGGGCACCATGTGGGCGGGCGGCGACTTCGGCCTCGCCCTTATCGACGTCGTTAACGACACCGTGCTCAAGAGCTGGAACCGTGGTACTAACACCGACGGACCCACCTTGTCCAACACTCCTCCTGCCGACATAGTCATCATCGACGACGTGCTGCACTACTCACTACAGAGGAGCAACTCGTGGTGGGCCTCCAACGACCAAATATTCCGAATCTACCTAGACAACAACACTAGTCTCACGACTCTAGATGCCGGCAGTAAGATTGGCGCCGATGGCGTGGTCCATGGGATTGGGGCTGTTGGAGATGAGTTGTGGATTGGCGTTAGGCCACAATCATGGAACCAAGGTGACGGCACCATTGTGCGCTGGAACGCGACCAACGAGACGTGGTCGGAAAACCTCGACACAATCGGAAACGTCCTCAGGGTCAACGCCCGCTTCCTCGGTGACTGCTTCCCGCTCGACGCTGCTTCGTGCGAGATGTGGGTCGCCTACGGTAACAACATAATGCGAAGATTCAACGCTGATACCATGACACTGCTCGATGAGTGGACCGACATAGACGGCCCCATCAGAGGGATGGAGGAGTGGAACGGGACTTACCTGTTCGCGAGCATGAATGGCATCTTGAGGTGGGACCCCATCAATGAGACATGGCTAGACTCTTGGCTGGAGGACGACGGCCTCCCATCCGGTTCGAATGAAGAGTTCTACACGATGGAAGTGGTAGGCAACGGTCTCTGGCTCGGCTCCTATGGCGGCGGCTTCTCCGGCTCTGAGATTATGCTCTTGGACGGCTCGACAGACAACTGGACGACTTGGAATCTGGGCACGGGCGACATCCCCGGTGGTTACCCTGCCGACATCGAGGTCTGCAACGACGTGATTCACTTCATGATTGGAAGGGTGTCTTGGTGGGGTAACCAAGGAGGAATCGCGAGATTTGATATGGCCGACTTGGATGGCGACGGGACGACCAACGAGTGGATAGCGCCGCTGACCGAGGGCAACCAAGGTCTCTCCGACAACGATCCCCGTGCCGCTTGGCTTCGACACCGAGGGCGTAGGCTTCGATCGCTACAATTACAACACCAACCTGTTCCTGCAGACGTTGCAATCGCGTGACGGCATCTCAGAGGACCGAATCTTCCCCGGCGGCATGCTTCACCACAACAATGTGCTACTAGCGGCTCATCAGTACGATAACACCGGCGGAATATCTAGGATTATCACCTCCGGGACATCCACCGCCAACGGGCAGGTGCTTGACCCAGGGATGGACGGCTGCTCGATAGAGAGGGCACCATCGAGCACCACCCCAGTGTATGCGATAGGTCGCTCAGGTCAGACAACCGGACTGAATCGCGTTGACAGACTGGATAACACAGGTCTGATTGTAAGCGGCTTTGACGAACTCGCCGGTCTGACCAGTGGAAGGGTTGTCGAGTTTGAGTCAAACGAGACTCATGTTTGGGTCGCTCTGACCAGCAGCTCCAACGGGTACTACGCCTCCTCAGTCCTTCAGGGCGAGTTTCTTGCCAATGGCTCGGTTCGCTGGGAGTTCGGTTACAATGCCAATCAAGACGTCATCAACTCTCTCAAACTCGATGGCGAGGAACTCTGGGTCAGCACTGCCGGACGTGGACTGTGGTCAATCGATTTAACTAACCGAATCTTCGCCCCAACCCCGGCGGCTCTCCACTCGCAGATGGACGAGATGGTGCTCGAAGACGATGGCACGATGTATGTTGGACTGATGGGGAACCAGGGCTCGGCAGCCGGCTACCAGACATTCAACACCAACACGCGCACGTGGGGCCACGGTAGTCTGATCGCAGGTCTACCCAGCAACACCGTGCGCGACTTCCTCGAGTACGGCGACCATATCATGATCGCTACTTACGGCGGCATCGGACTTTGGAACACCACTAGGAACGACTGGGATGACCCAATCACCACCATTGACGGTCTGCCAACTCCCATCATCGAGCATCTCTTCGCCATCGGCTCGCCGAGCACTAACGGCAGCACTCAGACCACTGGTATACAGGGCAACGGTACAGTGCTCGCAGGAGGCGCAGCTGGTCTGACCGTGCTCCACCGCGACAACCTCTCCATCCTCAACACGCTTGACTTCGGAGACGGCCTCATCGGCAACACAGTCTCTGGCATAGTTTTCGCCGAAGCGACCTCGCGACTAGTCGTCAATCCAGACGGCTCTTCTACAGTTCTCTACCACGACGCTGCCGTATTCATCTCGCACAACGGTCAGGGCTCGACTAGGCCCGGCGTGGCAGCGTGGGACATCGCCACCGACATGGCGAACGGGACCTATCAAATCGACATGATTCCAAGCAACGACGTCAGGGCCATCGCGACTGACGACTGGGGTGTACACATCGCTACTGACAGCCAGCCCTTGGTCCACTGGAACGCGACGATGATGGAGATGGAGACGGGGCTGGGACGCAACACCCTTCTGACATGGCCGCCCTTCCAGATGGTCTCGGACGGCGATTACATCGCGGTAGTGAGTCCTAGAGGAATAGACGTGGTGAGGTCTGGTGGAGATCACTCGAGGGTGACCTCGGAGATTGTGCCTGGAATATCCTCGGCCTTCCTCGATAACTCTGCCCTCTACGTGGTTGCAGAGGATGGCCTACACTTATTCGAACCAGTGGAGAGTCTTAGGGAACTCGAAAGAGGCCACCAGCGCCGAGCCGAGCCACTGATTGCGCTGTATGCGGGTAGTTCTTGGGACATCACTGACACCGCGCATCCAGGTATGTCAACAGTCCTAATCACCGACGAGAACCCGATTATTATTCCACAGAGCAATGAGATGTGGATTCCCGGAAAACTGCCTCTGTACACAGGGGCTCTGACCCTGTCAGCGCCTCAATCCGGAGCTTGGGTCCAAGCCGAGTCGCGGTTCCTGAACTACTCGGGCATATGGGATTTGGCTGCCATGAATCCCCTCATCGAAAGCTCCTTCCAAGCAGCAGTTTCTAATCTCGCTCCAGGCTCGTCATCCGCTCAACTGCACATCCAGATGCAATCTCCTCAGAACGGCTCCATACAGGTTCGCATCACCTACGACTGGCAGCGTGTGGAGGTGCCTACCGAGATGACTTCGTTCATCGATAGACCAAACGACGGCGGTGGCGTGCTGAAAGCCTCTTGGCTACCAGCAGAGGACGCGGCTTGGAATGCATACAGACTGTATGTCTGGGATTCCACTGACTACCCCGACTGGGAAATTACCCAAGACAAACTCTCCGATTTCTCCACCTACATTGAGATTCCGTTCTGGTCACAAACCACAGCCACCATCACGACCGCAGACCGGGAGGGGACAGAGGTCCCCTTAGCAGAAGATAGGGAGTACAGGGCCGCCATTGCTATCGCCTATGCAGATGGCTCGGTAGGCCAGCCGATGCCGTGGCCGAATAGTGCCACTCCGACCGATGAGGTACCATTCCCTCCTGATTGGTTGGGAGCCGAACCGATATCTGGAGGCTCAGCTGGTACAATCTACGTCGAGTGGTCTGCATGCACCGAACTAGACCCTGACCGAACTCGGATATGGGCAGTCCAGCACTCAATCAGCAATGCAATAGCCCTCAGCGGCGAGATAGACGTCGCTTACGGTGCCGGTAACTCAACGGTCCTACAACTCGAGCCAGGCAAGACCTACTGGCTGGCCGCTGCATGCGTCGACGAGGCCGGGCAGTTCGACGCGGCCAATGCAACCGTCTTCGGACCGGTAGTGACTGCCGGCGGGCTCGATGACGGCATTCCACCTGCTCCAATCACCGATACGTCGGCAATCGACGCCCCCGATGATGAGGGAGGCCGGATTATCGTCACTTGGACTCCGAATGACGAAGAGGACTGTATCTACCACACAGTGTACGTATTGCCCGCCTCTGGGTTCCAACCCCCTTCAACCGTGGATGGTTGGCCCGTTGCAGCGTACGTCACAGATTGCACTACAGGCGAGATAGTAATCGACTCGATGGGCGAATCCTCGCTTGAGAATGGTGTGGCCTACTGGATTGGAGTGGTAGCTGCCGATGACTGGGGCAACGAGAACCTCGACGAAGTCCTAGTGGTTGATGCCACGCCGATGTCAAACGTAGCCGGAGTCGGACAGCCGCCTCCGCGAGTCGAGGGACTCAGCGCTTGGGACCACCCGGCTGACGACGGCACCGCCATCGACATCGTGTGGAACCGGTCCCTAGCGGCCGATTTCAGCCACTACGTGATTTGGGTCTCGGACTACCCACTGAACGATCTGACCGAGATATGGGCCAAACATCCTGATCCAGCTGATCGCGATCGTCACTGCAGCGACGACCCCGCCTCCTGCGGGCTGATCGAGATCGACCAGAGGCAGATTGGAGGAGCATTGCAGCTGCAGATCACAGTCACCACAGCGCTCTACGGCAGCACCGTGGACACCCTGTCCTCCGAACCCATAGTCCCATCCATCCCCCTCTACGTCACAATAACGACGCACGACATCCGCGGCAACGTTCACCTGACCGGGATGGAAGAGCACATGGTGCTGGTCTCCCCGCTTGACAACAGGGGCGATATCTCGCCACCGAACAGGCTCGGTAAACCAATCCTTGAGGACCGGTCTCCGGATGACGGCGACGCCATGTTCGTCACCTTCCCAGAGAGCGAGGCTTCCGACATAGGCGAATACTGGATCTATGCTGCAGCAGGAGCGCCGTTTGATTCGATAGGCAACATGGATCCCGCCATAGTGGTGAGCCGCGAGGCTCAGATGCCCATCCTGCTGGAGACCCTGTCGGCAGGACAGTCCCTCGCGCCATCGGTGCCGATTTGGGTTGTTGTAGTACCCGTCGACTCGTCTGGCAATTACTGGGACAGCAACCTGCAGGCGGAGATGATTAGCCTAGTTGATGAGAACTCGCTAGACCCCGGTCTGCACCTCGCCGAGATAACCGGTATCAGAGCAAACTGGAACCCTTCAGGTGACCACGTAGAGATTCGCTGGGACGCCGCCAACGACCCCCAGATCGAGTCATACTTGGTATTCATCTCGCTTGAGCCGTTCGAGATCACCTCGGAGGCGACTCGGGTTGGACTCATTGAAGATCCGACCACGGTGATGATACTCAGAGATATCGAAGGTGAAGCCGTCAACAATGCAGCCACGTATTGGCTCGCTATCGTGGGCTTTGACGGAGAGGTCCACCGACTCGCTGTTGACCCACTTGAGGTAAGACCGTGGTCCGAGGCCTCGTTCGGCTCATCGGAGGGCGGAGAGGGCGAAGCAGGCGAGTCTTGGTATGACCAGTTGATGAGCGGCGACATGAACACGCTCATCGCAATGGTCTCAGCTGTGATGATTCTAATTGGCGCCCTGATGGTCATCAGGCCGCGCCAGCAGGCGGCCCCTGAGCCTTGGGAGATGGGGGCCCTCGAAGTCGAACTCGAGGAGCAGATGGCACGAGAGGCAGCGGGTCTCAGCGATGATGACTTCGAAGACGACCTGATGGTCGATGATGATGGTCCAAGCTTCAGTTCAGCGCAGGACGCTGAATTGGAAGAGGATGCTGATACAAATGCTCCTGACGCTTCGGAGGCCGTAATTGACGAGCTTCTGGGTGTCGGTCCCGACGAAACCGACATCGATGACCTCGATGACATGGCTGATGACCTAGACTTCGACGACCTTGGTGACATGGCTGAGGAACTGAATGAAGAGGACGAGGACGTCGATCCGTCCTTCCTCGATGACATGTTGTGATGCCGACACAGGCATTGAAGCACCAATCCCCATCGCACTCCATGCCCGAGCCTCGTTCAGCCGTTTGGTCGGCTATCGCTTGGGACGGAAGGGCATCCCTCCTTGCAGCGGACATGCACTTCGCTAGGATACACCGCCACGCCACAGTCCTAGGCATACAGACTCCTGATAACCTAGCCAAGAGAGTCTTTGAGACCCTGAATGACCTCGAACTCCCTGGTGAGGAGAATGACAGCGCAGACCAAGCCGCCTTCCTTGTCAGAGTTGGAGTAAGGTCGAACGGGGAGCACTACGTCGAACCAACCGTCATCCGGACTTGGCCCGAAGATCCTCTGGCAGCGATCTCTCTCGCGGCCCCCACATGGGACGAGCCCGTCAGAGGCACCAAGCACGCAGAGTGGGAGCCGTACAGGGACGCGAGGTTGACCGCTATCGAGCATGGCGCGGATATCGCTCTGCTGTTTGAGGAAGACATCCTAGTGGATGGAGATCGCTGTGCCCCGTTGCTACTCGACCACGATGGCGTGGCCTACCATCCTCGACACAGTGATGGCGCTCTGGACTCAGTGACTATTGAACAGATTCGTCCAGGACTTGAGGCAGCAGGCATCCCGGTGAGGCCGGCCAAGTTGACTCTCAACATGATACTGCGTGCGTCTGAGATGGTGGTGTGCGGTAGCGGCATGGGCATCCGCGCGATTGGCAGCATCGATGGACGAACCATTGGTACACCCCGGAGCCGCCTGTTTCAGGCGGCCACGGATGCATGGCTATCTAGACTCGAGGTTGGCTGGATTAGTGCCGAGGACATCTAGAGCACTGGATGCTACCGAGCCGACCGTAGCGTTGAAGGAGCACGCCTTTGTGGTTTACTTGAGCGACATGCCCACTTGCAGGATATGCACCCAGAACTATCCGCTCAACCAGTTTGTAAGTGGCAATGGACCGCGCTACCAGGTCTGCGTGCGCTGCGCTGTCGACAACGACCTAGTTGATCCAGTGGATGCCCCACAGCTCTACTCTGATGATTTGGTGAAGGCACGCGTCTCCTTGTTCAGCCGCCGTTACAGGATGTGGATTTCCATCCTCTTTGGCTGGTTTCTTTACCTCACGCTTGGCCGAGGAATCGAGCTCTGGTCAAGCGTGTTCCTAGTAGTTCTCATGATTAGCACTCTTGCAGCCCCAGTGCTGCATTTCCTCGGCTCCGCTCGGTTCAACGCTGAATTAGCAAAGCTCACCCCGTGATTCAGTCACGGGAACCCTTGAAATATGACCCGGGGGGCTCCAGAATCAGAGGGAACAGTGGGTTCCCTGTGAAAGCCCGTGAGAATGGATGAATAGAAAAGGAGGAGCAAGCAGAGGTAAAGCAGGTTTTGGAGACGAGCAAAACAGCGCTCAGTACAGCGTTTTGCCAGTCAAAGAACCCTTGAATCAGCTAGTTCCAGACTATCATCCTAATCTCCCGGTTCGAACCCCGCGCGACGTCTTTCGAGGGGCGTCAGCGCGAGTTTACCACCGGAAAGAGAGAACAGCGGGTTCTCTAAACTGAATTTGGAAGTGAAAAGAAAATGCAGAAAACAAAGAACAAGAGTATGTTGATTGCTCTGCTTCTCGTAATGATGGCAGGATCCACCGGCGTCAGCGCCGATGGTTCCGACCCTCTGAATCCTGATGACGGCGGTGCCGACTGGGATGGCGATGGTCTGACCAACGCAGAGGAGCAGAATGCAGGAACTGACATGAATAATGCAGATACCGACAACGATGGCTTGCCAGACGGATGGGAAGTGGCCTACGGCCTCAATCCTCTCTCGGCTGGTGATGCGAATGCAGATCCGGATGGTGACGGACTGACCAACGCCCAGGAGTACGCCGCGGGTACCAACCCGAACAACGCGGACACCGACGGAGATGGAACGAACGACGCCCAGGACGCATTCCCGAACGATCCCAATGACGGATCGTCTACGGACTCCGACGGTGATGGTATACCTGACGCCTACGATCCTGACTTCGAAGGTAATGAAGACGGAGACGGAGACGGCGGCACCGAAGGTGGCGGCGAATCCGAGCAGGAGCAAGGCGGCCAAGGCGAAGGTCAAGGACAAGGTCAAGGACAAGGTCAAGGCCAAGGTCAAGGCCAAGGTCAAGGCCAAGGTCAAGGACAAGGTCAAGGCCAAGGCCAAGGACAAGGTCAAGGACAAGGCCAAGGACAAGGTCAAGGTCAAGGCCAAGGACAAGGTCAAGGACAAGGTCAAGGACAAGGTCAAGGCCAAGGAGGTCAAGGCCAAGAAGGCCAGCAAGGCCAAGGTCAAGACCAGGGCTCACAAACCGGCCAAGATGGCCAGCAAGGCCAACAGGGCGAGCAGGGTGAGCAGGATCAGCAGCAGGACAACGGTCAAGGACAGCAGCAAAACGGCGGCGATCAAGGCGGCCAGCAAGGCGAGCAAGAGGGCCAGGACCAGAATGGTAACAACCAGAATGGTCAGAACCAGCAGCAACAGGGCCAGACCCAGGACAACAACCAGGGTCAACAGGGCTCTCAGTCAGACCAGCAACAGAGTCAACA
>LWDU01039402.1_pt1 | contig 25652 bp, 27 predicted proteins | sample 727161 | NCBI WGS metagenome assembly LWDU01 (sample SAMN04566230, study PRJNA314399) | hydrothermal vent metagenome | isolation source: deep sea hydrothermal plume seawater | place: Mexico: Gulf of California, Guaymas Basin | collected 2004-07-11
GCACGGTTGAACGCGACTTCGCACCTGGTGGCGAGCGCGATAAACTCTGTGTGTTCCACGCGATGGGCGTGGTTTTCGGACGGAGGCACGTGACGCACTATGAGCCAGAGTTATCGCGAAATCGAACAACTTCTATATGTCTACGCGGAGCGGATCGATCTTGGTGATTTTGAAGGCGTCGCCGACTTGTTCGAGCACGCCGTCATCACGTCACCTGGCGCGCCACGCGGCAAGGGTGGGCGGGAAGAGGCCCTCGAAACGTACAAACGATCCACACGATTGTACGAAGATGGCACGCCACGGACGAAGCACGTCACGACGAACGCCATCATCGACGTTGACGAAGATGCTGGCACGGCAACGTGTCGGGCATACTTCACTGTATTTCAAGCGCTTGAAGAATTTTCGTTGCAGCCGATTATCGCGGGTCGCTACCACGACAAATTTGAACGTGTTGATGGAACGTGGCGTTTTACGGAACGAATGATGTTGCCCGAGTTGATGGGGGATCTCAGCAAACATCTACTCTTCAAGCTCTAGCCACGATCTCTACAGAGATAAACCCCGAGGGGTTGAACACAGATCTACTTCACGACACTGCGTTGTGCACGACTGCATCAATTCAAGGCGATCGTTGAACAAGTGTTTCACAGGGTTGTCACCGTGAGGCGGCATGAGTCCAACCTGGGGCTCCATTCCACGTGGCTCCAGATGGCATCGGCGGTCCGAATCTTTTTCGCGTCGAGGCATTTATTTCCCCGCGCTCTTTCAATTCCGACTACATTGTTCGCAATAGGTGACTTAAATCGGTCATGTCTGGGGCGAGTCCGATTCGAAACAGACAAGGGTCACCGGCTAAAGACTCGGAGAGAGGCAAGGAGAAAGTAGATTGGCTAAGGGCACGGTAAAGTGGTTCAGCGAGCAGAAGGGCTATGGCTTCATTACTCCGGATGAAGGGGGCAAAGACCTCTTCGTTCATTTCTCGAGCATCGTCGGGGACGGATTTCGGAATCTCGAAGACGGACAAGCTGTCGAATTCGAGGCGGCCGAAGGTAAGAAAGGTCCCGAGGCACAGAACGTTCGTCCGATGTAGATCTCGCAACTGGATTGATGAAGCCCGTTCTTCTTATGAAGGGCGGGCTTTTCATTTCTGTAGAGGTTAGAGAAAGAGCGAGTTTTTAATTCCAGGGCCCGACGCTTCGCTTGTAAGAAACTGGCTCCGAAATTACCAGCGGCACGAGCCCGCGTATCCGTATTGGAATGTCCCCGGACGCGGCAGCGCCAACGCGAGTGAACTGCCCGTCTTGCGATACGATTGGCATCGTCTTTCACGTGATTCGGGATCATGCTCTTCAATTCATTCACCTTCCTCGTGTTCTTCGCGATCGTCCTGCTGATCCATCGGGTTTCATTCTCGTGGACGCAGAAGAAGATCCATCTTCTTCTGGCGAGTTATTTGTTCTATGCCGCGTGGAACCCGCCCTTCGTTGTGCTGTTGTGGATTTCGACAGCGGTCGACTGGCTAGTAGGGCGAAGACTTCACGCTTCGGACGACGCGGGGACGCGCAAGCGTTTGGTCGCCGTGAGTCTGGCGGTCAATCTCGGGCTACTCGGCTACTTCAAGTACGCCGGCTTTGTGCTCGAGAACTTTGTCTGGTTGGTGCAGCAACTCGGCTTTGACTACAACCCTGCAGCACCGGACATCATTCTTCCCCTCGGCATTTCGTTCTATACATTTCAGACCCTCTCCTACACACTTTCGATCTACCGCCGGGACGGCGAGCCGGCCGACTCCCTGGTCGACTTCGCGCTGTTCGTGACCTTCTTCCCGCAATTGGTGGCCGGCCCGATTGTCCGTGCGACTGACTTTATCGTTCAACTCGCGACCCCGAAGCAAGCGGATGCGCAGCAGCTCGGTTGGGGGCTGGCGATGATGAATTTTGGAATCTTCCAAAAAGTCGTGTTGGCTGACACGCTGCTCGCCCCGGTGGCGGACAAAGTCTTTGGTTTCCCGCGCATGGCAGGCACCGTCGATGCGTGGATCGGTTCGCTTGCCTTTTCCGGTCAGATCTTCTTCGACTTTGGTGGTTACTCGTCGTGCGCGATTGGCGCTGCGCTGTGTCTCGGCTTTGTGTTGCCCGAAAATTTTCGCTGCCCCTATGCTTCGCTTGGATTCTCCGATTTTTGGAGACGCTGGCATATTTCGCTTTCAACGTGGTTACGCGACTACCTCTACATCTCGATGGGGGGCAATCGCGCAGGGGCAGTGCGGACCTACATCAACCTGGCCGCGACGATGTTGCTCGGTGGCTTGTGGCATGGTGCATCGTGGACGTTTGTGGTGTGGGGCGGTCTGCACGGTTTCTATCTCATTGTCGAACGCGCACTGAAAGCCCAATTGGGTGGCGTCGCACTATTTCACACGGCGGCGTTCAAGATCCTTTCGTACGGATCAACGTTCGTAGTGGTGACGCTGACCTGGGTGTTCTTCAGGGCTGAGACCTTCGCGCAAGCCACGACGCTCCTCGCCACAATGTTCGCCGATGTGCCCCGACGCGAGCTTTCGTCCGGTCAGGTGAACACCGTACTGGTCGTCGTTGGTGTCATGCTGATCGCTCAACTCTCTCTGCGAAACACGGATCTCGAGCGCGCGTTCTCGCGGCTACCCACCTTGGTCAAGGGGCCTCTGCTTGCGCTTCCCATCTTGTGCCTCTTTGCTGTCCCCGGAGACAATCGTGCCTTCATCTACTTCCAATTCTGATCCTTCCAGACCTGGGTCGGAAGCGGGAACGAACTGGCGCGCGAGCTATGTGCTTGCGTTCGTCATGGTCGTGGCATGCGTGGGCTCATGGGAGGGCTACTGGCGCAACCACGGCTTCGATCCGTCGGTGACCGACGACGCCGGACTCTGGGGGTTGGCGCGTCACAAAGCGAATGTTCTTGGCGAGGACGCGGTGGTTTTGGTGGGTTCGTCACGTATGCAGATGGACGTGCAGCGCGATGCATTTGCCCACGCGACTGGATGGCCGCCCGCGGTACAGCTCGCCGTAGTTCGAGGTCCCTCCGTTCCAGTGCTTGAAAATCTGGCAAATGATCTGGGTTTTGTGGGCACGGTGATTTGCGAGGTGAACCCGGTCTTGTTCTTTGCGGACACGCCGAACATCGATCGCATGCTCGATGCGCACTTCGAGGCCTTTCGAACCTTCTCGTATGGCAGCCATGTGGAGCAGCGGCTTTCGATGTGGTTCCAACAGCGTTTTGTCACACGGCTCCCCGACTTGGGGTACGGACCGTTGCGCGAAGGCTGGGAATTCGGTCGGCGGCCGCTACCGAGCTACAACGCGTTCATCACCGAGGACCGCTATCGCTTTGGTAACTACGGCAAGTTTGGACACCTGCGCTGGGCCAATAAACGGATCGCGCAGGTGCTGCGAAATACGATTCCCAAGGTCATGCCGCCTTCTGAGTTCGCGAAGAGATTGCGACACGTGAACGCGCTCGTTGAGTTGATCCGCGCCCGGGGCGGAGACGTTGTCTTTATACACTTGCCGTCCTCCAACCACGTTCTCAAATATGAACACGAATGGTGGGATCGCTCCGAGTTCTGGGACAAGCTCGTCGCGGCAACCGACGTGACGTCGATCCACTACGAAGACGATCCAGTGCTCGCACGCTTCTCCCCGCCCGACGGAGATCATCTGGGTCGCATGCGTGCGGAAGAGTTCTCCCTGCGGTTGGGCGAGGTGCTGGTCAAGAAGGGTGTCGCGCCGGGACGCAGCGATTGAGTCGTGTGGGCTGAACCGGGAGCCAACGGCCGTTGCGATCGAAAATACCTCGGCTACAGAATCTCGAATTCGCGATGTTGACTTCGCACAAGAAACTGCGGAACTCACGCGAAAGCAGGTTCTCCAGCTCGCCACGCACGAGCGCGGTTGGCCGAAGATGAGCCACTTCGTTGAGACTTGTGATGCTGCGTTCACCCGAACTTGCCGCCATAAAACGATTCACGCTCGCATAGTGGGCGTCGAGAAATAGCCTCGGGGCGATTCCTAAGACATGAGTCGCCCAGGCATTGATGACGCCGCCGTGGCAAAACACCGCGATCCGCTTGCTCGGGTTCGCGTCGACGAGGGTCTGGAGACCGCTCGTCGCAGTCGCGACGAATGCGTCGAAGTCGGTTTGTGACGAGTAGCCGCCTTCGACGAACTGCTTCCAGCGCTCGGGATGAAGCCGCTTGAGATCTTCCATTGGGATGTATTCCGGGGACTCCGCGTCGAACTCCTGGACGCGGTCTTCGAACTCAACCTCGAGTCCGGCTAGGGCTGCGAGAGGCTGCGCGGTTTCATGTGCGCGCTGCATGGGACTCGAATAGATCCGATCGATGCTTTCGTGCGAGAGCCACTCCCCAACGAGACGCGCTTGTTCGAGCCCAATTTCGGACAGCGGTGGGTCGGCGGGCGTGCCGTCATCAGTCGCCTTGCGAATCGGAAGGCCGTGTCGAACAAGAATCATCTGCATCGATCGCGAAGCTTATCGAAGTTGTGTCGTGCGTGCGGTGTGACCGGCGCCGTAAGACTCCCAAAAGAACAGTGATTCAGACAGATGCGTTAGCATCGGGATTCGACAAGCAAGGCGTCTCATTCAACGCAGAGGGATGGGCGCATCATCTCGGGAAACTCTTGGCTTACGAACGCGTCGCAAACCTGAACGACATCCCGCACGGTCGCGGCCTGTGCGTTGAGATCGGTCCGGTCGAGGTGGGACTGTTTCGCGTCGGTGGCGAGGTTTACGCGATGGAAAACCGCTGCCCCCACGGCGACGCGCAGCTGAGCGAAGGCGACCTCGCAGGCTGCGTGATCGTTTGCTCAGCCCATGGGTGGGACTTCGACGTGACAACAGGTTTCAAGCCAGGGGATCCCGACGGGTTTCCGATCCCATGCTTTGCGGTTCGAATTGACGGTGATGACGTAAGCGTCGACGTCGACGACGTCATCAACATGCGCAGACGCCGCTAGGCGGGCCGCTCAGGCCTTGGCGCGACGTCATCGGATGAACGCGACGCCACGGTGGCTGCGGAGATCCCCCTGAGTAGATCGTCGCCGCACGGGTGTCCGTGATCGTCATTCACGCTCTTGAATTGACCGATGTCGAGCATCAATAACCCGAGAGCGTGACCCGCCTGGATGGCTTGTCGTACGTCGAATACCTGGTCGGGCCTTCCTGAATTGCTCGAGTTTGCCATACGGAGCAGCTTGGTCACGATCGCTGGACCGCGAATCAGTACCGCGGAAAGCGCGTCGATGTTGATGTTGTCGCGCTGATGAAGGCGAATGATTTCGAGGGCGACACCGGGGGGAGACGGAATCGAATTTGCGTCCCGCTACTTATCGAGGAGTTTAGACATCTGGGTTCCTGACAAGCCGGCCGCGGGAATCACTTGCCACCCCGTGTGGGTCGATCGCTTCTCGGCCTAGTGCATTGGAACGAACGTGAATGTGATGGAGTCTGCCTATTCGCGAACGCTTCGAACCCAGAGCAATCGTCTTCGAGTGATCGGTTACCTTGGTTGCAAGCAGGGGGAAACTAGAGGTGCCAGCTCCGGGTTAACCTTGACGTTCGGTGTTCGTCCCGATGATCAGCACGAACAAGCCGCAGCGCTAGGAGTCTGCGCGGCAGAAGGCGCACGCGCCCAAACGCGGATCCAATGCCGCTGGCTGCGTTGCGAAAGCTAGCTTTAGCCAGCTAGAGCGGCGCTTTCGCGCCTTGCCATCGACATTGTCTCCACATCTGGTCACGCACACCTTCCACCGCGCAGACTCCTAGCGCATGAACTCGCCGGCATTTATGAGCAGCGTTTCGCCGGTGATCATTCTCGCTCGATCCGAACAAAAGAAGATGATCGCTTCGGCGACGTCATCGTCCTTCGGGATTTCGCCAAGGGGCATGCCCGACGTAATCTCGTCGATGACGGCTTGTTCGGAAATCCCGCGTTCCTTCGATTGCCACTTCACGTAACCCTCGACCGGAGGTCCCCACATCCAAGTTGGGATCACCATGTTGACGCGAATTTTGTCGGGGCCGAGTTCTTCGGCGAGGTGGTACATCGATGAGACGAGTGCTCCCTTCGAAGAGGCGTACGCGATCTGGGGCATCGGAGGAGAGAGCCACATCGATTGGGATCCCACCAAAACAAGCGATCCACCGCCGCTTGCCTTAAAGTGTGGGAGCGCCGCTTTCGCGATCCGCATCGTGCCGATGACGTTCGCGTTCAAACAGGTTTCCCAGTCTTTTTCGCTGGTCGTCGCCAGGGTTCCCATCTGCGTGTCGAAGGCCGCGACTTGAACCACGGCATCGACGCTTCCGAAGCGCTTCGCCGCCTCGTCGAGAAAGTTTGTGCAGCGCTCTGTGTCGGTAATGTCGACCGTAATTGCCGCGACGCGTTTGCCGGTGGGGTCGAGTTCCTGTGCTGTCTTTTGGAGCTTGTCCTCGCTGCGCGCACCGATGACGACGTTGGCACCATCGCGCAGAGCGGCCTGAGCAACTTCTCGGCCAAGTCCGGGTCCAACGCCGCACACCACAACATTCTTGCCTTCGAGGATCATGTCATTCTCCTTGGTTTCTGGGATCGCGGTGGAGTTATACAAGCTGCGCGACGGGCATCGCCAACTCGCGTTTCGAGATTGCTGATCTCGGAGGATACCGCCGCGCTCGGTGAAGCTTGTCGGCAGCGAAGCGTTCCAGTACCGCGATCGTGTGCGAGCGTTTGACAAAAACCACAGCGAAGTGGAAGCTGACAGCTGCCGGGTGATTCAGCGCGCGACATCCCTCCCGACGAGAATGGAAATGTTCGAGCACACAGAAAGGTGAGATGACCGTGAGTAACAAAAGTGAAAAAGAAAACCTTCACGGGTGGGGCCCGCTGCTCAACCTTCTTGAAGATCGGCAACAGATCGCTCGCGCAATGGGGGGCACCGCAAAACTCGAAAAGCGGCGGGCCGACGGCGCACTGAACGCGCGCGAACGCATCGACTTGTTGCTCGACGCAGGGACCTTTAGAGAATTTGGAACCCTGACGGCGGGTATAACGGAAGAGGGCGAGCGGCCCGCTCCGGCCGACGCGTTTCCGGCGGGGTTTGGAGAGATTCACGGTCGCCCGGTGCTGGTCGGGGCCGAAGATTTTACGGTAATGGGCGGATCGATCGGGCTTGCCGCCGCCGACAAGCGTTATCGCCTGACCCAACTCGCCGCACAAGAACGCGTGCCGTTGGTTTTCCTGCTCGAAGGCGCGGGCCACAGAATGACCAACGCGTTGAAGGGCCACGGAAGGACCCCGAACGATTTGCAGGGCCTAGTCGACTTGTCGGGCCTTGTTCCGACGGTTTGCGTCGTACTCGGAGCGTCGGCAGGACACGGCGCCCTTGCCGCACCCCTGATGAACTTTGCGATCATGCAGGAGTCGGCATCCCTGTTTACCGCGGGTCCGCCTTTGGTCGAAGCGGCGACCGGCGAGAAAATCGAAAAGCACGACCTTGGTGGACCCAACGTTCATGTCAAAATAAGTGGCGTGGTGCACAACCGAGCGCCCGACGAGCGGGAAGCGCTGGCGATGGCGCGGGACTATCTGCGCTACTTCCCGAGCAGCGCATGGGAAGCCGCCCCGCGAACGTCTGCAGGAGAGGATCACGGGGAGCGGCGACTCGACAAGATCCTCGAACTCATCCCGCCAGATTCATTCAAGCCCTACAAGATGCGACGCGTGCTCGAATGCCTCGTGGATGAGGGGACGTTTTTCGAAGTCCAACCCGAATTCGGCGCTGCCGTGATTACGGCTCTGGGTTTTCTCGGTGGAGAATCCGTCGCGATCGTTGCCAACGATCCGAGCGCCAAAGCGGGCGCACTCGATACCAACGCGGCGAACAAAGCCGCGCGCTTCGTCGAGATCGCAGGCTCGTTCCATTTGCCCGTCGTCTTTCTTGCCGACAACCCCGGCGTGCAAGCGGGGAGCAAGGCCGAGCGCGAGGGTGCGCTTCGCGCGGCTGCGCGAATGTTTGCCGCCCAACGGCGGCTGCAGAGCCCGAAGCTGCACGTCACGGTGCGTAAAGCTTTCGGCTTTGGAAGCTCCGTCATGGCGATGAACCCATTCGACGCGCAAACGCTCTCGATCGCGTTTCCCGGGGCGACCCTCGGTGCGATGCCGGCCGGGAGCGGGGGCAAGGCTGCCCATGCAGACGAAGCGGAACAGGCAGCACTCGATGCCATGCAGTCTGGCGGCCCGTATCAAGTTGCGTCGACGTTGGGCTTTGACGAGGTGATCGATCCCCGCGAATTGCGCAACGTGTTGCTCGCAGGCCTGAGCCTCGCCCGAGCACGATCTGAGGGAACTCACGAGCCCGTCGCTCGCTTCGGCCCGCTGCCGTAGCCTAGAAGCCATCTCGTAAATCCTTCGGTCGCCAGCTCCCCGCCATCGGTCCGATCTCTGGGTTGCGAAATCTCGCCCGTAGTTACGGCTGCGATTCCACGCCATGATCTCGGACCCCATTCGGGCACCTGACTCGGTCAGGGTCTATGAGATGACTTCTAGCCTTTGTTGCGGCCGAGCATTTTATAGATCGGCGCGAACTTCTCGCGGGTGTCGGCAGGCAGTGGAACGATTTCACCAAGGGATCGCGCGCCCCAGACGATCTGCGCGGTACGCTCAACGAGCTCTGAAACCTTGAGTGCGTCTTTTGGGTTCTTGCCAACGGCCAGAAGACCATGATTGGCGATCAGCACCGCCCCGCGATCTGAAAGGTGACGCGCTGCTTCTTCGCCGAGTTCGTTCGTGCCCGTCATCTTGTATTCGGTGACCGGCACATCACCACCGACGTAGATGTCAAACTCTTCGATTACGCACGGAATGGTTTGATGTGTGATCGCAAACATCGTCGAGTACATCGCATGCGAATGCATGACGGCGCCGATGTCGGGGTGCGCGCGAAGACAAGAAAGGTGCAGCGCCTTTTCGGTTGTAGGCGGACGCGTGCCTTCCAGGACATTCCCGTTTGCGTCGCATACAACCAAGTCGTCTGTTGTCATGGTTTCATAGGCGAGCGATGCAGGCGTCATTACGACGTTGCCGTCGGGCAGGCGCGCAGAAACGTTTCCCGCCGTGCCTTCGACCAAGCCGCGGGTCACCATGGCTCGTGCGGCCTCAAGGGTGGCGCTGATAATGGTCGCCCGCGTGTCTGGGGTTTGCGCCAAGTGATCTCCCATCCAAAGTTGGATCGCGACGAAGCAACGTCGAGGCTGGGAAGCATCTCGCAGACCTAACGCAGGCGCACCAAGAAAACGCGTGCGCGACATCATCGGCCGCAGCGCTCGTACTTTGGCCGGTCTTCGGTTTTCGCGCAGAGCAGGTGTGCCGTCTGCGCGAAGGTGAAATGGCTCCCCGGGTAGGACTTGAACCTACGACAAGGCGGTTAACAGCCGCCTGCTCTACCAACTGAGCTACCGGGGAACGGCTTCAGAGCGGTGCTAGCTTAGGGTCTGCGTGCGGAAAATCAACGATCCCCCGCGCAAACATTCACCCAGCGACACAGCCGCAGTTTGGACTAACCGGTGTGGGGCAGGAGTTCGAGGACTTCGAACGTACGGCTTCCCTTCGGAACTTTGACGGTAACCTCGTCGTCGACTTCCTTGCCCATCAGTGCGCGGGCGACCGGAGAGGTGACCGAAAGCAAACCCTTCGCGGCATTTGCCTCGTCCTCGCCGACGATCGTGTAGCGGACTTCGTCACCTGTCTCGGTGTCAGAAAGAACTACCCGCGTACCAAAGCGGACCTTGTCCAACTCGGCGTCCGAGCTTTCGATCACCTGAGCCCGCGCGATCCGATCCTCGACGTAATCGATCCGTCCGGCCAAGTGGCCCTGTTTTTCCTTGGCGGCGTGATATTCGGCGTTTTCGGACAGGTCCCCGTGTTCGAGAGCCAATTCAATGTCTCGGATATTGGCCGGCCGCTCGACATTCTTCAGCTGGCTGAGTTCTTCCTTTAGGCGTTCAAAGCCTGTCGGGGTCATGGGGATTTTGCTGTCCATTTGTGCGTGCTCTTCCTAGGGTCGGCGGTGTACGCCGCGCGATGGCCCGTCAGGTGTTTGAATCCGCTAGGGTTCTCGCGAAGTGAGAAGCCGGGTGTTCCAGTTGGCTTCAGATGAGTTTGTCTGTTGATCGTCCCTGCGTAGCTGTTCGGCGACGCGAAGGTCAACCGGGAGCGGATTCAAACGCGAACGGCCAACTGCGCTCCATGTGGAGCCCCATCGGCCGGGATGCATACGGTAACTTCCAACCGCCCGAGGGGCAACGAAGCCAAATTGGTCGACCCTGTGCCTAAGCCTACAGACCCCTTCGTCGACGACCCCGGGCCGAATTTCGTGCGGACCGGCATCTGGTTCTACGGCGCGATGGCGATCGTGGCCGTGTTGTGGCGCACCGGCATGTATTCCGAGCCGATCTTCTTCGCAACCCAAGAGGATGCGGCTACGGGTCCGTCTTGGAGAAATGACGTTGCGCTCGGCTTGTTTGTGGGGTTTGTCTTCGTAGCGCTGTCGAATCTGGCGACGCGCTTTACCGAGTGGGGCGAGAACCTCGCACGTGCGATGGCGGACGCACTCGGTCCCATCTCCACGGCCGACGCCATCCTGCTCGCTTTCGCGAGCGGCCTGGCGGAAGAAATGCTCTTCCGCGGCGCGCTGCAGCCGCGGGTCGGCCTGGTCGTTGCGACCGTGCTGTTCGGCATCGTTCACTTCGTACCACGCCGCGAGTTTTTGCCGTGGACCGTCTTTGCGCTGGTCGTCGGCTACTGCTTCGCGGTGATGTTCGAGTACACAGGCAACTTAATCGCGCCCGTGGTCGCTCACACCGTGATCAACGGGATCAATTTGCCCACGCTGGTCAAGCGGTACGGGACGCCTGAACCGGACGTCTAGCAGGCTGCGAAAAAACCCCGGGCCGAGCCGCGTGCGCGGCTTTTCGGCGAACGCAAGGCGTGAAGCCTCCGCTGTGCGGGTGCACAGCAAAGTTTCGCAACGCAGTGACCGACGCAAGGACGCGTGCGATGCGACGGGAGTGGTTCTTCCGCAGCTTGTTAGTCACCGGCGCGAGCGATTGCGTCGATTTCCACTTGGACCCCGAGCGGAAGTGCTGCGACTTGGACCGTAGCCCGGGCCGGGGCCGGGTCGCTCGAAAAGTACGTGGCATACACGGCATTCACCCGGGGAAACATCGCGAGGTCGGCGAGATAGACCGTCGTCTTCAGTACGCGATCGAGGGAAGAGTCTCCCGCTTCGAGTACTGCACTCAAGTTGTCGAGGACCTGGCGCGTTTGCGCTTCGATGTCGCCTTCGACGACGGCGCCAGTCTTCGGGTCGAGAGGGATTGCCCCGGAAGCAAAGAGCAGACCATCGGAGCGAATGGCTTGGGAGTAAGGGCCAACCGGGTCAGGGGCGTTCGGCGTCCGGACTTCTGTACCACCACGTGTTGAGTTCGTCATCGCGCGAGCATATCACGCTGTGTCGAAGCGAGGTCGGCCAGCTCGGCTGGGGCAACGACGCGGGGCTAAGGTGTTCGGGCCTGCCGCGATTTCTTGATCGCGATTTCTAGCTTGTTTTTCTTTGCTCGGCGGTGTCTGGCAGCAGTCGCTCTTCCAACACGCGAAGCAGGTACCCAATCAACATCAAGTTCGGGACACGCTTGCGTACCGCGTCGCCAATGTCGGCCACGTCGCTGAACTCGTTGGCGTACTGGTTGAAGAATTTGAGTCGCTCAAGGGGGACGTTCTTTATGAGTATTTCGTTGATCTGAGCGGCTTCAAGGTCGTCGAAAACTTCAACGAAGTTCCAAGCTACTTCTTTAAAGGTCAGGTCTGCATCGTTGCTTTCGATCATCAGGATTCCTTAAACCATCCATAAAAAAGAACCTGTGTTGCAGTCCGATTCGCGCAAGGATGGCACGGATGGTAGATGGAGGCAACGAGAGCAAAACCCTATTTTAACGTATCGACCTATTGGTATGTAAAACCGCACGCTTGTTTTAGGATTCCAACGCGCTAGCGCCGGAGCTGCCTATTAGATGCGCAAATGTTTTTCGCCTTCACGCACACGTTTCAGTCGTCGCAATGTTTGTTGCGCCTTGCGCACCCGCACCCGCACCCGCGGAAGTGAACGCATAACATTCAAGACGGTCGAGAGTTGTTTCGTGATTCGGAATAAAATCGAGCAGCGATAACGAATCCAGCCAACACCGCCGAAGGCTGGCAATGAGCCGCGACAAAGTTCCGGCACGAGAACGGAAGACGCCACCCACTTCACCGAGCACCAGCAACGCTGCCTAATCGCTAGCAGGCAACCGGTCGCATCAACCCAGACACGAAGACAAGCCCAAGCTCTGACTCGGGACCTCCTGCCGTAATGACAAGCGAGGAGCGAGAGCGACGTTTCATGAGAGCGGTGCCCAACTCTGGAACGAGAAGCTGCCCCGATCCGGGACCTCCTGCCGTCATGACAAGCGAGGAGCGAGAGCGACGTTTAAATGGTCGGGGCGACTGGATTTGAACCAGCGACCTCTTCGTCCCGAACGAAGCGCGCTACCAAACTGCGCTACGCCCCGACTGGCGGCTGAGTATGACGCCTTATCGCGGGTTGCCAAGAGACGGACCCGTTCTGCGGGCGTTTTGCGGCGCTTTTTATCGTCCCGCTGGAAACTGCGGATCGGTTGACGCTCGATCTGGTCTCTCGACCCGAACATAAACCGGAAGCCCGAGCCGGGGCAAGGTTGGCCAATAGAGCCCAGGCTGAAATAGGCTGGCAATCGATGACGGGAAACCGACTGCGAATTTCCGCTATTCGACGGCGCGCTCGCGAAGGAGGGCGATGGCCTTTGAATAATCGTCGGGATCCGGCGCGCCAAACACGGCGGTTCCCGCGACGAAGCAATTGGCTCCGGCGTCATACGCGTGGGCGATCGTATCCGCCGAAATTCCACCGTCGACTTGAAGGTCGACGCTCAACTCTCCCTCGTCGATCCACTTGCGCACGGTGCGAATCTTGTCCCCCATGCTCTTGATGTACTTCTGCCCACCGAAGCCCGGGTTCACTGTCATGATCAGCACCTGGTCAATGTTCGGCATGACGCACTCGAGTGCAGAGGCCGGCGTTCCGGGGTTGAGGGTCACACACGCTTTGGCGCCGGCTTCGCGAATTTGCGCGACGGTGCGATGCAAGTTTGGGCACGTCTCGGCGTGGACGCCGACTCGATCGGCACCCGCCTTCACGAAATCTTCGATGTAGCGCTCGGGGTTTTCGATCATGAGGTGAACGTCGACAGGAAGAGATGTCGATCGTCGTACGGCTTCGGTCACGAACGGACCGATCGTAATGTTCGGCACGAAGTGTCCGTCCATCACGTCGACGTGGATCCAGTCTGCTCCCGCCTTTTCGACGGCTTTGACTTCGTCACCGAGGCAGGCGATGTCGGCCGCAAGGATAGATGGGGCGATCAGGATCGGTCGTGTGCCATCACTCGTCATTCTACTCGCTCCAATCGGACTGCAAAGAAACCATCAGTGCCGTGTTCGTTCGGCGTAAGTCTCAGGGTTCCGACTTCGTCAACCAACGCGCCGACGTTTGGTGACATCTCCGCGGCGGGTACCTGGCGAAAGTTCGGGTTCTGTTCGAGGAAGTGTTCGACTTGCTTTTCGTTCTCTTCCGGAAGCACGGTGCAGGTACTGTAAACGAGGGTGCCCCCGCGTCTCAAGACGGCTGCGGCGCGAATCAATATCTTCTGCTGGATCTCGGCGAGCTTTGCCGGGTCGCCTTCGCGAACCCGCCATCGAGAGTCGGGGTTGCGGCGCAAGACACCGAGGCCAGAGCACGGGGCATCGACGAGAATGCGGTCAAAGCGCACGGGGTCGCTGCTTTCTTCCTGCCCCGGGATCACCAAGCCGGTGAGTGGAAGCGTGGCATCGCACTTTTGAGTGTGAACGCCTTCGAGGTCGAGTCGACGCACCGTTTGGCTGATCAGGTTCAGTCGCCTCGCATTGCGGTCGAGCGCGAGGATGCGTCCGTTTCCGGCAAGCCGTTCGGCGACCGCGGTGGTCTTGCTGCCGGGGGCTGCACACGTGTCGAGGACGAGGTCTCCCGGCTCGGGGGCGAGCATGTCAACCACAAGCTGTGACGCTTCATCCTGAATGCAGTACAGACCGTCCCGGAAGGCCGCGTCGCGACCCAGGTCGCCGATGTGTCCAAGGTAGATGGCGTCCGGTGAATATTTTCCCGCGCGCGCCTTGGGGTGCTGCTCTTGGATCGAGGCGAGTAGTGAATCGCGATCGGTTCGTGTGCGATTGATGCGGGCGGTGATAGGCGCAGGTTGGTTGCACGCCTTGGCAAATTCCGCGGCACCTTCTGGGCCGAAGATGTCGAGGAACCGTTTGGCCATCCACTCGGGCAACGACAGTGCGTGCACGAGGTGCTCGGTCGGGTCGTCTTCGAGGCGCGGCGGCATGATGGTCTGCCACTCACGTGTAAGCCGGCGAAGCACCGCATTCACAAGGCCGGTCGCCCGTTGGTTCCCCACGGCCCGGGTGCATCGCACCGCTTGATCGACGGCAGCGCTGGCCGGGATGCGGTCACTGAACATCAGTTGATAGGCGCCGAGGCGCAGAATGGTGGCGATCAACGGGTCGAGGGTCGCGAGTTCCTGATTCAAAACTTGGGACAAAAAATAATCGAGGCGACCGCGCCAACGCAGGGTTCCGTAGACGAGTTCTGTCGTGAGTGCGCGGTCGACGCCTGAAAGAGGGCTGCGCGCCAGCGATTGATGGAGAGCGAGGTCGGCATAGGCTTGGCTGCGCTCGACGCGTTCAAGAACTCGGGTTGCAAGCAAACGAGTCAGCGTGGGTTCGGCGTTTCGTTCCTTCGACTCTTGGGCGCGGGGAGTCGGGCGGCCGCGTCCCTTGCGTGCGCGCGGCTTGCTCTGGCCCGGGTCCGAAGGCTTCAGCGTATTGGGCGTCTTGTCGTCATTGTCGTCAGCCATTGGCGGAGCCTGATGTTTTGGGGGTGTCGAAGACTGAACCCGTTGCAATCGTGCGTCCGCGCAAGAATGCGTCGACCGGCATTTCTTTTCCACCCGCGCGCTGCACACGCTCAGGGACGAGCCAATCTTTCCCGGTGGCAACACGGAGTCGTTTGTTTTCTTCGACGGCGATCGTTCCGGGTGCCGGAACTGAATTGCCTTCTTCGGTGTGGGCCGAATAGATTCGCAGGAGATCCCCTTCGAGGTGTGTGAACGCCCCGGGCTTCGGCGCAAAGGCGCGAATGCGTTGCACCAAAGTCTCCGCGGGCTCGCTCCAGTGGAGTTCCCCCATCTCACGGGTGAGCTTGCCCGCTTCCGTCGCGCTGGTGTGGTCTTGATCGGCAAACACAACGGTTCCTTCGTCGATCTGTTGTAGGGCGGGTTCAAGTGCTGTGGCTGCAAGTTCGCCCATGCGCTCGGTGAGTTCGCCCGCGGTTTCGTTTTCGCCGATCTCGATTTCGCGGGTGAGTGCGACGGGGCCGGCGTCCATTTCTCGGTCGACACGCATGACGCTTACACCCGTCGTGTGCTCGCCTGCGAGGATCGCGTGGTTGATCGGAGCTGCACCGCGATACTTGGGCAGCAAACTCGCATGTGCGTTGATGAGGTAACCGTGGCGAGGAAGTTCTCGGATCGACTTCGGCAGGAACTGACCAAAGGCGACCACGACGCCCATGTCGGTTGACAACGCTTCGAGTTCTTCACGCACGCTTGCGACTTTCTCGGGGCGAAAAAGCGGAATGTCTTCGCGAAGCGCGACCGCCGATACCGGCGACGGAGACACCTTGCGTCCGCGCCCGCGACGACGATCTGGCTGGCTCACGACCCCTACGACATCGAAGGGTCCTGCGATTAATCGCTCGAGGCTCGGCACAGCGATCTCCGGGGTTCCAAAAAAGAGGATTCGCATAATTTCGCTAGACGCGGCTTCCTCGTGTGTCGGTTAATTCTTCGGCTTCGGCGGCGAGTTGCTTCTTGCGACGCTTGACGTAGAGCCCGCGCTTGAGTCGGCTCAAACGATCGATGAACAAGATGCCGTCGAGATGATCTATTTCGTGTTGGAAGCAAACGGCTTGAAGTTCTTCGGCGTTTATCAGCACGGGCTCACCGTCGAGGGTGGTCCCGGTCATGCGGATACGGGCCGCGCGCGTGACGTCCGCGGTGATGTCGGGCACTGAAAGGCAACCTTCTTCCCAGACGAGCTTGCCCTCCATTTCATCGATCACCGGGTTGACGATGACGATCGGCTTGCGCTCTTTGTATTCGTCGGCCCATTCGGTGTCGACCACGATCAGCCGGATGTCTTCGCCAACCTGGGGCGCAGCGAGACCAATGCCGGGCTCGTCGTACATCACTTTGCACATGTTGGCGGCGAGTTCACGGATTTCTTCGGTGACTTCTTCAATGGGGCGCGACACGCGTTTCAGTCGTGGGTCGGGAAATTGGAGCACCTCGAGTAGAGCCATCTGTCCTCTGGGGTTCGATCGATGAGTTGGAGGTTTCGCGCGAACCGGACGCGGTGGTTTGCGCTCGCTCGCGCGGATCTGACCGCATGGTCTCGGGAACCGCATGGCCACAAGAATTGAAAGCGGGAACGACGTGTCCGAACTACAGCACCGAACTGCCGTAACCGGCGCCAAGTTCTAAGCCGCTAAGTCCTTGTGGTAGCGGGATATTCGCAGCTTTATAGCATGCTTACGGGAGCGACGTCCAGCGTCGCGCGCAGCTCGCGAGGCAGTCTCAAAATTGCGGTGGAGAGGTGTTGGCTCGCCTTCGCGACCCGCGCGAAATCGCTGCCCTTGACCAGGATTTGGAAGCGAAATTGTCCTCGTAGCCTTGAGAGCGGCGCAGGCGCGGGGCCCAAAACTTCATACGATGGTGCCGTATTCTCGGCTTCGATGTCTTCGCTCGGCTTCCAATCCCGAACAGGCGTCGCACCCACCCCAGTTGCAAGTTGTCTTGCGGCGGCGAGAGCCTGTGCTTCATCGGGGCCCGAAACGACCACCTGGGTGACTCGGCCAAAGGGTGGGTAACTGAGCGCGCGTCGATATTCGAGCTCGGTCGCGTAGAAGGCTTCGTAGTCGTGGGTGGCCACCGGTGCGATCGCATAGTGATCCGGTACGAACGTCTGCAAGATCACGCGACCTTCGCGTCCGCCGCGCCCGGCCCGGCCCGCGACCTGGGTCAGGAGCTGGAAGGCCCGTTCGGACGCTCGGAAGTCGGGCATGTGAAGCCCCATGTCGGCGGCAATGACTCCGACAAGTTGAACGCCCGGGTAGTCGTGGCCCTTCGCGACCATCTGCGTGCCGATCAAGATGTCGACGTCACCGCTCGCGATGCCTGCAAGAATGTCGGCGGTTGCGCCCCGGCGCTGAGTCGTGTCGCGGTCGAGTCGCGCAATGCGCGCTGTCGGGAATAGGGTGCGGACTTCTTCTTCGAGTCGCTCGGTACCGACGCCCAGCAGCGCGCTGCCCGGTTCGCCACAGCCGCGACACTTTTCGCTCGGCGGCTTGCCGTAGTCGCAGTAGTGGCAGCGCAAACGTTCGGCTGCTGCGTGAAAGACAAGCGCGACGTCGCAGTGGGGGCATCGCTCGGCGAACCCGCAGTCGAAGCAAAAGATGCGGGTCGAAAAACCGCGACGGTTGAGAAAGAGAATGCTTTGCCCGCCGCCCGCGAGCGTCTCGGTGACCGCACGTCGCAATACCGGGGTGAGGCTCGACCGCTTGCCCTTGGTCGCGACGTCGCGCTCACGCACCATGTCGATGATTTCAACCTTGGGGAGTCCTAAGGTGCCGATGCGCTCCGCAAGCACGAGGCGCTCGATGTCGCCTGTGTCGGCCGCGTGCCGAGTTTCCATGGATGGTGTTGCGGAGCCGAGAATGACCGGGCAACCGGCCTGTGCCGCGAGACGCCCCGCAAGATCGTGGGCGCGGTAGCGAAAGCCTTCTTCATTTTTGTAAGCCGAGTCGTGTTCTTCGTCGATCACGATGAGGCCCAAGTTTTCGAGTGGCGCAAAAAGCGCGCTGCGCGCTCCGACGGCGATCGGGGTCTTCCCCGCGCGCAACCGCTGCCACTGTTCGAGTCGTTCGCCTTGATTGAGCCCGCTGTGAAGCACGGCGAGTTCGTCGCCGAAGCGCGCCCGGAGTCGCGCGACAATTTGATGGGTCAGCGTAATTTCGGGAACCAGCAGCAGCGCTTGTCGTCCCGCGTCGAGGACTTTCTTGACCGCGCGCAAGTAAACTTCGGTCTTTCCACTGCCCGTAACCCCGTGGAGGAGGAAGGGACGAGATGAGCGTGTCGCGATTGCGTGTTCAACTCGTTCAAGCGCGGCCGCTTGATCGTCCGTCAACGAATGCGGCGTGTCTCGCGGAACGACCGGGCCCAGGACGTCACGCGGTGCCGAGCGAACTCCGATCGTGACGAAGCCGCGCTTTTCAAGGGTTCGCAGCAAGCTTGTGTTTCTGGGTTGATCGCGACTCAGGTCCGAAACGGATGAACCCTCGTTCTGTGCGATGCGACGCAGCAGGTCCGCTTGCTTTGGCGCGCGACGCAGTTCGCCGTCGCAGACTTCGTCGACATTCACACCCGAAGCGATAGACGCCGTACGTTCGGTCCGTTCCTTTGCGGTCGGCCCATGCTCATGCGAAACCCGCGTGATCAAGCCATCGCGTTCAAGAACATGGAGCATCGTTTGGGCGGCCGGAAATTTGCGCGCGATGGTTCCGGGCGCGGCCGGGCCAGCGGACAGTGCTGTTAAAACGTTCTTCGCCTGACCGTCGGCCGCACCGGATTGCAGTGCTGCCTCGCCGCGCGGTGTGAGGGCAAGGTGGCGAACGACTCGCGGAGCCGAGCCGCGGGGCAGAGCGGCGCAGAGTGCGATGCCGACAGGGGTGAGAAGCTCCGCCGCGGTTTCACGCAGGATCTGGATCAACGCCGGTGAAACCACAGATTGTGTATCGATCACACCGTCCAGGTCGGAGAGTTCTGCCGTGTGCTTGGGTGCGTCGGACGCGTCTTCTTGCATTCGCTCGCAGATCAACCCCACCAGTGGACGGCCGCCAAACGTAACCTGAACCCGGTGGCCCGCGAGCGCGCTCGCATCCATCGCTTCCGGAACTCGGTAGTCGAAGAGTCGGTCGATCGGGACGGGCAGGGCCACGCGGGCGATTCCGCTGCTGGGCGTGGCGAAGAGCGATTCGGTCATCGCGTCATTGTATGCGGGTCGCGCAAAGTCGAAAGATCGAATTGTGGTAAACGACTTCGCGGGAAGACGAACCAAACCCGGACAAGCGAGCTAAACACTCGCAGCGCGCCGCGCGGAGCGTTCGCGGGACGCAGGAGATCACCAGACTTTGAACGAGGCAGTCCCCAAATGACCGAACGTCGCAAGCGAGCAACCCGCGCGCGAAAGCCTCGCGTCGAGGTTCGCAAGAGTGGTGACGGCCTCGCGTTGAAAGTCGAGGGGACGTTCGCGTCGTGGTATCAGCCCGGCAGCGAGGTCACCGGCTCGGTGTGGGACGCGATCGCGGCGCCCATCCTCGCGCTGCCTGAGAAGCGTCGAAAAGAAATTTTGATCCTCGGTGTTGCCGGCGGAAGTGCGGCGCGGGTCGTTCGCGCGATTGCGCCGGACGCTCACATTACAGGCGTGGAACTCTTTCAAGATGTCATCGACGCAGCCCGGGAGCACTTTGATCTCGACGCCCTGAAACTCGATCTCGTCATTGCAGACGCGTTGGACTTCATTCGAGACGACAAACGCCGCTTTGATCTGATCCTCGAAGACATTTTCGTGGGTGTCGGGCGTAGCGTGCACAAGCCCGGTTGGTTGCCGCACCCGGGGCACGAACTCGCAAAAGCACGACTCAAGCCGGGTGGCCTGCTCGTGAGCAATACCCTCGACGAAGCAAGTGAGATCACCGGAACGATGAAGGCGCTGTTTCCGGGGGTTTTGAAAATTGAAGTGGACGAGTTCGAGAACGTCATCGTCGTGGGAGGCCCGCCAGGACTGTCTGCGACTGCCTTGCGCAAGGAAGTTGCGTCGAACCCGATCTTGAAGGAGAGCGCCAAAGCGCTCTCGTTTCGCACGCAGCAATCGTCGTTACCGTCGTCGTCACCCACATAGCGACGGCACAGCGCCGTCGATATACTCTACGGCCGCGCCACAACACACGAACAACACACGTTTGCATTCACGTTGCATTCACGTTTGTAGTGGAATTCCGGAGAACACCATGACCGAGCAAGACCCCGTCCAGACAGAAATTGACGAACTCGTAAAGGCCCACCCGGTCGTGCTCTTCATGAAGGGCAACCCGCAGATGCCTCAGTGTGGTTTCTCGGCGAAGGTGGTCGGCATCCTCGACGACGTGCTCGACGGCTACCAGACGGTCGACGTGATCTCGCGCCCCGAAGTGCGCACTGGCATCAAGGAATACAGCCAGTGGCCGACCGTGCCGCAGCTCTATGTGAAGGGCGAGTTCGTCGGCGGCTGCGACATTATCACCGAAATGGCCGGTACCGGAGAGCTCTACGAAGCATTGGGCGTCACGCTTCCCGAAGTTTCGGAACCCAAGGTCGAAATCACGGATGCCGCGCGGGACGTGTTCGCGGACGCTCCCTGCTCAGACGACATGGGCATTCGCCTCGGCATCTCGAAGCAGTTCCAGTACGAACTCAACGTGGGGCCAATCACCGCGAACGACTTCAAGGTCGAATCCAATGGCGTCACCCTCGCGATCGACCGCATGAGCGCGAGCCGGGCGGATGGCATTGTGATCCACTTCGAAACCGATGGCGCGCAGAGCGGCTTCCGGATCAAGAACCCGAACGAGCCTGCGTAGGGCGGGACGCGAACACTGGATTCAAGCCACAAAGACTAGAACGACGAAGCGCCGGCAGCCCAAGGGCTTGCCGGCGCTTTTCTGTTCTCAATCAAGCCTGCGGCTCGACGACTTACTCGTCGTCGTCGTCGCCGTAGATTTCTTCGAATACCTCGAAGGCCTCTTCCGCCATGTCCATCACGATCTGGCGCGCGGGCAACATCGTGTGCACGAAGTCGACGCCTTGGCCTGCCGCTTCAGTCATGAAGTTTTCGAGGTTGTGATCGAAGGCTGATGCCTTGATGTCGGCGAAGAGCAAGATCTGGTAAGGCGCCGGGGCGGGCTTGGGTGCTTCTGGCAAGGCCCACTCTTTGTGCCACTCGCTGCGCAGAGTCCGCATCGTGAAGCCCGAAACGCAATTGCTGTGCTCGGTGTCAGTTGCGTTTGCCTTCAGCAACTTCTCTTTCAACGTCATGTTGACATCCGACTCGCGGCTCGCGAGCCACACGGTTCCAGTCCAGACACCGGCGGCACCGAGGGCCAACGCGCCTGCGAGATGGCGGCCGGTCGTGATGCCGCCGCCCGCGATCACCGGGACACCGGTGCCGCGCGCGATTTCGACGACCTGGGGCACGATCGAAAACGTGCCGATCTTTCCGGTGTGTCCTGCGGCGTCATAGCCCTGGGCGATGATGCCGTCGACGCCCGCGTCGATCTCGGCCTTTGCCTGACGCGGCTTGCCCACCAAGCCCCAAACGAGCACGCCTTGTTCATGGGCACGCTTGAGGACGAAGTCCGGGTTGCCGAGGCCTGAAGCCAGAACGGGGACGCGGTTTTCGAGTACGACTTCGAGCTGCTTCTGGGGCATCTCTTTGTTTAGCCATCCCAAATTCCAGTCGACCGGCGTGTTGCGCCACTTCGGGATGTTGTGTTTTTCTTTCATCGCTTCGACATAGTCGAACTGCTCTTTCGGAATTTGCGAGCGCAGGGTGTCGATGTCGCCGCTGGCGGGAACGGACGCGGGGAATACCAGGTCAACGCCGAACGGCTTGTCGCCAACCTTCTCGCGCATCCAGCGAATGTTCGAATCGATTTCGTCGGGAGACGATTGGGTCTGGCCGAGTACCGCGAAGGCGCCGGCGTTGATGACCGCGGCGGCGACGTCCTTGCAGTGTGTAAAAGCAACGATCGGATATTCGATGCCGAGCTGATCGCAGAGTTGAGTGTGTAGAGGGTTCTTGCGTCCCACGAGTTCTCCTTCGCCCGGGCCGGGCTGTCATGCTGAAATTCGCGGGCTGCAGAGTAACGGACGATGACTCGGGTATCATGCCGATCGCTCAGTAAATGAACCCAAAGGAGAGTTGCCTGCTGCGCGCTGGCGGGCCGTACCGTGATGAACGAAGAATCGATGGATGGAAAAAAGGGCTTTGAGCCCGACTACGAGGGCCTCATCGCCGAATGCGACGGCGGTGGGCCGATACATGGGACGAAGTATGCGGGCCGACAGGAGTTCAAGGGCCGTTTAACGGGGGAGTGCGTCGACGTCGGCGACCCGCCCAGTCGCTGGTACCTGATGGTTGAACTCACCGAAAAGCCCGAGGGCTTCGAGGGCGACACAGTGTGGTGCCTGTCGGGAAATACGTTTATAGGTGAGCACGGCCCAGTGCTACGGAACGGTCCGGACGCGTAGGCTCACGTTGGGGCGCACGTTTTGTGAGGGAGCGGTGACGCTCAAGCAACGGCAGACGCGCAACTCGTTACACGCGTATCCGTGGCAGCAGTCGCGCGGCGGTCTGCGAGCGAGACGGCGGAGAGGCCGACCTCTTGCGCTCTACGAAGAGCCGAGCTTCTTGAGGTCTGTCAGCACGTCTTTCGCGACGGCCTTGAGAGTTTCGAACACGCCAGTGCCCACAGTCGCGCACGCTTCGTAACTCGGCGCGCCGTGCGGGTTGAGCAGCCGCTGGAGTTCTTCCATGGGTGCGGCGTTCGGAAGGTCCCGCTTGTTGTACTGAATGACGTACGGGACTTTGTCCAAGTCATAGCCCTGTTCTTTCAGATTCACGCGCAAGTTGTCGAGGCTCTCGACGTTGGCTTCCATGCGTTCGATCTGGCTGTCGGCTACGAACACCACACCGTCGACACCCTTCAAGATCAGCTTGCGACTTGCGTCGTAGAAGACCTGGCCGGGCACGGTGTAGAGATGAAAACGTGTCTTGAAGCCGCGGATCTGGCCGAGCGCCAGCGGCAAGAAGTCGAAGAACAAGGTTCGCTCGGTTTCGGTCGCGAGCGAGATCATCTTGCCTTTAACGTCGGGGTTCGTCTTCGTGTAGATGTACTGAAGATTCGTCGTCTTCCCACACATGCCGGGGCCGTAGTAGACGATCTTGCAGTTGATCTCGCGAGACGAGTAGTTGATAAACGACATGGTTGGGGTCAGTCCGAGAAAAGGTTATCGATATCGTCGTCGGTGATTTCCGCAAACGGGCTTCCCGCATACGGGCCATCTTGTTCGGATTTCTTTTTGACCTCTTCGAAGATCTTGGCCAACTCCGCACCGGCCTTCTTGACGCGCAACCGAACGAGTCCCAAAGAACTTCGCTCGTCGAAAATAACCATCAGGATCATGCGGTCGCCTACCAACGTGATGTGGAGGTTATCGCGCGCGCCCTGGTGAAAATGGCTCGGGAACTCTTCTTCGCCGACGATCTTGGCGAGGCCGCCCGTAGCCGCAATACAACCGGCTGTGAGCGAAGCGAGGCTCGTGCTGTCGAGGTTCTGAAGTTCGCCGGATTCGCAGACAAGCTGACCGCTTTTGTCGACGACGTAAATGCCTTTGGAGTTTGCGTCACGTCCTAGTCGATCGCAGACCGCCGCAATGCGGCGGTAGTCTTCGTCGAGTAAAACGAGCTGGGTGTCGAACATCGGCATCTGCCTCTGTAACCAACTGGAATTGAAGGGAGTTCGTTTTCCAATTTACAGGTCGGGGACTGACTCAGCAACCCAACCGTCGGGGCTTGAATCGGCCCTCTTTCACATTGGCTTTAGGCCACAATGCAATAGGGGGCGAGTCCGCTGCCCCAAACCGCATCAGAATCAGTCGAGTTTGCGCCGGTTTTCGATTGAGTTGGCCACTGTGACGTGATCTGCGTATTCAAGGTCCCCCCCGAGCGGCATCCCGCACGCGATGCGAGATAGAGAAATACCAGTGGAGCGGATTCGATCGGCGATAAAACTCGCCGTCGCCTCGCCTTCGGCGTTGGGGTTGGTCGCAAAGATGACCTCGCGAATGGTGCCGCTGCGAACCCGGCGCTCGAGTTCGTTAATGCGCAGATGTCCGGGCCCCATGCCTTCGAGCGGCGAGAGTGCGCCACCGAGCACGTGGTAGCGCCCCTTGAACTGGCCGCTGCGTTCGACGGCCTGAAGGTCGGCGGGTTCTTCCACCACGCAAACGACCGAGTCGTCTCGTTGGTCGTCGGCGCAGAGTCGGCAAGGCGAGCGATCGGTCAAGTCGTAACAGCCCTCGCAGAGAACCGTCTCGAGTTTGAGTCGAACGATGGCGTCGGAAAGCTCGGCGGCGACCTGGTCCGGAGCGCTGAGGAGAAAGAAGGTGAGACGGGTCGCGGATTTTTCACCGATTCCGGGCAAGCGTTTTAGGCTTGCGACCAAACGCGCCATGGCGGGAGAGCCGGACACTTAGGATCCTCCGTCCTGCGGCGGTCCGCCGAGTCCCGGGATCCCGAGACCCTGCATCTGTTGCTGCATGTGGGACTGAACGTGTTGCTGAGCCGTCGCGAGGGCGGCATTCACCGCCGCCGCGATGAGATCTTCGATCAAAGACCGGTCCCCTTGGCCGAACACGCTTTCTTCGATGCGGATGTCGACGATCTTGAGAGCACCGGTGGCAACCGCGGTCACCATACCGCCGCCCGACGACGCTTCGAAGCGCTTGGTGGCAAGCTCGGCCTGAAGCTCGCCCATTTTGCCCTGCATCTCTTGAGCTTGTTTGAACATATTCTTGAGGTCGAGCGGGTTCATCGCAGGTTGCCTTTCGCGCCGTCCAAGGCGTGGATCTCAATGATTTCCCCACGCATCTTTTTTAGCACGAGGTTGATCGAGGGATGGTTGAGCGCGGCCTGGCGTCGCTGTCGATCGAGTTCGCGGTCATCCGCGACGGCGGCCGTTCCGTTTTTCTTTTCGCTCGCGCTCGCCTGGGTGATGTCGATGCGCATCGGCTTGCCGAAGAACCGTTGGCAGAGATTTTCGAGTTCCGAGCGCCGGTCTTCGAGGCGCCGCATGTGAAAGTCACTGCTCGCGACAAAGTTCAAGCTGTTCGCGGTGCGCTCGGTGATCCGAACCGCGTCGAGGGAATGAAAAAGCGGCTGGTTCTGTTCCCGAGCCAGCGACCGCACGCGGTCAAGGACGGCTTCGGGGGTCGCCATCGCGTCGGCAACGGGTGATTCGTCCCCGTTTGCAGGGTTGTCGTCGATGTCCGTTGTTTTCGCGGTGTCCGCGCCTGAGATCCTTTGCACCGGGGCAGGTTGAGCTTCAGAGGAGACGGCTCGTACAGCCGGTGACGGGGCCACCTGCGTCATCGCTGCGGGAGCTGGCGTCGCAACAGGAGGTCGGGGCGGAGCCGAAGCTTGTGGTTGCGCCGAAGCCGAAGCTGGAGCTTGCGCCGAAGCTGGAGCTTGCGCCGAAGAAGCTGGAGCTTGCGCCGAAGCTGGAGCTTGC
>LWDU01038929.1_pt1 | contig 25630 bp, 26 predicted proteins | sample 727161 | NCBI WGS metagenome assembly LWDU01 (sample SAMN04566230, study PRJNA314399) | hydrothermal vent metagenome | isolation source: deep sea hydrothermal plume seawater | place: Mexico: Gulf of California, Guaymas Basin | collected 2004-07-11
CGGTGCAAACTCCGCCGACGAGCTCGCAGGGCCTCTTCTATGACATGCCGGCCGTGCAACCGCTCGACCCCCCCCGCGGTGGATTTTCGGCGTCGCTCAGTTCTGTGAACCTCAGATCGGTGGGCCATCAGGATCCTTCGACGCGTCATTATGGGCCTTGCCGGCGGAACGGGCACTCTAGCGCGAAGTCACTCGCCGAAGTTCCCCACCCTATTCTCCGATCGATGCCGTCAGCTCGACGAAACCGTTGCGCCCCGATTTCTTCCGGAGTCACGGCACGGGCGCTTTTGCGCCCCGAATCGAACTTGACTGCCTGATGCAAAGCACCGTGAGCCAGTATGCTCTCCCCCTCATGAAGCGCCACGGCACATACAAACTCAGCTATCGAAATCCGCCCGAGGAGGTCTCCTATCTGGATCCCTTCGCGAATGGGCTCGGCCGCTGCCAGCGCATCGTGGACTCACTGCGCAGCCAGATTCTGGACGGCGGTCCCGAGCAGTCGCTCCGCGTCCGCCAAGTCTTCTCGACCCCCCGAGAGATCTTCCGGGTCGAAATCGAAGAGGCGGCGCTTCACTACCACCGCACTACGCTCCTCGACCGGGACGCGCTTGAGGACCTCCTGGAGACCGACGGGGTCCGCGAACGGGTTATCGAGGGCGGCGAACATTAGGGTCCGCAAGCCTCGGATCCCGGCCCACGAAGGCCCCCGCATTGCGCGAGCGGATCATTGGGGCTGGGCGGAGATTTGCCGGCCCTTGGCCCACCGCTCCGGCACTGGGACTTCGGAGTGGTGCCCGGGGCAGGGCTCGAACCTGCACGGCACTTGGCCAGACGATTTTAAGTCGTCCGCGTCTACCCATTCCGCCACCCGGGCACGGCACGCCTTGCCGAGTCTATACTGCGCGAAGGCAGGAGCCTAGCCCCGAAAAAGCCCTCGGGACGCCGGGGAATCCATTTCGATCCGCAGGGAGTTGCCGTGTTCCACGGAAAACGAATCATCGTCGTGATGCCCGCCTACAATGCGGCCCGCACTCTGGAAATGACATACCGCGAAATCCCCTTGGATCTCGTCGATGAGGTGGTTGTCACCGATGACGCGAGTTCCGACGAGACCGTCGCCGAGGCCCATCGACTGGGCCTGAAGACACTCGTACACGAGCGGAATCGGGGCTACGGGGCCAACCAGAAGACCTGCTACACCGCGGCCCTTGAACTGGGGGCCGACGTCGTCGTCATGCTCCACCCCGACTATCAATACACCCCCAAGCTGCTCCCAGCGATGATCAGCATGCTCACCGACGGTCCCTTCGATGTCGTGCTGGGCTCTCGCATCCTCGGCGGCGCCGCGCGCAAGGGCGGTATGCCTCTCTACAAATACGTCGCCAACCGGGCTCTCACGGCCACCCAGAACCTCCTTTGCGGCGCCAAACTCTCGGAATATCACAGCGGCTACCGGGCCTTCACGCGCGCCGTCCTCGAGCGTCTGGCCCTACTCGAAAACTCAGATGATTTTGTCTTCGACAACCAAATGCTCGCTCAAGCCCTCTTCCAGGGCTTCGCGATCGGCGAAATTTCCTGCCCGGCGGCGTACTTTGAAGACGCCTCGTCGATTAACTTCAAGCGCTCTGTGCGCTATGGGCTCGGCGTCCTTATGACATCGCTACAGTTCTTCGCCCATCGGCGGGGTTGGCGATCCTCGCCCATCTTCTCCGAAAAGGGCCGCCGCCTCGGTTCAGCCACATCGACAATCAGCAACCTCAAGAACGACCTCAAACCCGCCGGAGAAGCTTGATCGGGCATGCCGACACACTTCAAACGCCGACACACTTCAAACGCCGACCACGCTTCAAACACCGACCACTGCCCAAAGAAGGACCGGCAACGAACCCAACGGGCTGGGTCGAAGCCGAGGCCTCGACCTGGACGATGGCCAAACTCGAAGGGAGCGACTCGTTTCGGGCGGGCGTCAGGCCCTCAGATTCGCGGGCGTCGTGAGTGCCGCGCCCATCTCGTCCGCATTCTCGGCCGCATCCACTTGGATCAGGTCGCGGATTGCCTCGGTGCAGCCGCCGCAGTAAGCGCCGGCCCCACAGCCGCGAGCGACCTGACCCACCGTCGATGCTCCCGCGCGCACGACTCGCCGGATGGTTCGATCCGATATCCCACTGCACTGGCAGACCAGCATCGTTTTCAGCCCCCACTCACTCGGTTGTCTCGGCGTTCGACAAAACCGTCCACCCGCCGACCTGAAGATATTCTTGCAAAACTAATTTGAAAAGCAATATCATTTTCGAAATTTTAGAACACTTCAGGAACTCGCAACTCTTCGGGTAAGTAGCCAAATTTGCGGGAATTTTGGAGGCGGCGACCGGATTCGAACCGGTGATCAGGGCTTTGCAGGCCCGCGCCTTACCACTTGGCTACGCCGCCTTGGAATCCCGTACACACTCGGTCGCCAGAGCGACCCAGTGAAACAGAGGGATCAAGGAGTTACCAAGCCCCCCGGCCCGAGTCAATTGGGGCCCGCCATCTCGTGGACCAAGGCTCGGGGCAATCCGACCCGGCGACCGCTCAAGACCAAGCAATACGTCTCGCCCTGCTCCTCCACCGCGCCCAACAATTCCGCGTGAGAGCCCTGGGTGAACCGTGTGGGCAGGCCGCCCTCGACCCACTCCGTCTTGATCTGACAGAGCAGCGCCCCATCGAGGGACGACAACCGAAGGGTCTCTACTCGGAGAGGCTCTCGACCCCCATCCGAAAGTAGGATTTCTCCGGTCTCGAGTTCCAAGCTCCGAACGAAGAATCCAGCCTCTTCGATTTCGATTTCGCCCTGGAAGTGACCCACCCGAACGACATACTTGGCTTCGTGAGGCAGGTAGACAACCGACCGGTCAAACTTCTCTCGCAGCTTGCGATTCAGGATTGGCTGACCCTCGTGGCTCCAGCGACCGTCGTGGTGAAGAACGAGACCAAAGGGCTCGAGGCGGGGGGGCCCGACCGCCGCCCCTCCAGCACCCGCGCCGAGGACCTTCTCTTCCAGGGCCGTCCGCTCTTCGCTCACCGGTCGCACTCCGCGCTTTCTATGTTGGCCAGGGCCAAGGTCGGACCGATATCCGAAAGCTTCTGGCCGACGAGCATCGCCGAAAGAGCTTGGGCGTGGAAGAAACTCGGGGCGCGGCAGCGGACGCGTTCCGGAGTGGACCCCCCGTTCGCAACGAGAAAGAAACCAAACTCGCCATTAGCGGACTCCACCCGTGCGCTTGCCTCGCCCTCGGGAATCAGGGGACCTCGGGCGTAGCCGGACGCCAACTCGACCCTCTCCTCCAGTGAACCGCACCCGTCCCGAACTTCATCCCGGTCGAGCCAGGGGTCACGAAGCCTGAACTCCCCGGGTCCCAGAGCCTCGAGACGCGTGACACACTGCCCGACCATGGACAGGCTCTGCCGAATTTCCTCGACGCAGACCCGATACCGATCCAGATTGTCGCCCACAAGACCAACGGGCAGATCAAAAACAAGTTCGTCGTAGACAAGGTACGGCTCGCTGCGCCTCAGATCCGAAGCCACGCCCGCGGCCCGGAGCAAGGGGCCGGTAACCGAGAAGGCCAGGCACTGCTCCGCCGAGAGCCCTCCTCGCCCCCGAAGCCGATCCACGAAGATGCGGTTATCGCCCAAGAAGCTGTCGAGTTCATCCAGGTCGCGACGAACCCCCTGACTCACCCGACGCGAGCGAGGGCCAAATCCGTCTGGGAGCGGAGCCGACACGCCCCCGAGTCGAATATAGTGATGCATGGTCGGTGCCCCGGAGAGCATTTCGAGCAGACCCCAGAGGTGCGCACGGGCTTCCAGCGCCCAGGACCCGGGCGCGTCGGCACCCACAATTCGTGCCAAGGCGGCTATTCGTCCCAAGTGGTCCGCTGCCCGCCCCAATTCACCACCGAGCACGCGAAGCCATGACGCGCGCAGCGGCACATCGACGCCCAGCAACTTCTCCGCCGCTAGGCAATACGCGCTCGCCGCCAGCATCGACGAGTTGGACTGCAGGCGCTCCACAAAGGGGACGATCTGATGCCAAGAACGTTTTTGCGCTTGGGCCTCGAAACCCCGATGTCCGTATCCGACACCGACTCGAAGCGCCAGAATCCTCTCCCCATCTAGATCCACCTCGAGCCCAAGGGCGCCGCGGACCGCCGGGTGATGGGGGCCGAGTTGCAGAGGCTGGGCCTTGCGATTGAGGTCAAGGCGCGCTCCTCGGGCCAGGGCTCCGGATCGACCTTTCCCCCCGTTTTCGCGGGACGGCGGTTCGGCTGCGTGCGCCACTACTCCCCAATCTCCACAGCGCCCGTCGTGTCCTCGCGTCGGGATTCGTCATCCCGAAGCGGGTGCCCCTCGAAGCCCTCGGGCAGAAGAATGCGCCGCAAATCGGGGTGCCCGTCGAAGCCAATACCGTAGAGGTCCCAGACTTCACGCTCGAGCCAATCCGCGCAGGGCCAGATTCCCGTCACCGTATCAATTCGGTTCGCCGGCGCCCGCAGCACAACCTTGACCAGCAGGCGGTATTGCCATTCGGGCCAGGCGAGAGCGTAGAGGAGTTCGAAGTGTCGGCGATGAACTCCGGGAGCAATCGCGATCAGATCCGAAAGCACCGCGGCCCCAAGAATTTCGTCATTCAACAACCTCCCCATCACACGCTTGAGATGACCCGACTCGACGGTCACCCGAACCTCGCCCAACTCTTCGGTAATGTTTTCGATGGCGTCAGGAACCAGCCGTTTGAGCCGAGCCAACACGGGAGATTCGCTCATCCTTCTTCCTCTTTGTCTGAGAACGGCGAGAAGGACTCGCCCCCTCGACGTTCAAGCTGGCGGGCCAACAAACGGGCCGGCACCAGAAGCGCATCCAGATCGAAAACAAAGTTGCCGGGATCCGAAGTCGCGATTTCAAAGAGCGGACTCATCACCAGCGCATCCGCCGGACAAACCTCTTCGCAGAGGCCACAATAGAAACAGCGACTCACATCGATTTCGAATCGCTCGATCCGGCCACAGCCCGCGCCGGGGGCAAAATTTTCGCTCCCATCGGTGTTAGCGACACGCGGGGGTGAGTCGGGCGCGACCTCCACGCGAATGCACCGGGAAGGACAAATAGCGGCGCAGAGTTCGCAGCCCACGCACCGCGGCCCGCCCGCGTCGGCAACTAGAACGGGCATCCCTCGCACATTCCCCGAGCGTTCGTGGGGGAGGAGGGGTCGCGGAGCATGAGTTCGCCCTCCCCGACCCTTCCAACTCCGGAAAAACCTACGGGCGGCAATCCAGAACGAAAGCACCAACCCGGGCAACCAAAGCCGCTCGAACAGGCCGAGCCGTTCGCTTCCCCGAACTTCGATTACTCCCCCGGGCATCGGCCCGAGGGTAGAGCGACGGCTCTCTTCATGCGAATGTCCGACGGAAAGTCTCGCTGACGCGCTCACGAACCCAGGCGTCGAGCCCCAGGGGCCCGCGCTCCAACTCCCGGGCCACCGAGGTCATCTTTACATCAGCGAGCCCACAGGGAACGATCGCGTCGAAACCCGCCAGGTCCAAGGTCACGTTCAGCGCGAACCCATGGAACGTTATCCAGTGCTGCAGGCCGACGCCGATGGAGGCGATCTTCCGCGAGGGAATTTTCGCGCTGCCCGCATCCTCTGCGATGAAAACGCCGGTTCGACCCGGAACCGATCGAGCGCGAAGGCCACACCCCTCGAGGCTCTCGATCAGCGCCCCTTCGATTCGGCGAAGAAACAAATGAACGTCGGCCTCCCCCCGGGCTTTGAGGTCCACCACCAGATAGCCCACCAGTTGGCCAGGCGCGTGGTAGGTCACATCGCCGCCCCTCGGAACTTCATGAACATCGATTCGTTTGTCGGCCAGCACCTCACGCGAGAGCAGGAGATTCGCCTCCCGCGCACTCCGGCCAAGGGTGATCACCGGCGGATGTTCGAGTAGCAGAAGCCGGTCGCCAGCGACGCCGTTCCGCCGGGCCTCTACGGCCTTGGCTTGGAGTTCAAGGCCCGCCGAATACGCGACCCGGCCGAGCCACTCCACGCTCAGACGCGACCCGGCGCCGTTCAAGAAGAGATCCGCTTCACAGAGCGTACTCGGCCTCTTCGAGCAACTCGCGAACTCTGTACAGGAATCCGTTAGCGGGCGCGCCGTCCACCGCCCGATGATCGTACGACAACGCGACATGCATCATTGGACGGATCACGATAACGTCCTCGCCCGCCACGGTTCGGACCACCGGTCGCTTCACCATCTCCCCCATACGAACGATTCCGACCTGGGGCTGATTGATAATCGCGAAGCCATAGAGATTGCCCTTTCTGCCTGGGTTCGAGACCGTGAAGGTCCCCCCTTGCAGGTCGTCCGCCGAAAGTCGTTTGGTCCGCGCGCGCTCAGCGACATCGTCGATCTCCGCCGCAAGACCCCCAAGAGAAAGCCGATCCGCGTTGCGCACAACGGGCACCACCAGACCCTTCTCGGTCTCTACGGCCAACCCGACGTTGATACTCTTCTTTTCGACGATGGCCCCCTCGATCACAGAGGCGTTCAGCGCCGGGAACTCTTTTAAAGCCCGCACAACGGCATGGACAATAAACGGCAAGTACGTGAGCCCGAACCCGTTCACTTTTTCAAAGGCAGCTCTTTGCTCGGCGCGAAGCTTCGCCACCGCCGACATGTCCACTTCGGTCACGGTGCCGACGTGGGGGCTCGTGTGCTTGGAGTAAACCATGTGCTCGGCAATAATTCTCCGCATCGGCGACATCGGGATGACGCGATCGCCCTCGGCGGGCGTATAGACTGGCGCCCTACGCCGTCGCCCCGAGACGACAGGCGAAGCCTGAGCGGCCGGTGGGGTGAAAGGCGGCGGAGACGAAGACAGGGGCGAGGGAGAGGGAGGGGGGGAGAAAGAGGGAGAGAGAGAGGGAGACGCGGAAAAGGCGGTCGGATCGGACGAAAGGGGCCCGACAGGCAGGTCGGGGCCAGCGGCCTTTTCTTCGCCGGGCCGTCGCTCCGCGAGGGTCCGCGCGTGCCTCAGAACATCCTGTTTGGTAATACGGCCCGCGCTCCCGCTGCCCTCGATCCCGTCGAGGGATACCTGACTCTCATCGGCCAGTCGACGGGCAACGGGGGTGGCCCGGGAGCCCCCCGACTCGGTCCCGAAATTCGATTCGATCGCCGGAGCCGCCGGACGACGGCGCGCAGAAGTGACCGAACCCGCGGCCGGTGCCGACTCCACCGCACCGCTCGCCTCCGAATCGATCTGGGCCAGGCAGCCTCCCACCGGCACCACGTCGCCTTCGAGGGCAAGGATTTCGACCACCACCCCGGACAACGGCGAGGGAATCTCGGCATCGACCTTGTCGGTAGTCACCTCGACCAGAGGCTGATCGACCTCCACCCGATCCCCCACGGCGACCAGCCAACGGGAAACCGTACCTTCGACCACGCTTTCGCCCAGTGCAGGGAGTTCGACGCCCGCTCTCATACTCCGACTCCTTTGCTACGTCCGTCTTCCACTTCAACTTCTTCCTTCCCGGCTACGACCGGTTAAGCCTTATGGGCTTTCGCGGCGCCCCGCTCGCCGATTCCGCCTTCGCGATCGAACCAGGCGCACGGGCCCCCGCAGCACGTCGACGCGGATCTCTCGCCCCGGATCCAGCCACTGAAGGGCCGAACCCCAAGCCGAATCACGGAGACCCCGAGTCCGGGCCCCTAATCTGTGCCCTCAACTTGGTTAGACCATCGAGTAACGCCTCCGAGCCAGGCGGGCAACCCGGGATAAATATATCTACGGGCAGAACTTTTCCGAGCCCGGGACCTGTCGCGTAGTTGTCGTACCCCCCACCCGAACAGGCACAGTTTCCATAGGCGATCACCCATTTTGGATCCACCATTTCGGCGTATACCCGCCGAATCGCCGAAACCCGGGGCGGGGTCAGCGGGCCGCCAACGATGAGGAGATCCGCGTGGCGCGGCGCATAGCGGAGTGAGCCGAGGCCAAGTTCGTCGAGCCCATAGGCTGGGCCCGTCCCCCCCTCGCTGACCGCCCCCCCGCAGCAGGCAGCGCTCACGGGCAGGGGAGTGAGCGAGTGACTTCTCGACCAATTCAGCAGACTCTCCACCCGAGTCGTCCAGCCGGCACCCGCTTCCAACGGCGCTCTCGGGGCGGCATTTTCATTCGCCGCCTCCTCTGATCTCATCCGCCACTCCTCCGCCTTTCGCTTTCCGCCCTCGACCCAGCCCCGTCGAGCGCAGATCCGCGAAACAGCCCTGAACTCCACAGACAATAGCGGCTCTGTTATGTTCTCCGGTGCCCGTTGCTTCGCAGCCACCGCTCCCCCCGCAAAGAATCTGACCTTAATGGAACAGACCCACTCAGCGGATGATTCCGTCCGGCCAACGAGCCGGTCCATGCGCAAGCTGAGCGCCGTGGGAGTTCATCTATTCACGGCCAGCGGAGCCGTCTGGGGGCTCTTCGCCCTTCTCGAGATCCTGAATCAGAACTTGGCGGTCGCCATGGTCTACATGCTGATCTCCCTGACTATCGATTCCGTCGACGGCTTCTTCGCCCGCCGACTGGCGGTTGAAGAATCCATCCCGAACATCGACGGGCGCCGCCTCGACGATATCGTGGACTACCTCAACTTCGTCATCGTCCCCTGCGTGTTCATATGGCAAGCGGGAACCGTCCTCGCGCCCGCCTGGCTCGCCATCCCCGTTCTGGCGAGTGCCTTCGGATTTTCCCAAAAAGAGGCCAAAACCGATGACGACTTCTTTCTCGGATTTCCCTCGTATTGGAACGTACTCGCCTTCTACCTCTGGCTCTTCGACTTCTCGGCACTGACGGGCACGGTCTGGATCGTCGTTCTGGGAATCGCCGTCTTTGTTCCCTACAAATATCTCTACCCGAGCCGGCTCGCGAACCCGACTCTGCGCTACTTCACAAGCTACTCAGGACTTCTTTGGGCGATTGTTTTGGGCTGGACGGCGCTGAATCCGGAGTTGGCCAGCCAATACCACGTAGCGGAGTTGAGCCTCGCCTATCCAGCACTCTATCTCGGCCTTTCCTTCAAGCTGGGCGGTCTGCATCGAGGCTGACCCCAATCGCCTGGCGACCAATGGAGTCCACGGCACGGAGCCGAGGACAAGACAGCTAGGCAGCCACCACCTAGACGGCCGAGGCCCCGATCGCCATGCAGAACCATCCGCCGAATTCCGAGCCCCCCATCGGCGTCCTTGTCGTCAACCTCGGAACTCCCGACTCGCCCTCGGTTCGGGACGTTCGGCGCTATCTGCGCGAGTTCCTGAGCGACCCACGCGTGTTGACCATGGCCCCCATCTCGCGCTGGCTTCTTCTGAATTTGGTCATTCTCCCTTTTCGGCCGCGTAAGACGGCCTATGCGTATTCAAAAATCTGGCTCGACAACGGCTCCCCGCTCCTCATCCATTCCGTCGCCCTGTCAAAGGCCCTCGCCGATCGCCTGGGTGCCGGCTTCCGAGTCGAACTCGCCATGCGCTATCAGCAGCCGGACATCCGTTCTGCCCTTGAACGACTGGAGGCCGAAGGTGTGCAGACCGTCGTTGTGCTTCCCCAGTTCCCACAATACGCCGAGGCGGCCACGGGTTCGGCGGTGGCCCGGATCGAGGAAGAAGCTCGGCGGCTGGGAAATTCTTTCGAACTCGTGACCCACGGCGACTTCTACGACGATCCCCGATTCGTCCAGGCTCAGGCTGAAAGCATGCGGCCCATGCTCGCGACACGTGAGTGGGACCATGTGCTCTTCAGCTACCACGGGTTGCCCGAATCCCAACTCCGGCCGATCCAGAACTGCCTGACCCACGAAAAATGCTGTGAAGAAGCTGAGGCCCCGGGGCGACGTTGCTATCGGGCCCAGTGTTTCGCGACAACCCGAGCATTGACCCAAGCGCTCGAACTCAAGGAGGGGCGCTACAGCAGTTCCTTCCAATCCCGGCTGACTCGTGACCCCTGGATCAAGCCCTACACAGATTTCGTGCTGCCCGAACTCTACGAAAGCGGAAAACGGTCGCTCTTGGTTGTTTGCCCCGCCTTCACCGCGGACAACCTCGAAACCCTTGAGGAGGTCGGAATCCGACTGCGTGAGCAATGGCGGGAACTCGGCGGAAGCGAATTCGCACTGGCGCCCTGCGTGAACGACTCTCCGGCCTACGTGGATGCCCTGTCGAAGTGGGTCCTCGCCCATACGAAGGGTTGAACGAAGCCCCGGGGTTCGTGGGTCACTCCCCCGGTCGACCCAGTGAGCGCACTGCCTCGGTGAAAGCGCGCACCCCCTCCACGGGCGTACTCGGAAGACAGCCGTGTCCGAGATTGGCGATAAAGCCCCGGGCCGCTCGGGCGTCCCGAGCCATCTCGGCCACACGCGCGCGAATCGTCTCGGGACTCGCCGCCAAAGCGCAGGGATCCAAATTTCCCTGGAGAGATACTCGGTCTCCGAAGAGCCTGGCCGCATCGGCCAATGAAGCACGCCAATCGAGCGAGATGACATCGGCCCCGGACTCGGCCATCTGGTCCACCACGTGGGCTCCGTTGTTCACGTAGAGAATGAGCGGCGCGTCGTCTCTTCGAATGCGCCGAATGATCTCCTTGTGAGTGGGCGCGATCCACTCGCGATACTCGGCCGGGGAAAGCAACCCCGCCCACGTATCGAAAAGTTGCACCGCTTGGGCACCGGCCTCGATCTGAGCGTCGATATAGCCAACGGTCATTTCGGTCAGGATCCGGAGAAGTTCCCGCAGCAGATCGGGCTCGCGATGAAGCATGGTCTTGAGTGTCGCGAAGTCCTTGGATCCGCTGCCCTCCACCATATAGGCCGCCAGCGTAAAGGGCGCGCCGGCAAAGCCCAGTATTGGAATTTTCCGGCTCTCCAGCGCCTTGCGAAGGGTTCGAATGATTTCGAAGACAAAGGGCACCGACTGGCGCGGATCCGGCACGTCCAGGGCCGCAATTTGTTCCGCCGTGCGCAGGGGCTTGGCCATCACGGGGCCCGGCGCGAAATCGAAATCGACCCCCATCGCGGGAATCGGCGTAAAAATATCTTGAAAGAGAATGACGGCCTCGCTGCCCACCAGGTCAATTGGCTGGAGCGACACCTTCACAGCGCGTTCGATATCCCGGCACATCTCCATGAAGGTCACGCCTTCGCGCACCGCGCGATATTCCGGTAAATAACGACCCGCCTGACGCATCAACCAGACCGGCGGACGATCCACTTCCAGCCCGCGACAACTTCGCAGAAACCGGTCCTCGGGCGTCAAGTCGGCCATGTCTCTCGTATTCCCCCTTCGGCCCGGTCGACTGACCGGCGCGCACCTGCACGCCGAGCCTCGCGTTCGCCAGACCAAGCCGTCCAAGCGGTCCCATTTTGTCTGCCCCAGGCACTTCCGCAGGCGAGGAGTGTACCCACGCCACCCCTTTTCGCCCGCGGGTGGGGGCCACACGCGGACTGTGCGCTGGGCGCCAGCCCGCTAATCTGCTGCCCATGAGGGTCATTCTCGCTAATCCCAGGGGTTTCTGCGCAGGCGTGGATCGCGCCATCGAGATCGTCGAGCGGGCCCTGGCCCGCACCGATGAACCGGTCTACGTGCGGCATGAAATCGTCCACAATCGGCGGGTTGTCGACGACCTACACGCCAAGGGCGCGATTTTCGTCGACGAGCCCGACCAAGCCCCGACCGGGGTCCAATTGATCTACAGCGCCCACGGCGTTTCCCCCGCCGTTCGGGCAGCCGCCGAGAAACGCGGCTTGCGCCCCATCGACGCCACCTGCCCCCTGGTCACCAAGGTCCATCGCGAGGTCAGCCGGATGCGGCGGGACGGACTCGAAGTGGTGATGATCGGTCACGCGGGCCACATCGAGGTCGAGGGCACCATGGGACAGGCTCCGGGATCGATGTACCTGGTCGAAAAACCCGAAGATGTGGCCAATCTCAAAGTTCGGGATGCCTCTCGCCTCGGCTGCGTCACCCAGACGACCCTTTCGGTGGACGACACCCGCGAGGTAATGGAGACCCTGAAGGTTCGTTTCCCCACCATCGAACTGCCTCGTCGGGACGACATCTGCTACGCGACACAAAACCGCCAGAATGCCGTCAAGGAACTTGCCTCCTCGGCCAACCTCGTATTGATCGTCGGCGCGCCGGCCTCTTCCAACAGCAATCGGCTCGTCGAAGTCGCCACAAAACTCGGAGTCACCAGCTACCTGATCACCGAAGCCGCGGATATTGATCCGGCGTGGATCGAAGGCTTGGATTGCGTGGGCGTCAGCGCTGGCGCATCGACACCGGAATTCCTGGTCGCTGAGGTCGTCGAACGCCTCTGCTCTCTATCCGGCCCCGAAAGCACCATCGAGTCCCTACCGATCATCGACGAGGGCATTCACTTCAAGCTGCCCCACGAGCTACGCGACTGAGGGGCCGGGCCAGCCATCGGACCCCCGACTTCAACTGTTCAGCTTGATTCGCTCCGAGAATTCAAAGACAAAGCCGTCACCCCCGATGTCCACACACACTCTTCCCCCTTTGACGAGTCGACCAAAAAGAACTTCGTCCGAGAGGGGATCCTTGATTTCCTTCTGGATCAGCCGAGCCAGGGGACGAGCTCCGAAGTCCTTGTCGTAGCCCTTTTCAGCCAAGCGAACGCGAGCGGCAGGGCTCAGTTCGACCTTGATCTTGCGCTCGAGCAGTTGGGCTTCCAACTCGGCGACAAATTTGTCCACGATGCGTCCCATGACTTCGGGTGCCAGGTTTCCGAAGTGAACGATCTCGTCCAGACGATTCCGAAACTCCGGGCTGAAGAGTTTCTCGACGGCTTGGGTGCCATCTCCCGCGCGATCGCCCCGAAAACCGATGGCTTGGGAAGCCATCTCCCGCGCGCCGGCGTTGGATGTCATGATCAACGTGATATGCCGAAAATCCGCTTCCCTTCCCTGATTGTCGGTAAGGGTTGCGTGATCCATGACCTGTAGAAGAATGTCAAAAATATCGGGATGAGCTTTTTCGATTTCGTCGAGCAGCAGGACCGCGTAGGGGTGCTTGCGCACCTGCTCGATCAGAACCCCGCCTTGGTCGTAGCCCACGTAACCCGGGGGAGCCCCGATCAAGCGGGAAACAGAGTGCTTCTCCATGTACTCGCTCATATCAAAGCGCAGGAAGGGGACGCCAAGGCAATTCGCCAACTGCTTGCTCAATTCGGTCTTGCCGACGCCGGTAGGCCCCGCAAAGAGAAAGGAACCCACCGGACGATCCAGGCCTCCCAGCCCGGCGCGCGATCGTTTCACCGCCTGGGCGACCGACCGAACCGCGGCCTTCTGTCCGAAGACGACCTTCAGCAGATTCCCTTCGAGGTCTTCGAGCTGGCGGCTCTCTTTGCTGGCCGTGCGCTCCAGGGGAACGCGCGCCATCTGAGAAACGACCCTTTCGACGTCTCGCAACCCGACGGTCTTGCGCTTGCGCGCCGTGGGCCTCAAGCGCACCGTGGCGCCTGTTTCATCCATCACATCGATGGCCTTGTCGGGCAGGAAGCGTTCATTGATGTGGCGAACCGAGAGGTCTACGCAAGCTTTGAGCGCCGCCGCCGTGTAGCGAACACCGTGATGATCCTCATACCGTGGGGCCAGGCCCTGAAGGATGCGTACGCACTCGGTCTCCGAGGGCTCTTCAATATCAACCTTCTGAAAACGGCGAGCGAGGGCCCGATCGCGCTCGAAATGCCGGTACTCCTGGTAAGTGGTCGATCCCATGCAGCGCAACGAACCATCGGCCAAGCCCGGCTTCAGCATATTCGACGCGTCCACCGTCGTTCCCTGGGCCGACCCGGCGCCGAGAACCGAGTGAATTTCATCGATGAATAGAATTGCCTTTGGCTTGGCTTCCAGAGCCGCCAACAATCCCTTGAAGCGTTCCTCGAAATCGCCCCGATAGCGGGTTCCTGCCAGCAGAGACCCAATGTCGAGGGAGAAAATTTCAGCCCCGTTCAAATCCTCGGGGACCCGTCCCTCGTGGATTCGCATGGCCAGGCCCTCGGCGATCGCGGTCTTCCCCACCCCGGTTTCACCCACAAAGATCGGATTATTTTTTCGCCGCCGGGCAAGGATATGAATCGCGCGGTCGAGTTCCGCTCCGCGCCCAATCATGGGATCGAGTTCGCCTTGGGCGGCGCGCGCGGTCAAGTTCGTCGCAAAGGCCACCAGCGGGTCGGCGGGCACTCCCTCCCCACCCTCTCCTTCGGCGCCCACTCCGCCGTCCGCGCCCTCTCGGGACTTCCCTCCAGCGCCGGGCTTGGCTTCGCCGTGGGAGACGTAGCGCATGACGTCGAGACGAGAAACGCCCTGACCGCGCAGTAGATTGAGCGCGTGGGAATCCGGTTCCTGAAAGAGCGAAACCGCCAGGTCAGAGATCTCCACCTCGTCTTTTTCGGCACTTTCCGCGTGATTCAGCGCGTGCTGAATCACGCGATGAAACGCCAGGGTTTGAAGCGTATCCACGGGCTCACTGCCTGGAACGCGTTCCAGGTCGTCGTCGAAAAATCGTTCCAAGTCGCGCTGAAGGGCATCGACATCGGCCCCCGAACTGCTCAGAATATCCTGGCCCTCGTCGGAAAAGAGAAGCGCGTACAGGAGGTGCTCTACCGTGAGGTAGGCGTGCCGGCGCGCGACGGCTTCGTTGTGTGCCGCCTGAAGCGTCAGTTGGAGCACGCGCCCAATTCCACTCATTCCTTCTCCAACCCGGCCCTGAGCGGGTAACCGCGTGTCTCGGCCTCCCGGTGAACCGCGGCCACCTTAGTCTCTGCGACCTCGAGGAGATACACCCCCGCGACCCCAAGCCCCGAGCGATGAATTTGAAGCATGATCTGCGTCGCCGCCGAAGGCCCCTTGCCGAAGATCTTCTCAAGGATCATCACCACGAACTCCATGGGGGTAAAATCATCGTTGTAGAGGAGCACCTTGTATTTGTCGGGCCGAGCGACTTTTCTGCGAATCTCAGTCGCGAGACCGCCTTCACCCCGGGGATCATGCGGGGGTGTCCCGTCCGAACCCGAACCACCCGCCACCGTCCGTTTTTTCATCGTCGCGTTCAAACTTTCCTGAAGACCCAGCCGCAACGTTAGCCCTCGCCAGCGGGTTCGGCCCGCCCCTGCTCGCGCTCCGAAAGGTTAGACTGAGCGATGATGGCCGATCTGGAAATGGCAGAAGGCGTCGCCTCGCTCCCTGGCGACCAATGGAACGCGCTGGTGGGCGATGAGTCCCCCTTCCTTGAATGGGAGTGGCTCGCTTCCCTTGAGCAAGCCGGCGCGGTGGGCGGACGCACAGGGTGGGGCTCGAGGCCTCTTGTCGTGCGCGAAGCCGGGCGACTGGTAGCAGCGTGCCCCCTCTACTTAAAACTCCACAGCGAGGGGGAGTTCGTATTTGATTGGGGCTGGGCGGACGCCTCCCAACGCGCTGGAATTCCCTACTACCCCAAGATGCTCGTGGCGGTGCCGTTCACTCCCGTCGGTGGAGCCCGGCTCCTCTCGGCGCCCGGACAAGATCGCGGTCACTGGGCCGCTGTCCTGGGCGAAGCGCTCCGGGATACCTGCGTCGCCAACGAACTCTCGGGGGTCCACGTCAATTTCTGCCTGGACGAAGAACTCGACGCGTTGGAAAAACTGAATTTTCAAATCCGTTTGGGCCTGCAATATCACTGGCTCAACGAGGGCTACGCCTCCTTCGAGGACTACCTCGCCCGTTTCCGCAGCAAGCGTCGCAACCAGATCCGCCGGGAGCGACGCGAATTGGAGCGCCAGGGTGTCGTCATCGAAACCCATGTGGGAAAGGACATCCCCGATGAACTCTTCGCACCCATGTACGAGTTCTACAAAGCCACCGTCCAGGAGCATTTCTACGGCCGCCAATACTTGGATTTTCCGTTCTTCGAGCTTCTCCGCGATTGTTTTCGCGAACGCCTAGTCTTCATCGTTGCCCGCCAGGGCACGGAACTCATCGCCGGGACCTTCAACGTCGCGAAGGGCGACGTTCTCTACGGCCGCTATTGGGGCGCGACCCGCTCCCTGCGTCACCTCCATTTCAATGTCTGCTATTACGCGGCCATCGAGTACTGCATAAGCGCAGGCCTTGCACGCTTCGAACCCGGCGCCGGTGGCAACTACAAACAGCTGCGCGGCTTCGACCCCCAGCCCACGCGCAGCGCTCACTTTTTGCGCGATCCGCGCCTGGCTGATGCAGTGGGACAGTTTCTTCGGGCCGAACGCGAAGAGGTCAGCGAAACCATCGATTGGTACTTAGAGAGGAGCGCCCTGAAGAAGACAACGACGGCCCCGGGCGGCTAGGCGACGACCCGGCGGGCCGCTCGCAGGCGAGCAAAGTCCTCGCCGGCATGGTGGGACGAACGCGTCAGCGGCGAAGCCGACACCAGGAGAAAACCTTTTTCCCGGGCCGCTTCCGCGTAGCGGGCGAAGACCTCGGGCTCTACGTAACGCGCCACCGGAGCGTGATTCGGACTCGGGCGCAGGTATTGACCCAGCGTGAGGAAATCGACTTCCGCCGCCCGCAGGTCATCCATTACTGCCAGCACTTCGCTCCCGGTTTCGCCCAGGCCAACCATGATGCCCGACTTGGTAAAAGTCGCGGGCGCGTGGGATTTGGCACGCGCCAACAGAGAGAGCGAGTGCGCGAAGTTCGCCCCAGGGCGGATTTTTCCGTAGAGACTCGGCACGGTCTCGAGGTTGTGATTAAAAACATCGGGCTGAGCGGAGACGACGATCTCCAGTGCACCCGGCTTGTGTCGGAAGTCAGGCGTGAGGATCTCGATGGTGGTGTCGGGTGAGCGCCCGCGAAGCGCTTCCATGCACGCGACGAAATGTTCCGCCCCGCCGTCTGCCAGATCGTCGCGATCGACGGATGTCACCACCACGTGGGCCAATTCCAGCTTGGCCACCGCATCGGCCAAACGAGCGGGCTCAGTCGGATCCACGGGATCGGGATGCCCGGTCGCCACGTTGCAGAATGCGCAGGCCCGGGTGCACACCCGGCCCAAGATCATCACCGTGGCGTGGCGTTTCGACCAGCAGTCCACGAGATTCGGGCAGGCGGCCTCTTCGCATACGGTATTAAGACCGCTGTCTCGAACCAGCGCCCGGGTCTCCTCCAAAATCGGCGAAGTGCCCAGGCGGATTTTGAGCCAGGGCGGCTTCGGAACCGGTCGGCTTCCAGGAATCGGGGCGGTATGCTCCATGGCGTGTGGTTCTCCAACGAACGATCAGATGTGAATCGCCCGTTCCCAGGCTTCAAGAACGGATTCATGCATCATTTCCGAGAGCGTTGGGTGGGCGAAGACAGTCTGCATCAGCTCGGCTTCGGTCGTTTCCAAATTCATGGCGATCACGAAGCCCTGAATCAACTCGGTGACCTCGGCTCCGATCAAGTGAGCGCCGAGCAGTTCTCCGGTTGCGGCGTCGAAAATGGTTTTGACCAGCCCGTCGGATTCACCCAGCGCGATGGCCTTGCCGTTGCCCACGAACGGGAATCGTCCCACTTTTAGCGCGTACCCTTCGGCCCGGGCGGCCGCCTCGGTGAGACCCACGCTCGCCACCTGGGGGCGGCAATAGGTGCAACCCGGAATGCGATTCTTGTTCAGCGGGTGGGCGCCGGGGGCGCCCGCAATCCTCTCGGCGACCAGGATCCCCTCGTGGGTCGCTTTGTGGGCAAGCCACGGAGGACCCGCCAGATCGCCGACCGCATAGACACCGGGCTCGCCGGTCTCCATCCACTCGTTGGTCACCACGTGGGTGCGGTCGACTTCCACCGCCATCCCTTCGAGGCCGAGTCCTTCGGTATTGCCCTCGATCCCCACAGCCAAAATCACGCGATCGGCTTCGATGCTGAGGGTCTCCCCCCCGGCCAACGAAACTTGCGCCTTCACGCCATCGGCTCGGCGATCGAGTTGCTTCACGACGGCATCCACATGAATTCGTATGCCCTGACGCTCGAAACGCTTGTGGGCGTGCGCCGAAATCTCCTCATCCTCCACCGGAAGAACCCGGGAAAGGGCCTCCACCACCGTCACCTCGGCGCCCAGATCTCGATAGAAGCTCGCGAATTCCATTCCAATGGCGCCCGCTCCCACCACTAGGAGCGAAGCGGGCATCGACTCGGGAACCATGGCCTCCTTATAGGTCCAGACGAGCTTTCCATCGGGCTCTAGCCCCGGCAGTGAGCGCGCTCGGGCGCCGGTGGCCAACACTACGTTTCGCGCCTCGAGTTCCGCCGAAATCTCACCGTCTTTTTCGACCACAACGCTTCCGGCCGCAGCCAGTCGGGCCACGCCCTCGAAGACGTCCACCTTGTTCTTCTTGAGCAAGGCCTTGATTCCCGTCGCCAATCGCTTGGAAACCTTGCGCGAACGTTTGACCACCGCCCCGATATCGAACTGAATATCGCTGGCCGAGTATCCGAATTCCTCGAGCCTTGACAGCATATGGCCCACTTCACTCGAACGCAGTAGCGCTTTGGTCGGAATGCATCCCCAGTTGAGACAAATCCCGCCCAAGTGTTCGCGCTCGACCAACGCGACGCTGAGTCCGAGTTGCCGCGCCCGAATCGCCGCCGGATAGCCCCCCGGTCCGCCCCCAATCACCACTACGTCGTAGGATGCTCCCGCCATTTCTCCCCTCAAATCGTCCCTAGGTTCACGCTTTGGTTCACCCCTTGGGCGGCTCTATTCTCACCCGGTTCGGCGCCTAGGGAGCGCATTTGCCCCTGTCGACCGCGAAAGCCGGGCGCGCACGATTACCCAAGGCGTTTGCGCATCCGGGAACGGAGGCGCTGAACCCCGTCGAATCTCGAGTGCCCGCTTGTCTTCGCCACTTCGTAGCACCCCGCCCCAGGCCGCGCCTATCTAGAGTGGAACTGTCTTGTCGGCTACCGTTCGGCGGCGCCGGGAACCGTCCTCGCGCAATTCAACCCAACCACTCAAAGGAAAAGCCATGGCGGGAGCCCAATTCGACGGACTCGACATCAAGATCCTCCGCAGCCGCAAGAGCGAAAAATGGCACGCCTATCCCGCCGACGTTCTCCCAGCCTGGGTGGCCGAAATGGACTTCCCCGTCGCCCAGCCGATTCAGGACGTGCTGAGCCGAGCGCTGGATCTTTCAGATCTGGGCTACCCCATAGCCGCGGGCAGGACGGGCATCCGGGAAGCCTTCGCCGACCGCATGGAAGAGCGATTCGGCTGGAGCATCAACCCTCGCAGGGTCGAGGTTCTAAGCGAAGTCGTCCAGGGCCTTTATCTCGCGGTCGGTGCATTCACCGAACCCGGTGACGGTGCCATAGTCCAAACCGCCATCTACCCCCCCTTCCTTCACGGCCTCGAGGAAACCGGACGGCGACTGGTCGAGAATCGGCTGGTCCGAAAGCCGGGCGGGTGGGAGATCAACTTCGAGGCCCTCGAAAACAGCATCGACGCCCGCACCAAACTCTTCCTGCTCTGCAATCCCCACAATCCATCGGGCCGAGTCCTGAGCCGACCCGAACTTGAACGGCTGGGGGAGCTGGTGCTCAAGAAGGACCTGATCGTGGTCGCCGACGAGATCCACGCCGACCTGGTCTTCGACAGCCGGCGGCACATCCCCTTCGCCTCCCTAGCTCCGGAACTCGAAGCCCGTACGGTCACCCTCAATTCGGCGAGCAAATCATTCAATATCGCGGGGCTCCGGTGCGCGGTCGCCCATTTTGGCAGCACGGGCCTGCGCGAGCGCTTCGATGCCCGATCCTCCAGACATCTCCGCGGGGGACTCGGCATGTTGGGCCTCTACGCGACCACCGCCGCCTGGCGAGAAGGCCAGCCCTGGCTCGATGAAGCGGTCGGCTACCTCGAAGCCAATCGCAACTACTTGATGGGCGAACTCAAAAATCGCTTTCCCGGAATTCGATGCGAAGCTCCCGAGGGTACCTATTTGGCTTGGCTCGACTGCAGCGGTCTGGGCTGGGAAGAATCGCCCACCGCTCGGTTTCTGGAACGCGGCAAGGTGGCCCTCTCCGACGGCGCCAACTTCGGCTCGGGGTTCGAACAATTTACCCGGCTCAACTTTGCCACGTCCCGGGAAATCCTTGAGCAGGTGCTCGTCCGCATGGAGACCGCCATTCAGGCACCCGACTGAGCGTAGGGTGCTGGCTTAGCGTCCATCGCCCCAATACACGGGCAGGCCGCCAGCCGCTCCGGGGTTGACCACATCGCGCAGGCGTTCGGGATAGACGCGCAATCGCTGGAGCGCTTCGGCGTCGGCCCAGATCACGCCGACTTGATGCGAGTCCGGACTCGGTCCGTTCTGCGCTCGATAATCCGCCGGCACGGTGCACTCAAAGAAAAGTTCCAACTGGTGGGCGGTCTCATCGAGGTATGAGAAATCGTGATGGCCGACGATGTAGTCACGCACGTAGCGGAGCCCGGCCACCTCGACCTCGACGCCGATCTCCTCGCGACACTCCCGGACCAGGGTTTCGGGGAGGCTTTCGCCCTCGACCTGGCCGCCGCCTGGGGCGGTGTACCAATCGCCTCTCTCGTCCCGACAATGGGTGAGCAGCAGGCGCGTCTCGCGAACGATCAGTGCGCGCGCTGCGGTTCGGATCTGGCCCAAGTCGAGTCCCTCCCCTGCGCCGTCCCGGAGTCCTCTGGTGCCCGGGCGCCGGGCGACACCCTACTCAATCCCGAGGGCTCCGCCGGGCCGGCGTATTTGCCGAAGACTAGCATTGACGGTATTGTCAGTCCCTGACATGACTGTCAACCCAAGCCCAAATCCACTCACTCGCCGATCCGCTGCCCGATCCACCGCTGCCGAGCGGGCCCGAGCGGCGACCCGGGACCGGTTGCTCCGGAGCGGTAGGACTCTCTTCGCCGAGCAGGGACTCCACCAGATCACAACCCACGACATCGCTGCTCACGCTGGGGTCGCCGCGGGCACTTTCTACAATCACTTCGGCGACAAGGCCGCCCTCTTCCGAGAGATCACCGATCAGGCACTGGCCGATTTGACCGGGCGCTTGGATGCCACGGCCCTGTCCACCCTGGACCCCCAGGAGAGCGTCCGTCTCCAGGCCACCGCCCTCGTGGGCTTCGCGGCGGACAACCGCGACCTGATTCGAATCCTTTTCAGCCGAGAAGCCGACGCCGCAATAGTCGAGACCGATATCCTTCAGCTCATGGCCAACCGAGCCAGCGTCGTCCGTCAGCAACTCGTCGACGAGCAGCGCATGCCCTCCGAAATCGATCCCGACGTTTTCGCCCAGGCGCTGGTCGGCATGTGGTCCCGGGTCTTGGCCTGGTGGGCCGAAGATACTTCTCGAGCGCCGCAAGCCGTAGTCATCGAAACCCTCACCCGGATCCAATTGCGCGGCACCCATCCGGGAACCTTCGATTTTTCTGAAAAGTCTTAACCCCTGGAGAACGATCATGGCCGACCGCACCATCAATTACGACCCCATCTACAACACCGTGGACCGCGATAATTTCGAGGCCCTGGTTGAGGTGGACCGGTACGCGGACCGTAGCGACGCTTTTGACTCGATCATCTCGGCCACCGAGGAACATTTCTGGGATCCCCAGGATCCGCGCTACGTCGACTTCAAAGCGGAACCCTTCAACATGGCCGAAGAGACAATCATGCCCCGGGAGTTCTGCATCGAACTCAATACCGAAGTGGCCAACAAGCTGGACGAGTCCCAGAAAATTCGCTTGGCCAACCAGAGCACCCGATTCATGCTCTCGAGTATTCTTCACGGTGAGCAAGGCGCCTTGTCGCTATCGGCCAGCCTGACTTCGATCCTGCGTGACCCAGGAGCCCAGGAATATGCGGCCAACCAGGCTCGCGAAGAGGCCCGCCACGTCACAGGATTCTCCAACTATATCGGCACTCGTTGGGGCCGTCCCCTCGCCTCGGGACAGACCCTTCGCTCGCTTCTCGCCCAAATCGTCCGCTCGGACGCGGTCTACAAAAAACTCGTGGGCATGCAGATGCTGATCGAAGGCCTGGCGATGGGGGCCTTCACAACCATTCAGAAAGACACGCGCGACCCTGTGCTGCGCCAATTGATTCGTTTCACCATGGCGGATGAAGCCGCGCATCACAAATTCGGAAAGATCTGGGCCGACCGAACGATTCCTCAACTCGGCGAGGAAGAGCACGAGCACGTCGAGAACTGGGCGGCGGAATGCTTCGAGGTTCTTCTCTTCAACCTGATCAATTCGGAACAGAAGCAGGAAATCTACCGGGAATTCGGATTGGAATGGCAATGGGTCAGGGGAGCCGTACTCGAAGCCTTCAGCGACGAAGATCGGCGTCAGGATATGACCAACGGCACCAATGTCTTCCGGGTGCTGATCAAGACTCTTCTCAAGGCCGGAATCATTACCGAACGCACCCGCCCCGTGTACGCACAGTGGGTGGATATGGCCGAACTCAGTGCCGAGGACGACGAGGTCGCCGGGGCGGACGTTGCTGCCGATGCAACCGAAACCTTGAAGGGCATCAACGCCGAGCGCGTCAAGCACGGCGCCCACTATCGCGTGAACTAGGCGCTGCTCATGACGAGCGGAGGCCCGGACGATACCCCGACAGAAGACACCGGCGAGCCCAAGAGCCTGCTTGAGTTTCCGTGTGCCTATCCGTTGAAGGTCATGGGCGCTGCCGGAGGCGAATTTCAAACCAAGGCCTTCGAGATTGTTCGGCGCCATGTGCCCGACCTCAATGAATCCACGGTGGAAACCCGGACGAGCCAAGGAGGCCGCTACGTCTCGTACACCTTCCGCTTGAACGCCACCAGCCGAAGCCAGCTTGACCGGCTTTATTCCGACCTGAATCAATGCAAACTCGTCAAGGCGGTTTTGTAGTGGACACCGAAATCGAGACCACGCGCCAAGCGATTAGCTTCAAGACTCCCGATGGGCTGACTCTACGCGCCGACGCCTGGGGGAGTCCCCAGGCCGCCCCGGTTCTCCTTCTCCACGGTGGTGGTCAAACCCGCCACGCCTGGGCGGGCACGGCCGCCGCCCTCGCGGCCGAGGGCTGGTACGCGGTCTGCATGGATGCCCGCGGCCACGGCGACAGCGATTGGTGTCCGCGGGGCGACTACAATCATCTGGCCTTTGCCGACGACGTCGCCGCGGTCAGCGAGACGTTTTCGCGCGTGCCCGTCTTGGTCGGTGCCTCCCTGGGCGGAATATCTTCGCTCTTCGCTCTAGGCCGGGCCCAATCGGAAAATCGCCCTGCCCCCGCATCGGCGCTGGTGTTGGTCGATATCGCCACGCGAATGGAGCTCGATGGCGCCCGGCGAATTCTCGACTTCATGAGCCAAAAACCCGAGGGTTTCGCGAGTCTGGAAGAAGCCTCCGACGCCATCGCGAGCTACAACCCGCATCGGCCAAAATCTCGGGACCTCAAAGGACTCAAGAAAAACCTTCGGCTAAAAGAAGACGGCCGATACCGATGGCATTGGGATCCCGCGTTCGTCAACGGACGCCTGACCCCAGGATCGATGAAGACCCTCGGCTCACTGGACGACGCGGCCCGCGGGCTTGCGATCCCCACCCTCCTGGTCCGGGGCCGCATGAGCGACCTGCTCTCTCAGGAGGGCGCCGACGAATTCCTCGCCCAGGTTCCCCACGCCCACTTCGTCGACATCTCGGGGGCCGGCCATATGGTCGCGGGCGACCGCAACGATCATTTTACCCGGGCGGTTTTGAACTTTCTCGCACGCGAGGTGCCCCGCGAATCCCGAACGGAATAACCAAGCCCAGACGAAGGCGTAGCAAGAATTCTCGCCCCCCGACTCGGCCTCTAGGCTTTCACGAACCGCCCGCCAACTTCGTTAGACTGAGCCCATCGGACCTGTGCGCCAGTCGCATAGGTCCCCGTCCAACATTTTTTCAACAGGAGATTATCATCGTGTCTGATCGTGTAACCATCGATCTCAAGGCCGGCGTCGCCGACGTTCGCCTGAACCGCCCAGAAAAAATGAATGCCATCGATCCGGCAATGTTCCAGGCACTGACCGAAGCCGGCGAGCAACTCGCCAAGGAACCCGGCGTGCGCGCCGTAGTCCTCACCGGGGAAGGCCGAGGTTTTTGCGCTGGCCTGGACATGGCGAGTTTCGCCGGAATGGCCAAAGGCGGCCGTAAACCGAGCGCGGACGAAGCCGAACGACGAGGAAGTGAAGGCGGTCTTCTCGACAACGCAAACGAAGGACCCGCCACTGTCGCCCAGAGCGCGGCCTGGGTCTGGCGGACCCTGCCGGTTCCGGTCATTGCCGGACTCCACGGTGTTGCCTATGGGGCCGGGTTGCAGATCGCCCTTGCCGCGGATATGCGCATCGTTGCGCCGGACGCGCGGCTCTCGGTCATGGAGATCAAATGGGGACTCGTTCCGGACATGACCGGAACTCAGACCCTACGGCACCTGGTGCGCGATGACGTCGCGCGAGAACTCACCTTCACCGGCCGAATTGTCTCGGGGGAAGAGGCGCGGGAATTGGGCCTTGCCACCCGAGTCGATGCCAACCCGCAGCAGGCCGCGTACGACATCGCCATGGAGATCGCGTCGAAATCCCCCAGCGCGATCCGCGCGGACAAAGAATTGCTCAACGCCGCTTCCCTAGTCAGCCTCGAAGAGGGCCTGCGCCTGGAAGCTCGACTCCAGGGCAGTTTGATCGGCAAGCCGAATCAGGTCGAGGCCGTCAAGGCCAACATGGAGAAGCGCGCGCCCGACTTCCAAGATCCCGAATAACCCCGATTGATCTCTCCCGCGTCGACTCCGTGCGGGCAAAGTCCCTAAAGGAGCAGATGCCCGGGGTGGGCGAGAACGGTTCCCAGGCGCGTGGTGAACCGCGCCGCCGCGGCGCCATCGATCACCCGATGGTCGTAGGAGAGGGAAAGCGGCAAGACCAATCGACCTTCGAATTCACCGCCCGCCGCGGGATCGCTCCCCCCCGACCAGCGCGGAAGCACCCGGAGCTTCGACAGCCCGAGAATCGCCACTTCGGGCACGTTGACAATGGGGGTGAAGGCTGTCCCGCCGATCCCGCCCAGGCTCGAGAGACTGAAACACCCGCCCTGCATGTCGGCGGGTGCGAGCTTCCGCGTGCGGGCGCGCTCGGCGAGATCCGCCAACTCCTCGGCCAGTTCAAAAATCCCCTTGCTCTCCACATCCCGAATCACCGGAACCACCAGCCCATTCTCGGTATCCACCGCGATGCCCAGATGAAAATAGTCCTTGACGATCAGGGCTTCGCCGCCCGGCGCCAAGGAGGACCGGAAATCCGGGAAATCGGCCAACACTACGGCCACCGCCTTCAGGACAAAGTGCAGCGGCGAAAGCTTCAAACCCCGTCGGTCGGCCTCAGCGGCGCACGTCCGGCGGAACGCTTCGAGATCCGTGACATCCGCTTCGTCGTGCTGGGTGACATGGGGGGCATTCAACCAACTGCGGGAGAGGTTCTTGGCCGCGGCCCGACGAATTTTCGCCAGGGGTTCTTCGCGCACGGGCCCGAAGCGCGAAAAATCCACCG
>LWDU01037402.1_pt1 | contig 25625 bp, 25 predicted proteins | sample 727161 | NCBI WGS metagenome assembly LWDU01 (sample SAMN04566230, study PRJNA314399) | hydrothermal vent metagenome | isolation source: deep sea hydrothermal plume seawater | place: Mexico: Gulf of California, Guaymas Basin | collected 2004-07-11
AGCCCACCACCACGACGAGCATGACGAAGAAGGCCGGCATCAGGACGGTCGCTGCCCGCTCAATACCGCCTTTCACGCCGCGCCCCACGACCGCGATATTGGCGATGAGGAAGATAGCGAGCAGAAGCAGCATGTACCATTTGGACACGAGCGGATGCTCGCCCTGACCAATGGTGTTGTTGAAGTTTGCGCCAGAGCTGGCCGCATCCATTCCGGTGAAGTTGCCTCCAAGCGCCTGCAGCGTGAAAGCCATGAGCCAAGCTGAAATGACGACATAGAAGCTGAGAATGAAGGTGGCCGTGATCGTACCGACCCAGCCGACTATGCCCCAATTGAGGGACTTTGATTCTGCGCGGGCGAGCGACTGAACGCCTTCAATCGCCGACATGCCGGATTTCCGGCCCATCGAATATTCCGCCATCAGCAGCGGCAAGCCCACAAAGGCGACACAGAGCAGGTAGATGATGATGAAGGCACCGCCGCCATTTTCACCTGCGGTGTACGGAAACCGCCAGAAATTGCCGAGACCTACCGATGAGCCGACGGCGGCCATGATGAAGCCGAATTTCGACCCCCATGTCTCAGTCTTGCGGCCAATTTCCATTATCTGCTCCCCTCGAGAAAAGAATTTTGCCGGACACTAGCTTTAGCGGGACAAAGGTCAACGTACCTGCCCACACAGAGGTCAAATCATCCCCTGCGTGCTGAGCCGCTCATCGCGGCCAAGGTGCACGGACAGGAGGATGCCGAAACACGCCATTGTCGTGAACATCACCGTGCCGCCATAGGATACGAGCGGCAGCGGTACGCCGACAACTGGCACCAGCCCCAGCACCATCGCCACATTAAACAGAATGAAGAAGGCGACCGTCGCGACGCAGCCTACAGCTGCAAACCGGCCAAAGAGCGAGTTCGAACGTCCAGCAATCACCAGCCCCCAAGCGAGGATAGCTGCCCAAAGCAGCAGAAGACCCGTGGCGCCGAGGAAACCGAACTCTTCTGCGATCACCGTCAGAATGAAGTCGGTGTGCTGTTCGGGAATATAGTCGAGCTGGGCCTGCGTGCCTTCCATGAAGCCCCTGCCCTGCCAACCGCCAGACCCGATAGCGATTTTCGCCTGCTCGATCTGGTAGCCGTCATCGAGCGCATTGACGGACTGGCCTGTCAGCTGCGCAAGGAAGGTGTTCACGCGCTCGCGCTGATAATCCTGCAGCACGAACATGTAGATCGGCCACGCACTGGCGATGCCTGCGATAGCGACTGCAGCGATGATGCGATAGTAGAGACCTGCAAGGAAGATGAGCACAGCGCCGGACGCGATGAGCGCCAGCGTGGTGCCAAAGTCGGGCTGTTTGAAGATCAGCGCCGCCGGGACGATGATAATGAACAGGGCCGGCAGGTGGATGAAGAACCTGCCCGACTGGAATGTCAGATTGTTGTGATAGTAGCGCGCCAGGGCCAGCGTCAGCGCAAGCTTCATGAACTCTGACGGCTGAACGCCGATCGGGCCGAGCTGCAGCCACCGCGTGGCCCCGCCTCTCGTCAAGCCGAACAGCTCCACACCGATCAGCATCGCCAGCGTGACGAAATAGGCAGGCCATGCAGCCCTGAGCCAGATCCCGATTGGCACGAGCGCGATGACAAACAGGATGCCCAGCGAAATGGCGAAACGAACCGCATGACGGGCCGGTAGGCCCGCTTCTTCGGGGTTTGTGAATGTGGAGGAATAGAGCGCCGCCGTGCCGATGCAGGCGACGGTGATCAGCATCAGGACTAGGCCCCAAGGCAGTTCGCCCAGCGTCCCTGCAAAGGTCCGGTCTTCAAATCTTATGGCAGAGGCGCGCGCAGCTCGCGCCATTATGGTGTGCCCCCGCTATTACCGGTGCGCGGTGCAGAGGCCGTCTGTTGCCAGCGGGCCGCAGCGCGAGAGTCGCGCTTGATTGCGGTTGCAAGGATATCGCGGGCGACGGGCGCAGCGGTGCTAGAGCCGCCCTCACCGTGCTCGACCACAACGGAGATCGCATACTTCGGATCGTCCGCAGGCGCATAGGCGACGAATAGTGCGTGATCGCGCAGGCGACGGGCGATCTCTTCACCCTTGAGGACGCCCGAGCGGCGTTCAGCTTCAGAGATACGGCGTACCTGCGCCGTACCTGTCTTGCCAGCGAGGCGTGGACCGCCAAGACCAAGATCGCCCGAGCGCCAGGCCGTACCGCCTGCTTCAGAGGTCACGCCGTACATGCCGTCCATCATGCGCTGCATGTGATCCGGGTCGAGTGGCTCTGCATACGGGATCGGTTTGTCAGGGCGCGGGCCTTCGCCAATGATGAATGGCTCGATCAGCCTGCCCTTTGCGGCGATGCGCGCGGACATGAGTGCCAGCTGCAGCGGCGACGTCGAGAGATAACCTTGACCGATGCCGTAGTTCAGCGTTTCGCCTTCATACCATGGCTCCCCAAGGGCTGCGCGCTTCCACGCATCGTCTGGCACTGTGCCGCCGCGCCCGCCGGTCAGGCCGAGATCCCAGACCTGTCCAAAACCAAAGCGGCGTGAAACGTCAGCCAGATGTTCAACGCCAACGCGGCGCGCAATCTCATAGAAATAGACGTCACAACTGCCCTTCATGGCCCAATGCATATCCACATTGCCGTGGCCGCCGCGCTTCCAGCAGTGCCAGGTGCGGTTACCGAAGCGGTAATAGCCATTACAGTGGACACGCTGATCCGGATTGATACCCGCTTCCAGCGCGGCCGTTGCAACCACCATCTTGAAGGTCGAGCCCGGCGGATAGGTGCCGTCATACGCCTTGTGGTAAAGCGGGGAACGATCATTCTCACGCAGCGCATTATAGTCTGCGTAGGAGATACCATTCACAAAATCATTCGGATCGAAGGCCGGTGTCGAGACGAAGGCGAGGATCGCGCCCGTCTCGATATCGAGCACGACAGCCGCGCCGCTTTCGTCACCAAAGCGATCAATAGCGGCGCGCTGAAGCTCCGCATCAATTGTAAGGCCGATATCACGCCCGGGGGTCGGCGCGAGGTCCTCGCTTTCCAGTTCGCGGATGACGCGGCCCGCCGCATTAGTCTCAAGCCGGCGGAAGCCCGGCTCACCGCGCAGCCATGTTTCTGCTGCCCGCTCGATGCCGGAACGGCCCGTGCGCATATCCGGGTGGCGGAAGAGGCGCGCCAGGAGTGAGGCTTCCTCGGGCGACGCATTTTCGGTCAGGCGCGCCAGGTCGTCGGAGCTTGCCTTCGCCACATAGCCCAGCACATGCGCAAGGTCGCGGCCGCGCGGATAAGAGCGCGTTGCGGCCATATCAGCGCGGACGCCCGGCATGTCAGCCGCCAGCAGCGTCATGCGGGCGAACTCTTCATAGGTGAGCTCACTCTTGACGATGGTCGACTGGAATGAGGCCTGGCTGCGGGCCTGCTGGATCACGCGCTGGCGCTCATCCATCGGCAGGTCGATATGGCGCGCAATCTCGGCCAGCGTCGCGTCCATATCCGCCGTCTGCTCGCGAACGATGGACACGCGCCCTGCCTGACGGTGCGAGGCGAGCGGAACACCGAAACGGTCATAGATCGCCCCGCGGACCGGCGGCGCGAGATCGAGCTTTACGCCGTTCTCATTCGCGATTTCCTTGTAGCGCTCGCCCTCAAAGAGCTGCAGCTGGACAAGGCGGGCGACGAGGCCGGAGAACATGACACCGCCAGCCGCACCCGTGATGATGGTGCGCCTGTTGAGCCTGGATTCGAAGTCGAGTTCACTGCTCATGACATGCTCCCCGCGAGTGGGCCGACCCTACGGCCAAGGTCAAAGACGGGTGCTGTAAGGATATGCAGAATATACGTGACTACAAATACATTCACCAGTGGCGACAGCTGAACGAGGTGGTTGCCGGAGAAGCTCGCAAATAGCCAGACCAGTATGAACGACACCGCATAGAGCACGACCGGCGCGACTGTGCTGATCAGCGGATTACGCTCCCGGTCAAAGCTGCGCGCGATGAGTGAGCTTGCGCCATAGGCGGCCAGATTGATGAAGCCAAAACAGCCGAGCGGCGCATAGGCACTGACATCCTGCGCCAGTCCGAAGATCACAAGCACCACCATAGGCCGGAAGCCGAGACCGCTGCGCCCCCATCCAATGGCGGCGACCAGAGACGCGTAAGGCCAGACCAGTTCGGTATCGAAAAGCGTTTTCGGGGTGAGACCAATAAGGCCAATGGCAGCAACAATGAGCGTGCCAATGAGGAAGCGGCTCGTCGGGCCGGTTTCGGCCCAGATACCAGCAATAGCAGAGAGACGTTCAGACTTTCGGCGTCTTGCCATTCTCAGCCGCCTCCCGGCGCGCCAGCGTCTGGCAGCGCACCTGATGCAGCCGTTTCTGCGCCCGCGTCATCCGCCGCGCCTTCAACAGCCGTTTCACCTTCTTCGGGCAGGTCTTCTGCTGGAAACTCTTCCGGCCGCGGAATCTGCATACTGGGCATCAGACGAACGAAGCCGCCGCGCCCTTTATTCATGCCGAACTCGACACGAAGCGTACCGCCGCGCTCAACGACTTCACCGACAACGATACCGCGTGGGAAGATCCCGCCTTCGCCAGATGTGAGAACCCGCTCGCCCAGAATGAAGCTGCCACGCTCTGGAAGGTCCGTCAGCGTGCCGAGGTCATCGCGGTCACCAAACAGAATGGCACGCATGCCGCTTGCTTCACCCATCACAGGGACGCGCGAATTAAAGTCCGCCACGAGGAGGACGCGCGAAGAACGCTCACCGATCTGGACAACGCGTCCGACGAGACCGCCTTCATTCTCCGCATAAGCGCCGGGCTCAACGCCTTGCAGCGTGCCGGCATTAACGAGGATCGCCTCACGAAAAGGCCCATTCGTCTCCGACGTGATACGTGCCGTGACACCGCGCACGGGCGGCTCACCCATCACGTTCAGCATGTCCTCATAGGCTTCGAGGCGCGCAGCCATGGAAATTGCAACGGATCGATAGCGGGTCAGCTCGCGGACCTCTGCCTCAAGGTCACGGATACGTTCATCGCGGGCGGCCTTGCCGGAGATACGGTCCCAGAGGCCGGGGCGGGCTGAACTTGCGAGCTGGTCGGCGGCAACGGTTCGGGCCGGGTCGATCCAGGCGCGCAGGCGCGGAGACGTCTGGGCGAGAAGCACAGCAAACAGCACAACGAGCGCCACGATGAGGGCGTATCGGCGTACTGGCCGGGCTTTCAGTCTTTTTCCACGCAGACGGGCCATGGTTGTCCCTTATTGCCTCCCCACGGCAGGGCTAATCCTGAAGTGAAGCGCGGCCGCGTGCAACCGGGTTTTCAGCGGCGCTGAAGTGGTCGCGCCCTTTTCCTGACCGGTCAGACTTCCGGCGACAGGACGTTGCGCATGCGCACCAGATTCTCGAGCACGTAACCGCAGCCCTGCGCGACACACTTAAGTGGGTCGTCAGCAATCATCACAGGCAGCTTGGCCTGTTCGCGGATCACCACGTCGAGATTACGCAGGAGCGCGCCGCCGCCGGTCAGCACGATACCGCGATCAACGATGTCAGCAGCAAGCTCTGGCGCCATGGCTTCGAGCGCGAGACGGATCGCATCGACGATTTCGTTGACCGGGTCGGCAAGCGCTTCGGCCATCATGGCCTCGTTCACTTCAACCTCATTCGGGACGCCGTCGATCGTGCCGCGACCACGAACAGTGACGGTCAGGCCGTCGCCGCTTTCGGGCGCTTTTGCAGACGCGATTTCTTTCTTGATCCGCTCGGACGACATTTCGCCGATCATGATCTGCTGGTTCTTGCGCAGATAGGACATGATGGCGTGGTCCATCTTGTCGCCGCCGACGCGCACAGACCGAGAATAGACGATACCGCCCAGCGAAAGGACGGCGACCTCAGTCGTACCGCCGCCAATGTCGACAACCATGGAGCCGGCTGGCTCTTCGATCGGAAGCCCGGCGCCGATCGCGGCCGCCATTGGCTCTTCGATGAGCTGGACTTCGCGGGCACCGGCGGCAAGCGCGGACTGATGAATGGCACGGCGCTCTACGTTGGTCGCAGAGCTTGGCACACAAATGATAATGAGCGGAGAAACGAAGGCGCGGCGATTGTGCACTTTGCGGATGAAGTGCTTGATCATTTCTTCGGCGACTTCGAAGTCGGCGATCACGCCATCCCGCATCGGGCGGATGGCTTCCATGTTGAGCGGGGTCTTGCCGAGCATCTGCTTGGCCTGGTTACCAACCGCGTACACGACCTTACGGCCGCCCTGGTTCATGTAGGCGACGACGGATGGCTCATCGAGCTTGATCCCCTGCCCCTTCACATAGACGAGCGTGTTCGCTGTCCCGAGGTCAATCGCCATATCTGTGGAGAGCATGCCGAGAAGGCTACCGATCATGAGTAAGGTCGCTTCTTTACTGTAGGCACGACTAAATTAGCTGCAGTCGTGCGGAATTTTCTTTGCCAGCCCATAATCCCCATGCAGCCTTATTCTGCGGAAAGCAAGTGAGAGGCTGCCCGAGATCGGTACGCGACGTACTCTATTAAAGTTTCGACAAAATAGGTCTGTACGGCCCCATAAGCTGCAGATCGATCACAGGCTTACAACTGTACGGTCCGTACCTCATGAGCTTGCCCGCTATCTTCTGCAGCGACGCTCACCGCGTAGATTTGTCATTCAGTGGATCGGCTGCGCGCGACTAATCTGCCGCCAGGGCGTTGCGGCGCGCACGTGAAAGCTTTCGGCGTGCATCGGCGAGTTCTGCTTCGGCCTTCCGCTGATTACGTTCGGCATTTTCAAGATCGCTTTCCGCGCGGCGCACACGCTTTCGGGCGTCCTGAACGTCCTCGCGCTCCTTTTCCAGCGTACGCACGAGACGCGCGAAGTTTTTCTCCTGCGACTCCACACGGGCGTCTGCGACGGCAAGGGGATCTTACGGTGCAGTGTCACCTTGCGATGTCTGACAGGCAGCAAGCATGATTGAAGCGGCAAGAAGGCTGGGCACGAAAGTTTTGTTCATGGGGTAGTCGTCCGGTTAGCGTGTTCACTGAACACGACCAACGACCCCCGCAAAGTTTGCGTTCCTGCGAACCGCAGCTCTCAGGCGGCCAGCCGCTTGAGCCGCCTTGCTTCCAGCTTGTTGAGCGCGTGGATATAGGCTTTTGCGCTCGCCACGAGCGTATCAGGATCAGACGCACGCCCGACAGCCATGATCCCCTCGCCGTTGAGCCGGACGCTGACTTCTGCCTGGGCATCCGTGCCGCCGGTAACAGCGTGCACCTGATAGAGGTCCAGCTTGGCCTCATGGTTCACGATCTTGCGAATTGCGTTGAAGACAGCGTCGACAGGACCGTTGCCAGTGCAGCTGGCTTCCATGAGCTCGCCATCGACGCGCAGCGACAAGTCTGCCTGCTGAGGCCCAACTGAGCCGGCAATGACGCGCAAGCTGTCAAAGCCGACCCGTTCGCCCATAGCCGAAAGCTGGTCATCAACCAGCGCCAGAATGTCGTCGTCGAAGACATGCTTCTTGCGGTCGGCGAGATCCTTGAAACGGCGAAACGCCTCGTTCAAGGACTCAGGATCGAGCTCATAACCGAGTGAGGCGAGCTTGTCCCGGAAAGCATTGCGGCCAGATAGTTTGCCCATCACCAGCGAGGATTTGGACACGCCAACATCCTCTGGCTTCATGATCTCATAGGTCTCAGTGTTCTTCAGCATGCCATCCTGATGGATGCCGCTTTCATGAGCGAAGGCATTCTTGCCGACGATCGCCTTGTTGTACTGGACCGGGAAGCCGGTGATGCGGCTCACCATCTGGCTGGCCCGCGCCAGCCGGGTCGTGTCGATCCCCGTCTCGAACGGCAGGGTGTCGCCGCGTACCTTGAACGCCATGACGATCTCTTCAAGCGCCGCATTGCCTGCGCGCTCCCCCAGACCATTGATCGTGCATTCAATCTGGCGCGCTCCGTTCTGCGCGCCGGCAATGGAGTTCGCGACAGCGAGGCCGAGGTCATTATGGCAGTGCGTCGACCAGATCACCTTGTCCGCGTTCGGGATGGTTTCCCGCAGAGCCCGGATCAGGCCGCCATATTCGTCGGGGTGAGTATAGCCGACCGTATCCGGTACGTTGATTGTCGTCGCCCCGGAGGCGATGGCCGCATCGATGCACTTGCAGAGAAAATCGAACTCTGTCCGGGTCGCATCCTCAGCTGACCACTCAACGTCTTCGACCAGGTTACGGGCATGGGCGACAGAGCGGCCAACCGCCTCGAGCACAGCATTCGGCCCCATCTGGAGCTTGTGCTTCATGTGCACGGGGCTGGTGGAAATGAACGTATGGATGCGCGGGCGGGCCGCGTGACGCACGGCTTCTCCGCAGCGGTCGATATCTTCCAGCTTTGAACGCGACAGTCCGGTGATCACCGAAGACTTTGACCGGCGGGCAATGTCGCGCACGGCTTCGAAGTCACCCTGCGAAGAGGCCGGAAAGCCCGCCTCGATAATGTCGACGCCCATAGTTTCGAGGAGGTCGGCAAGATCCAGCTTTTCATTGTGCGTCATGGACGCGCCTGGCGACTGTTCGCCGTCGCGCATGGTCGTGTCGAAGATCAGGATGCGGTCTTTTTCGGTAGTCATGAACGGGCCTGCTGGGGTCTTTTGAGATGTCAGCGAAAGGGCGTTTAAGTCGATCCCCTGACCAGGCGCCGGACCATCAGCGTCCAGCGACCACCAGCCAGGGGCTGCTAAGTAGCAGGTCCGTTAGTCCCTCAAGAGGCAAATTCTTGCGCATGAATGACCTATTCCGGCTTTTCGCTTGCCCTGTCAACCAACCTTATGGACATTGGGGAAATGATCTTGCCGGATCTCTGACGGTGCCGGACATAGAGCCAGAGGCCACCAAAAATGAGCGCTGCCAGCAGGGCAAGCGCGGCCGCAATGAGAGGTGAGCCGGTGATCGCTGACATTAGGCTCTGGCCCGCAAAGGTCACGAGAAGGATCTTCGGAAGCGACCCGATCGCCATGCCACCCAGGAAGGCGAAATAGTTCGCACGCAGCGCGCCGAAGGCCATGTTGACGATCAAGAAGGGGCCTGTCGGTACGTTACGTACAATCATGCTGGCCGCAAAAGCGTTCCGGCTGACAAACTCGGCAAACCGGGCAGCGCGGCGCCCCGAAAAGCGCGCCACCGCTGCCTCCCCGCTAAACCGGCCCAGCCAGAACGTCACAGTCCCGGACACCATTGTCGCGACCCATGAATAGAGCGCACCATTGACCGGGCCGAAAGCGACAACCGCCGCCCCGATCAATCCGAACTGTGGCAGGCCGACAAAGGCCGCCCCCGTGAAAAGAGCTATAACGGCCGGAAGCGCCCATGGCGTATCCGCCATTTCCTGCATCTGCGAGATGAAAGCCTCGAGCGAGCCGAGCACGCCTGTCTTGCCGAGCAGGAAAAGCGTTATCACGCCAGCGCCCAGCGCGAGGCCCAGCCAGAGTGCCTTGCGCGAACGCGCAGCGGGAATACGGTCGGTCGGGGTCGTCATAACCGCCTCCCTGTCCTCCAGCGGCTGGCTGCGGTCAAGCGATCCTCACAGAACGCCCTGCAGCCTTATTGGGGCGCGCTCATCGGCTTTTCGAACTTCATCAGGAACTGGTCGGTGCGACCCCGAACGGACTCGTCGAACACGTTCGCATCAAGGTCGTCGCCGGGATTGTCGAGAAGGTCGCTCTCGGCGACCAGAACGAAGCCTGCTTCGCGGCCAAGATCCCGCACGATCTGCGGATCGATCCGGTGAGTCTCACCGCCAATGGTCGCCGGAGCGCCTTCAGGGCCGGTATGGTCAAGAACCACAAAGCTGCCGCCCGGCTTCAGCACTCGGAAGATTTCAGGGAAGGAGTCGTCCGGATTGGCGACGAGCGGCTCACCATTCTCTGGCGTGTACCAGAGCTCATGCGGCCCTTGGAACCAGGTCACAACGTCAATGCTCTCATCGTCCAGCGGGAAGCTGTCAAAGTCGGCGCGCAAGTACTCGACATTGCCCAACCCATCCATGCGGATCTCTGCAGCGTCCCCCAGAAAGCCATCAAAGGCCGCAGGGTTCTGCATGTAGAGCGTGGCATCATCATTGAGGTAGCGCGACAGGATCTCGGTGAAGTAGCCACCACCTGCTTCAAGCTCCAGCACGGTCTCATTTGGCAGGAGGCCCGCGAACTCAATCACGCCTGCGGGGCGGCGCAGCTCATCGCGCTCGACATCGGTTTCAGGGCGCTCGCTGCTGGCGATCGCACTTTGCAGACGCGCTGCGTCGACACTGGGCGATGTCATCATTGGCGGAAGCGGCGCTTCAGCCGGTGGCAGATCATCGGCGCTTTGCGTGGCACAGGCACTTGCCAATAGAAGCGCGCTCAGTCCTGTCAGACGCTTGATCATGCTCATGTCCTCCTTCGAAAGGCGATGCATTGTGAGGAGTGGGATAAGCGCTTCGCCAGTCGCAGACAATGGAAAAGCGAAACTTCCCCACTTGCAGTCACTGACAGGAAACCGCCACATTCCTGGCGTGTTGTGTAAACGTTACAGGATTACAAATCTTCAGTGAGGTCCCAAAAGATGAAAGCCACAAGCCTGCTGCTCGCCGGAATGGTCAGCGTCTCTGCATTCGCATTTGCGCCGACAGCATCTGCGCAATTTGGACCGGAGCGTATCGCCAAGCCAGATGCGGACGAGCTTTACGCTGACCGCGCCATGCAACAGGGTTGGTATGATGACGCGCTGGAGCGCTATTCCGACGCCTGTGAGGATAAGAGTCAGCAGCGCGAAGTCTGGTCCCGCAATTGTCGAAAGGCTGGCAATATCTATCGCCGCGGCCTCGGCATCGAGCAGGACTATGAGCGCGCACGCGAGCTTTATAACGTGTCATGCTTTGATGGCCGCGATGCCGACAGCTGCCTTGAGCAGGCACATGTCAGCTTTACGGGCAATGATGGAAACGAGAATCTGGAATATGCGCGCCGTCTTTATAAGCGCGCCTGCGACCTCGGCAATCAGACTGGCTGCGGGGGTTATGGCTCCATGCTTTATCGCGGCCAGGGCGGCATCATGCAGCGCGAAGAAGGCAAGGACTATATCCAGCGTGCCTGCGAAATCGGCGACACCTGGTCGTGTGAGCGCGCACGCGGTTACGGCTTCCCCAATCGCCGCGGCCTTTAAAGCGCATCGATCAGGATCGCGATTTGTCTAGAAATAGATAAAATTTAAAATCTGCGATTACGCCAATGTTTGCACTCGGCTGCTATACCAGCCGCCATGACACAAGGTTATCGCCTCCTTGAAGCCGATAATGGCGCTGTTTCACGAGCCCTCGTTTTCTTTGGGTTTGTGATCGCCGCCGCCTTGTCGCTTTCAGTGCTTTTCGCCGTCCTCGTGATCAACTTCTTTGGCGCCCCAGCGGGCGACGACGACTTCATGATGATGACGATTGTGATTGCCGCGTGCGTTGCAAGCCCGATGGCGGGGCTGGCCGCGCAAAACCAGTACCGCGTCGACCGCTACCAGACGACGCTGGAAGCCATGGCCTCCACTGATCCGCTGACCGGCCTGCTCAATCGCCGGTCCTTCAAGACGCTGGCGGAAGAAGAGCTCGCGCGGATGGAGCGCACCAAGAACAGCGTCTATGTTGCGCTGTTCGACCTCGACCACTTCAAGCGCGTCAACGACACGCACGGCCACGCATTTGGTGACCGCGTCCTGATCGCCATTGCCAATCTGAGCCACGCAGCCCTTCGCGGCCCGTTTGACCGGCTCGGCCGATGGGGCGGTGAAGAGTTCATTATCCTGCTAAGCAACGTGACGCAGGAACAGGCCGAAGGCGTCTGCGAGCGACTTCGCAAGCGCATCGCAGGCTCGGACCATACCTTCAACGGCAAGACGACGCGCGTATCTGCAAGCTTCGGGCTCGCAAAACTCCGCCCGGAAGACGGCCTCCAAGCCTGTATCGAGAAGGCTGACGGCTTCCTCTACGAGGCCAAGAATGGCGGGCGAAACTGCGTTCGCAGTGAACCAAGGATCCGCAGCGCGGCTTAAGGCGCGCTCACTACCTGTCACCCTCGACCTATTGAGAACCCACAGCACGCCCCATACATTGAGCGCGTGATGATACCATTTTCCGTTCTCGACCTCGCCCCGATCGTTGAAGGCAGCAATCCGCAGGATGCGCTCGCCCGTGCCCGGCGCCTTGCCACGCATGCTGACCGGCTCGGCTACAACCGCTATTGGCTGGCCGAGCACCATAACATGCCCGGTATTGCGAGCGCCGCGACCGCCGTGATGATCGCCCATGCTGGTCAGGACACACAGAATATCCGCCTTGGCGCTGGTGGCATCATGCTGCCCAACCATGCGCCCATCATGGTGGCCGAGCAGTTCGGGACGTTGGAAGCCATCTACCCCGGCCGCATCGATCTCGGCCTTGGCCGCGCCCCCGGCGGCGACCAGCTCGTCTCACAGGCGCTGCGCCGCACGATGGTGGGCGGCGAAGACCGCTTTCCCAAGGAAGTCATGGAGCTGCAGGCCTTTCTCGGCCCGGTCCAACCAGGTCAGCGCGTTCAGGCCGTGCCCGGCGGCAATACCAACATCCCGCTCTGGATTCTCGGTTCGTCGACATTTGGCGCGCAACTGGCAGCCTATCTCGGCCTGCCCTACGCGTTCGCCTCTCACTTTGCGCCGCAGCAGATGAAGCAGGCGATCTCAATTTATCGCGAAACGTTCCAGCCGTCAGAGCAGCTTAAGAAGCCGTACGTGATGCTTGGCTACAATATGATTGCCGCCGATAGCGACGAAGAGGCCGACCGGCTTGCGTCGTCGCTGCGCCGGACATTCGTCAATCTTCGCCGGGGCACACCGACGCGGCTCGCGCCGCCTGATCCGTCCTTCGACGCTGAAATCCAGCCGCATGAACGCACCATGCTGGAGGCGACACTTGCCTGCACGGCCATCGGCTCGCCCAAGACCGTCAGTGAGAAAGTCGAAGCGTTCCTTGCCGATACGGGCGCCGATGAACTGATCCTGTCAGCACACGTCTTCGACGAGAAGGCGCGGCTTCGCTCATATGAAATTGCCGCTGAAGTCCGCGAAAGCCTCAGCACGTCGAAAGCGGCTGAATAGAATTCGCTAAAGATTTACTGGCCGGAGAAGCACCAGCGCGTTAGACCGCGCGCCCATGCTTAGATCCCGCCTACTTGCCATGCCTGTGCTGATTGCCGCCTTCGCAATTGCGATGGGCGCTGTCATCGATGCGCTGGTTAAAGGCGTCGCGCCCGGCGCGGGCCTGCACCATCTTCTGGCCTGGCGCTTCCTTTTTGGCGGGATCATTGCCGGCGCGGTATTCCTCGCCAAAAAGCGCCCTCGCCCCTCCAATGAAGCCATCCGGTTTCACACCATGCGCGGGCTGCTTCAGCTCTTCTGCGCCTTCACCTTCTTCTATGCGTTGACACAGCTTCGGCTTGCTGAGGCAACGGCACTCGGATTCACGGCCGCGCTCCTGGTTGCCCCCGTGGCCCGTGTCGTCATCGGAGAGCGGCTTAGCGCAGTTGCCGTGTTTGCCGCAGTGATCGGGTTTGGCGGTGTGGCGCTGGCGGTCTTCGGCTCCAACCCGAACGGAAGCGCAGCCCCTGGGGAACGCACACTTGGCTATGTTGCGCTGTTCAGCTCGACCATCGGCTACGCCTTCGTTCTGGTCTTTCTGCGGATGCGGGCACGCCATGAAGATGCGACCACGATCGCGCTCTTCACCAATGTCGTGCCTGCCATTGCGCTCCTGCCCGTCACGCTTGGACTGTTTGGATGGCCGTCACTTTCCTACATCCCCTTCTTCCTGCTGCTGGGGCTGCTTGGCTATTCTGTCTGGTATCTGATGACGCTGGCCTATGCGCAGACCGAAGCGCAAGTGCTGGCGCCGCTTGAGTACACCGCACTGGTCTGGAGCGCCCTGCTCGGGCTGTTCTTCTTCGATGAGTGGCCCGGACCAGCGCTCTGGATCGGCGCTGTCATCATTATCGGAAGCTGTCTGCTGGTCGCGTTCGAAAGCCGGTTCCGGACACGGCGCGGCGCACGGATGCCCGCGAGCGACCTGCCCGAATAATCAGACGCGGCGGCCAAGCTTGACGGCAGCCGCGGCCTTGTCGCTGATCGCCTGCCAGTCGCCAGACGCCATCTCATCGGCCGTCGCGATCCATGATCCGCCAACAGCGACAACATTCGGGAGGGATAGGTAATCTGCTGCGTAGAGGCGCTGACAGCGCTTTAAGGAACTTCGCACCGCCAGCGGCTTCTGCCGGGAAGAATTTCAGCACGCCATAGCCTTCATCGAAACGGGCCATTGCCTCGCTCGCCGTCGAAACACCAGGCAGGATGACACCGTCATGGTTTGAAAGCGCATCCAGCAGAAGCGGCGATGCGCCGGGCGTCACCAGAAAATCGGCGCCTGCCTTGAGCGAGGCATCCACATCGCCTTCAGAGATAATTGTGCCTGCACCCACCAGCAGCCTGTCATCGACATGCGACATGCGGCGAATGACTTCCAGCGCGGCAGGGGTGCGCGCCCCGAAGCAGCGCTTCTGCAAGCGGCTCGGCATGGTCGGCTTCATGCACGGTCAGCACCGGGACGATGGGGGCCTTGTCTATGGCGGCGCGAAAAGCGGTCATGGTCTTCATCGGACGGGCACCTCGTCAAATTCCAATGCAGCCGCTCCAATGAGCGCGGCCTCTCCCGACATCAGGATGCGGATCGGGATAGGCTTCATATAATCGCTCATTGGCCCACGTTGCAAAAACCGGTCAATGGCTTCGGGCGCGGCAATCCAGTCAGCGAGCTCTTCTGCCACACCGCCGGTCACGACCACGCCTCCTCTCGTGCCATTCATGAGCGCGTGCCACGCGCCTTTATCTCGCATATGTCGCGGCATATCGGGTCGCCCTGCCGCGCAAGTTCTTCCACCTGTGCAGGGTGGGTCTTTTCCCACGGGACGCCGTCGATGTCGCAAAGCGCCTTGTGGACGGCGTCAAAGCCTGATCCGGAGAGGACGAGTTCTCGTGATACGTAAGCGTGGGTTTCGCGCAATTTCTCCGCCAATGCCCATTCGCGCGGTGTCGCGGGGGTGAAGGCTGCATGGCCGCCTTCCCCGGTCAGAACGCGCCAGCCAGTCGTGCCGACAGGTATAAGCGTTGCCATGCCAAGCCCGGTTCCGGGGCCGGAAACGAGAATGGGATGGCGCGCCGATGTGTCGGGGTCACCCTTTCTGACAAGGCGAAATGCGTCGTCTGGTAGCTCCGGAATAGCTCGCGCCATGGCGGCGTAATCATTGACGAGGCGCACCGAGTTGAGGCCGCAATTCTCCTGCAGGCGCTGCGTGTCCACAATCCAGTCGCGATTGGTGAGCTTGACGCGGCCTTTCTGTACGGGGCCAGCTAGCGCGATCAGAGCCCGCCGCGGCGCGCCCTTGCCGAGCTTGTTCAGGTAGAGGCCGAGCGCGTCGTCAAACCGCTCGAAATCATCGCCTGGCATGACAGAGACATCGGACACGACCGGCTTGCCGGCAAAGCCCTGACTGGCGACCGCAAACCTGACATTCGTGCCGCCAATATCTCCGACAAGGACTGGATCAGCCATTGCTGCCCCCCGGCAGCGGCAGGAAGAATTCAAACAGGCTACCGCCCGTGTCTGGCCGGCTGGCATTGTTGCGGAAAGCGCCGAAAAGCTCGCGCCCAAGGCCTTGGCCCTGAATGTTCGGACGGAATTGCGCGGGTTCGCGTGCCTCAAACACGGACGGATCGCAATCGATGTCGAGTTCGCCGGTCTCCGCATTGAGCCGGATCATGTCGCCGTCCTGAACGCGGGCCAGTGGGCCGCCCCGTGCGGCCTCCGGGCTGACATGGATGGCTGCCGGGATCTTGCCGCTGGCGCCGGACATGCGCCCGTCTGTGACGAGCGCGACCTTGAAACCCTTGTCCTGTAGCGCCCCAAGCGCTGGTGACAGCGCATGAAGTTCCGGCATGCCATTCGCCGCTGGCCCCTGAAAACGGACGACTGCGACGAAATCCTTGTCGAGTTCGCCTGCCTTGAATGCTTCCTTCAGGGCCTCCTGATCATCGAAGACGCGGGCAGGCGCTTCAATGACGCGCCGGTCTTCCTTGACAGAAGAGACCTTGATGACACCGCGCCCGAGCGGACCATTAAGCATGCGGAGGCCGCCTTCTTTCTGGAAAGGGTCGCTGGCGGGGCGGACAATATCGGTGTCGCCACTCGTTTCAGGGGCATCCCGGAAAGCGACTTCACCGTCCTTCAGCCATGGTTCTCTCGCGTGGTCTGCGATCGTTCCCATGATGCCGCGCGCCTCTCCATTGAGGAGTCCGGCGGCGAGTAGCTCACGCATGACGAAGCTCATGCCGCCAGCGGCCTGGAAGTGGTTCACATCCGCAGGCCCGTTCGGATAGATGCGGCAAAGGAGCGGGGTGATCTCGCTGACATCGGCAAAATCCTCGAGCTCGACCTGATAGCCGCCGGCTGCGGCCATGGCCGGAATGTGAAGCGCATGATTGGTGGAGCCGCCGGTCGCCATCAGGCCGACCATAGCGTTCACCCAGCTGCGCGCGTCGATCATCTCGCCCATTGGGGTGTAATCGCGCTTTACCGTCAGTTCGACGACACGTTTCACCGCCGCCCGTGTCAGCGCTTCGCGCAGCGGCGTGCCAGGGTTTTCGAAAGCGGCGCCGGGAATATGCATCCCCATGACTTCCATGAGCATCTGATTGGAGTTCGCGGTGCCATAGAAGGTGCAGGTGCCGGGGCTGTGATAGCTTTCGGCCTCGGCCTTGAGCAGGGCATCGCGGTCGACATTGCCGAGCGCGTATTCCTGCCGGATGCGCTGCTTTTCCGGGTTCGGCAGACCGGAGGGCATTGGCCCGCCCGGCACAAAGACATGCGGCAGCCAGCCAAAGCGTAGCGCCGCAATCATCAGCCCAGGTACGATCTTGTCGCAAATGCCGAGATGAAGTGCGCCGTCGAACATGTCGTGGCTGAGCGAGACGGCGGAGGCGAGCGCAATCACGTCGCGGGAAAAGAGCGAGAGCTCCATGCCCTGCTGGCCCTGCGTGACCCCGTCACACATGGCCGGGACACCGCCTGCAACTTGCGCCGTCGCGTTCACCTTGCGCGCGGCATCGCGGATGATCTTTGGGTAGTCCTCATACGGAGCATGCGCGGACAGCATGTCATTATAGGCGGTGATGATGCCGATATTCGGCCAGTTCGCGCCGAGAAGCTGTGTCTTGTCCATGACGGCGCAGCCTGCAGAGGCGTGGGCGAGATTGCCATCAGCGAGCTTTTGGCGGGCAAAGCCGTCAGGCTTGCGGCCGCGGATCAGCTCCAGATAGGTCGCGCGGGTTTCAGAGGACCGTTTCTCGATCCGCTCAGTCACTTCCTGAATTTTGGGATGCAGGGATGTCATTTGCCGTTGCTCCACCAGTCTCGCCCGTCCTGACGCAGCAGCATGCGCGCCTCCACGGGGCCGTCTTCCAGTCCGGCCGCATAGGTATGGATCGGCGTGTTGGCCGCTGCCCAGCCTTCGAGCAGGCCATCGACCCACTCCCAGGCTTCCTCGACTTCCTCGCGCCGCATGAAGAGGGCGAGATTTCCGCGAACCACATCCATGAGCAGGCGCTCATAGGCATCGGGATACCGCACCTGAAACGATTCCGCATAGGAGAGGTTCAACGGCAGAGACTGCACGCGCAGTCCGCCGGGCCCCGGCTCCTTGATCTGCACATAGAGCTGCACGCCCTCATCGGGCTGCAAACGGATGATCAACCGGTTTGAATGGGCCTGGTCCTCTCCGAACATGGCATGCGGCGCCTCGCGGAACTGGACCATGATCTCCGAGTGGCGCGAGCGCATGCGCTTGCCGGTTCGAAGATAGAAGGGCACGCGGGCCCAGCGCCAATTGTCGACCCATGCCTTGATGGCCACGAAGGTCTCGGTCTTGCTGTCGCCGTCATCGAGCTCTTCGAGATAGCCTTTGACCTTCTCGCCATCGACAGTACCGGGGCCATACTGCGCCCTGACCGTATCGTCGCTGACGCATTTGGCCTGCATGGGACGTAGGGCATTCAGGACCTTGATCTTCTCGGTGCGGATTTCGTCCGCCTCGATGGAATTTGGCGGCTCCATCGCGATCAGGCAGAGAAGCTGAAGCAGGTGGTTCTGGAGCATGTCCCGGACGGCGCCAGCGCTATCATAATAGCCCGCGCGTTCTCCGACGCCGACATCCTCGGAGACCGTGATCTGGATATGATCGATGGCGGTGCGGTTCCAGAGTGGTTCGAACAGCGTATTGCCGAAGCGCAGGACGAGCAGGTTCTGCACCGTCTCTTTCCCGAGATAGTGGTCGATGCGGTAGATATGGTCTTCGGCAAACACCGCCCCGACACCGCTATTGATCGCTTTCGCGGACTCCAGATCGGTCCCGATCGGCTTTTCCAGAACGACGCGCGCATCGCCTCCGGCGAGCCCGGCCTCTCCGATCGCTTCACAGATCGGCACATAGATTTTCGGGGTGACCGCCAGATAGAATATCGCGGGCCGATCATCATCGCTCAGGCGCTCTTTCAGGCCGGACCAGTCCGCGTCAGGGTCGGTCGCGTCCATCGTGGCGAAAGAGAGCAGCTTCTCGAATTTCGCCCAGCAGTCCTTTTCTATGCTGTCCTTCGTATGGGCTCCGCACGCCTCGAAGGCGAAAGCGCGGAAGTCCTCGTCGGACATTTCAGTTCGCGAGACACCCACAATGCGGGAGTCTTCAGGGATCTGCCCATCGGCATAGCGGTGATAGAGCGCCGGCAGAAGCTTGCGCTGGCTAAGATCGCCCGTGCCTCCGAAAATGACGAGGTCGAACGTCCCGACAGGAATAAATTTGGCCATGTTGTATGGGACTTAAGCAGGCCAGCGATGCTGTCAAAGGAAGAGCCGCAAGAAAGAGAGTTTATCGCTCGCGATGGCCATCTTCACACCAGAGAGCGCCTGCCGCGCCCAATCAGGGAGCGCCCTGACCTAGCAGCTCGAAGAGACGCGCTCTGCCGTTGCGGTCAACATGACGGGCACATTCTCGCTGGCCGTTCCGGTCCAGCCGGTTGCGTTCAGCACAGCCGTGTCGGCGCCAACCTGAAGACGGCCTTCCAGCTCCCCATCAGGACCACCGGCACATTGCAGGGTAAAATCATAGCCACCCGGCGTCAGCTCACTATCGGTGATGCGGCAGCGTGAATTGATATCGTTGAAGAGCTGGTCGAATGAGCTTTGCGACATGTCGGGACCGACACAATACTGGCCGCGGTCGCCCGCCGGGATCGGCCCGATCATATAGCGCGCCTGATAGGACCAGAGGCCTTCGGCCACATTTGACTGGGCAAGCGCAGGCGTCGCCAGGGCGATGGACAGGACAAGCGCAACTGGAAACCGGGAGCTCATCTCGAAAGTATCCTTTTCAGACGTGATATGAAGAGCCTCTCGCGCGATCATGGCTATCTCAAGACACCGCTATGGTTTCAGCAGACATCCTCTATCTGGAGGATGGACGCTTCAGGATTCCGCGCAAACCACCGCTGGACAGGAGGGCGACATCCGCCAGTGCAAAGGCAAGATTCTGTCTCTCCGGGCCGCACAGATAGAGCGGATTCCAGTCTGGCTGAAACTTCTCCTTATAGCGGCGAAGGCCCTCAAACCCGTACATCTCGCCGCCATGCGCATAGATGAAGTTGCCAAGCCGGGCGAGCGAATTGGCCTCTCGCTCAGACGCGAGGCCAGATAGCGGCGCCATCCCAAGATCGAGCGACACCGCACCCTGACCTTTGCCCCACATGGCCAACTCTGCGAACAGGGCATCCATGGCCGTTGGAGGCGCATCGGGAGAGACCCGCATGAGATCGATCGCGAGCGCCTTTCCGTCGCCGGACCGCCAGATATTGGCGAATGCCCAGAGGGTTTCCCCATGCCAGATGGCCGCGATTGGAAACCGGTCCAGATAGTCAGGATCGAAACACCCTAGCGTGAAAGCCTTCTCCTCGCCGGCATGATGATGCAGCCAGGCATCGGACACCCTGCGCAGCTCGGCCTCGTGCGCCTTGAACGATCCGGCCGGCAGGACCTCGAAGCGTCCGCCCTCCCGGTTGAGGCGATTGAGGGCGTGACGAAGCTTGGCGCGTGAGGGTCCCTCCAGAGAGAAGGTGCTCAGCGGGATCACAGCGGCCTCTCCGATCTTGCGCGCCACCAGTCCAAGATCGAGCGCAACCGGCAGAAAATCGGTCGGCACCGCATAGAAGATCAGATTGGCGTTCGCGCGGTCTGCCTTGCGTTTCAAGGCAAAGGCGAGTGGGCGCACCATATCGCGCGGTCCCATTGGTGGCCCTTTTGCAATCCAGCTTCGCCCGCGCACGCCATACATGATGAAGCCCCGGCCATCCTCGGAAAACTCGAAACGTTTTCCGGTAGCCAAGCGAGAGCTGCTTCCGCCTGCGGCGTTTCTTCGGATGTCACGACAGCCGCAATCTGCGCTTCAAGCTCAGGCGTCCGCTCTGGAAGGCGCGGCGCGGCAGGCGGCTGCAAGAGACGCCAGAAGAAAAACAGCACGGCTGTGACCGACATCACCACCAATGCGCGAAGGAAACGCGACACGTCGGCGTCGAGCGCAAATGTCCACCAGAGTTCGTTGCGATAAGCGACGTTGCGGTAGGCGAAAAAGCCGAGCCAGGCGATACCCAGAAGGATGATCAGCAGGATGGAAAATCGCTGCGGTGACAGCCAGATACGCGACAGGGCCCCGCTGCGATAGAACGCGAACCGGGCCGCAAAGAGGCAGAGCGCGGCCACACCAAGCGCTATGGCAAGCAGAGTATCACGTCCGGCAGTAAGGCTCAGCGCGGCGAGGATAATGAACGCGGCAACCGCCATCAGCCATGCACTGTGCAGGCGTTGGCGAATACCGAGCGACAGGATCAGCAAGGCTGTGCCAACTACAGAAGAAATGAAGTGCGACGCCTCTATCAGCGGCAAAGGCAGATCGAAAGGGACGCGCGAAATCTGCCCGGGGATCATCAGCGCGGCCAGGACGACAAGCCCGGCAAGGGCCGTGACACCTGCGAACACGAAAGGCGCGAAGAGGAAGACGAGTTCTGCGCCCAATTGCTGTACCGCGTGGTCTGGCGCTTTTCTTTGTCGCTCATCGGCAGCCCCTAACAACGTTCCGAAGGCTTATAGCGAAGAACGAATTCGATGACCTTCTCTTTCGGCATCTCACACGGCTTTAGCCGGGGCTCGCCAGCGACGCGGTAGAGATTGAAGCTGACATGGTCATCGCCGCCAAGCGCTTCGCCGTAGAGTTTCACGCGCCTGCCGTCCTCAGACCGCTCGACCGTGACGCCCCAACTGCCCCCGCAATAGCTGCCACGGCTATAGCCTGTGGGCAGTTCTGCGAGGGCAATCAGGAATTTCTCATCCAAGCCTAGTTACGCGACTTGTCGACAAGGCGGTCATTCTGCGCCCAGTGCATCATGCCGCGCAGTTTCTCGCCGACTTCTTCGATGAGGTGATCATTCATGCGCGCGCGCTTGGCATGGAAGCCCGGCGCACCGGCCTGGTTTTCCAGCACCCAGTTGCGCGCGAATGTACCGTCCTGGATGTCGGTCAGGATCTTCTTCATCTCAGCTTTGGTCTTGGACGTGATGACGCGCGGGCCTGAGACATACTCGCCGTATTCGGCCGTGTTGGAGATCGAGTAGTTCATGTTTGCAATGCCGCCCTCATAGATGAGGTCGACAATGAGCTTGGTCTCATGAAGGCATTCGAAATAGGCCATTTCGGGGGCATAGCCCGCCTCAACCAGCGTCTCGAAGCCCGCCTTGATCAGCTCGACAATACCGCCGCAAAGGAAAGACGTCTCGATGACGCCGGCTCGTGTGTTGCCGATGGCTTTGGAATAGGAGAGCGCAACATCTTTCGCGCTGCCGGTCGCATCCTGATGAATGGCGACGAGACCTGGCAGGCCGAAGCCGCGCTGGAACTGGTCACGCAGCGTGTGGCCGGGGCCCTTCGGCGCGGACAGAGAGATATCGACACCCTCGCGCGGGCGGATCAGGTTGTAGTGGATGTTGAAGCCGTGGCCGAACATGATGTGCTGCCCATCGCGGACATGCGGCTCGATCTCGTTTGCCCAGAGCACAGCCTGCTTCTCGTCCGGGATCAGGATCATCACGACATCAGCCCATTGGGTGGCGTCGGCCGGGGTCATCACTTCAAGACCGGCATCCTTGGCCTTCTTGCGGCTGGAAGAGTTTTCCTGAAGGCCAACGCGCACTTCAACGCTGGAATCCTTTAGGTTCAGCGCATGCGCATGGCCCTGGCTGCCATAGCCGATGACGGCGACCTTCTTCGCCTTGATAAGGCCGAGATCGGCGTCCTGCTCGTAATAGACTTTCACTGCGTGTTACTCCTTGGGTGTCTCTGGGATTTCTCTTGTTTCGCTTTATCCGGCATCCTTGCCGCGGCGGATGGAAAGCACGCCTGTGCGGCTGACTTCGACGAGGCCGAGCGGCTCCATCAGTTCGCAGAACTGGTCGATCTTTTCGGACGCGCCGGTGAGCTCGAAAATGAAGCTCTCATTGGTCGTATCGATCACATGGGCGCGGAAAATTTCCGCGATGCGCAGGGCCTCGACTCGCGGATCGCCTTTCCCGGCCACTTTGACCAGCGCAAGCTCTCGCTCGATACCCCGCTTTGATTTCGTGATGTCGATGACGGCCGCGACAGGTACGAGCCGCAGGAGTTGCGCCTCGATCTGCTCCAGCATGTGCGCCGTGCCGGTCGTCACGATGGTGATGCGGGAGCGGTGCTTGCCGCGGTCCACCTCAGCGACGGTCAGGCTTTCGATGTTATAACCGCGCGCAGAGAACAGCCCGACAACGCGGCCGAGCACGCCCGGCTCGTTGTCGACAAGGACGGCGAGCGTGCGGCGCTCTTCGACCTCTTCGGCATGGTCCATATCATAGGCGCTGGCGGGGATCGGTTCCTTGCTCATGCGCGGGCTCCTGCGGTGTCGTTCTGCGCTGCTTCATCCCTCGACAGGCTCAGGATGAGGTAGCGTTTAACTGAGAGTGGCGGGAAACGAAACTCCATCACCGTCACACCATCTTCCGGCCGGCTTCGTCGATCTCATCGCCAGAGATCTTGCCGAGGATCATTTCATTGTGCGGCGCGCCCGACGGGATCATCGGCAGGCAGTTTTCCGCCTTCTCCACCATGCAATCAAAGATCACCGGCCCGTCATGGTCGATCATTTCCATGATCTTCGCGTCGAGCTCTGCCGGGTCATCACAGCGGATGCCGTGGGCGCCGTAGGCTTCGGCCAGCTTCACAAAGTCCGGCAGGCTTTCAGAGTATGAGTGCGAATAGCGCTCCCCATGCAGCAATTCCTGCCACTGGCGCACCATGCCCATCCACTCATTGTTGAGGATGAAGACCTTGATCGGCAGCTTGTGCTGAACGGCGGTTGAGACTTCCTGCATCACCATCTGGACCGAAGCTTCGCCTGCAATGTCGATCACGAGGCTATCGCGGTGCGCCGCCTGGATGCCGACGGCCGCAGGCAGGCCATAGCCCATCGTGCCGAGGCCGCCTGACGTCATCCAGCGGTTCGGCTCTTCGAAATGATAGTGCTGGGCGGCCCACATCTGGTGCTGGCCAACCTCGGTGGAGATGTAGGTGTCGCGGCCCTTGGTCAGCTCATAGAGCCGCTCGACCGCATATTGCGGGCGGATCGCGCCGTCGTTTTCCGGATAGGCAAAACAGTCGACCGCACGCCATTTGTCGATCTGCTCCTTCCAGTCGGAGAGGTCAGGCTTTGGCAGGCGGCGCGCCTTCCAGCCTTCAAGCAGCGCCCTCAGCGCGGCCTTGCAGTCGGCGATGACGGGGACATCAACGCGGATAATCTTGTTGATCGAAGACGGGTCGATATCGATGTGGATCTTGCGCGAGCCCGGCGAGAAGGCCGAAATCTTGCCGGTCACCCGGTCATCAAAACGCGCGCCGACGCAGATCATCAGGTCGCAGTCGTGCATGGCATTGTTGGCCTCATAGGCGCCATGCATGCCGACCATGCCCAGCCAGTCCTCATGGCTGGCCGGAAAGGCGCCAAGGCCCATAAGTGTCGAGGTAACCGGAAAGCCAGTCGCTTCCTGAAGCTCACGCAACAGCTTTGACGCTTCGGTGCCTGAATTGATCACCCCGCCGCCTGTATAGAAGACAGGCCGCCGCGCGGTCGCCATCATGTCGAGCGCGTCACGTATCGCATGATCGGAGGGTTCGGTCTTGGGCTGGTAGGTCGGCTTGTGAACGCCTGCCTTGCCGACATAGGTGCCGGTCGCAAACTGAACATCCTTCGGGATGTCGATCACGACAGGGCCGGGCCGGCCTGACGTGGCGATCAGAAACGCCTCATGCAGGGTGCGGGCAAGATCATCGACGTCAGTGACGAGGTAGTTGTGCTTGGCACAGCAGCGTGTGATGCCGACTGTATCGCATTCCTGGAAGGCATCAGTGCCGATGAGGTGTGTTGGCACCTGGCCTGTGATGACTACCATCGGGATGGAGTCCATCATCGCGTCCGTGATCGGCGTGACCATGTTCGTGGCGCCCGGGCCAGACGTTGCCAGCGCGACACCGCACTTACCGGTCGAGCGGGCATAGCCTTCGGCGGCATGGCCCGCGCCCTGCTCATGGCGCACGAGGATGTGCTGGATGGACGGTTCGGAATAGAGCGCATCATAGATCGGCAGGACGGCGCCGCCCGGATAGCCGAACATGGTATCGACGCCCTGCTCCCGGAGCGCAGTGATTACCATTTCGGCGCCCGTCATACGCGCCCCGTCAAGGGAAGACTGGGTCTGGTCGCTGAGTGTGTGCGTGTCCATTTACCTGTTCCTGTCTGCCTGTCCTGTGTCCCAGTTGATCAATCCTACCTGCTCTGCCCGGGGCGCAAAAGAAAAGGGCCTCCTTGGAGACCCTTCCATGCGCACCCGCGCCGACATCTGATGATGCCGGTCACGGGCTGATAAGTACGACGACGTCCTGATTGCGCAAAACTGTTTCCTTAAACTGATAATGCCGCAATAACGTGCCTCAGCCTAACGGTCAACCTCTCTATAGAGGGCAGAAATCACCCTAATGCGCGTTGCGATTTCCGTAGAGGGAATGCGCGGCCAGAACGGGAATTGCCGGCCGATCCAGGTGAACTGACGCTTGGCATAGCGCCGCGTGTCGCGCTTTGCATTTTCGGCCGCCGTCGCGGAATCGATTTCACCGCGGATAAAGGCTGTCAGCCACGGCATGCCGTGCGCTTTCATGGCAGGCAGTTCCGGGCTGAGACCGAGACGGTCCAGTTCCCGCGCCTCTTCCATGGCCCCTTCCATCAACATGCCTTCGAACCGGCGGTCGATCCGCGCATAGAGCTTTGCCCGCGGCGGCGTCAGGGCAACGCCCAGCCACTCATCCGGGTTGAGCACGGCATTCGTCTTG